>WNFU01018462.1_pt1 | contig 10081 bp, 9 predicted proteins | sample 5400121 | NCBI WGS metagenome assembly WNFU01 (sample SAMN13153360, study PRJNA577476) | soil metagenome | isolation source: 100 cm soil or saprolite under grassland replicate 1 | place: USA:California | collected 2016-06-15
TCTTCTGCGATAACGATAATCTTGTCCTCTGCTGCAAATATGACCTGTTCAGATTTCTTCGGGTTGGTATGCACGCCATAAGACTTACTCGCGTCGTTCGCTTCGGAAGTAATACGGTAACCGAGCGCGGTTTCTCCGCGTCGGCGTGCGGCTTCGACAACCGTGTAGAAATTGACAGATTCACCAGTTGTCGCGTAATCACCCACGGGCTTAAGGTAGATTTCCGTGCCTTCAGGGTCGAAGATGTCGGCAAAGACGTCAAATAGTTCAGCGTTCTCCGAGAGTTGGGACATCATCAAGCTGACAAGGTGTTCGCTGACGATGAAGTCATCTACTTTGGTGGCCTCGGCAAGTTCTCGGTTGCGCAAATCCAGCATCTCGCTGACGATGGAGAAGGGAGTCTCATCTTTCTGCGCCATATCCCGCAGATGCAGCAATGTGACGAGTGTTTTTGCGTCCGCCTCCTGTGGTTCGAGTGTGCTATATGCCAGCACTACAACATGGTCGTAATCTGCCACACCCAGTTGGTTAAGCAGATCGCGATCTGTGGTTTCACCCTCCTGTACAACCAGTGTCTGATTTTTTAACTTTCCACCCTGAGCGCGGATCTGTTTTTCGATATTATAGATATCGGCGACGACTGTTACCTGCGAACCTTTGGCAACGTAGTTATCCAATTCGTGCACAATTGTTGTACCACTCCGGTTCCACCCAAGGATGAGACATTTCTCTGGTTGGGGTTGTAAGGCTCTTCTGTTCGAGCGAATGACCGCTTCGTTAATCGGCGGCAGGCCCAGGCTTGAGAGGTGAATTGTGTCATCATCCGCAGAGAGAGCAAAGATCTGATCACTCTCCTCGATGCGAGTATCCATGGATGGGCTGAGAAGAATCTTTCCGTCTGATTTTCGCAAGCCCATCAAGCATGAATCTTCATACGCCAGCAATGCTTCGCCGAATGTTTTTCCAACCAGAGCAGGCTCATGCTTGAAATAAATCTCATCACCGCCAAAATCCATGAGTTCAGTATAGACCACAGAAAGGCCAGACTGACGCGAGGTTTGCGCGACGACGCGCGCGATCAGATCGCCAGTCATCACAGCCTGGACCGTATCATTTTCGCCTACCAGTTTTAGTACATCCATGTTTTTTACATGGCGGATTTGCGTGACGATATGATACGGCTCAGCGCGGCGATTGGGATTGTTCGTGATCGCCAACACCGTTTTGATCACATCGGTATCGGGATCGCTGTTTTCGGGTGGCAATACGATAATGGACTTTGCGACATGCGGACTGGTGATCTCGAGATCGTTCGGATCGATGGGACTGCCGTTTCGACAAATAATGCGCGTCTTTCCTTTGACCTCGACCCGCTCCTTTATCTCATCCTCCATCTCCACCTTATCTTTATCCGCCAGGATGACAATGCGTGCGTTGGGTTGATTTTCATTGGCAGTCATCAGTTCATTGAGAATGGTGAAGATTTGCGCCGACCATCCCAGCACAAGGGTATGATTGGATTCGAGCACCCGCGAACGTCCCTTGCGCAACCGCGCCATTTGATCTTCGATGCCATTATTCAAGACACCGATCAACGCGCTGACGACAAAGATTCCGCCGAGAGTAACGAACAACATCACCATGCGGAAACCTGTCCCTGTATCTCCGCCCATTGTGCCTGAGTCGAGCGTGCGCATTAGGCTTTCCCAGGCAGCTTCAGTGAAACTCAACCGCGGTGTCCCGCTTTCCTGTACAAGGCCAGTGCTGGAAATCACTGCTCCAGCAATAAAAACAACAATTAATGAAAGCACGAACAACATACCGATCAAGGCCGGTGTGCCACGTGCCATCAAATTGTCAAACTGATACCGAAGACGTTGATTAAATGTTGGCTTCATAGAGCCTCCGTAGAATAAGATTGGCTGATTATAGCTTTTTTATCCAAGTTGCTCCTTACAATTGCCTTTTACAATGGTTTTGCCTATACTTAATGAAACAACCTTGCGAAGGGTTGTGGTGAGGAGAAGCTCAATGGATTGAACCTTCGCAAGGTTAAACCAAAAGGAGGTCTTATGCCTACAAAATTGACCTGGTACGGACATGCCGCACTTGGACTCGATACGAATGGACACAAAATTGTTGTGGATCCCTTTCTCGATGGAAATCCCGTTGCTTCCATCAAGTCGGGAGCTGTTGAGGCAAATTTCATCCTCATCAGTCACGGACATGGGGATCATCTGGGGGATTCGGTCGCGATTGCCCAACGGACCAAGGCTTTGGTGATCAGTGTCAACGAAATTGCTGTCTGGTTCAGCAACCAGGGACTCAATTCGCATGGCCAACATATTGGCGGCGGTTACAAATATCCGTTTGGCTACCTCAAATTGACACTTGCCTTGCACGGATCAGAACTGCCGGATGGCTCAAGCGGTGGCAATCCCTGTGGCTTTTTGCTGACAACAAATGATGGCAAGAAGATCTATATGGCACAGGATACTGGTCTGTTCGGTGATATGAAATTGATCGGGGATGAAGGGATTGATCTGGCGCTGGTTCCGATTGGGGATAATTTCACGATGGGTCCCGAAGATGCCTTGCGGGCGGTCAAACTAATCCATCCGAAAGTCGTCATCCCAATTCATTACAATACTTTTGATTTGATCAAACAGGATGCGAATGCGTGGGCCTCACGCGTAGAGCAGGAGACGGATACGCAGGCTGTCGTGTTGAAGCCAGGAGAAAGCTTTACTTTATAAAGCGAAATTGGAAACCAAAAAGGTTTATAATTGCCTCCAACAGTTGAACTGGCATGCATCTGGAAATCGAAGTTATCGGCCTAATCACAGACATTGAAACAATTGCAATTGGGCGCTCCATTCGTGAGCTTAACCGTTTGCAGAAAATCTATGGAAATGGTCGATGGCGAAAATTGAAAGGTATAGCAACTGTTCGTTTGCCAGATAATACAACTGTCTTTGCAGAAATTCACTGGTATGAAGCGCATGGAATTGGTAGGAAAGATTTCAAGGTCAAACGTATTCTTAGAAAATAACTATGAATAGTAAAACTTCCCCTCAATTTGTTGTCTGTCTTAGAAATGACGGCTATGAAGCCTCACTTGAACCTCGTAAGATTTATCAGGTTGTCCCTGATAAAGAGGCAGAGAGCCATAAGATGCTTCGTGTTATAGACGAATCGGAAGAAGATTACCTTTTCCCTGCCAGTTTGTTCGCCTCTATATCTCTTCCGCAAACATTGGCGAAAGAATTGGCTCTGCTGGCGTAAAAACTCTTTATTTATAGCAGTGGAAGGACCGGGATCACTTCTCGGTCTTTTCATCTTCCAAAATATAGATTCGCTAATATCCCCAGAAAGAATACAAAGAGCACAGCCACAATCACCCCGGCTACCCATCCCAATAGTGGTGCGAAACGTAGCAACTCCACTCCCGCATCTTTCAAGACACTCGATACACCCCATAGCGCCGTGGCAGAAAACCCAAGTGTTTTTAAACTCAGATCAAAATTATTCTTTTTGGCAAGATGGACAACCATCAGTATTTCTAACCCAGTTAGATATCCCCGTTACTCGTGTTTCTTAGCGAAGGAATTGCATAATGATAAATACGACCGCGACCAGGAGTAAAGCCCAGATGATACTTGAGACAAATCGGTTCATTCGAAACGCCGACTCCGGTTCGATCACCGATTTCGCCGGGTCGATGAGCGGTTCCGAGGGTCGATAGATGCTTTCATCGGATGGCAAATGCTTCATGTCATCTGGAGCGGATTGGCGGTAAATATCTTCTGTTTTTGGAAGTTCATTCAAAGGTCGCGATGAGACAGGCCTTGCCTCCACTTTTCCCTGTGCCCGTTCGTAAATTTCCTTCAACTGTGGCGACATCTCCACAATATCTGTCAAGGACTTTCCGCTTGCATCACTCTTTTTATTAGAACGTTCTTTTTCTTCATTGTAAGCCTGACGAACATCGAACGGCATCTCGAACTCGTTATTATAGGTCTTCCCTCTAAATTCAATTTTGGGCATCACAGCACCTCCACGCAGATTTGAACGAGAATTCAACTTCTGCATGGTATACAACGAGGATCAGTTATCCCTGTGCCACCTCAAGATGATTTACTTAATAACCTCTTAAGGAATGTTTTAATTTAGAGCCTTTAACACCCGTAAGGCCCGCCAGGTAACCCATTTATTAGGCTGTTTCTTGCTTCCGAAACTTACCCAAGTCTTTCCGGTGTAATCATATTCCAATAACCATCGCCCTTCACTATCCTGCTTTTCACGGATGATATTCAGAGTGTTGGATAAGTGCGGGTCGTTGCCATATCCCAATCGTCAATAAAAGTGGCTGACCTTGATTGGTCCGGATCCAACGGGCTGAAATCCCGATGCCATCCCGGAAAACATAAGCTTCGCCTGAACCGGTTAAGTCTATTTGGTAGACTTCATCTTCTTGGTCGAATGTATTTGAAAATGTATGATATGCCAGAACATAGACAACATTAGAGGCGTGCACGGTTTCTCCTGTCATCTGATCGATCAGCGGCTCATATTTTTCCGGTTTGTCATTGCGAGTATCATCGGTTTCCTGATAACGGAGATATTGCTTCGTCTCGGAATCATACAGCCATTTGCTATAGGAATCTGCCGAATAGTAGGTAAACAGCTGTGTGCCCTGCAATTCGGAGAGAGGTGCACTCTCACTGAAGAAACCGTTGCGAATGGCCTGGCGCTGATTATCCAAGCCATTTCTCAGAACACAATCTTCCCATAAAGGCATCCTAAAATAGGAATTGTTATACACCTCGATATGCCGGGAGGTCATCAATTGAAATGGAGGACACGATCCCAGGCTGGGGACAACGAGAAATGGTGCAACATCACTTGTCGTTTCCAAATGACTTTCAACCCGCGGATCAGCAAACTTAAACACGAGGTAAGCATGGTACATGCGCTGAATATTTTCATCGAAGTAGCGCCCCGAACGGACGGGTCCCACCCACTCAGAGTTGTTTCCGTAAAATACTGCAATGAAGCGCGTCAAGCCAGCTTCGATGTAATATTCGTAGACGTTATCCGCCAATGTCAACCCTGACTGAGGCCGGATATAACGGGGATAGTTCGCTACTTTGATCGCGAGCGGACGTCGCTCCATCAACGCCGGATCCAAGGGGAGCAAGCCGGTCAGCGGATTCAAGTTGGTGGGCAATGTGAAGGCTGGAACGTTGACTCCTTGGGGCAGCGATTCAGGAAGAATCACTTCCTCGGTTGGGGTGGGAGGCGGAGGTGTGAGCGTGGGAAGATAAACGGGCGTCGGAGCCTCAGCGACATAGGGTGAGTCTGAGGCGTTTTCAGTGATAGGTTGAAAAGGAGTTGGGGAGGGAATTCCGCTAATCGGAACTTCATTTGGCCGGCTGTTACAGGAGGAAACAAATAGAATTAAAATGGCTAGTATATTGAAGCGGGAAAGACGCATGCGCCTGATTTTACAACAAACAAGGTGACGTGCAAACCTGATAAAATTACGATTGCATGTTTATTCTCATCACCGTTACAACTTTATTGATTACGGCGCTCATCCTTCTTGTGTTGCGGCTTGCCGCGCCGAGATTCCGTTACAGCTGGTTGCTTGGGACGGGTGGCGCACTTCTCGGATGGATCAGCGTCTTCGTGTGGCAGACACGAATGCCCTTCGCCTTGCAATTCCCAGCCTGGCAGCCTGCCTCGCTCTTTTCCCAATCTCCTACCTTTGTGGCAGATGGGATCGCATGGGCGTTTGCCATCAGCCTTACCACGCTCTGTCTTGCCATTATTCTCACCGCAGTGGTCCGCAGCAATTTTCCCCGACCAATCAACTGGATGGGCACGTTGATCCTTACTTCGTTAGGCATCCTCGCAGTCGTCGCAGACAATCCATTGACGCTGGTATTGATCTGGGCCGCCATTGACATTTCAGAGTTGATCGCCCAAATACGGGTCGCGGAAGATCCGAAGTTAAGCGAACGGACTGTGACGGCATTCGCATTCCGCGCGGCGGGTATCCTCGTTCTGCTCTGGGCGGACATGGTCAGCCTGGCAAACGGACAGGCTCTGGATTTCCGATCAGCGCCCCCTCAAGCAGGATTGTACCTTGTGCTCGCGGCAGGTTTACGGCTTGGCGTTTTGCCGCTCCAGCTTTCCTACTCGGATGAGTCATCGCTGCGGCGTGGATTCGGAACTGCCTTGCGCATGATCTCCGCTGCCTCAAGTTTGATCTTGCTCGCACGAATTCCATCCAGCAGCATTGCCTCTCCCATCACACCTTACTTGTTGCTCCTGGTTTCGCTCGCGGCAATCTATGGAGGTTGGGCGTGGTTGCGCGCGCCTGATGAATTAACGGCAAGACCTTTCTGGTTAATCGGAATGGGATCGCTTGCGATTGCCGCGGCATTGCGCGCCAATCCGATCGGCGCGACGGCCTGGGGATGCGGATTGATCCTTTCAGGTGGCGCCTTGTTTTTATCTTCCGAACCAAACAAATGGCTCAATCGTGCCTTGTTGGTTGGAGCGTGGGGTATATCAGCACTACCCTTTTCGCTGACCGCGACCGGCTGGAACAGTGGCGCACCCTATTCCTGGATTGCCTGGTTGGCTTGGCCATTCCTGATCTTTACACACGCTATGCTGATCGCGGGTTTTATCCGCCATAGTCTGCGCGCGACTACCCGAGTCAGCAGTGAAGATCAACCGATTTGGGCGAAGAACGTTTATCCAATTGGCATTGCGCTTTTGTTATTGATGACCCTCCTTCTCGGCCTATTTGGATGGAGTGGGACGTTGCAAGTAGGGAATTGGTTCATTGGACTGCTCGCTTCCCTTCTGACCTTTGGCTTGCTCTGGCTTAGTCCACGCTTGCGGATCCTCAACCCGGTCCGCGCCCATTGGGTCCGTCCAACAAGTGCATCTTGGCTCGATAGAGGTTACGGAGCTTTATGGAATCTCTATCATCAGTTCGGACGGGTCAGTACGCTGATCTCAAACGTGCTCGAAGGCGAAAGCGGAATCATGTGGACGCTGTTATTCCTGGCCCTGTTCATTTCATTTTTCACAAAAAGGACCCCCTGATTCGTGGCAATAACATTTGCGTGGATCGCGGTTATTCTCCTCGTGATTACTTCAACAGGCCTGCTGCTAATACGTGATTGGCGCTGGAGCATCATCCTTCTGGCCATGCAATATCTTGGCATGTTCGTGTTAACGCTCCAACACTGGCCGCTTAGTATGGCTTCCGTCAAAGTGGTCGCCGGGTGGATGTCTGCCGCGATTCTTGGAATGACCCGCTCGGGCTTGTCAAACGAGGATCCTCTGGAAGAGAGCATTTGGCCGCGCGGAAGACTTTTTCGGTTATTTGCCGCCGTCATTGTCCTATTGATCGTCGCGGTCGTAACACCTGGCGTGGATAATATTATGGCTGATGCAGGCTTCGCGGTGACAAATGGCAGCCTTTTATTGATCGGAATGGGTTTGCTTCACTTAGGTATTACAGCCCGCATCTTGCCTGTGATCATGGGATTGATGACAGTCCTGGCAGGATTTGAAATCTTATATTCTTCTGTAGAAGGTTCCGTGCTTGTGGCTGCCCTTTTGGCTGTCATCAACCTGGGGCTCGCGCTCGTTGGTTCCTATTTGATGCTTGCCGCCAGCAGACAAGAAACAGAATCCACATGAATGCGCCTACCGTCTGGATCATCGTCCCCATGGTTTTTGGTGTCCTGCTGCTGTTTATCAATAACCAACGGGTATTAAGTGTTCTTGGTGGGTTGATTGCTGTTGTCCTCGCGCTGATTGCACAGTTCATCCCTATCGAAGTCGCGATGAAATTCGGTTCCTTTTCGCTAAAGATCGACTCCTCTCTTATCGTGCTTGGACGTGTTCTCCTGATCCAACCAGCCGAAGGCTCGCTGCTGTCTCTGATCTACGGCGCGGCTGCATTGTGGTTCTTCGGCGCAGAAGCCTCAAAAACAGCCACGCGGCTCGTGCCGATGGGATTCATGATCATTGCCTTGATGGTAGCTGCAATTGCTGTACAGCCTTTCTTATATGCCGCACTGTTCATCGAAATGGCAATCCTGATCGCCATTCCCATGCTCACTTCTATTTATGCGCCGCCTGGCAGAGGCGTCCTACGTTTTCTCATTTATCAGACACTTGCTATGCCATTTATTTTAGTGGCTGGCTGGCTTCTGGCTGGCGTAGAAGCTAGCCCCGGTGACCTGGCATTGACAGCTCAATCCGCGGCAATGCTCGGAATGGGATTTGCATTTCTGCTGGCGATCTTTCCACTCTATAACTGGATTCCTCTTTTGCTTGAGGAAAGCTCTCCTTACGTTGTCGGTTTTCTTTTGTGGATCTTGCCAACAGTAACGATCATCTTTGGGGCGGGTTTTTTGGACCGCTACTCCTGGCTCCGTTCCTCCCCGCAATTGATCCTAGCGTTGCGGTATCTGGGTTTATTGATGGTCGTCACAGGCGGTGGATTCGCTGCATTTCAGCGTCATCTTGGGCGAATCATGGCGTATGGCTCCATCGCGGAAACTGGCTTTTCCCTGCTTGCGCTCAGTCTGGACTTCAAATTGGGCATCCCCATTTTGTTTTTACTTATCCCGGCGCGCGCGCTGGGATTGGCGGTCTGGTCACTTTCTCTCACGGTCATTAAGGAAAATGTGGAAGCAATGCGATTCGGTGCGGCTCGCGGCGTGCTGCGGATCACCCCCCTGGCAGGTGCAGGAATGATGGTCGCTGCACTTTCGACGAGTGCCTTCCCGTTACTGGCGGGCTTCCCGGCGCGGCTGGCGTTGTGGGAAAGCCTGTCCCGTATTTCACTGAGTTCCGCACTCTGGATGGCAATTGGTATCATTGGACTGTTGACCAGTGCATTCCGCTCGCTGGCTGTCATTAGCATGGCAGAGGAGTATACAACCTGGAAACCGCGCGAAAACAGGACACAGATGCTCATGCTGGGGCTCGGAATGATCGGGTTATTTGTCCTGGGTCTGTTCCCCCAAACGCTGCAATTCTTTTTGGCTAATCTGCCTTTGATGTTTGAGCATCTCGGTCGTTAGAACAGCAGATTCAGCACAGCGGTATAATGCAACCCAAGTACCCTGTCGGAGGAAGTCATGGAATTTGAACAACTCGTCAAACGCCTCGAATGGCTGGACGAATCACACCGTAAGACCCGCGCCTCGATTGTTACCCTGGAAGAACGGATGACAGCCCTGGAGGGCAAGATCGAAACGGTTGCCAAACAGGTCAAGCCGCTGCCGCAACAGATTGCAGATATTTCAAATACAGCGGCACGCCTGAATCAATTCGATGCCATCTTTGCCAAGCAGCGCGACGATATGAACAGGGCTCTCGAAGAGATCGAGAAGAAACACCAGAAGCGCGAAAAGGAAGTGACCCAGCGCCACCAGGAGGATTTTGAGCCAATCCATAAGGCGCTCGAGGAATTAAGAAAAACGCTTGAGAGCGAGTTCCCTCCCATCAAACGCGACATTAAAGCCCGCATCACGGAAGAAGGACGGCTGCGTCAGGAAATCCAGGAGCTTCGGCCGCCTATCGATTCTGCCAGACGCATCGCCGAGGAAGCCATCCTTGCCCAACACGGATTTGATGAGAACCGCCGACAGGAAGCCAAGCGCGTCGCAGACCTGCAGGGAGAAATCGCCGCTGTACGCAAGCGGATCGAAGAGACCCGCGCGAAAATTGACCTGAACGCGGACGGCTTTAAGAACATGGATAACCGCATCAAAGAGCTGATGTTATCGGAGAATGAACGCAAAGCCGCACAGATTGCATTTATTGACCAGCAATCCATGGCTCACATGAACCGTGAACGCACGTATAAGGAATGGAAGGAAAAGTTTGATTCGATCAAGCTACAAGCGCAAACTCTAGACTCGCAAATCCAGACTCTGGAAGAGACCTTGCGCTCCGCAAAACGTGCCCAGGAAACGTATAACGAACTTAACACCAAACTGGAGCGCCGCATCAGCGAAGTGACGGAAATGCAGCGGCT
>WNFU01021568.1_pt1 | contig 10080 bp, 7 predicted proteins | sample 5400121 | NCBI WGS metagenome assembly WNFU01 (sample SAMN13153360, study PRJNA577476) | soil metagenome | isolation source: 100 cm soil or saprolite under grassland replicate 1 | place: USA:California | collected 2016-06-15
AGCGCTGCTCCTTCACCTTCGCAATGGCAAGATCCCAAGCTGGTCGTGAACCGAAGTTTTCAAGGCTCTCCTCAAATAGCGGATGCGTCACGCCAATTTGAAAGTGAGGATAGACGGTAGCAACCGCCCAACAAGCAAGTGCTAGAACCGCAACATCTTCTAGGTTCTGTTGCTCTGCCGTGCGCTCACAAGCAGCCAATCCGGGTGCTGTCTTTGAAAGAAATCTCGTGAGCAGGGGCGCTCCTGGAGCCGACACCTGATAGGGAGTAGTAGCCTCCTGGGCCAACCCGATGAGCAGAGCTTCACTCTCCTCGACCTGCCGAGCATCGATCGCCGCTATGGTTGCGCTACAGAGCTTCGCCAAACGGGGTGACAAGTCGTTTCGTAGCCCGATCCCTTGCGCCACAAGGACTTCGTGTGTGGCGTGGTTGTCACTCCATTCGACGAACCTCTGTAGCCCCGTTTTCCGCACGGTGAAGGGTCTACCTCTCCGCTCGCTCGGGGGTGGTGGGAGGGCTACTGCTCTGGCCGCTCCGGCCAGGGCAGGGGGATGTCGAGGAGGGCGAGGATCTGCCGCTGGGTGGGGGTGAGGCTCGGGCATGTCCGAGCCGCCGCGTGACCTGGCCAGCTTGTCGGTGGAGGAGTTGCGCGCGGCGGCGGGGCGGCAGCGTGCGGTCAACACCCAGCTGCGGACGGTGATCGCTACCCAAGCCGAGCTGCACCAGGCCGAGCTGGCGGCACGGGACATGCTGATCGCTCAGCTGCGGTCGCAGGTGGCGGCAGCGGATGCGCAGATCGCCAGCCTTACTGACCGGGTCGCCCAGTTGGAGCACAAGGCAGCCCGGGACTCGTCCAACTCCAGCAAGCCGCCCAGCTCCGACAGCCCCTACACCAAGACGCCGCGCAAGCCGAGGGACCGGTCGCTGCGGGGCAGGTCGGGGCGCAGGCCCGGCAAGCAGCCCGGCGCGCCGGGCGTCACCTTGGCCCAGGTCGGCGACCCGGACCGCACCGTGGTGTGCGCCCCCCACCGGTGCGCCGGGTGCGGGGGCGAGCTTGCTGGGGTGCCGGTGGCCGCCGAGCAGGCGCGGCAGGTGTTCGAGGTGCCACCGCCGCCGCGCCCGGTGGTGACCGCCTACCTGGTCCAGGCCCGGGTCTGCCCGGTCTGTGGGGCGACCACCGTCGGGCAGGCGCCGGCCGGGGTGAGCGGGCGGGTCCAGTACGGGCCGGGGGTGTTGGCCCATGCCGCCAACCTCACCGTGGCCAACCACGTGCCGGTGGGCCGGGCGGCCAGGCTGCTTTGGGACCTGCTGGGCGTGGGCTGTTCGGTGGGGTTTGTGGCCGGGGTGCGGGGCGAGGCCGCCGCTCGGCTGGGGCCGTTCATGGAACGCGTCCGCGAGCTGCTTGGGCAGGCAGGGGTGCTGCATGTGGACGAGACCCCAGGGCGGGCCGCCGGCGGGTTGGCGTACGTGCACGTGGCGTGCACCGGGTTCCTGACCCACCTGCACGTCGGCGGGCGAGCCGCCACCGACATCGACGCTGGCGGGGTGCTGGGCGGCTACACCGGCACGTTGGTCCGCGACGGCTACGCGGGGTATGCGCACCTTGCTGGGGCGCTGCACGCCTGGTGTGGGGCGCACAGCCTGCGGGACCTGCGGGCGGTGTGGCAGGCCGACCCCACCGGGCAGGCGTGGGCGGGGTCCATGGCCGACCTGCTGGTGTTTGCCAACCGGGCCGCCGGCGCGGCGCGGGCGGCCGGCGCTCAGGCGTTGGATGCGGCCACGCTGGCTGAGATCGTCGCCTGGTATCGGGGGGCGGCCGCCACGGGCGTGGTGGCCAACCAGCGGCGCCGCACCCAGGCTGCCAAGGACGGGTTGCGGCTGGCCCGCCGGTTTGTCGCGCACGAGGACATGATCCTACGGTTTGTGACCGACCTTGCCGTGGCGTTCACGAACAACCAGGCAGAACGGGACATTCGACCGGTCAAGGTGCAGCAGCGCGCCTCGGGTGGGTGCTGGCGCACCCTGGAAGGACTGGCCGACTTCGCCGTGGTGCACTCATACCTGTCCACCGCTGCCAAGTGGGGACTGGACACGCTGGAGGCGCTGCGCCAGTTGTTTGCCAGCGGGCCGTGGCTGCCGCCGGCTCTCGGCCCCGCTGGCTGACTGGCGGCCTCACCACGCCGGGGTTTCCTTCACCGTCGCCTGCCGGCGCGCGGCCGGGTGAGCGTCACCGCTGACCTGTGGCAACACCCATCCACCCTTGGTGAATAGCTACTGGAGATCGCCCACAGCCAACCACTGAGCCGGACGGTAGGCGCCAATTGTCACAAGGCCACGGTAACGTAACCATCTCCGCTTTCGGTTACTTATATGGCTGGCGCATCGGTTGCTCGCCAGGCGCGCCAACCGGTTGCAAGACCGCAGCAAGAAGTAGCGTGGCGACGGCCGCAGTAACGTGATGAGGCGGCCGTCTGACATCAGTAACCTGACCACCTACCAATAGGGCAGCCACCGTAATTATTACAGTTCTCGCAACAATCCGCCGCACCCGAACATCCTCGGCCAATATCAGAGGTGCACGACTACTAAAGACATTCACGACTTGCTGTACTGCCACAAAGAGCGTAGTAAACGCGAGGACGAAAAGAGCAATCAGGGTTGCCGGCAATGTTTGCAGGATCGTCTGCAAGGCATTGCGAGAACCAACTAGCCAGGTCGCAGCGTATCGCGCCTGAACAACGCCGACCACAAACCATAGCGCAACGTACCAAGGCGTCGCGAGCCAGAGCCGCCATGCCTCCTCGGAATCACTACTCAAGATACGCCCCAACTGCAGATCGGTCCAACTAGGCGGATTCTGTCCCCCGCGCAATATGGTAGAGCCATATCATGGCTCGTCTGCAAGGCGCAAGTTTCTGACACAAGGACCGCACAACGGGGGTAGATGGCCCTTCCCAGAGGTCATCCAAGGCTCAGAAGCAAGACTGCCCATCGACGGACTCTCATGGCTTTCCCCCTCCGACTGCTCCCGGGCACTCTCGCGGTCCACAGTCTTTCGACCGTGGATTGGTTGACTTGTACCAGGCTGTTTCACAAAGCTCAGCGGCCCAATGGCTGACTGCTGTTGACCGTCGGCCACCGCTGCGAACCGCTACTTGAGGCACGTCGAGGTCACACCGGTGAGGACGAACGGCGCGCAGGCTTCGCGGCTGCGGTACCAGCTGCCGTGCAGGGTGAGGCCGGCCCACGGGGACCACCTGCCTTGTTGGCAAGGGCCCCCTCGGGAGTCCCGGGGCCTAGCCCACTCCAGCACCATATGACCGGGCGCGCTTACTCCACAACGTCCGTTCTCCCGTCCCACAGCCTACGCAGAATCACTGATTGGTGTCCTATTGCTACTTTCAGCTCGATCGTTATCCTGCGGTAGTTCTTCCGTCTCCACGAAAGGGGCAACCACATGTCCACCACCCTGCGTCGCGGCACACTTCCGGCCGCGGCGGTGCTGCTGGCCCTGGCCCTGGCGCTGGCTGCGCTGGCGGTTCGGCCTCGGCTGGCCGGCGCCCAAACCGTCACCGGCGACGTTATCCTGAGCGCCTCCGTCGTCGTCGACCCCGACGCCAACGGGTACGTTGTCCTGGGCGGCGGGACCGACATCGGCCTGCAGGCGGTCGTCTGCTCAGGTAGCAACCCCCAGGGCGGCACCCCGCAGATCCCCGCCCAGGTGATGTGCCAGCTGCGCAGCACCACCACGCTGATTCGAATCAAGAACCACGTCGGCGCCAACGTCACCGCACCGGTGCGCATCATCCTGTTCGGCGACTTCGGAGCAGAGACGCCGCCGACCACGGCGCAGGCCACCTTCCAGCATCCCCACCAGGTCGGCTAGACACCGGCAAGCAACGGGACCCCCGGGCCACTCACCCGGGGCGTCCCGTGTTCAGGGACGAACCTATGCCTGGAGTGACCGTGGGCTGGCGGACCGGCATCACCATGGCGCCAGCCGGCCGCTAGTGGCTGAGAGGGTAGTTGAATTTCGGAAGCTCGCGCTTGCGGTGACAATAACGAAGCCGTGCAGCCCAATGAGCGGCAGGGGCATGTTCGTGCCTGTCACCGGAACGAGCGGAAGTCTTTACGTTAATAGAGCCCCAAAAGTGATGCCGACTACGGCCCGATAGAAGCGGCGCCACACGCCTGCGTCGGCGGCTGGTGTTGTCTGTCGTGATCGGTGCTCGCGCGTGCCGCGCCGTTGGCCGACCTTCGGCTCGCGCCTGGCTCGCGCCGCCTTCGGTGGCAATCGACACTGCCATCGCGGGCTCGTTTTCGCGACAGCTTGGTAAGCGTCAACCGCGCCACCAGTCGGCCGGTTCCGCATGCGCCCGTCGAGCAGCGCGGTTGGCGGAGGGCGGCTGGAGGAGTTACGACTTCCTTGCTGGATCAACGCGCGCCCGCCAGGGCGGGCCTGGGTTGGCTCCAGAGGAGAGCATCCGGCGCTTCCCGACCCGTCACGTATCGACCGCCGTTCGACAACCGATTTCGGCGCCAAACGTCGCGTAGTTGAGGAGGTCAGGAGTCCTGGTCGAGCGTGCCGGAGACCGCCTCCTCCAGGGCTTGGAGCGCGGCATCCAGGTCGGCCAGGCGCCGGCGCTGCATGGCGGCTGCGCGCCGCTCCATCGAGGCTGCCGCCTCGTCGTGGTGTTTGGCATACCAGGCCGCCATCAGGTCGTGCTCGACCGCGGTCCGCTGGATCTGGACGCGGACCTCCTGCAACGCTGATCGGACCAGCCCAAGAGCCTGTCGGATCTGGTCTTGCCCCATCGTCATCGCCTGCGATCCACCGGCACCGTCTCGACGGCGCATGACCTGGGCCGCCTATCACGCTTGGTGATGCCGCAACCTGGCCTCGGGATTTCCCGCAGCCGGCGTGTGTCGAGCGGTCGGGTGCATCTGGCCTGAAAAGCGGAGCTACGCCCGTCGGCGTTACCTCTGGCCCCTGGTCGCGGGCAGGCGACCAGGTCCGGAGCGCTGGTGAACGTTTGCGACAGGCAGTGGGTTTCCGCCCAGCGCGGCGGGGTAGGAAGCGCATGCGGCGGGGTATGGCGCGGGCGCTGCTGCATCGACGTGGATGTGGGCTGTCGACGCCCTTTCGGGGGATGGGGCGGATCGTGGCGCCGGTTTGACCTCCCGCCGCACTATGCATGACCGCGGCCGGCATCGGCAGCGAGCAGCTCCCCGAGCGCATTCAGGGCCGCGACGACCGCGAGCAAGTCGGGCTCATGTGGCTCGCGTCCTGCGTCGGGATTCGGCCAGTCTCACAGACACACGCAGGGCGCGTCCCTCTGGTTGCTCAGACCGGTGGTGGGTAAGAAGCCCAGCACGCCAACGACGGTCGCAGACGGGGAGGACGCGCTGTGCAGCAGCGAGGTCGGCCGTCGCCTTGCCGGCGCCTTCGGCTGGGGGCCGCCCCCCAGCCATCCGAACAGCAATGCCGAGCACGGCGGCGGACTGGTCTTGATGCGGGCGCTGATGGACCGGGTGGGGTTCCGATTGGTGCCGGGGGCCGGCTCGGTGGTGTCGCTGGAAAGCGCCTCACCTACACCGACACCGAACGCCCCGACCAGGCGCCGATCCAGTAGCCGCCCAGCGCCAACCGTCGCGCTGGTGTGGTGGGCCGGCGACGAGCACAGGGGGGAACTGCCTCGCCGCCGCGCCCTCCACAGGCCAGCACCAGGCACCGCGGGACTCGGTCACGGCCCACCCGCCAGCGCTGGCCTGGAGTTCACGCCAAGCGGGCAGTCTGGCACGATCGCCCTCGGCAGTGAAGCCGCCGAGTGCGGTGCCGCCATCCGCAAATTGCGGTAGCCCGCCGGCGTTCCACCACCCCGCGACCACCCGCGATCCGGCTCAGAATGCCGGCGCGATGGTCGCTTGCGTGGTCGTCCGAGTGGTCGCACGACAACCGACTACATGGCGCGCTCGTGGTCGTGGTTGCGTTCGCGGTCGCGGTGGTCCGGTCGCCGGTGGTCGCCCCGCTGGTCGCTGCTACCGGTCGCCTTGAACTGCCCTGGGTTTGATGGAGGCCTGAACGGTTGCGGTTTACCCGACCTCCTTGGACTGTTCGAGTTGACGGTAGTACAGGGTTTCGTGTTCTGCAGGTGGGATGTGGTCGAGCGCGCCGTGCAGGCGACGGGTGTTCCACCACTGCACCCACTCCAGGGTGGCCAGTTCCACCTGGCCGGCGGTGCGCCAGGGGCCGCGGGGGCCGATCAGCTCGGCCTTGTACAGGCCGTTGACCGCCTCGGCCAGGGCGTTGTCGTAGGAGTCCCCCTTGGAGCCGACCGAGGCCACCGCACCCTCGTCGGCCAGGCGCTGGGTGTAGCGCACACTCAGGTACTGCACCCCACGGTCGGAGTGGTGCACCAGGTCGTCCAAGCCGGCCGCTTGGCGGGCCCAGATGGCCATCTCCAGGGCGTCCAGGGCCAAGCTGGCCCGCAGGGTGGTGGCGACCCGCCAGCCGACGATGGCGCGGCTGTAGGCGTCGATGATGAACGCGGCGTAGCAGAACCCCGCCCGGGTGGGCACGTAGGTCAGGTCGGCGACCCACAGGCGGTTGGGCGCCGGCGCAGTGAAGTCCCGCTTGACCAGGTCGGCGGGGCGCTGGTCGGCCTCGGCGGGGATGGTGGTACGCCGCGGCTTGCCGCGCACCACCCCACAGATCCCCAAGGCGCGCATGAGTCGGGCCACCCGGTCGCGGCCCACCCGGATGCCTTCCCTGCCGAGCTGCCGCCAGATCTTCTCGGCGCCGTACACCTCGAAGTTCTCCTTGTAGACCCGCATGACCTCCACCTTGAGCTGCGCATCGGCCACCGCACGGGCTGACGGCGGCCTGCTCTTGTGGGCGTAGTAGACCGACGGGGCGACCTTGAGCACCTTGCAGATCGGCTCGACCCCGAACTGGTCGCGGTGAGCGTCGATGAAGCTCACGATGTCGGCGGGCGCGGGTAGTCGACCTGAACCACCCGAGCCGCGGACTTGAGCAGGCTCTCGATCTCGGACGGAAGGGCCTCAAGGTGGATGGGCTCACGAAAGTCCGGGTGCCGTACTTCCAGGTCGGCGAATTCGCTCTCGTCGCCCTGCCGGCCGGTAAGGTCAGACAGGTGCACAACTTTGACAGCCACCGCTGCCCCTTTCACGTCGAGAAGCCACACGCCTGGATGCTACTACCGGTTGTGGTCAACGGAAGCTACACCGCCAAAGGCTCGGGAGCGGTTGACAGAATCGTTCCCGCCTCGCTGTAGTGGCCGACCTGAAAGAGCACCCGGGCCGGTTCCGGCTGTGCCGCCACGGCAGCCGCTAAGGCAGTGGGCCGGGCCTTGTGGGTCGCGAGCATCAGGACCCCGGGCACACTCCCCCACCGGCCCCCGCCCGCCCGCTTTGCCAGTAGTGGCTGTAGCTGTCCAGTTTGGCCCTGAGATTGAGCCGGGACTGATCAAATCTATAGACCTCGATGAACCAGCGATCGACCCACGGCCCCAGCCGGAGCCGTGCGTGAGCATCGGGCTTGAGCCAGCGCCGCCCGCCGTGTGGTGAGCTGTAGGAGCGCCAGCACTATTACTTTAAGCGTCAATTATCATGGTCGAACCCAGAATCCAGGCCCTCGCGGTTCATGGTCTGTACGCAGCCCGCTCGACTGCCCATCTGCCGAATGGCGCCTCGGGGACGGTGCCGCAGCGGCCGGGTAGCCTGATGCTCGGATCGTCGAACCCGAGGAGCGGCACAGGTGCGGCGGCTTGGCCCTAACGCCTTTGGCGAGCAGCTCCAGCCCGGCCGGGTCGCCGACTGCTACCTGGCCATCCTGCTCGACCAGCCCCTAGCCGAGCTCGTACCCGAGCCCGGCAGCGTGCTGGTGGTCGCCCCGGCCGCCCTGCTGCACGAGCAGATCCCCCAGCCAGACGGCCAGGTGCTGTACGACCTGGTGACCGGCCATCCCGACCGGACGCCGCGGGACCTGGTGTTCCTGGCCGACCTCACCGCCGAGCTGCGCGCCTGGCCACAGCAGACCTGGACCGCGGTCGGCACCAGCCCCGACGCCGCCCTGCTGGCCGTGGTGGACCGCTGGCGCGGCGGGCACGTCAAGGCAGATCAGCCGCCAGCATCTGCGCTGGCTGCACCCGACCAGCCGCCGCCAGCCTGGCGACAGCTTCCTGTAGCCGACCACGACGCTCGCGCCTCCAGGGTGCGGCCGTGCCGGGCGACCATGCGACCACTGCGCACAGTGCCGGGGCGACCATGCGACCACTGCGCACAGTGCCGGGGCGACCATGCGACCAGGGGCAGCGACCACCGCCTCCGGCGGTACTGATGCGCGGATGCGACCACCGGGCGGTAGTGACCATGCGTATTGCGGCAGTGAGCGGCACGCGACCGGCGTCCGGACCGTAGTGGTGCGGTACAGCGGGGATGCGACCAGGCGGAAGCAACATGGCGCTACGTGTCCGCCCATCGCGCCAGCTCGCCAGGCTCTTCCGCTGTTCGTTCCAGGGCGGCCGCCAAGATGACAGGTCGCTCCCCTCCGGCTAGCGGGAGGGTGAGGTGTACAACCACCCGTTGGACGTCGAGAAGCGCGGCCCGCTGCTCGATCGAGACGTGTCCGGTTCCTGCGACGTTGAGGGTGCCAGGACCGGCAACATAGACGTCGTCTAGACGAACGTCCACGCCAAGCGGATGGGGCTCAATCACGTGACCCAGGACTCCCCCGACCGTCCTCTGGCGGAATCCGATTGTGATAGGCACTGGTTCCAGTGGGCTCGCCCCAGGCTTGTCGGGAGCGAAGTCGGCCTGACCGGTCATGAGGTGGGCGGGCAGGACAGCCACTGGTGAGGCTGGCGGCCCGAAGAATACCCCGCCCCACAGGATGAGTTCCAGACGCTGAGGCACGGCAGGATGACCGTACTCGGCCTCGGTGGCCGGTCGATGGTGTATGCGCAGCGACATGTTCACGACGGTCGCGTCAGGCGGCGCGACGGCAGCGATCAGCAGCCGCAGCAGCTCGTGACGATACGCGCTGCGGGTCCGGTTCCCATCGCGCCAGGGCACCTCACGCTCGAACGGACCCTGCCCGTCCTGCCGCTTGATGACATAGGGAGCCCGCTCGGTCGTCATGTAGAGCGCGACCACGCTCTGCTCGGGGTTGACCGGCACGATCAGCGAGGTGAGACCGGGTGTGATCCCTTCGTCATGGGCCGCGGTGACCTGCGCCCACCAGTCGGCCAGCTCCACCTCGGACGCACCAGTTACTCGATTGTTGTCCTCGTCGAGGCCGATGATCCACAGGATCGGCTCCCCCCGTGCCGCATTGGCGTGTCCTGCGATCTGGCGAGCGGCCTTGGCGGCCGAGGGCCATGTCCCTTTGCATTCGACCCGGAAGTCCTCGATCCTCGCGCCGTTCAGGACGCGTTCGACAAGGTTGAGGACTCGGCCTTCGATGTGCTGGCTCAGCATGGTTGCGGCATCCTACCGCTGGCCAGGACGTCGGGGTCCGCTGGTCTCCAGTCGTCGAGCGGTGTCCGCGGGGATGTAACGCGGTGGGGTCGCCCGACGGTCTTTCGGGTGGCTCGCTGCTCAGTTCCCCCTCAGATAGGTCCGAGCGTAGCAGGTTTGCCTTAATAAGCAAATCAGCATTATCGAGAATAACGGGCGATCGTGGCACGAGGAACGGCGGGACTCGCCTGGATCGGGCCGCAGTCGGGGTCGCGCGCTTCCCACGTCCGCATGCCGGTAGCGTAGCCGAATACACGTTCGAGGACGAGGCACAGATGGACAGCCCAAGACGCGGCCAGGCTCCCTAGGAGGCCCCTGAACAAGGACCGTTCTTGCCCTTGCCGGGCTGCAACGTCGCAGGTCAGGGCGTCGCAAATCAGGTCGCCTGCGCGTTATTCAGGGGCATCCTAGAGCACGCCTCCCGGCTAGGGGCCGCCGGTGCGTGGTCCTCGCTCCACCTCGAATTCGCTGCGCATCTCGTCCGCGACGCGGAGGTTCACGGTGGCACCGCCGAGGTCGACATCGCCGCCTTTGGCGAGCGCGG
>WNFU01010724.1_pt1 | contig 10079 bp, 7 predicted proteins | sample 5400121 | NCBI WGS metagenome assembly WNFU01 (sample SAMN13153360, study PRJNA577476) | soil metagenome | isolation source: 100 cm soil or saprolite under grassland replicate 1 | place: USA:California | collected 2016-06-15
CGTATCATTGGACGAAACCGTCACCGAACATGACCTCACCGAGCTGTTCCTGGTCTTCAATGATTACCAGACGCCCGGTTTCGCGATTAAAGACCTTGCCGCCGAGGCCAGCGCCGATGTGCCGGCGGAGTTCGCCCGCACGGGCCGCTTTCTCACGCATCCGGTCTTCAACCGCCACCACTCGGAGACGGAGATGCTTCGTTACCTGAAGCGCCTCGAAGCGCGCGACCTTTCGCTGACGCATTCGATGATCCCGCTCGGTTCCTGCACGATGAAGCTCAACGCGAGCTGCGAAATGTTTCCGGTCTCGTGGCCTGAGTTCAGCCGTATCCATCCTTTCGCCCCGCTTCGCCAAACGCGCGGGTACCAAATGCTGTTCGAGCAACTGGAACATTGGCTGGCCGAGATCACCGGGTTCGCCGGCATTTCCCTTCAGCCCAACGCCGGCTCGCAAGGCGAATACGCCGGCCTGCTTGTCATTCGCGCCTACCACGACAGCCACGGCGAAGGCCGGCGGAACGTCTGCCTCATCCCGACCTCCGCCCACGGCACCAACCCGGCGAGTGCCGTCATGGCCGGATTGAAGGTCGTCGCCGTCGCCTGCGACAAAGAAGGCAACATCGATGTGGCAGACCTGAGCGCCAAAGCTGAAGCGCTCGGGCCTGACCTTGCCTGCCTGATGGTCACTTATCCCTCCACGCACGGTGTGTTTGAGGAGAGTATCAAAGAAATTTGCCAGATCGTTCACCAGTACGGTGGCCAGGTATACATGGACGGCGCGAACATGAATGCCCAGGTCGGTCTCTGCCGGCCGGCCGACATCGGCGCGGATGTTTGTCATCTGAACCTTCACAAGACGTTTTGCATCCCGCACGGAGGTGGCGGTCCAGGTATGGGCCCGATTGGTGTCGCCGGACATTTGGTCGAGTTCCTGCCCAGTCACCCGGTCGTCACCCTGGGCGGCGAAAATCCCATCGGCGCCGTCGCGGCTGCTCCGTGGGGAAGCGCCAGCATCCTCGCCATCTCGTGGGCCTACATCGCGGCGATGGGAGCGGCCGGACTGACCGAAGCGTCCAAAGTCGCCATTCTTAATGCCAACTACGTCGCCAAGCGTTTGGAGGCTTACTTCCCCATCCTCTACAAAGGACACAGCAACCTGGTGGCGCACGAATGCATCCTCGACCTGCGCGGTTTCAAGAGTGTCACCGCGGAAGACGTGGCTAAACGGCTCATCGATTACGGCTTCCATGCCCCGACCCTCTCGTGGCCGGTCGCTGGCACGTTGATGGTCGAGCCGACGGAGAGCGAATCCAAACCGGAACTCGATCGCTTCTGCGAGGCGATGATTGCCATTCATGCGGAGATGCAGTCCGTCGAGTTGGGCCGGATCGATCGACAGAACAATCCGCTGAAGAATGCGCCGCACACGGCCGATATGCTGGCCGCTGGGGATTGGAACCGCCCCTACACGCGCGCACAGGCTGCCTTCCCGGCGAACTGGCTGCACGACCACAAATTCTGGCCGGCCGTCGGCCGCGTTGACAATGTCTTCGGCGACCGCAATCTGGTCTGCACCTGCGCCGGGCTGGAGGCGTATTCAACCTGATCCTGGAAAGGCCAATTCGGCATTAGAGTTTGAGCTTCGAACTCGCTTGCTGGTCAGCCGCGCATGAACCTGGTCACGTGCTTGGACAGTTTTTTGTCCCATATGGGACAAAAAACTGTCCAACGCTTACGGTCCGTGAGCAGGGGCGCCAGCCAAGGTCCCTCGCGATTAACCTCCCATTTGGCGGCCTGGGAAGCGATGTTCGCCGCGTGCCAGCTCACGAACTACGAGCCCTGCCGGACAATTTGCTGTCGCATACGCGACACCAATTTGTCCCGGGAACTCTCACGGCGTGATCAACTCATCCACCGGCTTGCCGGCGTGTGGGAAGGCGGCGCAGTAATCCTCTCCGAGAAACGCGGCGACGGTGGCGGCAACCTGACTCTGGGTGATAAGCGGCGTGTTGCCCCGTTCACCCAGCGCCGCCGTGTCTGGCCCGAGCGCGGCCAGCCAGATGTACTCGGATCCCTTCACGCTCTTACCGTGGTCCTTCCACTTTTTCGGTCCCCCGCCGCGACCGTGATCGGTAGTGATGATCAACGTGGTCTTGTCCCGATAGTCGGGCAGGGACTGAACCGCTTCCCAGAGAAGCGCCAGATAACGATCCACGCGCCGCGCCGCATGGAGATAACGATCGTAGCGACCCTCGTGCGCCCAGTCGTCTGTTTCGCCGAACGCGACGTAAAAGAAGCGCGGTTTAGCCTCGTGGAAGTAGTCGAACGCACCGCGAAACATCAGGCTGTCATAGATGACGTTCTCCCACATGGGAGTGGTTTCCGCGACAAGCTCGTTCAACAGTTCTCGCCGGGGATTGGCCTCGCCGACCGCCATCGGCTCCCAGCCGGCCCGGACCGGCAGGCCGTTGCGCTCGCGGTTGAGAATGTAGGGGAAGACATCCCACGCGCAGAAGGCGGCGACCCGGCCCGTGTAATCCGCCTTTTGATCAAGCCAGGCCAACACATTCACATTCGGGTTCGGCTTCTTGGCGTTGCTGTCGATCCGCGGGTCCGGAACGCCCGTGAGGATGTCGTTGTAGCCGGGATAGGAAAAGTTTAACCGGTTGCTGACCTTCACGACGCTCCCTCGGCTTTGGTTTCCGAAGATTTGCCCCTGTTTCCCGATCACGCTCCAAAAAAACGGCATCAATGCTTCCCGCCGGGCCTCCGGTTGGTCACGCCAGAAGGTTTTCCAAAGCGCATTGGTATTTTCCACCCGGCCGCGCTTCCGATTCATCAGTCCAGCTTCGGCGCCGCCGAAAACCTCCTGCCAGCGCAACCCGTCGGTCGTAATGAGGATGACGTTTCGCGTTTTTCGGACCGTCGAGCCTCCGGCACCGTGAAGTGCCGTCGGGGCAGCGACCGATAGAATGACCGCGATAAGGCCGAACAGGAATTTCATGGAGGCTCCTTAGACGAATGAGCGTTGTTTGCCAACGTCAATCAGACCCAGCAGATTGCAAATCTGCAATGCGGCGCAGGGCGGCAGAGCCGCAACCCATGTAGCGCAGACGGGCAGGCTATCAGTATCTGTCCAAATCGTCACGAGCCGCGACGAATTGGGGCGCACGCCGCTAAGACCCGAGGCGGGCATCGAGCGCGACTCGAATCGCCGCAACCAGCGCCGCGACACGAGTGGGGAGCGGGAAGTCCGACGGCGCTTCCAACGTGTAGCTTTGGCGCGTCTTGTTCATAATGAGGTAAAACGCCTCGGGCCACTGCGGGCGTTGGGTCGGATCGAGGCCGGGACGAATAATGCCGTTTTTCGCTGGACGGTCTTCAATCACCTCCGAAGGATCGATTGGGCATTCCTTCGCGACGGCGTCGATCATCTTCTGCGCCAGTGAGGGCCGGTGGTCGGGATTCAATTCGTAAAGATAAAAGCCATGCGCTTCCCAGTCTTCGTGCACGCACAGCGTCAGATCGAACGGCGGCTGCCGCTCGAGCCAAGCGACGTGGGCGCGGACCTCGGCGGTTTGCATGTGCCGGTAATCCCGATTGAGGTCGACACCATTCGCATTCTCACGGCGATTGAGACGCAAACCGGTCGGGTTGAGACACGGGCAAAGCCAAAGGTCGGCGTCCGCCGGCCAGAGGTTTTCGCTCAACAACCGGCCAATGGCCGGCGGACCCGCGGGTTCGTCACCGTGAATGCCTGTCGAGATGTAGATTTTGCGGGACGTGTGGCACGTCATCCGTGCCGGATCAGCGGAGCGGCGGAATGCCAGCAAATCCATTCCCGCGGAAACCGGCAGCTCATCGATGTGCCAGCCGAATCTGCGGGCGGCTTCCAGGTCGTCGCGTAGCACTTGATCGATGTTGATCGTCTCGCCGAAGTAACCGCCCTTGTTGCGGTCGAGGCGCCGAATCGCACTCATAACGAATGAACCACTGGTCTGCCAAGCCGCGTTGCACCCGCCATGTGCTCAAACGGGCCCCTCACCCTTCCTTCGGACACCCTCTCCCGATCTGATGGGGAGAGGGATGGGGTGAGGGGGGCGCGTCAATTTCAAGTTGGGCGGCATCATGGTAAAGCAGTGTTAGGGACGCCGCGCTAGCTTGCGACGGCCTCGATCCCGGCGGCCCGACTGTTTTCCCGCGCGCCGCCTGAGGCCGGCCTCGCTTTTGGCCCGCCGTCTGCGCCTTGCGGAGCCGCTTTGAAAGGCGGCCGCATTTTAAGCCCCAGCGAGTTCAGCATTTCACCGTCGGCGTCGTAATCGGGCGACGGAACCGCCTTGGTGAGCATGGATCGAGTGTCGCTGGAGAAGATCGAGTTGGCACCCGCCAGAAAACAGAGTGCCTGTTCCGACTCGCTGAGACGCGCGCGACCGGCAGACAGACGGACCACTGAGCTCGGCATCACAATCCGGGCGGCGGCGATGATTCGCAAGGTTTCGGCGAAGGGCACGTCCGGCGCATCCTGCAGCGGTGTGCCCGGCACTTTTGACAGGATGTTCACGGGCACCGACTCCGGATGCGGCCGCATTGTGGCCAGCGTATGGAGGAGCGCGACGCGGTCCTCGATGGACTCGCCCAGTCCGAGAATGCCGCCGCAACAAACGGTAATCCTGGTTTTCCGCACATTCTTGAGCGTATTCAGGCGGTCGCCGTACCTGCGCGTCGTGATGATCGTCGGGTAGAACGACTCGGACGTGTCGAGATTGTGGTTGTAAGCATAGAGACCGGCGTCGGCGAGACGTTTGGCCTGCGACTCGGTGAGCATTCCGAGCGTGCAGCAGACCTCCAAGCCCAGCGCGGTCACTTCCTTCACCATGTCCAGCACTCGCTCAAAAGGCGCGGTGTCGCGCACCTCGCGCCACGCGGCGCCGAGGCAGACGCGACTGACGCCGTTCTCCTTCGCGCGCCGTGCGATGTCCAAAACCGTTTCTTTTTCCAGCAACGGCTGAGGATCGATGCCAGTTTCGTAGCGCGCGGATTGCGCGCAGTAGGCGCAATCCTCGGGACAGGCGCCGGTCTTGATGGAAATCAATTTGCAGACCTGCACTTCGCGTCCGTCGTGGTAACGGCGGTGCACGGTAGCCGCCCGAAAGACCAGATCGAGCAGGGGCAGGTCGTGCAAGGCACGGATGTCGTCCGGCTGCCAATCGTAGCGAATGTCGTCGAGCATGCGTTTTGTCAAAGGTCCGGTTGAATCAGGATGCCCGCTCGTCAGGCGAGTGGGTCGCACTACGCGTCAACCCGCCCGACGCCGTTGGTTGACACGATAACGCAGGCAACTCGCGGCGCAAGCTTTTGCAGCAGAACCTTTCGCTTTGGTTTCGGGGACCGGCCTCATGCGGGAGTCAAGGCCAACCGGGGCGCGTTTGAACCCGTGAGCGGGTTCACCGCGAAGTCCTTTGATTCGAGCCGTGCCAGCCAATCGTCGATAGATCCAAGCACCGTGGGCAGGTCCAGGTGTTGGTGAATGGCGGAGTACTGCCCGAGGTTGGCCCGTGCGAGTTTGAATAGAGCTGCCGCCGGGCGCAGGCGGTGCTTTTGCAGATGGACGAAAGCGCCCGCCAGTTGGATCAGGCCTTTGTAAAACGCGCCGTTCGGCCCGTGTCGGTCGGCCAGCCAGAGTTCCTCGAGCACATCGTGCGCTTCGTAAAACAGGCCGCGATTAAAACATTCGAAGTAGCCCAGGTAGTGCGGCGCCAGTTCCTGCCCGCGGCAACCGTCGATCAAGGCGGCAATCTTCGCGCTCTTTTTGCTCACGGGTCCAGCCTAAGGCGTGAAGTGTGGAACGTAAAACGGGAAACGCGACGCAGGTTACGCCGGGTCCACGCGGCGGGCGCCGCGTATGTGTTTACCGTTCGGAGCAGGTGTCTAATGGCGGCGATCCTGGCCGCCGTAAAGAGCGGCATCTTGCCGCCCGGACGCAGGCGCCAAATCGCAAGCGGCTCTCCGGACCACACGCCATTTCCGCCGGGCAGGATGCCCGGCTCTACGGCAGGCAAGATGCCTGCCGCTACGGTAAACACCTATGGCAACACGTTCCATGCTTCACGTTGACAACACCCTTCCCCTTGGACACTCTCGATCCATGGCAAAAGCAGTTCTCGGTCGAGGTTTGGGCGCGTTACTCGGCGGTGTGCCGCCGGCGACGAAACCCCCGCCAGTAGTGGCACCCATGGTGGATGCTGCGGCGGATGCCGCGTCTGCTCCCGCACCTGGTGTTGACTCGCGTGAACAGGTCGAGCGTGTCGCGTTGAACCGCATTCGCTCCTCCCCGTTCCAACCGCGGAAGGACTTTCCTGCCGACGCGTTGCGGGAATTGGCCGATTCGATCAAGGAGCAGGGCATTGTCCAACCGCTGATTGTCCGGCGCCGCGACGATGACTTTGAGTTGATCGCGGGTGAACGCCGTTGGCGGGCGGCGCAAATGCTGGGCCTGGAGGTGGCGCCCGTCATCGTGCGCGAGGCCGACGACCGCGCCGCGCTGGAACTGGCGCTGATCGAAAACCTGCAACGTGAAAACCTGAATCCGATCGAGGAGGCGCAGGGCTATGCGCAATTGATCGGGCAGTTTCAACTCACGCAGGACGAGGCGGCAGCGAAAGTGGGCAAGAGCCGCGCTGTCGTGGCCAACGCGCTGCGCCTGCTGAAACTCGCGCCGGAGATCCAGGCGTACGTGCGCACCGGACGGTTGTCAGTCGGTCACGCCAAAGTCATCCTGGGGCTGGCTGGTACCGCCGAGCAAAAACTCGCCGCCGAGCGCGTGTTGAAGCAGTTGCTCAACGTCCGCCAGACGGAAGCGCTGGTCGCCCAGCTTCAAAACCGCCCTGTCGCCCTCCCCGGCAACCCGTCCCCGGCGGCGCCCTTGAAGGACTCGCATGTCGCCGCCCTCGAACAGCGCTTGCAGGAGCGCCTGGGGACCAAAGTCGCTCTGCGCTATCGCCAGGGCAAAGGCGCCGTGCAAATTCATTTTTACAGCGACGACGACCTGGAACGCGTGCTCGAGATTGTCGGCGTCAAACTGGACTAATTCCCGGCGCTCCGCAGCAATCGGTTTCTTTAACACGTTCCGATGCATACTTCTCTTGAGCTTCGCGAACAATGCGCGAGCCAGCTTTTGGCGGCGGTCAACCGCGCCAGCCAATTGACCGCGTTTGTCGGTCTCGACGGTTTTGTGGACGAAATCGTGCACGTGGTCGATACGCGAGAAAACGCGGAATCGTACCAGCGGATGCCGTCCATAGCGCGGCTGGCGGAGCGTCTCGCCGAGGCTGCGGGCCGGAGCACGAACATCGAACTCGTCAATCAGCTCGTCAAACTGGGCGGCAACGGTCCCATCATGGCCAACGCGCTGGCCAGCTTCGGCCTTCAGGTGACCTATCTCGGGGCGCTGGGTTATCCGCACCGGCACGCGGTCTTCGACGACTTCGCCAAGCGCGCGGAAGTGTATTCGATCGCGCAGGCTGGCCAGACCGACGCGCTGGAGTTCGAGGACGGCAAGGTGATGATGAGCCGTACGGTGCAGCTGAACGAGATTACGTGGCCGAACATCGAAACTCGATTTGGACGCGACCGGTTCGCGTCCCGGTTTGCAACCTCGGACCTGATCGCCTTTGTCAACTGGACGATGATCCCTTACATGAGCGAGTTGTGGGAGGCGCTGCAGAAGGAGCTCTGCCCGAATCTCCCGGAGCCCCGGCGGACCCTGTTTTTTGACCTGTGTGATCCGGTCAAGCGGCTGCCGCAGGACCTGATTCGCGCGTTGCAGTTGATCTCCGGTTTTGAGAACCATTTCGACGTCATCCTCGGTTTGAACGAGAAGGAAGCTTACGCCATCGGCGAGGCACTGGGCCTGGACACCCGGATTCATACGCGGGAGCGGCTTTTGCAGCTCGCACCTGACATTCAGCGGCACGTGCCGGTGAGCACGCTGGTCGTGCATCCGGTGAAATACGCGCTGGCTGTCAGCGACGGAAAAGTTTTGACCGTGGAGGGACCGTTTGTTCCCAAGCCGAAGATTACGACCGGCGCCGGCGATCATTTCAACGCCGGTTTCTGCCTCGGAAAACTGCTCGGATTCGGCAACGAGTTGAGCCTGTTGACAGGCGTTGCCACCAGCGGGCATTACGTCCGTACGGCAACCAGTCCGAGCATTCCCCAACTGACGGAGCTCGTGCGCAACTGGCCCGGCAAATGATCAGGCGCGACACCAGCTTGGGCAGGCCGCGCCCCGCGCTCCGCATCCTGGGTTCGGTGTTCCCTGTTCGGCACTCCAAATGATCCGTACCGTCGTCAAATACGGCCACCCGGCGCTCCGACAGAGAGGCGCACGAATCGAGAGGATCACGCCTCAAATCAAGCAACTGATCGACGACATGCTGGAAACCATGTTCGCCGCAGCCGGTGTCGGGCTGGCGGCGCAACAGGTCGGTCAAGCCGTCCAGCTCACGGTCATTGATGTCACCGGCGTAAAGGACCGGCCCTCGACACTGGAGATCGACGGCCGTCCGGCGGAGCTCGCCAAGCACATGCCGCTCGTGCTCATCAATCCGGAAGTGACGCCGGTGGGCAAGCCGGTAGTCGGGGCGGAAGGCTGCCTGAGTTTTCCGGAAATCTACGCGGAGATCGAGCGGCCGGAATCCGTGGAGGTCACGGCCCTGAATGAACGGGGTGAAACGATTCGATTCCGGGGCGGAGGATTGCTCGCGCGTGCCGTGCAGCACGAAACCGATCATCTTCAGGGCATCCTCTTCATCGATCGGATGAGCGCGGAGACGAAGAAGGAATTGAAACCCCAACTGGAAGCGTTGCACGCAACGACCAAAGCCGCCTTGAAGCTGGAGTGAAGTTCGCGGATAAACACGCGTCTGCCGTCGCCCAGCGACGCATGAACGCCGCTGTCCGGCCCAACGTTTCAGGTGTCGCTCTGCGACACTAAACCGTGCGGGCAGTCGTTATCCTCGGGTTGAAACCCGGGGTTACCCTCCCAGACGCTGCCGCGTTGGCCACAGTCGTTCGAACTTCCGCCAGGTTTTGGAGTGCGCCGCCCCTGCGGCGCTTTAGATTTTCCAGGCAGGTTCATGGTCCCAATGCATGCCAAAAACGAAAGGAGGCTCTCCATGAACCTTGTGCCCATGCCAAGCCGGCAAATGAAGTTGGCCCGACCAGAGATGACTCCGGGACCTCCGGTTGGTCGCGTCAGAGAGCCGAGCTTCACATCGCCAGACCCTTCGTAATTAGCATGTTAACAGACCCGTTCTCCCACGCCTCAATCGTCGCACGATTCGAAGAGCCGCCCGAATCTTCGCCGTTTCGCCTCGGAGTCGTCGCTTCGCTCAAAGGGCGAGCGATCGCCCCGCTGATGAGTCAGAGTCACGCGAAAAACCGTACGAAGAAAACTCACGCCAAGGGCGTGCCAAAGGTAAGGTCCCCGGTCAATCTGCGACCAACCAGTATGAACCATATCGCCTTTGAGGCTCGCACTGGATCGTGGCGACACCGGACGGGCCGGTGAAGATTCGGTTGCCATAATTCCGGCGCGGAGCTCTTCTGTGCCCATGTCCACAAAAGTTCGGCCTGTCCAGCTCCTCCTTCCGGGATTGTTCGCCTTTGCGTTCACCGTTAGCGGTGTTGCCGCGGTGGTGGACGATCGCGATGCGGGACGCCCTGATTTGCTCGAACCAGCTTTCCGCTTGGTCCGTGAAGCCGTCGAAAGGGATGAAGTGCCGGGGGCAATCGCGTTGGTGGCGCGGGGCGGAAAGGTGCTCCGGCACGAGGCCTACGGCCTCAGCGACATTGAAAACCGGCTTCCCTTCACCACCAACACGCTTTGTTGGATTGCTTCAATTACGAAGCCCGTGACGGTGGCGGCGGCCATGACGCTTGTCGATGCAGGGAAATTCGCGCTCGATGATCCGGTCGAGAAACATTTGACGGCGTTTCGCGAGCAAACGGATACAAACGGCCTTCATCACGTTTTAACGATTCGGCAGTTGATGTCACACACCTCCGGGCTGGTCCCG
>WNFU01010727.1_pt1 | contig 10078 bp, 10 predicted proteins | sample 5400121 | NCBI WGS metagenome assembly WNFU01 (sample SAMN13153360, study PRJNA577476) | soil metagenome | isolation source: 100 cm soil or saprolite under grassland replicate 1 | place: USA:California | collected 2016-06-15
AGCAGGAGCTCGACGATCCCGTAGGGCGTCGCCGGCGGGAAGGCCGGCTCCCCTCGGACCATGAGCCCCACGTTCATGGGATGGAGCCCATCGACGTCCTTGGACGGATCGATCGCCGACTGGGCTCGGAGCTCGGAGATGTGCCGGGGGAGAGGCAGCTGCACGATCACGCCGTGGATCTGGGGGTCTCGGTTCAGTCGCCGGATGGCGGCAAGCAACTCCCCTTCCGTCACGAAGGCCGGGAGGTTGACCTGCTCGGAGCGGATCCCCACGTCCGCGCAGGCCTTCTGCTTCGTGGCAACGTAGATGTGGGAGGCCTCGTCTTCGCCCACCAGCACCGCGGCCAAGCCCGGTTGCACGCCGTCGTCCACGAGGGCCATGACCCGCTGCGCAACCTCGGATCGGATCTGGCCGGCGATGGCCCTGCCGTCGATGATCGACGCCGTCACGGCGGGCATCCTACTGGGGCCCTCACAGAGCGAAAACGGGAGGCCGACTCGGTCAGTGCCGGAAGTGCCGGCGGCCGGTGACGACGACCGCGATGCCACGCGCCTCCGCCGCCGCCAGCACATCTTCGTCCCGCATCGACCCTCCCGGATGGATCACCGCCGTCACCCCGGCCTCGGCGGCCACCTCGATGGCGTCGGGGAACGGGAAGAACGCGTCGCTCGCCATCGCCGCGCCCTTGGCCCGGTCCCCGGCCTTTCGAACGGCGATCCATGACGCGTCGACCCGCGACATCTGTCCGGCGCCGATCCCGACGGTCGCCCCATCCTTGGCGAACACGATGGCGTTCGATTTCACGTGCGCCGCAACGATCCAGGCGATCGCGAGGTCTCGCCACTCATCCCGGCTGGGCTCTCGGGCGGAGACGACCTCCATCCCGTCCCGGGTCTCGTTCGCCACATCACGGTCCTGGACGAGCGCCCCTCCGGGAAGGGGCCGGATGTCGAGGCCGCCGTCGGTCGGCTCCGGCACCTGCACGACGCGGAGGTTCTTCCGAGCGCCGAACGCGTCGAGCGCGGCGTCGGTGAACCCCGGAGCCACGACCACTTCGGTGAACACTTCCCCCATGGCACTGGCGGCCTCCTCCCCAGCCTCCTGGTTGAAGGCCACGATGCCGCCGAAGGCGGACACCGTGTCGCACTCGAAGGCCCGCTCGTATGCCGTCGCCAGCGAGGCGGAGACCGCCGCGCCGCTTGGGTTGTTGTGCTTCACGATGACCGCCGCTGGGGATGGCAGCGCGGTCGCGAGCGAGTGCGCGGCATGCACGTCGAGCCAGTTGTTGAACGACATCTCCTTGCCCTCGAGCAGGACGCGGGCACCCGCGAGCGGACCCGGCCCGGCCAGCTCCTCGTACAGGGCGCCGCGCTGATGGGGATTCTCGCCGTACCGGAGGTCCTCGATCTTGCGAAGGGCGAGGCCAATGAATCTCGGCAGGGCTTCCTCCTGCGCGGCGAACCATCCCGCCACCGCCGCGTCGTACGCCGCGGTGTGGGAGAAGGCCTCGGCGGCGAGCTCCCACCGCGTCTCGCGAGTCAGTCCGCCCTCCCGGCGGAGCTCCTCGACGACCCACGAGTATCGTTCGGGCGACACCACGACGCCCACCGATTCGAAGTTCTTCGCCGCCGCCCGCACCATGGCCGGCCCGCCGATGTCGATCTTCTCGATGACCTCGTCCACCGGCGCACCTCCCGCCACGGTCTCCCGGAACGGATACAGGTTCACCACGACGAGGTCGAAGGGCTCGATCGCGTGGGCCTCCAGCTCCTCCACGTGCTCGGGCTTCCGCCGGTCCGCCAGGATCCCCGCATAGATCTTCGGGTGCAGCGTCTTCACCCGGCCGCCGAGCATCTCGGGGAATCCGGTCACCCCCTCGACGGGCGTAACCGCGATCCCAGCGTCGCCCAGGGCCTGAGCGGTTCCGCCGGATGAAACGAGCGCCACACCCTGGTCCGCCAGTCCCTTCGCCAGCGTGACCAGGCCCGTCTTGTCGTAGACGGCGAGCAGTGCCCGCCGGACCGGCCGAACCTCACCCAAGGCCCGTCTCCCCCAGTACGTGCACCACCCGTCCCTCGACTTTGATCCGACCCTCGACCAGCGCGCGAACCGCTGCCGGGAGCAACCGGTGCTCGGCCCCGTGGATGCGTGACTCCAGCGTGTCCCAGTCATCGTCGGTTCGCACCGCGACGGGCTCCTGCGCCACGATCGGCCCGTGGTCGACCTCCTCGTCTACCAGGTGGACGGTGACGCCCGTGACCTTGACCCCCCAGGCGAGTGCGTCGGCCACCGCATGAGCCCCCGCGAACGAGGGGAGGAGGGCCGGATGGACGTTCAGGATCCGGCCGCGGAAGGCGTCCACGATCTCCGGCCCGACGATCCGCATGAACCCGGCCAGCGCGACGCAGTCGATGCGTTCCAACTCCAAAAGCTTTCGAAGCGCGTGGTCGTACGCCGCGTGGTCTGCGTGCGCTTCGGGATCCAGGACGACAGCCTTCACGTCCCTCGTTCGCGCTCGCTCCAGTGCGAACGCGTCGGTCCTGTCCGAGACCACGAGAACGATCCATGGTCCGACGACCGGATCGTCAAGGAGCGCCTGGAGATTGGTCCCCCGGCCGGAGGCCAGTACCGCCACGCGCGCCTTCACGCCCGCACGGTATGGACCGGCGGCCACAGGTGTCAAACATGATCGGTGGAGGGTGAAGGCGGTGCGGTGATCGCGCCCGTCTGCGGCCCCTCCGAGTCGCCCTCCGGGGTGCCCTCCCCCTTGGAGTGGACGGTGTGGACGGTCCGGACGGTGGGTTCGGGGTCCTAGTACGCGGCGCGGTCGGGGTCCCCTCCTGCGGGGGCTGGCAGATGTGCTCCGGCTAAGGGGCGCCCGTGACGTTAGCGAGATGGGAGTTGGAGAGCGGTTCGGGCGGGGGGCGAGATGTCGGCGTGGATGGGGAAGGGGTGCGCTGAGGCTGCTCCGCCTGGAGCTCCTGACGAAGGGTTCCCGGTTAGGACGGTGGCGCGAGTATCGGAACCTGGACCAGGGTTCGTGCCATCGCTCCATCCCCAGAAGGGTCGGGTACTTGGTCAATTTGGGTGATCTGGCCTTCAGGAGATCGCCGAGTTGCTTACCTGAGCCACTCCAGTTGTCGGGAATGGCGTGATCATCGTGGATGTGCCGGGCTCTTCGACTTTCTCGAAGGCAACCTGCTGCACAGTGTCCGTTTCCGTTACCAGCAGCTCAGGTTGGGCGAACTTCCCGGTCGCGTCGAGTACATCGACTACCGGGTAGTCCCGTCGCTCGACGTAGATCCTCGCAACTTCTCGATGAAGTGGGTTGGGGATGTCCACTTCCCGGGGCATGCGGAAATCGTTCTCACAGAGCGCCTGGACGATGCGCCATCCTTCGTAGAAAACCTGCATGAAACTGCCGTCATGAGGCATAGGACAGATCACCAAGTTCCTCTGACTGTCCAACCTGATGGCATCGGAACGCCCAGCGAAGCTGGGGATGATTGCGATTCGAAGGCCAACGGCCGCCTCCAGGTGGCTGGGATTTATCTTGACCGATGTGCCTACCCAGTGGTCTGGCTCGGTTGAACCCAAGAAGAGGTCTGCCTTCCATAATCCGCGAATGCTCTGTGGGAGGTTGAGCCTCGTGTTAGGTCTCCGGAACGCGGCCGCCAAAGTGTTGAGGTAGTTCTTGAGCTTGACGGGCTGGCCCTGTTTCCCGGAGAGCACCCGGGAGTTCTCGGTGATGAGTTCGATTTCAGTAGACAGAAGTTGCTGAGCGCCTGTCTTCTCGATGGCGAACAGGATCGAAGCGGGATCGCCTCTCATGATCCGACATTGCTTGAGGGCATCAGCCACGCGCCCAGCCACAGTGGAATCATGGGTGGCGACGGCGTTGTGGATGGCGTACTCGAACGCGATTCCGCAGTCCCCATCACCTTCTTTGCGAAGCCTTCCGAGCATTTTGAGTGGTATTTGCGCCCTCGATGAGACGGCGGCAATTACCTCATCAGAGATCGACTGAAGGACGCCTGCAATCACCGGTCGAGTGACGGCGACCAAGGCGCTTACTTGATCCGCTACCGCGTTTTGCTGATGTTCCTCCCGTACATCCATAGCGCAGGAGAGTATCGCCGGATCGACCAGCCCTAGCAATTTGTCGCCGCCAAGTAGGGGATCTGGCGCATCGATGGCGGGGTCGGGCTGGGTGGGGTGCCATGGACCGCGCTGACGCGCTTCGCTCTCGGTTTGCATCTTGGGTGGCGTCGTGTCTCCATTCTGTCAACCATGGTGTCGACCCTCGATGGTTGCCGAGAGAAGATCAAACGGGCTGAAGAACACCGCGAGGTACTGGATAGGGAGGTTGCCGCCTGGCTTGAAGCCCACCCGATACCCTTCAGGGCAGAGTACGACCCTCAGACCGGCTCTCACATAGCCCGGATCACGGCAGTTCCACAACCGGTTCCTACCCTCCGGTGGGGGGTAATCATCGGTGACGTTATCCACAACCTCCGATCCGCCCTCGACCATCTCGCGTGGGAGCTGGCGCATTGGGGCGGGCGGACGCCGTCGGACCCCGAGGGGGTCAAGTTCCCCATAGCCGATACGCTCGCGACCTTCGGCAGCGGAGCGGCCGCTCGTGCCACCAAACAAATGGATCCGGCCCACGTCGCCAAGGTCGAGTCGTTGCAGCCGTACCACGCTCAGAGTGGACCTGACCGATATACGGGAACCTACATCCATCCCCTTGCGTTCGTGCGTGACCTCAGCAATGCCGACAAACACCGACTCCCCACGCCAATTCTTGCGGTAAGCCAGCGGTTTGACTTCGCGATCGGTGCGCCGCCGTTGAACTTGTCCGCTTTCCTCGGTGAGGGCATGCTGAACACGTTGGAAGTGGGCACATCAATCATGCGGCTTATCGCTCGTCCCGAGGACAAGGATGTGCAAGCGGAGGGCCATATGACTCCAGGAATACTCCTCCCTGAGTCGCGAGGTTTGGACCACCTAGAGCGCGCCCGCGCTTTCGTAGAGAAGGTTGTTTCCGAGCTTGAAACGCTAATGTAACAGCGGGATCAATCGCATCTTCATCGACCTGAAGTTCTATTGCGACATGGTCGCCCTGTGACAGAAGCCGTCGGTCGACTCGCTCCGAACAGCCTTGCCGTCGCGCCGATACTCCGATCTCACGATGGCGGTGCCGGCGGGAGAGGACTCGCCCCGTGCCACGATGGCAAAGACGCTGCATGGTCGTGGGCCTTGTCCTTGCCAGGGAACGGCAGAAGATGTGCGAGAGCGTGGAGTCCCCAGAACATGAGGAACCAAATGATGAGCCCGAAGATGAGGCCGACCGCGGCCGCGCCGCCATTGGTTTGGGATGACTGGAGCAGCAAACTCAGCATCGTCTCCCTCCCACTGTCAAACTCGCACTACTATCGGCGTCGACCATATTCCCTTGAGGCCGAGCCAAGCGAGGCTCTCCTGGTCGAGGGAGACGAACCGAGGCACTGGAGGGTCACCATTCCTCGCGGAGAGAGGGCGGCGCAGGCGCAGAGCGCAGCCCGATCGAGGTGATCGACGACTCGGGGCATGCTAGGAAACGAGCGACAACCGTGGCCGAACGGAATCCACTGCTCGGCACTGACTGGGAACCCTTGCTCAGGCAAGAGTTCGAGAAGCCGTGCTGGGCTAAGCTCAAGGAGTTCGTCGCGGAAGAACGCTCGCGCTACAGCGTTTACCCACCCCAGGACGAGGTTTTCACCGCGCTGCTTCTCAGGCCGTGCGCCCAGACGAAGGTGGTCATCCTCGGCCAGGACCCGTATCACGAAGAAGGCCAAGCGCACGGCTTGGCCTTCTCCGTCCGCGGCGGCGTACGGAGGCCGCCATCGTTGGTGAACATCCATCGGGAGCTGCACGACGATCTAGGCGTACCGATTCCCGACCACGGAAACCTCGAACCGTGGGCACGCCGAGGGCTGCTACTGCTCAACGCAACGTTGACGGTGCGGGCAGGGGCGCCGCGCTCGCATCGCCACGAAGGGTGGGAGACGTTCACCGACGAGGTGATCCGGGTCATCGCCGCGAAGACCGATCCAGTGGTGTTCATCCTCTGGGGTGAGGAGGCCCGGCGAAAGAAGTCGCTCATCGACACGTCCCGGCACACGGTCATCGAGTCGACGCACCCCTCGCCCCAAGCCGCCCGCAAGGGCTTCTTCGGGAGCAAGCCGTTCACACGGGCGAACTACGCGCTCCTCGCCGCAGGGCGGGAGGAGATCGATTGGAGCTTGACGGAGTGATGCACGCCGGCGGGCTTTTGGTGGGCAGAAATCTCGTCTCCGAGTAGTGAGTCAGTTGGAAGCTTGTTCTTGCCTGGGCACGGGATCCAGAATGCCATCGTGTTCACCATTGAGGATCGTGACCGGGTGCGGGATCGGGTGCAGGAATGGCGTCGTCTGATCCTCGTGTCGTAGCCGGGGCTGTCGTTGGCTCTCTTGCACATGACGACGGAGACCGCTGGTCAGACCTCGATCTCATGTTCGCCGTGGCAGATGACGTGCCTGTGACGGATGTACTCGAAGACTGGAGTCGGAGCGTCGTTCGTGAGTTCGACGGGGTCCATTTGTTCGACCTTCCCAGCGGACCGATCATCTATCGAGTGTTCCTACTCCCTGGCTGCCTGGAGCTTGACCTCTCCTTTACGCCAGCGTCCGAGTTTGGCCCGGGCGGGCCGAAGGTCAGGCTGCTGTTCGGGAAGGCTGTCGAACGCCCGGACGAACCGCCGACGCCGGCGCAGGAACTGTTCGGGTACGCGGTCCATCACACACGGCATGCACGTGCGGCAATCGAGCGAGGGCGGTATTGGCAGGCGGAGTATTGGATCAGCGCTGTACGCGACCACGGCCTTCACCTCGCTTGTCGCCGGCGGGGGCTCGATGGCTGGTTCGGGAGGGACTTCGACAGACTGCCCGCCGAGGTCGTGGATCCGTGGAACGATGCGCTCGTGCGATCGCTCGAGCGAGACGAACTCCATCGTGCGCTAGGGAGCGCCGTCGCCGCACTTCTTCGTGAATCGGCTGAAGCGGGAGAGATGGCTGAGAAGCTCGAAGGTCAACTGCGCGAACTGGCGTCAGGACGCGTCCCCTAGAAACTCGTCAGACTGACCCTCCGCCCGCATCCTCCTCCGGCCCCCGTTTCCCACGACGGGTCTAGAGCTGGTATGGGCTCGACAGCGTGGTCCAGCGTTGTAGATCGAGAGCACCATGCCGAGCTCGCAGTGGCGGGAGGTCGGGTAGGGGGTAGTGGTTTCAGCCTGGAGTAGAACTGCCTAGGGGTCGTGTGCCATCCTCCAGCCGGATGATGAAGGGGTGTTGGTCAAGACGGCCGTCGAGAAGCTAAACGCCGCCGGGCGGAGGCACGAGACAGCTGTTCGATGCGTCGGTTAAGCGGCGCTGATCCAAGCAATCGGATGGGACAGCGTGGCCGAGCACATGCCGCCTGAGGCTGTCACTGGTCTCCGGGCGGCGTTCGACGAAGCTGGCTAACCCAGTTGAAGTTGAGTTCCCGGATGGGGCGCGGGTGTACCTTGAGGAAGTCGTCCGCTCAAGCCTGCATCCAGGGTCCGCCGAGGCGGCCCAACAACCTCTGGAGGGCACCTAGCGGGTGAAGGGAACATCGCAGTCCGTGTGGGACCATCGCGTGTTCTACGATAAGGCCATCGCCGGGTTTGTTGAGGAAGCGGTCGGATAGCAACGGCACACGCATCGTGATCGCGACGGGTTATTGAAGTTTCAGCCTCATCGTGTCCAATCTGTCCAACTGCTGGACGCCGTATCTCACGATGACGGAGGGCCTCAAGCTCACCGCCCAAAGCTTCACGACCGACGTGGAGGTGCTCTATGCTCCGCCGCCTGATACGCACGCTCTCCCTGCTGCGAGTTCGAAGTCCGTTTCGGCCCGCCCGCCTGCTCCCCATTCTCCTCGCGCTCGCCCTGGCGTCTTCGGCGTGCACGTCTGGCCCAAGCCCGGGGACCGGTTCGACCTCCCGAAATGGGAGGGTCGCCGAACTCCGCAGCATCTCGGAGCTCCGTGAACGGTTCAATGAAGACTCGGGGAAGGTCAGGCTGATCCTGCTGATCTCCCCCACCTGAACGGAATGTCTTGCTGGCGCCAGTTGGGTGCAGCGGGAGATCCTTGAGAAGTACGAAGCCTCAAACCTTCGCGTCTACGCCGTGTGGGTTCCGTTCCTGGCGGGCACGCAGCAGGCTGCCGACGTGTCGCAGCGGGTGCTGCCCGACCCACGGGTGGTTCACTACTGGGACGGGGCGGCCGCCACAAGCGACTGGTTCGCCAAGAACGTCGAGCACAGCTTCGGTCCCGCGTGGGACGTGTACTACCTCTACGGGCCTGACGCCACCTGGCAGGATGTCCCCGAGCCACTCATCAGTTCCGGAGGGACGATCATCGGGCGCGGCACTGAGTTGACCGACGCGATCGCGCCACTCGTTCAAAGCCTTTCCTCACCCGCCGCATGAGCCAGACGATCGCACCATCGGGTGCTCGCACTGAGTCTCGGCGACGGATCTGGGTGGTCGCGGTGACCGTGCTGGTTCTCGGCGTCGCGGTAACGGCTGGGCTCCTCTCCTCTCCCGAGGGCGGGATCCCGGTGATCTTCGTCGAGCGGATCTCCTCGGCGATCAGCAGCCTCACCTCCGGAGCGGGAAGCAGCGTCTGGTGGGTGTACGCCTTCTTGCTCGGCATCGTCGCGGCGTTCAACCCGTGCGGCTTCGCGCTCCTTCCCGCGTACCTCGGCCTGTATCTGAACGAGGGGAACACCGGCAAGAGCTTCACGGCGCGCACTCGGCGATCGCTCGCCGTAAGCGGAGTGGTGGCCGTGGCGTTCACCCTTCTCTTTGGCGTGACCGGCGCCCTCTTCTCATTGGCCTCGTCTCTCATCGTCCGTCTGCTGCCGTGGGTCGGGCTCGGTGTCGGGGTCCTCCTGATCATCGCGGGAGGCATGAGCCTTGGGGGCAGGTCCCTCGGCGTGGACACCGCGCAGCAGGTTGCGAGCAAAGTCGGCCGCGATGCGACCAGCTCCGGCACTCGTGGATATGCGGCGTTCGGGCTGGCTTACGGGCTCGCTTCTCTCGGATGTGCCCTACCGCTGTTCCTCGCTTTGCTAGGCACCGCCGTCGCGGGAAGGGGTACGTGGAGCGCGGTCGTGGCGTTCGCGCTGTACGGGGTTGGGATGGCGACGACGCTTGGAGTGCTCACCGTCGCCGCCGGCGTCGTGAGCTTCGGGATCCTAGCCCGTCTTCGGGTGGTCGGGCGCTTCGTCTCGGGACTTGGCGCTGTTCTGCTCCTGGCGTCCGGGGCGTACGTCGTCTATTACTGGCTAACCGCCGGGAGGTTTCTCCTCGCGTAGGTTTCGGTGGCGCACGATGAAGCTGACCCGAAGGGACTTCAGTGCGTGGCAGATGGGCGACTTCGCCACCATCGATGCTCTGCTGGCCCCGGCCGTTCAGTAGAGGTGGTTCCAGCCCACGGAATGGGATTGCCACGGTCGGCGGGACGTCGTGGATGTCATCCGGCAGCGACGCGAGCAGTGTTTCGCCAAGGGCGAGCTGTAGCTCGTGGACGGGTCGCGGGTTCGGATCCCTTCGAGCTCGCAAGCCGGCAGCCGTCAACCCACGGGGGGTGCCAAGACGTAGGTCCGCCATCGTCGTCTTTTGGCGCTCGGGGCCGTGCCCGAAGATCAGGACAGCATCACGAAGAGGTTGTCGCCGTTGACATGGCTGTTGAAATTGGTCCCGCGGGCGTTGGCCGTAACCCCTTCACTCGTTCCCGGAGGTGCTTGTCCGCCCGGGTCGTGGATTTGGCAGTTCACCACGATCAGCCCATCCCTCTGAACGCCTGTGGAAGACGTCGCATGGAAACCGAAGGTCGCCTGACCGCCACAGAAGTCCGGCGGCAGCTCGATGCCCTCGACCTCGCCGCAGCCATAGAACTGGAACGCGACGAGCCGGGTGAGCGTGAACGTCCCGCTTTCGAGCACCGTCGCGCCGTCCATGACCGCGTA
>WNFU01010733.1_pt1 | contig 10074 bp, 9 predicted proteins | sample 5400121 | NCBI WGS metagenome assembly WNFU01 (sample SAMN13153360, study PRJNA577476) | soil metagenome | isolation source: 100 cm soil or saprolite under grassland replicate 1 | place: USA:California | collected 2016-06-15
CCGCCTTGCCCCACCTCGCCTTCACGTACAGGTACGCGGCGAACGCGCCGGTGGCGCTGGCAAGCATCGTGTTCGTCGCGACGATCGCGAGGCGCGTGTCCATGCCGGCGAGCGTCGAGCCGGCGTTGAACCCGAACCAGCCGAACGCGAGGATGAACGTGCCGATCATCACCTGCGGGATGTTGTGCGGCGGGATGGGGTTCACGCGGCCGTCGGCGGAGTACTTGCCAATGCGCGGTCCGATCATCTTGCCGAGGACGAGCGCCGCGACGCCGCCCGTCATGTGCACGACCGACGAGCCGGCGAAGTCCACGTGCCCGTGGCCGAGGCCGAAGTTCGTGCCGAGCGCCGCGAGCCAGCCACCGCCCCAGACCCAGTTCGCGTAAATCGGGTAGATGAGCATCGCCATCACGAACGAGAAGACGACGAACCCGCTGAACTTCCAGCGCTCGGCGGCCGCGCCGGTCGGGATCGTACAGGTCGTGTCCATGAAGACCATCTGGAAGAGGAACATCGCGGCGACCGCCGGCGTGTACTGCGCGAGCGGGAGCATGAACCCGGTCATCCCGAAGAGGCCGAAGTCCTTCCCGAAGAGGTGGAGGACGAACTCGTTCGAGAGCGTCGTCTCGCCGCCGAAGGTGGCGAGCGCGCCGACGCCGCCCATCTGCAGGCCGAAGCCGACGAAGTAGAAGCCGATGATGCCGATCGCGTAGACGAGGAAGTTCATGCCCATCGTGTGGGCGACGTTCTTCGCGCGCGTCAGGCCGGTCTCGACGAGCGCGAAGCCGGCCTGCATGAACATCACGAGGAAGGCCGCGACCATCGTCCAGACGATGTTCAGGGCCGTCTGGGTGTCGGCGAGGTTCTTCGCCAGCTCCGCCACGGTCGGTGTCATTGCTTTGGTTCCTTTCGGTTTCGAGCCGCGCCCGCGCGCCGCCGCGAGAGGCGGCGAGCACCGAGGTTCGTGCGGCCGAATTGCAGCGAGCGTGCCGCCGCGCGCCGCACGGCGATCCCGGCCCGGATCGGGGGTGGGAGCGCGCACGGCGGGCAGGCCGTGCCCGCGGGACGTGCAGCGCAGGGGTCGGAGCGCGCCGCGGACTCGGGATCGCTGCCAGCGGATCGGGCGCGTCGCTGCCCCGCGATCGGGCCGACGGGCGAGCCCGCCCTCGAGAGTGAACGGCCCGACGCGTAGCCGCGCGAGGGTCCGCCCCTACAGCTCCCTACGCGATGAGCCGGACGATCTCGCTGCGGATCGCGCCGCGCGCGCCGTCGTCGGGCGCGGCGGGGAGGGCGCGCTCGAGGATCTCCGCCGCCTTGCGGCGGAAGCCGCTCTCCTCGTACAGGGCCGCGAGCGCGCGGAGCGCGGGCAGGTGGCGCGGGCTCACCTCCACGGCGTGCTCGAGCGCGGTCATCGCGCCGAAGAGGTCGCCGGCGGCGCGGAGCGCGCGCCCGAGCTGGAACTGCGCATCGGGCGCGCGCGGATCGGCCCGGATCGCGTCGGAGAGCACCGCGATCGCGTCGGAGACGTTCCCGGAGGCGAGCAGCTCCTTGCCGTGCGCGACGAGCGCCGAGTGCTGCCCCTCGGGCGCGACCGGTCCCACCGTCGCGGCCGCCCCCGACAGGAGCGCGTGCTCGATCCGCGCGAGGAGGTCCTCCATCCGGAACGGCTTCTCGACGTAGTCGCTCGCGCCGTAGGAGTCCCGCGCGTCCTGGGCGAAGCGCCAGCCCCGGTAGATCGCGGTCATCATGATGACCGGGACGTGGCGCGTGCGCGGGCTCGCCTTGATGCGGCGGCACGCGTCGAAGCCGTGGACCTTCGGGAGCATCGCGTCGAGCAGGACGAGGTCCGGGACGAGCCGCTCGGCCTGATCGAGCGCCTCCTGCCCGTCGACCGCGAGCGCCACCGTGTAGCCCTTCGTGACGAGCATCCGCTCGACGAGCTGCCGGATCTCCGGCTCGTCGTCCACGACGAGGACGAGCGGCGAGGGACGCTCGCGCGATGGAGGCGGCAGCTCCGTCGTGTCGACCTCGATGACGATCTCTGCGTCCGGGATGAGCTCGCCCTCGATCGGCGCGCCGGCGACGGCGCCCGGGACGACCGCCTCGAGGTGCGGCGTCCCGACAGCTGCGGCGCGCCCGATCCAGACGCTCGCGCCGCGCGCCCGCGCCTCGTACGCCTCGCCGATGGCGTGGAGGAGCGCGCCCCGGACGGCGACGTAGGCCGAGACCTCGCGGCCGGTGACGAAGCGCACCTCGGACACCACGCGATCGTCGAGGGGGTGCGCCATCGCGAGGTGGATGCGGCCGCCGTCCTCCGAGACCGGGAGGATGAGGTCGCCTTCCGCCACCGCCCGCGGGACGAGCTCGAGCAGATCGAGCGCGACGACGGAGCGGGAGAGGTCCACGCCGGGGATGCCCAGCTTGTCGGCGAGGATGCCTGCGAGGGCCCCCTCTTCCGCCCCGAGGTCGAGCAGCCGGGAGCACAGCGGCTCGCCGCGGGCGCGCGATTCGCGGAGCGCGGCCTCGACCTGCTCGGCGGTCGCGAGGCCACGGGCGACGATCAGCTCTCCGGTCCTGGGCGGCAGCGCTCCCCCCGCGTCGGTGCACCCGAAGAGTCGCTCGAACCGAGCGGCGCGCGCAGTCCCACGACGCGGCGACCCCCGGTCGGGGGGCGCTAGCCGACCGTGTCGGCGTAGGTCATCACGAGGTACATGACGCTCTCGGCGTCGGCCCGGCTCCGGTAGACATGCGGGACGTCCGCCTCGAAGACCATCGCGTCGCCGGCGGAGAGCGTCTCCTTCCGCCCGTCCACCTCGATCTCGACCGACCCCTTCGCGACCACGAGGTTCTCGGTCGTGCCGGGGTTGTGGGCGTCCGCCTTCTCGACTCCACCGGGCGCGAGCCGCAGCTCGTAGAACTCGACCCTGCGCGGCTCGTCGAACGGGAAGAGCGCGCGCGAGGTGAACGAGCCGTCGTGGCTCGTGAGGAGCTTCGCCTCGACGCCGCGGAGCACGTGGATGCTGCCCTGCGTCCGCGCGGAGATGAGGGCGGAGAACGGCACGCCGAGGGCGGAAGAGATCTTCCAGAGCACGTTGATGGTCGGCGCGCTCTGGCCGAGCTCGATCTGGCCGAGCATCGCGCGCGAGACGCCCGAGACCTGCGCGAGCCGCTCGAGGGAGAGGCCGCGCTGCCCGCGCAGGCGGCGCAGGTTTCCGCCGACGACGGGAGTCAGGTCGCGCGCGGTCGCGGCAGGGTCGCGCCCCTCGGCCGGCCGGGGCTCCGGCGGGCTGGCGGCCGCACGCCCGCGGCGTCGGGGGTTCTCGCGTGCGTTCTTCATGGTGGAGATCTTTTCCGCTACAACGGAGGGGTTGTCAACGCATCCGACCGCGCGCGGACCCTGGCGTCTCACCCTCGTCACCAACCCCGACGACTGCAACCTCGCGTGCGACATGTGCGAGTGCGGCGCCGCGCGCCGGCCCGGTCCGCCGCGCCGCATGGACCCCGCTCTCGCGGAGCGTGTCGTGCGCGACGCAGCGGTGGCGGGACTCGCCGAGGTGATCCCGTCGACCATGGGAGAGCCGCTCCTGTGGAGCGGGCTCGACCGGCTCGTGGACCTCTGCGCCGAGCTCGGGCTCGCGCTCAACCTCACGACGAACGGGACGTTCCCGGGGCGCGGCGCGGCCGCATGGGCGGAGAAGCTCGTCCCGGTCGCGTCGGACGTGAAAATCTCGTGGAACGGCGCCACGCCCGAGACGGCCGCGGCGGTGATGCCCGGACTCGACCTCGCCCGGGCGATCGCGTCGGCGCGCGCCTTCGCGGCGGTGCGCGACGCACGCGCGCGACCCGGCCGCCGCTGCCGGCTCTCGTTCCAGGTGACCGCGCAGGAGGCGAACGTCGGCGAGCTCGCCGCGATCGTGCGGCTCGCCGCGTCGCTCGGGGTCGGGCGCGTGAAGGTGAACCACCTCCAGCCGAGGTTTCCCGCGCTCGCGGCGCGCTCGCTCCGGCGGAGCCCGGAGGCGCTCCGGCGCTGGAACGCGGCGGTCGCGGCGATGCGGGAGGCGGAGGAGCAGGTGAGGCTCCCCTCCGGTGAGCGGATCGCGCTCGAGAACGTCGTGGCGCTGCCGGAGGATCCCGCCGCGCCGCTGGCCCGCGGGCCGTGCCGGTTCGTGGGTCGCGAGGCGTGGGTCCACGCCGATGGGCGGTTCGCGCCCTGCCCGCATCCCGCGGCGGCGCGCGGCGAGCTCGGGGAGTTCGGATCGGCTGCGGAGCGGCGGTTCGGGGAGCTCTGGGAGGGCGAGGAGCTCCGGAGGTTTGTCGAGGGGTCGGAGGGGAATCCGATCTGCGGCGAGTGTCCATTCAGGAGGCCGGGAGGCGGGTGACCGCGAGCTCGACGTCCGCGCACCCTGAGCGTAGCGACGCCGAAGGCGGCGCGGAGTCGAAGGGGACCGCGACCGCGACCGCGACCGCGACCGCGACCCCGACCCCCGACCCCGACCCCCTCGTGACGACAGCCCCCACCTCTCCGTCGCGCTACGCTCCCTTCCCGGGTGCCCGTCGAGCCACTCCCCACCGCGATCGCCCTCGCCGCCACCGGCCTCCTCCTCGCGGCGAGCGTGCTCGCGTCGCGCACCTCGGGGCGCGCCGGCATCCCCGCCGCGCTGCTGTTCCTGCTCATCGGCATGCTCGCCGGGAGCGCAGCCGGTATGCGCTTCGACGATCACCGGCTCGCGTTCCGCGCCGGGACGGTCGCGCTCGTCCTCATCCTGTTCGACGGCGGCCTCTCCACCCCCGTCGCGAGCGTGCGGCGCGTCCTCGCGCCCTCCGCCGTCCTCGCCACGGTCGGCGTCGCGCTCACCGCGCTGTTCGCCGCGCTCGGCGCGCGCGCGTTCGGCCTCGACTGGGAGGACGCGGGCCTCTTCGGCGCGATCGTCTCCTCGACCGACGCCGCCGCGGTCTTCTCGGTGCTCCGCGGCGCGCGGATCCAGCTCCGCCGCCGCGTCGCGCACGTGCTCGAGATCGAGTCGGGGGTGAACGACCCGATGGCGGTCATCCTGACGCTCGGCTTCACCGCCGCGATCGTCGAGCACCACGCGCCGGGGGTGGGGCTCCTCGTCGAGACCGCTTTGCAGCTCGCGGTCGGGGTCGCCGTCGGCTGGGGCGTCGGCCGCGCCGGCCGCTTCGTCCTGCCGCGCGCGCGGCTCGCGGCGGGTGGTCTCTATCCGGTCCTCACGCTCTCGCTCGCGTTCGTCGCCTTCGGCACCGCGACGATCCTGAGGGGGAGCGGGTTCCTCGCCGTGTACGTCGCGGCGGTCGTGCTCGGGAACGGCGCGCTGCCTTACCGGACGGGGCTCGTCCGCGTCCACGACGCCATGGCGTGGTTCAGTCAGGTCGCGATGTTCCTCGTCCTGGGGCTCCTCGCCGACCCGGTCCGGCTCGCCGCGATCGCCCTCCCCGGCCTCGCGCTCGCGCTCTTCCTCGTGTTCGTGGCGCGCCCCGCCGCGGTCGTGCCCTGCCTGTTCCCGTTCCGCTTCGCGCCGCGCGAGGTCGGGTTCATCGCCTGGGTGGGCCTGCGCGGCGCGGTCCCGATCATCCTCGCGACCTATCCCGTACTCGCGGGCGTGGACGGCGCCCGGCGGATCTTCGATCTCGTCTTCTTCGTCGTCGTCGTCTCGACCCTGCTCCAGGGCGCGCCGATCCGCTGGCTCGCGCAGAAGCTCGACCTCGTCGTCCCCGGCCCGCCCTCGCCGCGCGCCGTGCTCGAGATCGTCTCGCGCGATCCGCTCGCTGGGGACGTGCTCTCGTTCTACGTCGAGCCCGCGTCGGCGGTGGCCGGCTCCGTCATCGCGGACCTCCCGTTCCCGGAGGGGGCGACGTTGATGCTCATCGTGCGCGGCCACGAGCTCGTCCCGCCGCGCGGGCAGACCATCCTCGAGCCCGGGGACCACGTGTACGTATTTGCGCGCCCCGAGGAGAAGGCACTCGTGCAACTCTTGTTCGGAAGGCAGGAGGACGAGTAGCGCGGCGCGGTCGCCGGCGGGGAGCGCGGGGCTCGACGGTGGGGTGACGCTCGCGGCTGCGCTCGAGGCCGCCTCGCGGACCTGGGCGCTCGAGTGCAGGCTCGGGACTAGGTCCGCGACGCGCGGATCGCGTCCTCGAGCTCGTTCGGCGGCGGGCGCGACGCCAGATCGCGCGGAAAGTGCTCGGCGAGCCGCGCGCCGCACAGGGCGATCGCGTCCACGAACCCGCGCGCCGGATCGCCGTCACGCAGCCCGGCGGTGAGCGCCGCGACGGCCTTCCCCCAGTCCTCGCCCATGCGCGCGTGGATGCCGTGGTCCCCGAGCACCACCGCCTCGCGCTCGAAGAGCGACGCGAAGACGAGGACGCCCGTGCCCTCCGCCGTCCGGTGCAGGCCGTGCTCGTGGAACGCGCGGACCGCGCGAGCGCGGACCGCCTCGTCCATCGCGCGCCGGCCGGCGAGGAGCCGCTCGACGGGATTCCACGTCGCGAGGAGCGCGCCCGCGATTCCGGCCGCGAGCTGCAGGAGCGGCAGCTCCGCCGCGGAGAGCGGGACGCCGAGCGCGAGCGCGGCGATCGTCGCGAGCGCGGCGCCGGCGAGCCCGCCGCGCCAGCGCGCCTCCGGATATGGATCGCTTTTCTCGACGACCGCCGGGACGATCTGCCCGCGCGAGAGCGCCTCGGCGCGCCGCACCGCCTCCGCGACCCGCGCCCGTGCCGCCTCATCGAACTCCCGCTCGAGCATCGCCGTCTCCTCCCCCGCCAGCCGATCGTCCGCGCCTCTACCAGCGTCCGGAGGCGCCGCCGCCCGAGAAGCCGCCGCCCCCACCCGACCAGCCGCCGCCGCCTCCGCCACCGAGCCCGCCGCCCCACCCGCCGCCGCCGATGAAGGGCCCGCCACCCCACCAGAGGTGGCGCCGCCGCCGAGGTCCGAAGCCCCGGAAGACGTTGCCTAGGATCCAGAGCACGACGAAGAGCGCGAGGATCGCCCCGGCGCCGGAAGGCAGTCCCGTCACTCCGCGCGGCCGCCCGCGCGCGTGGCGCGCGACCTCCTCCGTCGCGACGCCGGCGAGCGTGAGGAGCTGGGCACCGGCGTCATAGAGCCCCTCGCCGAAGCGGCCCGCCCGAAAGGCGGGGCGGATGATCTGCTCGCCGATCCGGCGGGCGAGGACGTCCGGGATCTCGCCCTCGAGCCCGCCGCCCACCTCGATCCGGAACGCGCGGTCCTCGACCGAGACGGTGACGAGGAGCCCATTGTCCTTCCCCTTCGTCCCGAGCTTCCAGGCCTCCGCGACCCGGATCGAGAAGTCCTCGATCTCCTGGCCTTGCAGCGAGGGCACGATGAGGTACTGCAGCTGGACTCCCTCTCCGCTCTGGCGCGCGCGCGCGCTGCGCGAGAGGTCGGTGAGCCGCTGCCGCCAGCCGCCGTCGAGGAGCCCGGCCGCGTCGACGACCGGCCCGGTGAGCGGCGGGACGGGCGCCTCGGCGGCGCCCGCGAGAGGCAGCGTGGCGAGGGCGAGGGCGAGCGAGAGGCGGCGGGTCATTCGTCGGATCACTTCGTGAACCTCACCTCCGGCGCCTTCTCGGCTCCCTCCGTCGTGGCGGTGAACTGCGCCTTCGGCTGCTTCTTGTAGACCATCGAGTTCGTCCAGCTCGTCGGCGGCACCATCACGAGGTCGTTGAAGTGGCGGACCTGATCGATGTAGCGGCGCCGGGCGATCGCGATCCGGTTCTCGGTCCCCTCGAGCTGCGCCTGCAGGTCGCGGAAGTTCTCGTTCGCCTTGAGCTGGGGATAGTTCTCCGCGACCGCGAGCAGGCGGCCGAGCGCGCTACGCAGCTGGCCCTGTGCCGCCTCGAACCTCTTCAAGTTTTCGGGCGTGAGCTGATCGACCGAGAGCTTCACCTGCGTCGCCTGCGCGCGCGCGGAGACGACCGCCTCGAGCGTCTCCCGCTCGTGCGCGGCGTAGCCCTTCACCGTCTCGACGAGGTTCGGGACGAGGTCGGCGCGGCGCTGGTACTGGTTCTCGACCTCCGCCCAGGCGGCGCCAACTGCGTTCTCCGCCTGCGGGATCGCCTGGTAGCCGCACCCAGCGGCGACGAGCGCGGCGAGGGCGAGCGGGATCGTCCGATTCGTTCTCATGTGCGAGGAAGCTAGCGCCGCGGCCCGCGCCCGGAAAGGATCATTTCACGCAGCGAGCCCGATGGCCGCGCGTGGCGCCGCCGCGCAGCCCGGACGGGTCAGGGGAGCGACTGGACGTCCACTGCGAGGACCTTCGCGCTCGACGGGCACCACTTCCCGCTCGAAGCGAGGTGCGCCGCGACGTCCGCCTGGATGTCGGCGGGGCACACGTCGCAGCCGGTCGCAGTGACGGTCGTGACGAACGACGGCGTCACGTCGTCCACGTGCCAGCTCCACTGGCTGTCGCAGTCGGAGCCGGCGACCACCGCGAGGAGGGGCGTGCGCGGCGCGGTCGTGGTCGAGCCGAGGAACGTCAGGGCCTCGTCGATGAACTCGGTTCGCCGAAGCCAGAGCTTCACCGACGCCTCGCAATAACCGAGCGTCACGAATGCGCCGCCGATCCGGTCCGGGCAGGCCGCGCGCACGTCCGCGGTGCACGACGCGCCGATGCAGGCCTCACCGGGGCTGCAGCCGGAGAAGCACATCCCGCAGTGGTGCCGGTCCGACTGGAGGTCGACGCATTGCCCGTCGCACTCCTCGAGCGGACTCGGGCATGGCTGGGGCCTCGTGCACGCGGAGAGCGCGGCGAAGGCGAGCGTGAGTGAGAGGCGCTGCATTGGGCGCCGAGAGTACCGCATGGGGGGTTCGGGCGGAGGGTTGATGCGGCTGGGTCGGGACCGGGATCGAGGTCGCGGTCGCGGTCGCGATCGAGGTCGACGTCGAGGTCGACGTCGAGGTCGAGGTCGAGGTCGGGTTCGAGGTCGGGGTCGGGATCCCCTTCGACTTCGCGCCGCCTTCGGCGTCGCTACGCTCAGGGTGCGCGGACGTCGGGGTCGAAGGCGCGGTCGAGGTCGTGGTCCGTGGCCCGCGGAGTCCTTACACGTCACCGCGTGGACATTCCGGACGCCGCCGTGGAGCTCTTCTCTCTCCCTCCCTCCCGCTTCACCGCGGAGAGGAACGCGCTCGCGAAGGCGCTCGGGGACCGGCGCGACCCCGCGTCGGCGGCGGTCCGGAAGCTCGCGCGTCCGGTCGGCCTAGCCTGGGTGCTGAACCGTCTCGCGCGGAAGCGGCCGCGCGAGGTGGAGGCGCTGCTCGCCGCGGGCGACCGGCTCCGCGCCGGCCAGCGGCGCGCGGTCGCCGGGCGCGGCGCGGACGACCTCCGCGAGGCGGAGGCCGAGCTCCGCGATCGCGCGCGGGCGCTCCGGTCGGATGGTGAGCGGGTGCTCGCGGAGGAGGGGCGCCCCGCCGCACCGACCGCGCTCGCCCGGCTCGAGCTCCTCCTGCGCGTCGCGGCGACGTCATCGGGTGCGGCGCGCGAGGCGCTGCGCCGGGGCGTCCTCGCGCGCGAGCCGGAGATCGCGTCGGGCGAGCTCGGGGGTTTCGCGCTCCTGCAGGGCGGGCGTGCCGAGGCGGCGCGGCAGGACCACGCGCGCGAGGTGCGCGAGGAGCGGCCGGCCCGCGACGGACGCGAGGCGCGGGCGCGGGAGGCCCGCGAGCGGGAGGCGCGCGAGCGGGAGGGGCGTGAGCGGAAGGAGCGGGCGCGCGCGATCGCGGCGGCGCGGCGCGCGGCGGACGCGGCGGACGCGGCGAGGAAGGGCGCCGAGCGGGCGGAGCGCGACGCCTCCGACGCGGACACCCACGCGAGGCGGGCGCACGAGCGCGCCGCGGCAGCGCGGGCCGAGGCGGAGCGGACGGCCGCGAGGCTCCGCGAGCTCGAGCGCGGGCTTCTTCGCTAGATTGACGCCGTGCGTCCCCTCCCCTCGGGCTGGTCGGTCTACTACCGCATCGTCCGGAAGATCCCCCGCGGGCGCGTCGCGACCTACGGCGAGGTCGCCCTCGCCGCCGGGAAGCCGCGCGCCGCGCGGCAGGTGGGGTTCGCG
>WNFU01010734.1_pt1 | contig 10074 bp, 8 predicted proteins | sample 5400121 | NCBI WGS metagenome assembly WNFU01 (sample SAMN13153360, study PRJNA577476) | soil metagenome | isolation source: 100 cm soil or saprolite under grassland replicate 1 | place: USA:California | collected 2016-06-15
TCGACCGAGCCGGACGCGACGTTCGACTGCGTGCTCGACGGCAAGTCGACCTTCAAGCCCTGCACATCCCCGTTGACGGTGAAGGTCAAGAAGGGCAAGCACAGCTTCTCGGTCCAGGCGACCGACGCCGCCGGCAACCTCGACGGCACGCCCGCGACCGACAGCTGGAAGGTCAAGAAGAAGAAGAAGAAGAAGAAGAAATAGCGACGGTTTCGCCACCGCTCGTGCGCAATCGGTCGCACCCGGCCTGGCACAATCTGCCGCGTGACCGAACCCGAGCTGCTGGAACGTCTCGACGCGCACATCGCTGTGGCAAACGAGCACATGGGGCGGGGCAACGAGCACATGGCGCGCGGCAACGAGCACATGGCGCGCGGGAATGAGCTGTTCGAGCGAGCTATTGAGGTTGTGGACCAGAACCGCGTGGCGTTCGTGGACAACCGCCGCGCCGTCGAGGAGTTCCGCCGGGCCCTACTTGCGTCGACGCGACGCCAGGAGCGGGTGACTCGCCGCCTGATTGCCGAGATCCGCGATCTACAGGACGCCACGGCGCATCAGAACGAGGCGCTGATGAGGATCCACGACCGCCTCGAGGGCGCCGGTCCCGGCGCCTGAAGCCGCCCGAGGCAGTAGCCGAAGCGGTCGATCGATTGCAACGGTGGCGGGAGCGCTTCGCTACCCTGACGCCCCCCGTTCGCCGCACGATCCGAAGAGGTGGGAGAAGGCGCAGGATCGAGGCGGGCGCCGCAGAAAGACCCTCCCATGGCACTCCTACGCACACGATCCTCCCGCGCGCGCGCACGCACCCGCGACCAGCGGGCGGCCGAGCACGCGGAGCGCGCTCGCCGCGCTGCCCCGCGCCCCCCGCTGGTCGAGCTTCGCGACGCGACCGTCGTCTACCCGGGCGGCCACCTCGGCCTCGACCGCGTCTCGCTCGAGGTCGAGCGGGGCGAGTTCATGTTCCTCGTCGGCCCCACGGGCTGCGGCAAGTCGACCTTCATCAAGCTGCTGATCCGCGAGGTCGAGCTGGCGGGAGGCGAGCTGCGGATCGCGGGCCGCGACATCGAATCGCTGCCCGACGACCGCACCCCGTTCCTGCGCCGCCGGATCGGCACGGTTTTCCAGGACTTCAAGCTGCTGCCCAACCGCACCGTCTACGACAACGTCGCCTACGCGCTCCAGGTCACCGGCGGCACGCGGACCGAGATCCGCAACAAGGTCCCCGAGATCCTGCGACTCGTCGGGCTCTCGGCGAAGACCCGCAACTACCCGGACGAGCTCTCTGGTGGAGAGCAGCAGCGGGTCTCGGTGGCGAGGGCGTTCGTCAACCACCCTCCGCTGCTGCTCGCCGACGAGCCGACCGGAAACCTCGACCCGGTGACCTCGATCGGGATCATGCAGCTGCTGTACCGCATCAACCGCACCGGCACGACGGTGCTCGTCGCCACCCACGACCGCGAGATGGTCGACAAGATGCGGCGCCGCGTGGTGGCGCTCGACGAGGGTCGGGTGGTTCGCGACCAGGCGGCCGGGATGTACGCCGACGAGGAGTCCACGAAGGAGTTCGCGCTGCGCATGAAGGCCGAGATGGGCGTCGGCGACGAGGGCCACACCAACGGCGAGGGCGAGCACTGATCGAGCCGCGATGAGCCGCGCGTTCTTCTTCACCCGCGAGGCGCTCAGGGCGCTGCGCCGCAGTGCCGCCCCGAGCGTGGCCGCGATCGTGACGATCGTCGTCACGGTGCTGCTGCTGGGCGTCCTGATCCCGGTGCTGTGGACCACGCAGGGCAAGGCGGAGGACGTGCGTGAGCAGATCGGCCTGCGCGTCTTCCTCTACGACGACGCCACCAACACCGAGATCAAGCGCCTCGAGCAACGCATCGACGCGATTCCCCACGTCACCGGTACCGAGTTCGTGACCAAGGCCCAGGCCAAGCAGATCCTCAAGGGCCGGCTCGAGGACCCCGACATCCTCCAGGAGCTGAACTCGAACCCGCTTCCCGCCTCCTTCGACGTCTCGCTCGACAGCCCCGACAACCTCGAGGCGGTGCGCAACGACCTCACCCCGGCCGGCGCCTCCGGCAAGCCGGAGCCGATCAGTCCGATCATCGAGGAGGTCGAGGACTCGCGTAGCGAGGCTGCCCAGATCCGCTCGGTGACCGGTGCGATCAAGATCGTGCTCGCGGCGATCAGCGCGCTGCTGCTATCCGCCTCGCTGATGCTGGTCGGCAACACGATCCGGCTGTCGATCTACGCCCGCCGCCGCGAGGTCGAGGTGATGCGCCTCGTCGGAGCCACCAACTGGTTCATCCGCTGGCCGTTCATGATCGAGGGCCTGATCGTCGGGCTGCTCGGCGCGGCTTCGGCTGTCGCCATACTGTGGCTCGGCAAGGTGACCGTCGTCGATCCTCTGGCCCATGACTTCGCGCTGGTCTCGAACCTGCAGACCATCGCCTTCGTGCCGCTGATCGCGGTCCTGGTCGCCTGTGCCATGGCCGTGTCGGCGCTGGGCAGCGGTATCACGCTGCGCCGCTTCCTCCAGGTGTGAGTTGACCCCAGGCGCGCTCCGCGCCTTCGCGATCGGGCTGCTCGTCGGGATCGCCGGGGGTCTGTTCGTGGGCGTGCGGGCCGACAGCGGCGGCCCGATCGCCGACCTGATCGGCGACAACGACACGCTCGGCGACGAGGCGCTCGACGTGATTCAGGACAGCTACTTCAAGGACCCCGATGCCACCAAGCTCGAGGACGCCTCCGCGCGGGCGATGGTCCAGACGCTGCGGCGCCTGTACGACGACCGCTTCTCGCACTACTTCAACGCCAAGCAGCTGCACCGCTTCGACGAGTCGACCTCGGGCCGCTTCTCCGGGATCGGGCTCAGCGTCTTGGAGGTCAAGAAGGGCCTCAGGGTGGCGACCGTGTTCGAAGACACCCCGGCTGCCGAGGCGGGCATCAAGGAGGGCGACGTGATCGTCGCGGTCAACGGGCGCTCGATCGCCGGCGAGCCCGCGGACGCCGCGACCGCGAGGATCAAGGGACCGCCCGGAACCGAGGTCACGCTCGAGATCCGCGAGGTGGGGGGCGGCAAGCGGCGCGAGATCACGCTCGAGCGCGCCGAGGTCCAGGTGCCGATCGCACAGGGGGAGATGCGCCGAGCCGGCGGCGAGAAGGTGGGCTACGTTCAGCTCGCCGGCTTCAGCCAGGGCGCCCACGGCGAGCTTCGCGACGAGGTCGAGCGGCTGTATGCGCGCGGCGCGCGCGGCCTGGTGCTCGACCTGCGCGGCAACGGCGGCGGGCTGCTCGACGAGGCGGTCCTGACGTCGAGCGTGTTCATCGAGGACGGCGTGATCGTCTCGACCTCGGGCCGAACCCAGCTGGAGCACGATTACGACGCTGTGGGCGGCGCGCTCGATCCCGAGCCCATGGTCGTGCTGATCGACCGCAACACCGCCTCGGCCGCGGAGATCCTCGCCTCCGCGCTGTCCGACTACGACCTCGCGACGCTCGTCGGGACCCGCTCCTTCGGGAAGGGCACCTTCCAGGAGGTGATCGAGCTCGACCATGGCGGTGCGCTGGACCTGACCGTGGGCGAGTACCTGACTGCGGACGGGGTGTCGCTAGCCGATAAGGGCATCGAGCCCGACGTGCGCGTCCGCGACCGGCGCTCGACGGACGCCGACGAGGCGCTGCACAGGGCGCTGCGAGTGCTCGGCGGCAAGCTCGACGCACAGGAATGAGCCGCGCCCCCCGGGAGCGCAGTCGCTTCGTGGCCACGGTGGCGCGCCGCGGGCGCTTCCTCGTGGCCGAGCCGCTGTTCGAGCCCGGTCCCCAGGTCCCCCTGCGCGGCGGCAAGCGGGTCAGCGCGGGCCGCATGGCCCTGGTCGAGCAGCGCCGCGGGGGCGCGCAGGCGGTGCGGGCGCTGGGCTCTCCCAAGCGCGCCGCCGACGTCATCGAGGGCCTGCTCCTGGACCGCGCGGTGGAGCGCGGCTTCTCCGAGCGGGTCGAGCAGGAGGCGAGCATCGCGGTGGCCGATCCACCCGGCGGTGGGGCCCGAAGGCGGGACCTCACCGCGATGCCGACCTTCACGGTCGACCCCTCGACCGCCCGCGACTTCGACGACGCCGTGTCCGCCGAGGCACAGGGCGACGCGCTGCGGCTTTGGATCCACATCGCCGACGTCGCCGCCCACGTGCGACCCGGAACGCCGCTCGATCGCGAGGCCTACTCCCGCGCCACGAGCACCTACGTTCCCGGTACGGCCGAGCCGATGCTTCCCCGCGCCCTGAGCGAGGGGGCGTGCAGCCTGTCGCCCGGGGCGGAGAGGCTCGCGGTGACGACCGAGGTCGAGCTGACGGCCCGGGGCGAGGTTCGCTCCGCGGCCTTCTACCGCAGCACCGTGCGCTCCGACGCGCGGCTCAACTACGACCAGCTCGACGAGATCTTCGCCGGTCGTGCCCGGCCCCCGGAGGAGGTCACAGGGCCGCTCGACCTCGCCCGGCGCGCCGCGGCGGCGCTCGCCGAGCGTCGCCGCATCGGCACCCTCGACGTCGAGTCGTTCGAGCCCGAATTCGGGTTCGATTCTCAGGGCAACGTCGTGCGGGCCCATTCCGTTCCCCAGACCGAGGCCCACAAGCTGATCGAGCATCTGATGATCCTCACCAACGAGCGAGTCGCCGAGCTGCTGGAGCGACGCAAGGTGGCGACGCTGTATCGCGTTCACGAGCAGCCAGACCCGCGGCGAATCGAGCGCCTCTTCGAGCAGCTCACCGCGCTCGACATCCCCACCCCGGCCCTCCCCGACACCGTGTCACCCAGCGAGGCGGGAGCGCTGGCGAACGAGGCCAGCCGGCTGGTCGCCGCGGAGGCGCGGCGCCGCGGTCACGGCGCCGAGGCGTTCGGCTCGCTGGTCCTGCGCTCGCTCAAGCAGGCCTACTACAGCGATCGCAATCTCGGCCATGCGGGCCTCGGCAGCCCCGCCTACACACACTTCACGTCCCCGATCCGGCGCTACCCCGACCTGGTCGTCCATCGGGCGCTGCTCGCGACCGTCGCGCAGCAAGAGCAGACGCCGGATCCCTCCGAGGTCCGCGAGGCCGGGCCGCACTGCTCGGATCGCGAGCGCGAGGCGACCAGGATCGAGCGCGACGCTGACAGCGTGTGCGCCGCGTTCCTGCTCGAGCGCGAGCTGCTCGAGTCCGGCTGGGAGCGCGACTTCGAGGGCGAGGTCTCGGGGCTCGTCGGGGGAGGGGCGTTCGTCCGCTTCGCGGGCGAGCTCGCCGACGTCTACGAGGGCTTCATGCCGGCGAGGCTGATCTCGCGCGAGTACTTCGACCTCGACGAGACCGAGACCGCGCTCGTCGGGCGGCGCACCGGGCGCACGATCCGGCGCGGCGATCCCGTGGCGGTGCGGGTGCGAGGCATCGAAACGCCGCGCGGCCGCGTCGACCTGGCTCCGTCCGCCGAGCCGGACGAGGCGCCCGGCGCGCGCAGCAGGGCACGGACCTCCGGTGGCCGGCGTGGCTAAGAAGCGCAAGGCAGCGGCCGGCGACGTCGCGACCAACCGCAGGGCGCGCCACCGCTATGAGCTGCTCGAGACCTACGAGTGCGGGATCGAGCTCGTCGGCACGGAGGTCAAGTCGCTGCGCGAGGGATCGGCGCAGCTCGTTGACGCGTACGCCGTCGTCGAGGGCGGCGAGGTGTGGCTTCGCAACGCCCACATCCCGCCCTACGCGCCGGCCGCCGATCAGAACCACGACCCCGAGCGGCCGCGCAAGCTGCTCCTGCACAAGCGCGAGATCGAGCGCCTGATCGGGCGCTCGCAGCGCAAGGGCCTGACCCTGGTCCCGACGCGGATCTACTTCAAGGGACCGCGCGCCAAGGTCGAGCTCGCGCTGGCGCGCGGCAAGGAGCAACGCGACCGCAGCCGCGAGATCCGCGACCGCGACATCCGCCGCGAGGTCGAGCGCGAGCACCGCCAGCGGCTGCGTTGACGGCCCGGGTCGGCGGCTTGCAGACCCACCGTCGCGTCGCAGCAGCGTTTTCGCCTGCGTGCGACGATTAGAGTCTGATGTCTTCGTTCAGGCTGCAACGTCGAAAGCCCAAGGAGCCTGAGAGCCCACCCCAGCAGGCGCCACCCGCCGGGCAGCCCCCGGCCGCGCCGCCGGGCGTGCAGCAGGCGGCCGGTCAGCCTCCCGCTCCGGGCGCGCCGCCGACCGCACCGCCATCTCAGGGCGCCGCCCCGTCACAGCCCCAGTACCCGCCGACCCAGGCTCCGCCCGCCGGCGCTCCGCCGGCCGGCCAGCCCGCGCCGCCTCCGCCCGGCCAGGCCATGCCGCCTCTGCCCGGCCAGGCGCCGGCCACCGGGGGTCAGCCGCCCGCCCCGGGCGCGCCTATCCCGCCTCCGACCCCGGCCGAGGAGGCGAGAGGCGCCCCGGTCCCTCCACCGCAACCGCCCCCCGGCGCTCCCGCGCAGGCCGGCACGCCGCCCGTGCAGGAGGCCCCGGAATCACGGCGCTCGCGCCGCAAGCAGCGCAAGGAGGAGCGCAAGCAGCGCAAGGAGCAGGAGAAACTTGCGAAGCGCGCCGAGCGCCAGCGCAAGATCGAGCAGCGGCGAGCCCAGAAGGCGGCACGGGGGCAGGCGGTAGCCCAGCAGCCCCCGCCGGTCGCTCCTGGCCAGCCGGCCGCACCGCCCGTCGCGCCGGGGCAGGCCGCCCCCCAAGCGGGTGCGGGCCAGGTCGCACCGGGTCCCGCCGGCGCTCCTGCCCCCGGTCAGGCCGCTCCTGGACAGCCGCCGTCCGGCCCCGCCGCCGCCGGTCAGGCCGCTCCCGCCCAGGCCGGGGCCGAGAAGGAGTCCACGATGGGCCGCCGGCGGCGCCAGCGCGAGATGCGCAAGCGCGCCCAGGAGGAGAAGAAGCGCACGTCGAAGCTGGAGAAGGAGCGCGCCAAGCAGGAGCGCCAGATCGCGCGGCAGCGCAAGCAGCGGGAGCGCCAGGAGCAGCGCGCCGCGCGACAGCAGGAGCGCGCCCGCCAGCAGGCTGAGCGCAAGCAGCGCCGGCAGCAGCCCCAGGCGCCCCAGGCACCGGCCGCGCAGCCCACCCAGCCCCAGCCCGCGACCCCGGCTCCGCAGGCGGCGCAGCAGGGCGCCGCGCCGGCGCCCGAGACCGGATTCGCGCCGGTCGCCGGCGCCGCTGCGGCGGGAGCCGCGGCCGGAGCAGCCGGGATGGCGGCGGCACAGCATGCCGAGCCGAGCGAGCAGGCACAGCCCCCTCCGCAGCAGCCGCCACCGACGACCCCGCAGCCGCCGCCGCAGCCGGCCACACAACAACCGCCACCGACGACTCCGCAGCCGCCGCCCCAGCCGGCCCAGCCTGAGGCCCAGCCGGCACCGCCCGGTCCCGGCATGGGCGCGACGGCGGCCGGTGCGGGTGCCGCACAGCCCGCCTCCGAGCGAGCGGTCCGCGAGTCCGCCGAGCAGGAGGCCGCCGCCCGGCTCGAGCAGGCCGAGCGCCGTGAGGAGGAAGCACGGGTCAAGGCCGAGGAGCAGCGGGTGATGGCCGAGGCCGAGCGGCGCATCCGCGAGGTCGAGGAGCTTCAGATGCGCGCCGAGCAGCGGGTCGAGGACGCTCGAGTGCGCGCCGAGGACCGCTCCCACGCGGAGGCGGCGGGACAGCAGCCTGCGCCGGGAGTGCATGAGGTCGTCTCCGAGCTGCGCGCACGGGAGCCGCAGCTCACAGCCGGCAGGGCCCAGCAGGAGGCGATCCAGAGCGAGATCGATCAGGCCGAGAAGCGCCTCGCCGAGGAGCAGAAGCGGGCCGAGGACGCGATGGAGGAGGCTCGCAGACGGCTCGAGGAGATCGAGAGCCGTGCCGCGGACGCAGAGGCGAAGGCCCGGCGGGCCGAGCAGCTCGCCGAGCTGAAGCAGAAGGAGGCCGAGCGCGAGCACCGCCTGCGCTCGATGCTCGACCAGATCAGCGAGGCGGAGCGCCGCGCGCGCGAGGCTGAGGACCGCGCCCGAGCCGCCGTGCGCGCGATCGACCAGGTCGGGCCGGGGGAGCCCGGTGCGTCCGCGAGCGAGGCGCCGTCCCCAGCGGCCCCGCCCGCCACACCTGCCGCACCCGCGACACCTTCGACGCCCGCCCCACCGTCGCCCCGACCCGCGGCGTCCCCTGAGGGCCCACCCGCAGCCTCCCCCCAGCCAGGTCCTGCAGAGTCGCAGCAGCGTCCGCCCGAGGAGAACCCCCCGGCGGCGCCCTCGCCCTCGCCGTCGCCTTCGCCTTCACCCTCGCCGTCGGCGCCGCAAGCCGAGGCGCCCGCGGCCCCTCCCCCGGGCCCGCCCGCCGAGGGCGCCCCGGTCGAGCCCGGACAGGGCGCCGGAGCGGAGGCGAGCGGAGGCGAGGGCAACCCTCAGGTAGTGCCGAGCGGGGAAGTGGTCAACGTCAACACGGCGAGCTTCGAGGAGCTCCGCGACCTCGGGATGTCGGTGACCCAGACAGGTCGCGTGCTTGCCTTCAAGGAGCGCAACCAGGGCTTCAAGACGCTCGACGAGCTCGACGCCATCCCCGGCTTTCCCCGCGACTTCCTCGACGGCATCAAACAGCGGCTGACGCTGTAGCCGAGCCGCGATGCGGGTAGGCGCGAAGCCGGACGGGCTGACCGAGCGCATCGGCCTGCTCGCCAACCTGCTGCCGACCGCGATCGGCGAGTCCATGTTCGCGATGCCCGTGGCGCGCTCGCTTCAGGTCGCCCAGCGAACCGGCATGTTCGCCGCGCTCGCCGAGCGCCCCCACACGGCCGACCAGCTCGCTCGGAGGCTCGACCTCCAGCCGGCGCCGACCGCGCTCGTGCTCGACGTGCTGGTCTCGCTCGGCCACGTCAAGCTCGACGGCGAGGAGCGCTACGAGCTCGCTCCCCGCGCGCGCCGCTGGCTGGAGCCCGGAGGGGACCGCTACGTGGGCGACTTCCTCGCCGACAACTACCACTACTGGGAGTGGTGGGGAGGCCTCGAGCGGCTGGTGCGCGAGGGGCACTCGGTCTCGATGCACGACCGCCCCGCGGACGATCCCTACTGGCGCGACTACATTCGCGGCCAGTACCAGCTCGCCCGCCTGTCGAGCGACGAGGTCGCCAAAGCGATCGCGCTGCCGGGCGAGCCGAGCTCCGTCCTCGACGTCGCCGGCGCTCACGGGGAGTTCTCGATGGCGCTGTGCCGGCGCCACCCCGGCCTCGAGGCCACGATCGTCGACCTCCCGGGGAGCGCGCGGATCGGGCGCGAGATCGTCGCCGAGGCCGGGATGGCCGACCGCCTGACCTACGTCGAGGGCGACATGTTCGAGGCCGACCTCGCAGGGCCCCATGACGGGGCTCTGTGCTTCAACATCATCCACCACCTCTCGCCCGAGCAAACGCGCGAGCTGTTCGCGCGCATCCGCGGCGCCCTGCGCCCCGGGGCACCGCTCTGCGTGCTCGACCTCTACGACCGGCCCAAAGGCGAACAGCCGCGCTCGGCCGCGTTGCTCGGGTTGTTCTTCTATCTCACCTCGGGCGCCGACACCTACTCGGCCGACGAGGTCTCGGGCTGGCTCGCCGACTCCGGCTACGGCGCGGCGACGCGGCGGACCTTCCGCACCCTCCCCGACCTCGCCCTGCTTCGCGCCGAGGCGCGCTGATCGCTGGTCCTAGAGGCCGTACTCCTCGAGCAGCTTCAGCCACACCTCGCTGCGAGTCGGAAAGCTCGGCACGGCGTGCCACAGGCGCTCGAGCGGGACCTCGCCGACGACGGCGATCGTCGCAGCGTGCAGGAAGTCCGCCGTCTCGGGGCCGACGAACGTCGCGCCGACGAGCACCCGCCGAGACTCGTCGACGACCAGCCGCGTCGTCCCCGGCATGTTGCGGCCGTGAAAGCTCGCCCCGGCGTTCGCCGAGGTCTCGACGTCGACCGCGCGGGCCTCGATGCCGTCCTCCTTGGCCTGCTCGAGGGTGTGCCCGACGGCGGCGACCTGCGGGCTCGTGAACACGACGCGCGGGGAGCCGCCCCGCTCCGAGGTCGCCGCGACGTCCTTTCCGAGGATGTGGTCGCCC
>WNFU01024438.1_pt1 | contig 10074 bp, 7 predicted proteins | sample 5400121 | NCBI WGS metagenome assembly WNFU01 (sample SAMN13153360, study PRJNA577476) | soil metagenome | isolation source: 100 cm soil or saprolite under grassland replicate 1 | place: USA:California | collected 2016-06-15
GATGCGGCTGCCGATCGCGGCGGTTCGAACACTGCGTGCCAAACAGGCGCAGGTGCCGCTTGCGGCTTTGTTCGATCCCGATCGTCCGTTGATGGCGGCCGAGGCAATCGACGCGGGCGCCCTCGACGTGTTGCCCTGGCCGTTTGACGATCGTGATGCCGCCGCGGTGCTGGTGAACGCGCAGGATGCGTTGCCGTCGGCAGCCGCCACCGCCGCTGCGCTGGACAGAGCGGAATCGCTCGTGGCGCAGTCACCTGCCATGCAGCAGGTTGCGGAGCTCGTCACTGAAGCCGCGCGCGTGCGCGTCGGCGTCAGCGTTTGCGGTGAGCCAGGAACCGGACGAACCTTCGTCGGCCGGATGATCCATCAGATGGGCGATCCCGCAAGAATTCGCCCGTTTGTCGCGGAGGACTGTGCCGGCTATACGCCACAGGAACTGGAATGCAGGCTTTTCGGAACCACATCGGTGGGACAAAAGCCTGCGGCAATGACGACCGGCAGCGAGGAGATTACTTCGACAGGTGCACTCTATCAGGCGCGCGGCGGAACCTTGTTACTTCGCAATGTCGTCGAAGCGCCGGCGCGAGTTCAGGCGCGACTCGCGCGCGTGCTGCGCGACCGCGAGGCCGTGTTGATGAACGGCAAGCGCTCGATTGTCGACTTGGACGTGCAGCCAATCGCCACGCTTGACAGCGGCCTCGATGTGGCAGTGAGCGAAGGCCGCCTCCGGCAGGACCTTCACAAGCACCTCGCGCAGGTGCAGATCGATATGCCGTCATTGCGGCGTCGGCGCGAGGACATTCCGCTGCTCGCCGCGCAGCTCCTCCGTCAGGTTTGCGTCGAGCGGAACATCGCGCCCAAGAGTTTCAGCCGGTCGGTGCTGCAGGTCATGTCCGCCATGCCGTGGAACGGCAATGCGCCAGAGCTGAAAGCGCTGCTGGACACGCTGGTGAACACGGTCGGTGGGCCGGTCATTCAACTCGAAAACCTTCTCGAGCACGCAAGCCTCGCGGGCGCTGGCGACCCGATCGAAGTCGGAGCGACCCTTCGGGAGGCGAAGGCGCGATTCGAGCGGGACTGTATCAGCGCGGTCCTGATGCGCCACCATGGACGTGTTCCGGAAGCGGCGAAAGCCTTGGGAATTCAGCGTACGAACCTTTATCGCCGTATCCGGCAGTTGAACGTCGCCCGGTCGCTGCTGTCGGCAAGGCGATAGACATGTATCAAATCGGCAACTGGTCAGACGAAACCTGGATACGCAATTCCGCAGAGCTCATTGACACTTTAAGGGAAACAAATGACCATGGATACACGCGCAACAGACGCGCAGCGTAGAGCGACCCCCCAACCGCTCTGGACGCAGGGAGCGGACATGATTCGTCGGATTGTTGCAACAACGTTGGCGGCTTTCTTCGCCGTGGGAATTTCTCCGTACCTCCTCGCGGCGCAGGCAGGTTCGATCAGCGGCAAGGCCACAGGCGAGGCCAAAAAGCCTTACACAGACTACAACGTCCAACTCGTGGACACGGCCACCCATCAGCTCGTCACGACAGTGCCGCTCGATACCCAGGGCCGGTATGCATTTCCAGGGGTCGAAGGCGACAAGCGATACTTCGTGCACCTGTTCAGCCTCAAGGAGAACAAGATCGTTTGCACCGAGGACGTGACGCTCGTCCGGCCGCGGCTCGACCGGCCGGACATCAATATCAACTGCGATAAGCCTTCGGCATTATGGCTTCTCGGTGCGGCGGCCGGCGTCAGTGCCGGAGTTGCAATAGCGAATCAAAGTCCGAGTCAATAGATTTCGTTTCGTCGGCTGTCTGACGACGCCCGCCGTCAGAGGTTAGAACCGCCAATCGTCTCGCAAGATCGCATCCAACCGATAGCGTGAGCTGTCGTTTGGATGCGGCCCTCGCTCAAAAAAAACCATATGAAACTTTCAATCATTGCAGCGGTGTCGCTGTTTGCTACTGCGATGCCATCTCTCCTGATGGCACAGCAGTCCAACGATGTACAGGCGGCGAAATTCGTGCTCGGTCCGCTGGGTTTCACGCCCCGGCTCGCGCTCAAGGATTTCGGTGTCGACACGAATCCGCTGAACGCGTCGGCGAACCCCGAACGCGACGTCACCGCCACGCTCGTGTCCGGCGTCGACTCGTGGTTGCGGCTCGGACGCGGGACCGTCTTCTCGAAGAGCTACTCCGAATACATGTATTTCAACAACTCGCCGACGCAGCGTTCGGTGAACGCTAACCAACAACTCCGCGCCGAGGTGTCGCTCAATCGAGTGACCCCGTACGTGACCGGCGCCTACCTTCGGACTCGCCAACGGCCGAACCTGGAAATCGACACCCGCGTTCAGCAGAACACGAACAGCCTTGGTGTGGGTACAGGTCTGCGCGTCGGTGGAAGACTGAAGTTTGACCTCGAGGGCCGTCGAACCTCGACCGCCTTTGGCAACGGACGGTACGGCGATCTGGCGATCGCGCAAGCGCTCGATCGACGCTCCGACGTCTACGCTGTGTCAACGAAGGTCATGTTGACGCCTCTCACAAGCTTTGTCGTGCGAGCCGAGCGGCTGCGGGATCGCTTTGAGGCCTCGCGGCAACGCGACAGCGACAGCATCAGCCTCTTGCCGGGGTTTGAAATCAAGCCCTCGGCATTGGTCTCAGGAAAGCTGTTTCTGGGCTATCAGCGTTTCAACGCCGTCGACGCGCGAGTACCTGACTACGGCGGCATCGTCGCCGAAGTCGACGCGCATTACATGTGGCGCGAGTCGACACGCATCGCGTTCAAAGCGAACAGGAATGTCCAGTACTCAATCGAGCAGGAACAGCCGTACTTCGTGGGGACCGGCGGCAGCGTGGAGGTCACTCACATTCTCGGGAACGAGTGGTTTGCCGTCAGCCGAGTGGGGCGCACGCGGCTGGCATATCGGAATTTGTTCAGCGCCGACGCCTCGACGGTTCGAGCGGCGCAGCGAAGCGATTACATCGGGATGTACGGCGTTGGCTTTGGCCGTCTGCTCGGCGACGACGTTCGCGTCGGCTTCGATGTCAATCACGTCAATCGCACCTCGATGCTGCGCACACACCAGTACGACGGGTTCAGATACGGTCTGACGATCAGCTATGGCTCCTAAACTCACAAAGACTTATGGCATAACCGCCGTCTTCCTGGCGGCGCTTTTCGCCGCGCCTTTGAGCGCACAGGGCGTGTTGAAGATTGGCGAACGCGACCAGCTCACGATCACCGTCTTCGGCGTCGAAGCGCTCTCCGGGAAGTTCCCGGTTGGCGCCGACGGAACGGTCACCTACCCGCAAATCGGATCCGTCCGTGCCGCGGGATTGACTACGCGCGAGCTGGAGGCCGTCCTCACGAAAAGCCTGAAAGAAGGCGGCCTGCTCCTGAACCCGCAGGTCACGGTCGAACTCGTGCAGACCCAGAACAAGCGCGTCATCATCACGGGCGCGATTCGCTCCCCTGGGCCGCTTACGTATGCCGGGCAACTCACCCTGTTCGAGGCGCTCGCGCTTGCGGGCTCCACAACCAGCGACGCCGGCGATCTCGTTCTCGTCGTTCGATCGGACGTAAGCGGCGGCACTCCTGTCAGCGGCAGTGATGGCGAGTCGGCAGCTGGCCACAATGTGATCGAAGTCAGTTTGAGCCAGCTTCAAAGCGGGAGACTGGCGGAGAACAATGTCGTGCTGCAGGACGGCGATCAGATCGTCGTGCCTCGCGCGCTGCAGGTCTTCATCAGCGGTCAGGTGCGCAGCCCCGGCGGCTTCACGGTTGCGCCCGGCACGACCGTCTTGCAGTCCATCACGCTTGCCGGCGGTGTAACCGACCGCGGCACGATGCGTGGACTCAAGATCCTGCGCAACAAGAAAGAAGTGAAGAACGTGAAGCCGGACACCGTCGTCGAGCCTGGCGACACGATTATCGTGAAGGCGAGCCCGTTTTAGGAGTTCATATGACCACTCCTGCAGCAACGACTGCGAAGAATTCCACCGACACGTGGTGGCACCCGACCGATTACCTACGGGTCATCTACAAGCGCCGGTGGGTCGCGATCCCGGCGTTCCTCCTGATATTCACTTCAGGAGCAGTCGACACGATGCGTGCGGTGCCCATCTATGAGGCGCGTACTCAACTGCTCATCGAACCGGGCAATCGTCGCGCGACGTCAATCGACTCGGTGCTCGAAGACCGCAGTTACGGCTACTACGACGACGGCTTTTATCTGACCCAGTACAAGATCATCCAGAGCCGATCGCTGGCGCTACGCGCGGCCGAAGCATTGGACAAGGGCCGACCGGAACGGGTGCCGGAATCGACCGGCTACTCGTTCAGTCTGCGCGGGCTGATCAGCCGCGCCATCGCGAGCGGTGCGAGTCTCGTCGCGGCCAACTCGCGTCCTGCTCCCGCGCCTGTAAGCGCAGACCCTGCTGACGGAATACCCGAGACCGCAGCGCAGGCGGCGAAGATCGGGCGCATTGTTGGCGGTCTTTCCGTGCAGCCGGTTCGCAACTCCAGCCTCGTCGATCTCACGTTCCGCTCGCCCGATCCCGACTTTGCGGCGCGCGCCGTGAACGAGGTTGCCAATCAGTACCGCATGCGCAATCTCGAGACACGTTACATGGATTCGAAAGAGGCCAACGATTTTCTCAGCGAGCAGCTCAAGACTCAGCGCGCCAAGGTCGAGGAGAGCGAGGCGGCGCTGCTCCGCTTTCGAGAGACCCACAATGCCGCCGCGGTCGACGATAAACAGAACATCGTCGTCCAGAAGCTGACCGAGTTGAGCGCGCAAGTGACGCGCGCGAAGATCGAGCGTGTCGACAAGGAAGCGTTTTACAACCAATTGCTACAGGTACGGACGAGCGGCGGGTCCATCGATTCGGCTCCGCAGGTGTTGTCGAACGACTACATCCAGAAGCTGAAGGTCGAGATTGCAAATCTCGAAGAGCGCCGCTCTCAGATGGCCGCGCAGTACGGCCCCAACTGGCCCGCGATGAAGGATCTGACCACGAGCATTGCCACAGCGCGGCAGCGAATGCAGGTGGAGCTGGACAGCGTGGTGAATGCCGCGAAGAACGAATTCCTCGCAGCCAAAGGCAAAGAAGAGTCGCTCACCTCCGCGCTCAACGCGCAAAAGGGTGAGGCGATGGGACTGGATCGCAAGGCGGTCGAGTATGCCGCACTCGAGCGCGAAGCCACCGGCAATCGACAGTTGTATGAAAACCTGATGCAGCGGACAAAGGAAACGGGCGTATCGCAGCAGTTCCGAGGCAGCAACATCGAGATTGTCGATCGGGCGGACGTCCCTCAGAGTCCCGTTCTGCCCAAGGCGTCCCAGGACCTGACCGTCGCCGCGCTTGGAGGTCTGTTTCTGGCGCTGACGCTCGTCTTCGGCTGCGAGTACTTCGACAGCCGCATCAAGTCGCCGGAGGAAATCAGGGCACACCTCGGAATTCCGTTCCTCGGGTTGGAGCAACGCGGACATGCTGCTCCTGGGCTCGAAGGACGTGCCCCCGGCCTTCTCGGAAGCCATGCGCGCGATTCGCACCGGCGTCGTGTTTTCATCGGCCGAAGAGGGTGCCCGCTCCATCGTCGTGACGAGCACCGCGCCGTCCGAGGGCAAAACGGTGATCTCGAGCAATCTGGCCGCGGCCCTGGCCCAGGCGGATCAACGCGCGGTGATCGTCGATGCGGATATGCGACGTCCGCGGATCCACGACGTATTCGGATGGCTTCAGGATCCCGGCTTGTCGAACGTGCTCGTGGGCACCGCGCAACTATCCGACGTGATTCGCAAGACCGACATCCCGAACCTGGTCGTGATTCCGGCTGGCCACATCCCACCCAACCCCGCCGAGCTCCTGGGCTCGACGCGCTTCAAGGAACTGCTGGGTGAGCTGCGAAAACAGTACGACTGGATTATCATCGACGCGCCGCCGGTCATGGCCGTGACTGACGCCGCGCTCGTCAGCAACATCGCGAGCGGTGTGTTATTCGTGGTGGGCGCGGAAATGACGTCGCGGCGACACGCGGCTGTCGCGATCGAGCAGCTCACGGCGGCGAAGGCGCATTTCATTGGCGCGGTTCTGAATCGCGCAAACGTGCAACGGCACGGCTATTACTACGCGACCTACTATCGCAAGGACTACGTGCGGGCCTACACCCGCGTCTCGTAACATCTCAGTCGGTCAGGTCGGCGGGTTGTCTGTGCCGGCCTCCACCCTTCTCGTGGCCTCCTCAGCTTCAACTTCGTCGTTGCACGTCTATACCATTGCGCCCTCGGGCGCATGGGTCTCGCTTCGCCTTGGGGAGCTCTGGGCGTACCGAGAACTGCTCTATTCGCTCATCGCCCGCGAGCTCAAGGTTCGCTACAAGCAAACGGCGCTGGGTGCGTTATGGGCCATCATGCAGCCTCTCTGCACCATGGTGGTCTTCAGTGTGTTTTTCGGTTATCTCGCACGCATGCCTTCTGACGGCGTGCCGTATCCCGTGTTTTCGCTCTGCGCGCTCTTGCCGTGGCAGCTCTTCGCCTTGTCGCTCGCCGAGGCGAGCAATAGTGTCGTCGCCAACCAGCGTCTCATCACCAAGGTCTACTTCCCGCGTCTGCTGATGCCACTGACGTCGATCGGCGTGGCGCTCGTCGACTTTGCGATTGCCTTCGTGGTGTTGCTCGTCCTCATCGGGTCCTACGGCGTCGTCCCGCGCTGGTCGTTCCTGACGATTCCGCTGTGGACGCTGCTCGCGGTGATGACGGCGCTCTCGGTTGGACTGTGGCTTTCGGCGCTCAACGTCAAGTACAGAGACATTCGATACACGTTGCCGTTTGTCGCACAGATCTGGCTGTTCGCCACGCCGGTGGCGTACCCGACCTCGATTGTTCCGGCCCAGTGGCGTCCCTTGTATGCGCTCAATCCGATGGTTGGCGTGGTGGATGGCTTTCGCTGGGCGCTCCTCGGCAGTGTCGAGCCGCCTCTCGTGACGGCTGCTGTGTCCACCGCCACAGTCTGCGTGCTGCTCATAGCGGGACTGTGCTATTTCCGGCGAATGGAACGCACGTTCGCCGACATCATCTGATGAGCGTTGCGCTGTCGGCCGATCGATTGAGCAAGCGGTACCGCCTCGGCGCGCGCGAGCCGTATGGCGCTTTGCGCGATTCAATTGTGCGAGTGGTCACCGCACCGTTCCGTTGGAGCCGGCGAGACAAACGCGACACCGCTCGCGCCGGCGTCGACTGGATTTGGGCGCTTCACGATGCGTCGTTCGAAATCGACGAAGGCCAAGTTGTGGGGATCGTCGGGCGCAACGGCTCGGGAAAGAGCACGCTGTTGAAAGTCTTGTCACGCATTACCGAGCCGACGGCAGGCCAGGCGCAGGTGCGTGGCCGCGTGGGCTCGCTGCTCGAAGTCGGGACCGGGTTCCACCCCGAGCTCACTGGCCGCGAAAATGTCTTCGTCAACGGAGCGATTCTCGGGATGCGGCGTGCGGAAATCAGCCGCAAATTCGACGAGATTGTCGCGTTTGCCGATGTGGACCGGTTCGTCGATACACCCGTCAAGTACTACTCGAGCGGCATGCAGATGCGGCTCGCCTTTTCAGTGGCGGCGCACCTCGAACCCGAGATTCTGCTGGTCGACGAAGTGCTGGCCGTTGGCGATCTGGCATTTCAAAAGAAGTGCCTTGGCAAGATGGATCAAGTCAGCCGCGCGGGACGCACGATCGTGTTCGTTTCGCATCAGATGAACCAGCTTCGACGGCTTTGCACTCGCTGCATCTGGCTCGACAACGGCGAGGTCGTCGATGTTGGTCCCACGGCTGAGATCACCAATCGCTACGAAGCCGGCTTCATGAATTCTTCGTCGCGAGCGTTCGAGACGAGCGGATCCAGGATTATCGGTTGGACGTTGGGCGACGTGTCCAGTGACAACCATGTGCTCGACACGTTCGGACCGACAACCGTCCGCTTCATTGTTCGGATCGATCGCGAGATTCGAAATGCGCATCACGGCGTGGCCCTTCGCGATCGGGAGGGACAGGTGATGTGGGGCACAGGCATCGACAATTTGCATTTGTTCCCCGGCGTCCACGAAATTGTCTACTCACTCGAGACGCTGCCGCTTCGACCTGGCCCATACAGGTGGCAGGCCACGCTCTACGAGAACGGCCATTTTGTCGACGGCGGTGATTGCATTCCTGAACTGCGCGTCGAGACGCTGCCGCTGGGGCACCGCCAGGACGACTATGCCGGCGTTCTCAATCTGCCGCACCGGTACGAAGTGCGCCGCGTAACGGTTCCCGAGCCGGAACTGCACGCGGCAACCATGTCGTGACGGAACAAACCCTCCACAGCTGGACGCCACGGGTCTGGCTCGGCGAGAGCCTGCGCTGGTATCTCACGCGCGCGCGCCATCCGTTCAAGAATTATGTCGTTGGACATTACTGGCCGCTGTTCTGCAAGCCGCGCATCTGGATTTCGTACGACCAGAGATCGGTGATCAATGTTTGTCTCGGCGAGTACATGCAGCAACGGATCTTCTTTGACGGGTATTACGAGCGCTCCGTCATCGAGTGGCTGAAACACACCCTTCGTCCTGGCGACGTGATGTGGGACGTCGGTGCGAATATTGGAGCGCTGTCGCTCGTTGCCGCGAGACTCTGTCGGCGAGTCGTTGCCTTCGAGCCGGATCCTCGATGTGTCGCGCGCTTGAACCGGAACGTCGCAATGAACGCCGCCAACAACGTAGTCGTTCTTCCGGTTGCTCTCACAGAGCACACGGGGCGCGCGAGTTTTTATCAGTCAGCTGAGATGAACACCGGCATGAGCTCGGTGATCGCCGGTCGTCTGCGAGTGGCCACGCCGATGGATGTCGATGGCGTGCGGGCCGACGAGCTCCTGGCCGCACATCCCGATTTGCGGCCGACGATCATGAAAATCGACGTCGCAGGGGCCGAACATCTCGTTCTTCGCGGGGCGGCGCAACTTCTCTCCACGCGCCAGGTGCGTGCCATCGTGTTCGAAGATCGTCGAGACGAAGACGGCAACCCGACGAACGCGGGCGTTCTCGACGTGCTGAACTCAACCGGGTACGCAATCCGCCCGCTCGGATTGTCCGATCCAGAAACCGACGATGGCATGCAGAATTTCGTGGCGACGTTAACCGATGCCGCACAGTCTCACTGAGCCGCTCGTCAGCGTTGTCATTCCGTGCTACAACGCGGCGCTCTGGATTCGCGAAACGCTCGAGAGCGTGCGTGCCCAGGATCTGAATGGGATGGAAGTCATCGTCGTCGACGATGGATCGTCGGACGACAGCGCGCAGATTGTCTCGAGTGAGTTCCCGTGGGTCTCGCTCATCTGCACGGACAATCGCGGAGCGAGCGCGGCTCGAGACACCGGCGTCGCGTCCTCGCGAGGGCGCTTTCTTCAATTCCTCGACGCGGACGATTTGCTGCCGCCGCACAAGCTGGCTCTTCAGATTTACGTTCTCGAGCACACCGCCGCCGACGTGGCATATGGGGATTGGCAGTATCTGGTGAAACAACCTGATGGCGGATTCGCGGCAGGCGCACCTGTCGCCCGCGAAATCGAGGGCGACGCGGATGTCGCGCTCTTCACCGATTGCTGGTATCCGATTCACGCGTATCTTTTCCGAAGGGTCATCGTCGAGCGGGTTGGAGGGTTTCATCCTGAGCTGCCAATCATTCAGGATGCGCGGTTTGCCCTCGACTGTGCGCTGCACGGCGGGCAATTCGTCTACTGCTCCGGTTTCGTGACGCAGTACCGGATACACTCCGAGCTCCAGAATTCCAAGCGCGATCCGGTGGCGTTCAATCGCGATGTGTTCCGAAACGCGGTCGACGTCGAGCAGTGGTGGCGAGGTGAAGGTCCGTTGACGGCGGCGCGGGAGCGCGCCCTTCTCCACACCTACCAATACGTGGCGCGTTCGACGTATCGGCGTGACTGGCCAACGTTCGAGGCGGCGTGGCGCGCGCTCGAGACCATCCGTCCTGGTTTCTGTCCGACCACGCCAAAGACGCTCGGATGGGTGAGCAGGGTCG
>WNFU01028206.1_pt1 | contig 10074 bp, 10 predicted proteins | sample 5400121 | NCBI WGS metagenome assembly WNFU01 (sample SAMN13153360, study PRJNA577476) | soil metagenome | isolation source: 100 cm soil or saprolite under grassland replicate 1 | place: USA:California | collected 2016-06-15
GCGTCGTGCTCGACAGCCCGGAAAATATCCGCCGCCACGCCCGGCTGATCGAGATCAATGCGGTCAGATCGAACGCCATGCCGCCCGGCAACGTGACCCAGATGACCGCGACCGAACGCCAAATTCTCGCCGCCTGGCTCGCCGCCGGCGCGCCCGCGAAGTGAAGCTAGCGATGGCTCCGCGAGATTTTACCAAATATCCGCGCGACTTGGTCGGCTACGGCCGCAATCCGCCCGACCCGCGCTGGCCGGGCGGCGCGCTGGTCGCGGTCCAATTCGTCGTCAACTACGAGGAAGGCGGCGAACGAAATATTCTACATGGCGACGCCACCTCGGAGGCGTTCCTGTCCGACGTGCTCGGCGCGCAGCCGTGGCCGGGACAGCGGCACATGAACGTGGAGTCGATGTACGAATACGGCTCGCGCGCGGGCTTCTGGCGGCTGTGGCGGCTGTTCACGGCGCGCAACATGCCGGTGACGGTGTTCGGCGTGGCGACCGCGCTGGCGCGCCATCCCGATGCGGTGGCGGCCATGCTTGAAGCAAAATGGGAGATCGCCAGCCACGGCCTCAAATGGATGAAGAGCGCGCCCAGTTCGCCGAGGCGATCCGCGTTCATACGCAGGCGACCGGGGACCGGCCGCTCGGCTGGTACACCGGCCGCAGCTCGGTCAACACCTTGAAGATCGTTCTCGACGATGGCGGCTTTCTCTATTCGTCGGACTCCTACGCCGATGATCTGCCCTATTGGGTGAACGGGCCGAAGGGGCCGCACCTGATCATTCCCTATACACTCGACGCCAACGACATGCGGTTTATCAATCCGCAGGGCTTCGCCAATGGCGAGGCGTTCTTCAGTTATCTCAAGGACGCCTTCGACCTGCTCTATGCCGAAGGCGAGCGCGCGCCTAAGATGATGTCGGTCGGGCTTCATTGCCGGCTGGTGGGGCGGCCCGGACGCGCCGCCGGGCTCGCGCGCTTTCTCGATTACATCGCCGCGCGCGAGCGGGTGTGGGTCGCCACCCGGCTCGACATTGCGCGCCACTGGCATCGCGAGCATCGGGCGCTGGCCGCGCACGCCCCGACGTTCGATTAACGGAACCGCCCGCCATGACGACCGTTTCGCTTGCAAGCCTCAATGCCGCCGACAAGAAGGGTTTCGTCGCCGCTTTGGGCGACATCTACGAGCACGCGCCCTGGGTGGCGGAGGCCGTGCATGGGCAGCGGCCTTTCGCCTCGCTCAACGCGCTGCATGAGGCGATGGCCGCCGCGATACGCGCGGCCCCCGCGGAGCAACGGATCGCGCTGCTCAAGGGCCACCCCGATCTCGCCGGCAAGGCGGCGCGCGCCGGAGCGATGACCGCCGACTCCAAGGCGGAACAAGCGAGCGCCGGGCTCGACCGGCTCTCCGAGGCGGAATACGCCGCCTTCCACCGCTTCAATGACGCCTATCGAAAAAAATTCGGCATTCCGTTCATCGTCTGCGTGCGGCGGCACAGCAAGGATTCGATCTTGCGGCACTTCGAGCGTCGTCTGCAAAACGGCGCGGCGGCCGAAACGAAAGCGGCGCTGACCGAAGTCTTCCGCATCGGTGCGCTGCGCCTCGACCAGCGAGTCGAGGCTGCCGACAAGCTCAGGGTGCACGGGCGCCTGTCGACCCATGTCCTCGACACCCATGCCGGCCACCCGGCAGCCGGCGTGACCATCGAGCTTGCCGAACTGTCTGCCAACGGCGCCCCCCGGATGGTCGCGAGCGCCACGACCAATCTCGATGGCCGTACCGACCAGCCGTTGATCGGCGGACGACCGGTCCCGATCGGGCGCTACGAATTGCGCTTCCACGTCGGAGGCTACTTCGCGCGTCTCGGCACGCCGCAGGGCGATCCGCCGTTCCTCGATGTGGTGCCGGTGCAATTCGCCGTCGCCGAGCCCGAAGGCCACTACCATGTGCCGCTGCTGGTGACGCCGTGGAGCTACTCCACCTATCGCGGCAGTTGACGCTCTCAACACGCTTGACTGGGGAATAGGCAAGCGCGGGCAAAATGCCTAGTCTTGAGGCAAGAACACGGACGAAACCCCGCCCCCACCCGCCACATTCTGCCGTGCGGGATGGCATGCGGATTGCTGAGATAGCGCATACAGCGCCGGCCGAACCGGCCTCAAAGGGAGCGTCAAACATGCACAGGATCAGGCTTCTCGGGATGCTGGGAGCGGCAGTGGCGGCGTTCGCCATCGGCCCCGCGTCCGCCCAGAGCGATGTGAAATTCGCCCTCGACTGGAAGTTCGAGGGTCCCTCGGCGCCCTATTTCGTCGCCGGCACCTATCCGATCGGCTTCTTCGACATCAACTCGCTGGTCAAATTCCAGGACCAGAACCCGGACAAGAAGGTCCAGGCAGTGTTGATGGTCTACGACAAGCCGCCGTTCGCGATCGCCACCACCAGCAAGACCGGCATCACCAAGCCGAAGGACCTCGAAGGCAAGATCCTCGGCGCGCCCGCGGCCGACGGCGCCTTCGCGCAATGGAAGGCGTTCGTCAAGGAGAACGGCATCGACGCAAGCAAGGTCAAGATCGAGAATATCGGCTTCCCGGTGCGCGAGCCGATGCTGGCCGAAGGCAAGGTGCATGCGATCACCGGCTTCTCGTTCTCGATGCATTACAACCTGATGCAGAAGGGCCTCACGCCCACCGATATCAAGACGCTGCTGATGGCCGATTACGGACTGGTGCTCTACGGCAACGCCATCATGGTCAATCCGGACTACGCCAAAGCCCACCCGAAGGTGGTGGCGGGCTTCGTGCGCGCCACCATCAAGGGCGTGCTCGACACCATCAAGGACCCGGATTCGGCAATCAAGTCGGTGATGAAGCGCAACGACACCGGCGACGAGAAGATCGAGCTCGACCGGCTCAAGATGTCGCTGCGCGACAATTTCGTGACCCCGTGGGTCAAAGCGAACGGCTTCGGCGGCGTCGACATGGCGCGACTGACCAAGTCGATCGACCAGATCGCGCTGACCTACGACTTCAAGAACCGCCCGAAGGCCGAGGACATCTTCACCAGCCAGTATCTGCCGCCGGCGGCCGAGCGGAAGCTTTAATGGTCTCGTGTCCCGGATGCGGTGCAGCGCGCGCAGACAAGTTTACGCAGTCTGCGCAAGCTTGACTGCGTTGCTCTTGCATAGCGGTGCACCGCTGATCCGGGACCGCCACGGACTGGAACGGTCCCGGTTCTGCAGCGCATGCCTTCGCACTACGTGCTCGTGCTGCGCTGCGCCCGGGTCATGGACTAGGTCCAAGCCCGCCCCGCCATGACCAGCTCCGTCGACATCGGCGACGTCACGCTCACCTACAAGAGCGCCGGCGGCGGCGTGCTCGCGTTGCAGGGCACGACGCTCAATGTCCGCCGCGGCGAGTTCGCCGCCGTGGTCGGCCCGTCCGGCTGCGGCAAGTCGTCGCTGATGAAGCTCGTCACCGGCCTGGTACGCCCCGATTCCGGCGACATCGTCATCTTCGGCGACAAGGTGCGCGGGCCGGTCAAGATCGCCGGCATGGCGTTCCAGAACGCCAACCTGCTGCCCTGGCGCAAGGTGATCGACAACGTGCTGCTGCCGCTCGAGATCGTGCAGCCGCACCGGCAGAGATTCCGCCAGCACCGGCAGGAGTATCGCGCGCAGGCCGAGGCGCTGCTCAAGACGGTCGGCCTCGACGGCTTCGGCGAGCGCTATCCCTGGGAATTGTCCGGCGGCATGCAGCAGCGCGTCTCGCTCTGCCGCTCGCTCATTCATCAACCGGCGCTGCTGATGCTCGACGAGCCGTTCGCGGCGCTCGACGCCTTCACGCGCGAGGAATTGTGGTGCGTGCTGCGCGATCTCTGGCAAAAACTCGGCTTCACGGTGATCCTGGTCACCCATGACCTGCGCGAGGCGGCCTTCCTGGCCGACAAGATCCACGTCATGAGCGCGCGGCCCGGCCGCATCGTCATGAGCAAGACCGTCGATCTGCCGCGCCCGCGCGACCTCGACATCTGCTACGAGTCGCGCTTCACCGATATGGTGCACGAATTGCGCGGCAAGATCGCCGAGGTGCGCAACGCATGAGCAACACGCTGGAGAAGCTTTCGCCCTGGCTGTTCACCATAGCCATCTTCGTGCTGTGGGAGTTGGCCTGCCGCGTCTTCAAGATCGACAAGTTCATCCTGCCGGCGCCGTCGGAGGCGTTCCAGGCGATGGGGCAGTACTGGCGGCCGTTGCTGCGCCATTCCTTCGTGACCTTGTGGACCACGATGGCGGGCTTCGCGCTCGCGGTCGCCTTCGGCATCGTGCTCGGCCTGATCGTCGGCTGGTCGCGCACCATCTACCGCGGGCTTTATCCGGTGATGATCGGCTTCAACTGCATCCCCAAGGTCGCGGTGGTGCCGATCCTGATCATGTGGTTCGGCATCGGCGAGGTGCCGGCGATCCTGACCGCCTTCCTGATCTCGTTCTTCCCGATCGTGGTGAACGTCGCCACCGGGCTCGCCACCATGGAGCCGGAGCTCGAGGACGTGCTGCGGGCGCTCGGCGCCAGGAAGCTCGACATCATGTTGAAGGTCGGCATCCCGCGCACGCAGCCCTACCTGTTCGGCTCGCTCAAGGTCGCGATCACGCTCGCCTTCGTCGGCACCGTGGTGTCGGAGACGGTCGGCGCCAATGCCGGCCTCGGCTACCAGATCGCGCTCGCCGGATCGAATTTCCAGATGCCGCTGGTGTTCGCGGCGCTGCTGCTGCTCGCGGTCGAGGGCATCGCGATGTATGCGGCGTTCGCCGAGATCGAGGTCTATTTTACCCGTTGGGCGTTCCGCTCGTCGATGAGCGCGGCGGCGTGAGCAATGCCTGCGAGCCTGTCGATCGGCGGACGAGTCCATGTCCGTTGAAAATATCACAGCGATCAATTCACCTCGTAGGCCTTCTCGATCAATCGTTGAAGCCGCTCCGGATCGGTCAGCACGATCGCGCCGCGACGCCGTTCGATCAGACCCTCCCGCTCGAGCGCCTTGAATTCGCGCGCCACGGCTTCCCGCCGCGTGCTCACCCGGGCGGCGACATCCGCATGCACGGGCGGCGGCGATATCACTCTTTGTTTTGACCGCGTGGTCTCTGGCCGCGACAGCCGCAACAGCTCGGCGTAGATGCGATGCCGGACGTCGAGCGTGGTGAACTCGTTGACCCGGTTGGTCAACATCCTGACCTGACCCGCAATCAGCGCCAGAACCTGGTCGCAGACATCGGGATGGGCGTGTACGGCGGCACGAAAAATCGATGCCGGCATGCGCGCGATCGTCACGTCGGTGACCGCCATCATCCCTGATGAGCGAGGCTGATCGTCGATCGCGGCGATCTCGCCGAAGCATCCGCGGGCGCTGATCTCGGTCAGCAGGATCTCGGTCATTGCTGGGGTCCTGATAATCGATGATCCAGGTGTTGTGGGAGGCTCGACGCCAGGAGCAGTGGGTATCAAGATGCCGGATCGCGGCGGCATCCAGCGACCGGAATAGGCGTATCTTCGCGAGTGTCTCGGCTTGACGGCTCATGCGAATCCACTGGCTTGAACAGAGAAACCCGGAGACCGGGGCTGCCGGGCGCCCGATCGAGCGGCCGCTGCGGCTGGCGACCGGCCTGATCCTATTCGCTTATGCGACCTCCCACCTGCTCAATCATGCCTTCGGCGTGCGCTCCGTGGCGGCCATGGAGGCGGCAAGCGCCTTTTTCTGGCGCCATGGCAAACCTATCTCGGCCTGCTCACACTCTATACATCTTTCTTCATCCACGGGGCGCTGGGAGTGCGGGCGCTCTACCGCCGGCGGCATCTGCGGATGCCGGCGGGCGAAGCCTGGCAGCTGGGCTTGGGGCTGGCCATTCCGTTGTTGCTCATTCCCCACGCCGGCAGCGTGCGCATCGGCACCGCGGCCTACGGAATGGAGGGCGGCTACGAACGGCTGATGTATCACTTCTGGGTGGCCTCGCCCGACATCGCGCTTCCCCGGCAGCTGCTGTTGCTGCTGGTGGTCTGGATCCACGGGTGCATCGGGCTGCAAGCTTGGCTGGCATCCAAGCGGTGGTATCGGCGTGCTGCCGCCCCGCTCGCGTCGCTCGCCACCCTGGTCCCGGTGGTCGCGTTCCTTGGAATCATCAGCGCGGGCCTCGACCTGCGGGATGCGGTTCACCGCGATCCAAGTCTCGGCCTGCGCTACGCCGCTCCGGCGCCCGACAGCGTGGCCGGTCAAAATGCCGTAGCGCTCGACTGGATCGTCGATGGGCTTGCGATTGCCTATCTCGGCTTGGTCGTCGGCACCTTCATGCTGCGAGCGGCGCGCGACTGGCACGCCAAGCGCTTTCGCGCGCTGCGCATCACCTATCCGGGTCAGCGCGTCGTGACCGTGCCGTTGGGCTTTTCGGTGCTGGAGGCAAGCCGGTGGGCAGAGGTGCCGCACGAGTCGATATGCGGCGGCCGCGGCCGTTGCTCCACCTGCCGAGTCAGCGTTGTTGCGGGTGCCGAGTCGCTCGCGCCTCCGAACCCGAATGAGCGCCGGACGCTCGATCGCATCGGGGCGCCTTCGCATGTGCGCCTGGCCTGCCAGATCCGTCCCTCCGCCGACCTTTCGATCGCGCCGCTTGTTCCCACTGCGGCACAGGCTGCGGCCATGCCGGCCCGCTTCGACGCTGCGGTCGAAGGCGGGATGGAGCTCGAGATCGCCGCCATGTTCGTCGACCTGCGGGAGTCAACCCGGCTGGCCACCGGCCGATTGCCGTACGACGCGCTGTTTCTGTTCGACCGCTATATCCAGGTCGTGACCGGAGCCATCCGCCAGCATGCCGGCCACGTCACCAGCATCGCGGGCGACGGCATCATGAGCGTGTTCGGCGTCAACGGCGACGCTGCGAGCGCGGCCCGCGATGCGTTCCGGGCGGCGAATGATCTCTGGAGCGGTCTTGGATCGCTCAACCGGGAGCTTGCCGCCGAGCTCGGGGCGCCGCTGCGGATCGGCATCGGCCTGCACGTGGGCGTGTCGGTGGTGGGCCTGATTGCCACCCGGGAATCCCAGTCCCTGCAGTTTCTCGGCGACACCGGGAACATCGCCGCCAAGCTGGAGCAGCAAACCAAGCAACTCGATTGCACCATGGTGGCGTCGCTGGCGGCGCTGAACCTGGTTTCGCCAGGTGCCAGGATCGACACCAAAGCCATTTCGATCCCCGGAAAGGAGGACCCGATCGATGTCGCAACGTTCAGGGACGCGCGCGACCTCGAGCGGCTCCTGTCATCGCTTCCCCTTGTTTGATCAGCATTTTTCGGCGTCGCCAGGGCCGGCGCAAGGTGTGCGATTTCGCACCTGCCCCGGGCATTTCGGCGCCTACCTTGTGCCCATCAGGTGCCCGTGAGGGCACCGGCGAGCAGAAGGACTACGACGATGTTGACCAGGACCAAGATGGCTGTGGCTGCCGCGATCCTGTTCGGCTCCGTGTCAGGCGCCATCGCAGAAGAACACGACGTTGACTTTTTCCAGCTGGTGCCCTGGACTACGCCGTCCTCGATTCACAATGTGCGCGGGCAACTCGAGCGCCGCAACGCCACCGTTTTCACCCCGGAAGAGAGGGCGGCGTTCGATTGGGCATCGCGGCTCGACTGATTGCCGCGTTCACTTCAGAGCGCGACTAGCCCACCAGGGCTGGTCGCGCTCTGCGCGTTGGCGGCCGCGGCCCCGGAAGCGGATATTGTCGCAAGGCCGAGATCGCGCTTGACCGCTTTCGATCCAATCACGCAGGATGGGGGGCTGCCGGTCGTTCCTCGATCCGCGCGGCACTTGCAAACACGACGCGCAACATGCGGTATCGTCGTGCAAAGAAAAACAACCGCGGCGCGGAGGGAGGTCAATATGTCGTCGATCCGTCGTGTCCTCGCAGCGTGCCTGGCGATCTCCGCCGCCGTGCTGACCCACGGGGCGTCGGGCCAGGAGCTGACCATGGGCAACGTCAATCCGCCCAAGCACGGCACCTCGCTGGCGGCGCAGCAATTCATCGACAAGCTCGCCGAGCTCAGCGGCGGCAAGATCAAGGTCGCCCATCATCACTCGGGAGCGCTCGGCGGCGAGCGCGAGGTCGCCCAGCAGATCCAGCTCGGCGCCGTGGACTTCGGACCGGTCACGACGGCGCCGCTCTCCACCCTGGTGGCGGAGCTGTCGGTGTTTCAGCTGCCTTACATTTTTCGCGACTACGAGCACGTCTTCAAGTCGCTCGACGGCAGCGACATCCTGCAAAAATACTACGACGGCGTGCTCGACAAGAAGGGGCTCAAGCTGGTCGGCTTCATCGCCGCCGGCTATCGCGGCATCTACGGCCATTATCCGATCAACGCGATTGCCGACGTCAAGGGCCGGAAGGTGCGCGTGCAGGAAGACAAGATCCTGGTGGCGACCTTCAAGGCGCTCGGCATGATCTCCACGCCGATCGCCTTTCCGGAGGTGGCGACGGCGCTGCAGACCAGGGTCATCGATTTTGCCGAGGGCGGGATCAACACTTTCTACCACAACAAGTTCTACGACATCGTCAAGCACGTGGCCGACGTCCGCCACACCCACCAGGCGGTAGCGCTGATCATGTCCAAGAGCTCGTGGCAGAAGCAGGACGCGGCCGGGCAAAAAGCGATCATGGACGCTTGGGCGCATGCCCGGCAGTTCAATCGCGCGTTCATTCTCGACGAGGACAAGACCATTCAGGATCAGGTGCGCGCCAAGGGCGTCGCCATCACCAAGCCCGATGCCGCGCCGTTCCGGCAGGCTACGCAAGGCGTGTACCAGGAATTCTACGCCACCCCCGCCGGCAAGGACGCCGGCAAGATGGTCGAGGTCATCCTGAACGTCAGGTAGCCGCGTCGTGGCCGAACCAAGGGATGGGGCGCCCGGCGGCAGCCTCATTGCGGCTGCCGGGAAACGCGCCTACGACGCGCTCGGCCAGGTCGGCGGGCTGATCCTTGCGGTCATGACCGCGGCGGTGTTCCTGCAGGTCGGGTTCCGCTTCGTGGGTTGGGCCGGGATCGATGGGATCGAGGAAGTCCCGCGCTATCTGTTCGTGTGGCTGGTGATGATCGGCGCCGCGGCGGCGATGTATCGCGGCGAGCACACGACGCTCGAATATTTCATCAACCTGCTGCGGCCTCGCCTGCGCGCCCTTGTGGTGGTGGTGACCAATGCGGTCGGCATCGGCCTCTTCGTCTACCTGATCAAGTCGAGCTTCGTGCTGGTTCCCAACGCCCAGCTGCAGACCAGCCCGGGACTCGGGTTGCCGCTCGGCTACGTGTTCGCCGCGATTCCGGTGGGCGCCGCCCTCATCGCGCTACCGATGCTCCGGAATATCTACGCCACCCTGAGGAGCCTATGGCAGAAACGCTCCTGATCGTCTTCATCATATTCATCCTGCTCGGCATGCCGATCAGCATTGCGCTCGGGGTCGGCGCGCTGGGCGCCGCCATACTGTATCCGTCGCTCAACCCGATCATCATCCCGACCCGCTTCGTCGGCCTCCTGTCGGACTCCTATCTGCTGCTGTCGGCCCCGCTGTTCATCCTCGCGGGCAACATTGCGGCGCGCGGCGGCGTCGCGCGCGTGATCATCGATCTCGCCACCGCGCTGGTAGGCCGCTTTCGCGGCGGGCTCGCCTACGTGAACGTGGTCGACAGCATGTTCTTCGGCGGCATTTCGGGCTCGGCGGTCGCCGACGTCTCGGCGCTCGGGACCTTCCTGATCCCGCAAATGGTGCGCAAGGGTTACGACCTCGATTTCTCGACCGCGCTCACCATCAGCACGGCGGTGGTTGCACCGATAATCCCGCCATCGATCATCGCGGTGATCTATGCGTGGATGGCGGACGAGTCGGTGGCGGCGATGTTCGCCGCCGGCATCCTGCCGGGGATCCTGGTGGGTCTCGGCATGGCGGTCCCGGTATTCGTGATCGCGCGCAAGCGCAACTATCCGAAGGAGGCGCCGCCGACGCTGCGCCAGTTCATGGCGGCGGTCTGGAACGCCATGCCGGCCCTGATGATCCCG
>WNFU01010737.1_pt1 | contig 10072 bp, 13 predicted proteins | sample 5400121 | NCBI WGS metagenome assembly WNFU01 (sample SAMN13153360, study PRJNA577476) | soil metagenome | isolation source: 100 cm soil or saprolite under grassland replicate 1 | place: USA:California | collected 2016-06-15
GCATGTATCAATCGCTCAAGGGAGAACTGGCTTACAAGTACAAGCGCATCAGCGACGACCGCGAAGGCAAGGAGCTGGGCGTCAAGCGCCAGGACGAAGACCTCGACCGTCTGGCCGATTACCTGGGCGTCACCATCGCCGGTGACTTCACGGACAACGATCTTTCGGCCAGCACCAACACGGACGAGTACCGGCCGGACTACGAAGACATGATGGCCCAGCTGGAAACCGGCCCGGTGAAGATCGTTCTGGCCTACACCACCTCGCGACTGACCCGTAAGCCCGAGGAGAACGAGCGGCAGATCAAGCTGGCCCGTAAGCACGGGGCACAGTATTACTACGTGCGCGGCCAGGCTCTTGACTTGCAAGTGGCTGCCAACCGCCGGATGGCCCGTTACCAAGCCGCCAATGATGCTGGCGAGGCCGAGGAGCTGCAAGAACGCGTCGTGCGCAAGAAGTTGCAGGATGCTCGCGAGGGCAAAACCAGCGGCGGCCCCCGTATCTACGGCTACGGCAAGGTTATTGGTCTCGACCCGGCAACCGGCAAAGAGGTCTGCGACCCCTACCAGACGCGGGATGACGAGATCGCCGTGCTGCGCGAGGGCAAGGCCCGCACTATGGCAGGCGACAGCCAGCTTGACATCGTCATGGACTGGAACGCTCGCGGCCTTAAGACTGCCAAGGCGGGAGCCACAACCCGCCGCGGGGAAAATACCAAGGTCTGTGATGGCCTGTGGACAGTGGGCAAGTTCAAGCGCACCTTGCTCAACGAAAGCTATGTCATTTTTGACCCAACCGGCCATCCCTTGGGCTGCCCCTGCCTGAAGAACCCGGACACCGGCGGCACCCGTCTCCACCACGACGACCGCCACCGTGCCCTGTGGCCCGGCATCTTCACCCCAGCCGAACATGAAGCCCTCAAAATCATGTTCGACAAACGTGCCCAACGCTGGAACCACGGGCCGGTCAAGGGCCGCACCTACCTGCTTACCGGCCTCACCTACTGCGGTGGTAGTTGGCCCGACGGCGATCAGCAGGGTCAGATTTGCGGCGGCATCATGTACGGCCAAGGCAAGAAGGAGAATGGCCGCTACATCCGGCGCTACGCCTGCAAGAAGTATGACAACCACGGCCTACGCATCGGCTGCTGCACGGTCTTCCGCATTGCTGATGCTATCGAGCACTTGGTGAGCGAGGCCGTGCTCCAACGGTTCGATTCGCCGGAGGTACACCGCGCTCTGGCCCCGGCCGACAACGAAGAACGTATGAGCCAGGTCATTGCCGAGTTGTTGAGCTTACACATCCGTCGTGAACAACTGGCCGCCGAATACGCTGCAGGCGAGCACGACAAAGAGGACTACCAGGTGATGCGAGCCACGCTCAAAGCCAAGATCGAGGAGGCCGAAGCCGAGAAAAAGCGCCTACTCAGTGACAAGGCCAAGAGCCTGGCACTGCCAACGGACGGCGGTCTACGCGACATCTGGCAGACTGCCAGCATGGAATGGCGGCACGGTGTTATTAGGCTGCTTGTTGAGAAGGTGGTAATCCACCCTGGGCGGCCTGGTGGCCGTCGGTGGCCGGACGCGAACGGCTGGAACTTTGACCCGGAACTGGTTGAGATTGCCTGGCTTCATTAACCAGCAGCCTAAGCTTGGCAATGGTGGCGGCGTCCTGCACTTTGAGCGGGACGCCGCTCTGCTTGGTGCTTGCTTCCAGGTAGTTATCGAAGTCGAACGCCACTGCCTTGTACCCGTTTACTGCTTACATGATAACGCGCATGATGCAGTAGATCAACGTACGCGTCCCTCTCAAGCCTTACCAGGCTCACCCCAATCTGTTCGGGCAGCAGGCTGTTAGAACGGGGTACGCTAAGTGGATGTTGCTATAATCAGGACAAGTCCGATGCTATAATTCGATTAATAATGGGCCGCTATATTGCCACGGGTAGTTCCAAACCTAGATTTTCCTTCGCGACATTGAAACAATGGGCGGCCACCGGACTGTATGTGGTTTTCCTAGCGGCGATGCTCTACTTCCCCATAGCTTTCGTGATTGTTGGTATCTACGGACTGGTCGGGGTGCAGCTTGGCATTGACGCCTTCGGCAACAATAACGACAGCCAAAAGGCGCAGCTCGTATTCTGGACAACCATTTGGAGCGTACTTGTTTTCTACTTCGTACAGAAATGGCTGAAAAGATTTAAGGTAATCATACGTTGGCTCGTGCTTCTGGCGTTACCAGTAGGGCTAGTCGGGGGACTGAGCTTCGCGGTCATTATTTATAGCAGAGCACACTCGTCGGCTGGCTGCGACATGAAGGCAACGCTCGACACGGCAATACACGCGACATACCCGATTGAGGCTTTAACTTCCGAAGGGCAAGCCAGTGGCACCGCTTTTGCGGTTAGCGGTGACGGGCAATTAGTAACGGCCTACCATGTAATAGAAGGGGCCACCGAGCTTAGCGTCAACCTGGCAGCCGGTAAAATACCCGTATCCGTCGTACGCACCAGCCCCGCCTACGACGTAGCCTTGCTTAAAATGGATAAGCCGACGAGTCAGTATCTACACTTTGCCGCTTCATATGCTATGTCAGACCAGGTCTACGCCATTGGCTGGCCTGGTAACGCCTTCGTTGCTGGAACCGCCACTGTCACGGGAGGCATTATTTCGCGTGTTATTCAGGGAACGGATGCGCAGACGGTAGATAGAACTATCCCCAGCGACATGCAGCTTGTACAGACTGACGCGGCGGTTAATCCTGGCAATTCCGGGGGTGCGCTAATAAATCAATGTGGGGTTGTCGGCGTTATCGACGCCATATCCACTGAGGAAGCGTCGTATGGCCTGCCACGGGAAGAGGGCATTAGCTACGCTATTAGCGGCCAGACGGTCAAGAGCGCTCTGGGGTTGTAATCCCGATCTTGCGCGTCGCTTACTCGATCCGACGCGCTTTAGTGCCGGTAACAAAGGCGGCGCTGGCCGTTACCAGACGCCACCCCTGATTCGTCGCTGCTACGAACCGCCGTTTGCTGTCACAGGCTGTAGAGCAACAGCGCTGCTGCACCCACGAGCGCGACGCATCCAAGCGCTTCGTGTATTTGCCGTGCTCCTTGTCGTTGTCGCTTCCGCATCCTCCACGGCGCTGCTTCCCTGTAGTGTTCAGCCACGCGCGGGCGTCGTGATGAACGCGGATAATGTAGCTGCCGGGGTTTTGTTGGCACGTACCCTCGTCGTCTGTCTTGCCAATCCCATGCGAGCCGCCGCAGGGCAAGCAGTCGCGCGCTACGAGGACTCATTTTGTGTCCTCCTAGAGATTGTCGACCGGCTCATGGAAGGCAAGCAGCAAGACATTACTGTTAACTCCGGCGCATCTGGCTGCGGTAGGTGATCGAGCGCCGCTTGCCAGGCGCGACCCCAATCACGCGGGCGGTCAGATTCTTCCGGCTCAAAATATGCCCCGCAGTTACGACAGTAGTAACACTCAGCGTCGCCTGATTCCCCGTCGCGGCGGAAGTCCGCATCGTTGCCGTCCTCATCCACCGCGAAGTGATTGCCGCGGGGAATAATCATTTCCAGGTCATCGCGCTCGCATGGTTGAGGTTGATGGCTCATACCGCATCCCCTGTTGTGCCTTCATAGCTCATCAAGTTATCAATGGCATAGCTCAGTGCGTCGTCCCACCTGTCGCCGTCGAAGATCATGTTGCCGATGCTTTCGGCAAGCTCGCGCCACTGGTCGGGCGACATGTTGCGCGCAAACTCAAGCCGCTCTTTGTATGCCGCGACCGTTATCTCGTCGCACTCCTCCTCGTCAAAGTATTTGTCCTCGAAGTCTCCGAGGCCGATCTGTAGCACAGGGTAGAATTGTTGTTGCTCGTCTTGCATTGTCTGGTTCCCTCTGGCGGCGCAGCGGTGAACTGCGCCGCCGTTTAGTTGTTAATCGTCGTAGTCCTCTAGTACTTCGACAGCCCGCATCAGTCCGGCGTAATAGCCAGCGTCCCATACGGCATTGGAGTAGGCATCGTCAAGTGACTGATTTTCTACGTACTGCTTACAGTCCGGATTCTCGCTTAGCGTGAACTCCGCATCGACTTTCAGCCGGTCTATGTTGTTATCGAGCTTGTCTTGAAGCTGGTCGAGCGTGCTCATGCCGCCCGCCTCCTCGCCCACACGCATTATCTCGAACGTCTCTTGTTGGTTGTCCATTCATATAACTCCGTGTCCGACGCGCAGCCGCGATAGCGGACACCGCGCGCCGGACGTATTATGTTTGCTAAATCGTGAGGCTAGTTACCTCAGCGGTATGCACCCGCCGTTGTGCTCCTGGATAGCCGTGTCATACAGGCGTTCAACCGCCCGTTGCAGGTCGTCAAAGTAGAGATCGCTGGCCTGACCTAGCAGCATCCGCGTCGTACCCCGCACGCTCCAAAGCTCGATGTCATACAGGTCAGCGTCGCTGACCGTGATGCTGATGTACCAGGTGTGGCCTGGCTTGCCGTTCACGTACAGCCGCAGCCGAGTTTCGTTGCGGGTTATCCGAGACGTGCCTATATACACAAGTGCGCCGCCGTAGCCTCGTCCGCCCAGGTGCGCGATGGTTTCCTCTGGATTGATCGGCCGGCAGCCCTCGTTCTCTGTCCGTTGCATAAAAGAAAACTCCTGCCCACGACGAGCAGGAGCCTCGCTCACCCAAGCGATGCTGGAACCCTGCCCGTGCTCGGGCTTACTGGTTGTTGCTTGGGTGATCGTCTAAACTAAATAGCCCTCCTTGCCCTACGCGGCAGGAGGTGCTATAGATATAGCTATGAGTTTTGGCTAGTTCAATTAGTCGAAACTCGTTTGGGAGCCCTGCCGCACGCGGGGCTTCTTTAATTGATAACGCTTATTATTATGAAGCAGTGACCCCTGTTAGTCAACGGCAATCACCCCTGTTAGACCGCTATTCCTGTGGATAACCCACCTCTGTTAGCAAGCACGCAGGAAAGTCCGCCATGACGCACACCTGAAAGATCGGCCTAGCCTCTTGGGGCTGCTTGGCTATGACCCGCGCAATCTCTCGCTGCCGCCGTTCGTCCGGCACCACGAACAGCACGCGCGGGAACACCGCGCCATGCACCTCGCTGTCCCACAGCTTGTACGCCTGGAAGTAGCGTCCACATTTCTCGGCGATTTGCCCTAGGCGTTCTGTGGCCCTGTCCAATTCCAAGTGACGGAATAGCTGACGCCCAGAGGCGTGCAGCCGAACCCGCACGTACAAGTCCGGCGTGAGCTTGACGCCTGCCACTTCGCGGTAAGCCGCGTCTTCACCTTGGTAGTCGAGCACGGTGAGCACACCCGAATGTTCGAGCCGTTTGAGCACCACCAAGCACTCGGCTGTATCGAGCATGTGGTCATCGACAGCCGAGTAGCGGGGATAGTCGCGCGGCAGGCCGAGCAACCGGCCACCAACACGGCCAATTTGGTACACGAAAGTCGTCGAGCCGCCACCGCTACCCCCGACGATGCGAAGCTGGAGCCGCACCAGCACGCCCCGATCAGTCAAGCGCTTGAGCGTCCGCTTCAGCGGCGTCGCTGACTTGAGGCCGGCGAACCCTCCCAGCTCGCCGATCTGCCGAGCGGTGAGCTGCCCAAGCTGGGCCACGGCTTCGACCACTGCCCGCTCCCGTGCCGACAGCCGAACCCGAACCCCAGGGGCGGCGGTAGCACGGCCGTCGCGTTGCCCGTTCGCGCTGCTCACAGGGTTCGCGGACTGTGCCCCGATGGACACAGGCGCGGTCACACTTTCGCTCACCCGTCACTTATCCCCTTGGCTGGTTTGGCAACGGCCCGCGGGCTCGGTGGCACCGCGGGCCGTCGGTGATGTCTCGGTGTCAGAACTGCTCCAGCTCAGGCCCCAGCTCTGGCGCTGTTGGGAGGGTGAAGCCGTAGCGCTCAGCGTCTGCCGGATTGCTCGGGTCGATCTGGCGCAGCCCGTCACGCGCAAGACGGGCGTTGACCTCGGCCAGGTGCTCGCGTACCAGCCGGGCTTCCTCGGCTGTCACCTTGCCGCGGTGGGGTGTGCCGGCCAATTCCAGGTCGGCATAACTGGGGCCGCGCACTGCCGTGGCCTTCACCGCTCCCTTGGCTGGCTTGACAGCCGGGGCCTGCCTAAGCAGTTCGGGCATTGGCTTGTCAGTGGCCAGGGCATCGAAGTCGCCAACATCAACCACCACCCGGCGCGGCGACTCGTCGCCTGGCAGGTGCAGCTCGAAAATGGCAACGTTCAGCGCCGCGTCAACGGCCGGGGCCACTTCGTGCGGCACGGCTTCGAGCTGCACCGGCCCGTTGGTTAGACCAGGGTGCTCCAGCACCACCAAGCGGATAGGCTCGTCGCCTTCCGGCAACAGTTGGCCGCTAAGGTCACTGAACTTCATCGCCTTGGTGCCCATGTAAGGTCACCATCCTCCCTGGGGTCGGAATGTATCGAGGAGTGATCGCCGAAAGTCATCAACGTTGTCCACGGCCGTCCTGATGGCTCGTTCGCAGGTTTCGGCGTGGTCGGCGATCGTGGCCCACAGCTCGTCGCGTTGGCCAAGCGTCCAGCCTTCGCCGCCCATGGCGTCCGTGGGGATATCGGTTTCGAGGTCTGCAACTTCGGTACTGAGGTTGGTTGCCAGGTGCTTGAGTTTGTTAATGTGCTTGGCGAGTTCTTGTGCCAGTGCGGACATGGGTCACCTTTTCATCGTTATCTGGGCGGCCGAGCGCCTCGGCAACGTCCTTGAACCATTGGTTGACGGCGTCGAAGGCGCGATCTACGTAGTCCTTGCTGCTTTCCGACCAGCGCCAGTTGGCATCCAGCACCGCAGCCTCCTTCTCAGGCGTTAGTTGCTCGGTGCCGGAGACGCGACCTTCCAGCTGCCGTAGGAGATGGAGCAGGGCTTCGCAACGGTTCATCACGTCCCCCGCCTCCCCGATAGTTTCGAGCGTTGCCCGGCTCATCTCATGTCTCCTGCTCGCCGAGTTTGGGCCGCTGCCGCTTGCCTGGCTGCTGTACGCGGCGCCGCGCCAGAATCTCGGCCTCGATCTGCTCAAGGGGCCGGCCGTATCGCCGCCTGGACAGCTCACGGATTTCCCGCACCAGGCCGGTTGGTTGGCGCGGTGGCAGGGTCACGCCGGTGACCGGTGGGCTGACGCCGTGGCGGGTGGCGATGCGGGCAATGACCTCGTACGGGCCGAGGTTGAGAAAGTCGCTGTCGTCCACCTGCCGCCCGAACTCGCGCGCAAAGGTGTGCGCGTCCTGCGCGGTGGTGGAAAACACTATCTTGCTCCGCGCGTTGATTAAGACCGAATTACGCAGATCGGGCGAAAGCTGGCCCAGGTGCTGATGGCTGAGCACCATGGCTAAGCGGCTGCTCCGGGCTTTAGCCAGCATGTCAGCGGTGTCATCACTGCCGAGATGTGTCAGAAAGTCCTGGAACTCATCACAGAACAAGATCGTTGGATACTTGCCGCGAGTGGTACGCACCGCGTGGTACAGGGACGAGATCAGCAGCGCGCCCATGATGCTGGCCGTGCGCGAGCCGACCCGTACGCCGTTGAGGTGGATGAGCACGATGCGGTTGTGCCGCACCACATCCTCGAAGGTGAAGCTCGAACGACTGGTGCCGAGGATGTTGCGGATTTCCGGCCGCACTGTGAACTGCCAGATGCGATTGTGCACCGGCGCCGAGATGCGATCTTGTTCCTTGCGGTCGCCGTTCAGGTAGCGCTGCCAGAACAGTCTGATCTCTTTGTTCTGGAGGTTGTCCACCACCGACTCGCGCCAAGCGGCCTCTTCCGGCGACTGCGGCGTGAGCATGGCCGGCAGGTCGATGAAGGTGCATCCCGGCGTTTCGGCCAGAGCGTGCAGGCCGTGGTACAGCAGCATGGGCGTGTAGATACCGGAGTCGCCGTAAATGTTGGTGATGAGGCTGCTCAGCTCGTCAATGGCCGAGCGGGCGTTGCCATGGCTTAGCACGTTGAAGCCCAGCGGCCGGCTGTCCCCAACCTCCAGGACGATGGCCTTGTCCTTGCGGCTGGCTGGCAGGCTGTTCAGCAACGCATGGAAGAGATCACCTTTGGACTCCAGGCAAACGATGGATGCGCCTTGCTCAGCCCACTGGCAGGCCAGATGGTTCAAGATCGTCGTTTTGCCAGCGCCGGTGGGACCGATCACCAGGACGTGTTGGGTAGCCTCGTCCATGGAGATGGCCAGCGGCCGTTCGGCGCCAGGGAAGTTCGCCGTGGCAAAGACCGCTCCGCCGCTGCTTCGTATGGACGCCGGAGGCGGCAGGTGGCGGCTGCGGCTTTGGGGAAGACCGGCGACGTGGGGTGAGCCGAGGGGCCAGGCCAAAAGCCCGGAAAGCTCTGAGATTGGTGTCAAACCCGGCGACAGCGCCGAACCCGACCCCTGTGCCAAACGCCGCCGCCGGCCACGGTCCAGCGACCAGGTATCGCGCCAGCGGTTGCCAGGGCTGGCGATACCGGCGAGCACGCCGCGCAGGCGCGTTACCAAGGCAGCGGCATGGGCTGGCGAAGACGCCTGAGCCGCGATCCTGAGCACGCCTCGTACCCGCGGTTCACTCCAGCGGCTACGGGGGTCCCGCAGGTCATCCCGGCCTACGGCTTCGGCATCGACGAGTCCGCTCAGGACAGCAGCTGCCATTCGCCGCCAATGCCTTCGCCTGGGCGCTGCCGGCCGCCTGGGCATGACCGGCGATACCACCCACTGCCACAGCAGGCGCTCGCCGTGCTTGAGCTGCATGCAGGCCAGAAGGCCGGCCGACACCACCTCGGGGCTGGGTATGGCCAAGGCCCGTCTAGGGTTGGCTTGCCGCAGCTCGGCAACCACTTGCCATTGCGGATGCGAGGGATAGACCTCAGGCGCGACATGTATGCCAGGCAGGTGCGCCCGTAGTTGGGCGATGATGGCCTCGGCCTGCCGCTCGGGCACGCGCAACCGGTGCACGATACCGGCCGCATCGCTCCACGTTTCAATGGCCAGCGAACCAGTTCGGCCGGCAGTCCATCCGCCGCTGGTCAGGTGCAGCCAGGCCTGTACCTGTTTCGCTTCGACTCGGGCCGGGTGGATGAGCCGGTGGCTGACCATCACACCCGTTGATCGGCCGGAACGACCAAACCGGATCCGCATTTACCGCGCACCTACTATCTCGATGTGTGAACCAACGGAGGGGAGAAAGGCAAGCGCTGACGCCTTGTGAGCGCTGCAGTGCTTGCCTTCTCCGATAACTGAACGAAGGAGCGCGAGGGAAACGTTCAGTAATAGCCCCGGTCGTGTCTCCGCCACCACAGCAGGAACCACAGCGCCGAGGCGATCAGGACACCGCCAACCAGGAATGGCCAGAGTTCAATCACGGTGGCCACGACCCACCGGATGACGTAGACGGTGGCCACAATCAGGAAGAGGGTCCAAAGCCAGGTGGCGCGGGTAGAGCGCCTCACCGTTGCTCCCGAGAGATCCCGCGCTCGTATGCAAGCATGACGTCGTTGATTTGTCGAACCGTCTCGTCAGAGAGTCTGTTTACCACATCTTTCAGTTCGGGGGACTCTCGACCTACCTCACCTTGAATACCTCTGATCTCGGAAGCAGCGAACCGTGCAATCTCTCGCAGGTTGACCTGTGGTTGTGGCTGGCCTGAGCCAGCTAGGTCAGGGAACTTGTTAGACGTTTTCATCAGTGCTTGTTCCCTGGGCCCGGCCGTTGGGCAAGGCGGCGAACCTGTTCTTCGGCCCGACGCGACATCGCTTCGATATCTGAGGCAGTGCGCTGAGCACGCTCGATCGGATCTTCGCGGAGGCCAGCGCTCACGGTATCTGTTGAGACCCACTGGTAGAACCGGCCGAGGGCAAAACCCAAGGCCAGCATGAACAGTACGAGGAACAAGATGGTCACCAGTCCACCTCGCTCGCAAACCGCCCGACACGACGGGCGATACCGAAGACCGCCGTGTTGATAATGGCTGCCACGGCATCAGCCGCATCTGGATCGGTGCCCTCCAACTGGCGCTGGAGTTTCTTCAGATAGGCAGCTTC
>WNFU01010739.1_pt1 | contig 10069 bp, 5 predicted proteins | sample 5400121 | NCBI WGS metagenome assembly WNFU01 (sample SAMN13153360, study PRJNA577476) | soil metagenome | isolation source: 100 cm soil or saprolite under grassland replicate 1 | place: USA:California | collected 2016-06-15
GTTTGTTCTCGCCGAGCTGCTTTACAAATTCTTCGATGCCGTGTTTGTAGAAAAACTTTTCTATCTTCGCCGGGTCGGTACGCTCGTCGGTAAGCGTGATTTCGAGACCGGGATTAAGAAACGCGAGTTCGCGCAACCGAGTTGCCAATCGCTCGAATTTGAACTCCGTCGTGATCGTGAAAATCATCGGGTCCGGAAGAAACGTAATCAGTGTGCCCGTGGTCTTTTTGTTTTTAACCTCGCCGATGACAGTGAGTTTGTCTGTCGTTTTGCCCTTGGCGAAAGCCATGTGATAGACCTTGCCGTCGCGCGACACTTCCACCTTGAACCATTCCGAAAGCGCGTTCGTGCATTTCGCGCCTACGCCGTGCAGGCCGCCCGAATATTTGTAGGCGCCTTGTCCAAATTTTCCGCCGGCGTGCAGATTTGTTAGCACCAGCTCGATCGCCGGCATTTTCCATTTGGGATGAATATCCACCGGAATACCACGCCCATTATCACGCACCGACAGGGATCCATCGACGTGGACGGTCACTTCGATTTTTGTACAAAACCCTGCGAGATGTTCGTCGATCGAGTTGTCCAGTACCTCGAAAACCAAATGGTGCAGACCCCGCTCGTCAGGATCGCCGATGAACATTCCAGGCCGTTTTCGAACCGCCTCGAGGCCCTCCAATTTGTCGATTTGCGCGGCGTCGTATTTTTGTGCTGCGGCGATTCCAGTCGATCCCCGGCCAGATGATTTTTCGACCGGAATTTCTTCTTGAGTTTTTAGCATAGATTAAGGCCGGAAAGACCCTCGTAAGATGATATCCGAAATGTCCCGATGAACAAATAATATCTCGTGAGTGCTTCTGGATTGCTTGCGCTAGGGGATGCGTAGAAGAATGAGGCCGAGCCCAAGATATTGTGTTTATTCGCTGAGCCTGAGATCGCTCACTCCGAAGGCTTTTTTCTCACTGCTTGACCGTGCGATTTTGAACCCGGACAATGCCGTCTCTGATGCGCGCGCAAACCCTGTTGGAGGCACGTTGGATTCTCTTAATTTTGGCTTTGGCCGGCGTGGGGGTCTGGCTTGTTTCGGTTTGGTTGTCGCTCGTTTTTCTGTCGCTCTTTCTTTTCACGATCGCTTTTTTCCGAGACCCAAATCGTCGTGTGCCAGCAGATCCGAATCTGATTGTTGCTCCGGCTGATGGCAGGGTCAGCGACATCATTGAACTGAATGAGAAGGAAGTTCTAAAAACAAAAACGCGACGCGTAGGAATTTTCCTGTCAATTTTCGATGTTCACACAAATCGCGCGCCGATCGATGGACGTATCGTTTATCGTCAGCATCACGAAGGTCTCTGCCTCGATGCTCGCAATCCAGATTGCCCGGAGAAAAATGAAGCGATGACATGGGCGCTCGAAAATTCGCGAGGGACGATTGTCGTTAGGCAACTGACTGGCGCGATTGCCAGGCGCATCGTGGCGTGGGCGAATGTTGGAGATGAATTGAAAAAGGGAGAACGCTTCGGGATGATTCGCTTCGGTTCGCGGACGGAATTATATTTGCCGCTCGACGCTGAAGTCCTTGTGAAAACAGGCGATAACGTTTTTGGAGGATCGACAATCATCGCGCGCCTGCCCGAGAGATGAACGAACAACCATCTAAGATTTATCTCCTGCCAAATTTGATGACGGCGGGAAATTTGTTTTGCGGGTTCACGGCCACGCTTAAGATTCTTGAGGGTGCGCTGCTACAGGCGTCCAATCCTGATGCGGCCAGTGATCTTTTTCACACTGCCATCTGGTGTGTTCTCGGCGCGTTCGTTTTTGATTTTCTGGATGGGCGGCTTGCACGTCTGGGCGGCCACGAGAGTCCGTTCGGCCGCGAGTTCGATTCGCTGGCGGATATCGTTTCATTCGGGCTCGCCCCCGCGCTGATGGTTTATCGCGTTGTGTTGCAGGAGTTCCCGCGCGCCTGCTGGATAATTGCGTTTATTTACCTGACTTGCGGAGCACTGCGCCTGGCGCGCTTTAATTCCGCGGCGAAGCATGACGGAGCCAATCACCAAAACACTTTCACTGGTTTTCCCATTCCCGCCGCGGCGGGTCTGATTGCGTCAATCACCCTGTTTCTCCTTTGGCTCGCAGAAGGTGAACACCACCTCGGTAACTGGCGCTTCGTTCTGCCGCCCTTGTTGCTCTTTCTTTCCTTCATGATGTTTAGCCGGTTTCAATATCCGAGCTTCAAGGCGGTTAATTGGAAAACGAAGAAATCGATTCCACGTTTTCTTATCATCATTCTGGTTCTCATTTTCACCGTGATGAATTACGAGTGGATGCCAGCGGTTCTGTTCCTGGCGTATTTGCTCTACGGATTTCTACGCCCCTGGCTCTCGCGTGACTGGCGCCGTGAAATCGAAGAAGAAATCGGCGAAGAGCCGTCCGAGGAGACCGCCGAACAAACGCGGTAGAAACGGCATTGTTATTTGTAGGGCCGAATTTTTCTAGGTTTATTACGGGAGTTAGGAGGCAACAACGAAAGCTCTTTTCGTTTGGCGAAACCTTTCTCTGCGACTCGCCCGCAACCCTGCTTGCGACCTTAATCTAAAATGGCGAACTCCCCGAGATTACAGTCGAGATGGACCGCTTCGTACGTAGCGGGCCAGGGTCACGGGGTGGCCAGCCTGGCGACGACCCCGGCGTGGTCTGATGGATAAAGGCCGGATTGCGTGAGGTCGTCCGTGCCGATGAGGATATCGGTAACTGGGCGCAGTCCGCGGACAAAGATGAGATCGATACGTCGGTCGGGCGATGTCTCGTAAGGAAAGAAGTCTTCGCCGTGCAAGGGCAAGGTGAGGCCGGGATCATTGGGTTTGGTGGCCGACCAGGTGTCCGTCATCGCGGCGGCGATGGCGTCGTAGGCGTCGGTGGCCGTGCCGGGTCCGCTATTGAGGTCGCCGGCAACAACGACAGCCAGGTTTGTAACCACCGGGCCGATCAAGAGTTCGTTCGCTTGGGCTGCAGCTATCGACGCGGACCGGGATTCCAGGTGCGTATCGATGACGCGAACGGTTGAATCCATCGTGGTGATGTCGATTGATGCCCAGCCCGCTACCGCGATCACGATACCGACCGGCGTTTGGAAGGAGAGCAGATGCGTGTAGTGGCCAATTTGGGGGTTGGATACTGTAAGGATGCTGGCAGGCAAGTCTGATCGAACGAGGATCGCCTCGCTATCGCGAATACGAAGGAGGTAGCCGGCGTCGGACGGAGCCGCAATGTCGAGCTCGTGGACTTCAAGGGCAAGCGAATAGGAAAGACCAAGTTCAGCGAGCGCTGTTCGGAGGGCCGCTAATTGATCGATCTGGTCGATGAATGGCCCTTGGGTCCCGGTCCAGACGAACCGTTGCACGAGACTCACTTCTTGGAGCGACACAACGGTCGGCATCGTCTCTTGGATCTCGCGAGCGATGCCAACGGCCCGTTCGGCGATGTTGCTGGCGACAATCTCGTTGTAGATCGTTGTCACGCCATGGAAGAAAGATTCGGAATCGGTCGCAGCGAGTGCGGGTCCGTAGTCGCTGCCGAGATCCATGTTGCGCGTCATCACGCTAAACACCGTGTTATGCGTTTCTTCGCCAGTCGCGATGGTGGGCGTTATTGAGACGACGCCACTGACGAGCACCAGCGCCCAGACTGCAGTGGCCATGCGCAGATGTGATGAGAGACGATTTTGATTTGAGCAACAGTAGGTTTTCATACACATCTCTAAAGGAACGGGCAGCTAAAGTTCCGGAATTTTGTTGGAGCAAACAAGAAGCCGCCACACAGGTAAGCGTAACGGCTAAGTGTGAGGTACGGCTGTTATTGTGGGCGGCGTAGTTAATTGGTTTGATCAATCAAATCGGTTTGTTATGTCTCCTAGCTTACATCCTTCGATGCACTTCTGCCTACCAGGCTTGCGCGTATTCATCGGGCTGCACCGCCCATGAACACGGTGGTCGCGCCGGTCTCGTTGTTGAATACCTCCAAACTTCGGTGAAGGCTTGCAGCGAGTACGCGTCACGAAAGCTTAACAAGATGAATCTGGCGAAAGACTCAGGCGTAACGACGGACACAAGTGGAAAGTCAGGGACGCAACGTAGGGACGCCGCGCCGCCCCGAAAGCTTCTCGGGGACAGCGCAGCGAGCTGTTCCTGCCGCCTGTCGAAGAATCAAGGCTTAATCATCATTTGAGCTGAGCTAGGTTCGCCCACTGCATATCCCGGGCCAGGTTGTAGGGTCACCACAACGCTGTACGATTGACGGAAGGATGATGCCCTTGGGTCAGGCAAGGTTGTGACCAACATTACTCCATAGCCTGATTGTCCGATGTAAGCGGGCGAGACAAGCGGAATGTAATCAACTCCTGGGATAGCTGTGCCGCTGACAGAGAAGTTTACGTAAGTTCCACCAAACATGACTGGAGGATTCATGTTCAGGACAAATGAACCGGTCTTCCCTCGAATCACATCCCCGGTGCTATGGATGGTGATAACCGGGACTTGCTGATCCGGAGAGCTTGTTGAATAAGCCGAGCTTGGCGGGCTACCGCCATGTGCGTGCGTGATCGCGCTCCCAAGCACGAACACCAAGGCGAAGCTAAGAACGGTTTGGCTGATAATTTTCCTTTTCATATTGCTTGATTTCCTTTCATACAAACCTCTAAAGGAAGTGGCAGCCAAAGTTCCGGATTCCTTCAAAGATTGCGGGCGGACGCTCGGCTTCTTGCCATTAGCGGCGCGCAGCTACGCCGGTTTTTAGGCTTGTAGAAGAATTAAGGAGCGATCACGCTAGTAGGAGGTGAATGCGGAAGCCGAGCCGCGCGTGTTCACCACCACGCGCTGGAGTCTCGTCCTTGCTGGGGCGAACTCCGCTGGCGATGAGCAGAAATCTGCTGAAGCGCTGGCGGAGCTTTGCCGAACTTATTGGCGCCCCATTTTTTCCTACGTCTGTCGCCGCGGTTACTCGAGCGAGGACGCGCAGGACCTTACACAGGATTTTTTTCTGATGATTCTGGAAACTAACTGGCTGCGGCAGGCCGATAAGGGCCGTGGCCGGTTCCGGTCGCTTTTGCTCAAGTCGCTCCAAAATTTTCTTCACAACGTGGCCGATAAGAAACAAACGCTGAAGCGGGGCGGCAGCGTTCAATTCGTTTCGTGGGATGCCTGGATGGCAGAAGCGCCCTCGCAATTGTCGCCTCGCGCTCTCGACTCGCTCGCGCCGGAGCGACTGTTCGATCTTCGCTGGGCTGCGACAGTGGTTGACCAAGCGCTCCGGCGTTTGCGAGAGGAGTGCGAAGGCAAGGGACGTCTGCGGCTTTTTGAGGGATTGCGCAATTGTCTGGCGGCCGAGCATGCCGACATCTCGTATGCCAACCTGGCCGCCGCCTTGGACGTTCCAGAGAACGTCGTAAAAAAACAACTACATAATTTACGCCAGCGTTATCGGTGGCTCCTGCGCGAGGAGGTTGCTCACACGGTCGAGAACCCGGCCGATGTGGACGACGAGATCCGACACTTATGCGCGGCACTGGCCGCCGCCGCCTGATGAACAAAGCTGCCGCGCCTTCTGATTCTGTTGCGGACATAACAGAGAGTCCGACGCAGTGCCCAAAGTGCGGTGCGATAACGCGACTCGATCACGGGACCTGCATCAACTGTCTGTTGCGTGAGGGGCTTGAAACCAAGGGTGAGGCCTCCCGCGAAGCGTTCGAAAGCATCCTCATAGAAGCGAACGTGAGCGACACACAATGGCGCCTCGGTCATTACGAAATTTTGGAGGAGATCGGGCGCGGCGGAATGGGAGTAATTTATCGTGCGCGCCAGCAGCACTCGCGTCGGATCGTCGCGGTGAAACGCATCTTCGCTCATGAGGCGAACTCACACGAGACGCTCACGCGCTTTCGGCGCGAAGCGGAAGCCGTCGCGACTCTCGATCACCCAAACATTCTTCCCATTCACGAGGTCAGCGAAAGTAAGGAGGGCCTACCGTTTTTCAGCATGAAGTACGCGGTGGGCGGAAGCCTTCGTACCGCGGCACCTGCGTTACGAGCCAAGCCGCGCGACTGCGCGCGCTTAATGGCCAAGGTCGCGCGCGCGATTGCTTACGCGCATGGCAAGGGAGTTCTCCATCGCGATCTTCAGCCGGGAAACATCCTCCTTGATGAAAACGGTGAGCCGATGGTGAGCGACTTTGGCCTCGCAAAGTGGCTCGATCAAAGTAGCGACCTAACGAGAACGCTGGAGACACTTGGAACACCGGGTTACATCGCACCTGAACAGGCCGAATGCCGAGCAACCGATCTCACAGGTGCCACCGACATTTACAGTCTGGGCGCAATTCTGTTTTATCTCCTCACTGGCCGGCCTCCGTTTGTAGGCCCGAATGTTCTTTCTGTTATTCATCAAGCCGCTGCCACTCGGGCACCACGCTTACGCTCACTTGCACCGTCGCTTGACCGCGATCTTGAGACGATCGTAGCTCGCTGTCTGGAGTCCGACCCTAACGCGCGCTACAAATCCGCCGGAGCGCTAGCTGAGGACCTTGAACACTGGTTGCGGCACGAGCCGATCCAGGCCCGGCGCACAGGAGTTTTCGCTCGCGGACGAAAATGGGTGCGACGCAATCCAACTACTACGATGCTGGTAGTAGCATTGGTCGCTCTCGCGGCGGCGATCGTGGGTGTGATGGTTTGGAAGAGCGAATCACCGCATCCGATTTCCCCGCTGCTGCCGGCCGGTATTGCCGTGCTTCCGTTTGAGAATCTAAGCGCCGATGCGGAAAACGCGTTCTTTGCCGATGGCGTGCAAGACGAAGTCCTTAACGATCTGGCAAGAATTGCGAACTTGAAGGTGATCAGCCGGACATCGGTGATGCAATACAAGAGCGGTGGGAAACGTAACCTGCGCCAGATTGCGAATGAACTGGGCGTCGCGCATGTGGTGGAGGGAAGCGTGCAACGAGCCGCAAATCGGGTCCGGGTAACCGCGCAGCTAATCGACGCTAGAACCGACACGCACTTGTGGGTCGAGCGATACGATCGGCCACTTGATGATGTATTTGCCATCCAGAGTGAGATTGCGAAGGCAATTGCCGGCCAGCTTCAGGCAAAGCTCTCGCCAGCCGAGAAGGCCGCGATTGAACAGCCACCGACGACTAACCTTATTGCGTACGATCGTTACTTGAGAGCTCAGAAGCTCAGGGCGGTACCCACGGCTCGCGTCCCAGGGGACATGCCCGAAATAATACGGTTGCTCGATCAGGCAATAGCACACGATCCAACGTTCTTGCGCGCCTATTGTTCGCTGGCGAGCGCCCATGCCTATGTTTACCATCTTGGAATCGATCACACTCCCGCCCGTGTTGCGCTTGCCAAGGAGGCGCTCGACATAGCTTTTCGCCTGGGCCCCGACCGTGGTGAAACCCATCTTGCCGCAGCGTGGGCCGCCTACCACTGTTATCGCGATTACGAACCGGCCCTCACCGAGGGGGTCATCGCCCGACGCGGATTGCCTAACGAAGCTTCCGTTTTCTCGCTACCAGCCTATATCGCTCGCCGACAGGGTCATTGGGAAGAATGCGCAAGGAATTTGGAACGCGCCGCAGAACTCGATCCCCGCAACGTGTGGTTACTTAACGACGTCGCCCAGACTTACCAGATGGATCGGCGCTTCTCGGAGGCGAAAGTTGCTTGGGATCGCGTTCTAGGGGTGGCACCGGACGATCCGACCATGCGTGTGGCGCGTACACTGCTCGATCTGGAATCACGCGCGGACACGCAACCTGGATACGAAGCTATTCAGCACATTGTAACCGAAGATCCCAGTGCCGTGGACGCGATTGCCGAGCAATGGCTCTATGTTGCCCTTTGCCGGCGCGACGCCACAGAGATGGCCAGCGCGATAGCTTCATTACCTCCAGAGGGAATCATTCCTTGGAACGTGCGAATGCCTCGCTCTTTTTTTGAGGGCTTGGTAGCGCGTGTTCGAAACGATGCGGACGGCGCCGAAACAGCATTTACTGCGGCGCGTGTTGAGATGGAAAAAATTGTGCGCGAGCAGCCTGATTATGCTCGAGCTCTCTCTGTCTTGGGGGTGATCGATGCCGCCCTGGGTCGTAAGGAAGATGCAGCACGTGAGGGCCGGCGTGCCGTAGAACTCTTACCTGTTACAAAAGATGCGTTGGCGGGTGCGGCAGTGCTAACAAATCTCGCAATCACGTATGCTTGGGTAGGCGAAAAAGATCTCGCGATTAAACAGTTGGACGAACTTGTACAGATTCCCAGCCCGGCCTGCTACGGTCAACTGAAGTTGCACCCGTTCTGGGATCCGCTGCGCGGGGACCCGCGCTTCGAAGAAATTGTCGCTTCGCTTGCGCCTAAAGACTCGAATCCGGCAGTTCTCGAAAAAAGCATCGCCGTGCTGCCATTTGAAAATCTGAGCGCCGATCCCGACAACGCGTTTTTCGCTGATGGTGTGCAAGATGAAATCCTGAATAACCTGGCGAAGATCGCGGACTTAAAAGTCATTAGCCGGACATCCGTGATGCAATACAAGACCGGCGCGAAGCGAAACCTGCGCCAGATCGCGAATGAACTCAGCGTCGCGCATGTGGTGGAAGGAAGTGTACAACGTGTTGCAAATCGTGTCCGGGTCAGCGCGCAGTTGATCGATGCAAGAACTGACACGCATTTGTGGGCCAACAGTTACGATCGCCCACCGGGTGACGTCTTTGCGATTCAGAGTGAAATTGCCAAAGCAATTGCCACCCAACTAAAGGCGAAGCTCTCTCCAAGCCAATCGAATGCTATCGCCACAGCGCCTACGCGTGACTCGGAAGCTTACGATCTGTTCCTGAAGGGTGAATATGAGGAACGCCAGGCTGAGAGTACAGAAAAGGTCGAATTATTCGATCGCGCCGAAACTTTTTATCGGCAAGCGCTGACGCGAGATCCGAGTTTCTCCCTTGCGTACGCTCGACTGGCTTACAACCGCATGTTTCGCCATTGGTTTGGCATGCGCTTGAATTCCGCCCAATTAGAGGAGGTAAAGTCCGATATCGAACGCGCATTAGCGATTGCTCCGAATTCGCCGGAGGCATATTTGGCGCTGGGCATGTTTTATTACTGGGGCTATCTTGACTATGATTCCGCGCTGAAAGCACTCGATCGGGCCATTGAACTCCAGCCGAGTAACTCCGATAGTCGCGGGTTCCGAGTTGCGGTTTACCGTCGGCGTGGTGAATGGCGGCGCTCACTTGCTGAATCAGAGCGGGCGTTGGAACTCAATCCGCGCGACTCCTTTACTCATACCGACATTGGCGATACGTATCTTATGCTTCGACGTTGGAGTGAGGCTGAACGCGCGCTTAGCCGGGCTGTAGCTCTCGATCCGCATAACATAAATGCTGGCTACCATCTCGCCCAAACGTACGTCAACAGCGGCGGCGATATTTCGCGTGCCAGACAGGCTTGGGAGGGGATACCGGACAACAAAACACACTTTAGCCCGTATGGGATAGTGATTTCTCAGATGATTAGCGAGACTGCGTATCTCGATGTGCTCGAGAGGCGTTTCGCTCAGGCTCTCAACGTGTGGGATATGGTGCCGACGAATACGCCCGATGCCCAATTGCGCCAGCTAGACGCGCGAATTGGAATTCAAATGCTCGCCGGGCAAAAGGCGGCAGCCAAATCCGAGGCCGAGCAAGCACGGGCTTTAGTCGAAGCCCGACTAGCCGAACGGGCGCCAGAAGACCACACCTCGTTGACTGAGTTGGCATGGGTTTACGTTTGCCTCGGACGTACCGGCGATGCGCTTCGTATCGCGCGAGAGGCTGCAGAGTCCATGACAATAGAAAAAGATGCGATTGTCGGTGCGAATTTCCTTTTAGGTCTGGCCCAAATCGAAGCGCACACTGGTCAGTCCGAAGAGGCGGTAAAAACACTTCGGCAGATGCTCACAATCCCTGCCGGAGAATACGTTTCCGTTGCCCGCCTCAAGATTGACCCGGTCTGGGACCCAATCCGGAATGATCCCGG
>WNFU01017894.1_pt1 | contig 10068 bp, 5 predicted proteins | sample 5400121 | NCBI WGS metagenome assembly WNFU01 (sample SAMN13153360, study PRJNA577476) | soil metagenome | isolation source: 100 cm soil or saprolite under grassland replicate 1 | place: USA:California | collected 2016-06-15
CCTCAAAGAGCTCGGCCTCATCTACTCCTGGAAAGTCATCGAGACCCCCGGCGTCAAACGTCGTCACTCCATGCTCCTGATCTCGGCGCGGGGAGCCAGGGTGCTCGCCGACTGGCACGGCGACGATCAGCGCTCTTATGTCGAGCGCAGCCATGGAGTCCGCGACCACTGCTGGCACGCCACGCACGATCTGGAGGCCAACCAGTTCTTTGTCGCCCTGGTGATGCAGAGCCGGCAGCGGCGGGCCGAGGGCCTGCTCCATTGGTATAGCGAGGAGCACGTGCGGGCCGAGCGCGGCGAAATGGCGCGGGAATTTAAGTGGCCCGTTCCCGCGCCAGACGGCGGCGGCGTCTACCTCAAGCCCGAGGGTCGCGTCCTCTTCGATCTCGAGTGGGACCGCGCTACCGAGTCACTGGCTCGCCTTCGCCAGAAGGTCAACGCCTACGTCGGCTACTACAAGCACTTCAGTACGGCAAAGCAGCATCACGTCCTGTTCGTCGTTCCCTCCGACGATCGGGAGGACAACGTCCACTACACAATCTGGCAGCGTCGGCCCCACTACACGAGCGACAACTGCTGCAGCTTCTGGACCACAACCGCTTATCGCCTGCGTTCGTGGGGTCCACTGGGAGCGATCTGGGGGGCCGTCGACATACGCGCCGAGAAGGCCCCGCCCTACGGGATAACGAGTGTCCAAGAGCGAATCCGTCTCAACCAGATGGAGCCGATCAATACGAACGAGGGAGTTATCTCGGACTGCGTCGGCAAGCCGTCGTGGTGGGAGCGCCGACCCGGCGGAGCACAGGAAGGGTGAAGGTCAAACGGTGTCGCAGACGCGAAGTCAGTTCGAAGGCGAAAGCCGATGCCGAGGAGCTGGCGTCGGAGATCGTTCAGGTGATCGCGGTCGTTGCGGAGATCATGCTCGAGCAGCGCCGGCGACGGCCAGTTGAAGGCAGGTCGGCTCCGTGAATGATCCCAAATGATCCCGCCAGAAAACGATCATTCGAACGCAATCCCCGAAAGGGCTGTGATTCAATTACACACTGGTCGATGTACAATGATGCTCATGCTGGTCCGCAAGCAGATCATCGTCCCGTCTGAGACGGATTCGTGGAAGCGGTCGAGGCCCTACCCGACGCGTCGAGCCAGGTCGACCACGTCCTCGCCTTCGCCGGTGCCATCAAGGGGGCGCCGCGAAAGCTGTCGGAGGAAGTCGACGAGGTGGTCTACCGCTGACGCGTGCAGGCTGTCATCCTCGACACCGGACCGATCATTGGACTGCTCTCAGATGACGATGAGCACCACGCCGCGTCGGTGGCGGCCATCGGAGCGAGTGGGCGCAAGGGACGGAAGCTCTGCACCACCTGGGAAGTGGTCGGCGAAGCCTACACGCTGTTCCGCATGCGCATCGCACCGGCGCACTCGGCCGAGGCAGCTTTGGTTGTTCTGCGCTGGGCAAAGGAGAGCGGAATCGAGCTGCTGCCAACCGAGGAGAGGGACCATCAGCGGGCAGCCGCAATCCTCGAGCGTTACGGCCAGTTGCGTCTCTCCTATGTCGATGCTTTGCTATTGGGACTCGCCGAGCGACATCGGATTGAAGAGCTGATCACCGTTGACATGCGCCATTTCGGCGCCGTGAAACTTGCCCATCGAATGACAGTGACCCGGGTATGAAGGTGAGAAGGTGAATCGGCAGGACGAGTGGACACGTGAGAGCGAGGCTGACGCCTTGGACCGGTTGCGCGCGGCGGCAGGCGCTGGCCGGCAGAGTCCGATCGTGCTCGTCTACACGCGGCAATCAGTCAGCGACTTCGATGCTGACGGCCGACCACGTGGTCCCTCACTCAACCAGCAGCTCGACACAGTCACCCGAAGACCCGAGCTGCTCGGCCTCGCCTTCGAGCACTTCGAGGACGCGGACCGCTCCGGCAAAGAGACATCCAAGCGACCCGGCTACCTCGCGTTGATGGAGCGCGTCCGGACTGCGCCAGCCGGGCACGTCGGTGCGGTCGCCTTCTACGATGCCGATCGCCTTCACCGCAACGACCTCGAGTTCTTCCGCTTCATGGCCGAGATGACCGAGCGCCGAATCCTTGTCCTCGACGGGAACGGCTTGATCAGCAACGTCGACCGACTGTCGTGGAAGATCAAAGCCATCGTTGCGCAGGAGGAGCGAGAGAAGGTCGCCCGGCGCGTTCGTGACAATCTCCGCTACCTGCGGCGCAATGGCAAGTTGCTGGGCACCATCCCGCAGGGCTACCGCCGCGTCGACGGTCGAATCGTTGAAGACCCCGCAGCGGCGCCGGCAATCAAAGAAATCTTTGGGCTCTACGCGAGCGGCCGCTTTAGCTTCCGCAGCCTGGCCGAGAACCTGAACCGGAACGGCATCAGGCCCTTCCGTGGCGACGACAAGACCAACCACAATCGGCCGAAGGCAATCATCTTCACGGGCGACGTCCTCAAGGACCTGATCGGCAATCCTTCCTACGCCGGCAAGGTCCTCGTCGAAGGCGAGCTGATCGAAGGCCTCCACCCCGCTCTCGTCGACGAGGCAACCTGGCGCGCTTGCGAGGACGTCAAGAGACGCAACATCCGGCGAACCAGTAAGGCCTGGACCAAGCACACGTATCCGCTGACTCCGATCCTGCTGTGCGGCCGCTGCGGAGGCCCGATGCATGGCGAGGCTCACGCACAGAAGGGGCGGACGTTGCGTTATTACGGGTGCCACGTGGCTCGCCGAAACCGGTCAGCCGTGCACCCTTCTGGCCCTAAATGCGATGCAAGGATGTTCAGGAGCGAGGTTTTGGAAGAGGCGATCCACCTCGAGCTGTCGCCCGTGCCGACAAGTCCGATGCACGCGGCTCTTCAAAGTCGCCTTCGCAAAGCCAACCGCACCTCTACCCCTCGCAAAACCTCGGCCACTGCAATCAGGCGCCTCGATGATCAGCTGGACCGGGCGCGGCGGCTTTTCGAGTACGGCGAGTACGACTGGGACACGTTCTGCGCGCGCCGCGATGAAATCAACGAGCAGAAGCGCCAACTGGAAAAGTCAGAGGCCTCGCCCGAGGCTGTTGACCTGGAGTGGTGCGAGTCCCAACTCTTCGATCTGACGTCGGCATGGGAAGCGGCGGATTCGGGCCAGCGATCACGGCTGATCGCAGGGATCTTCGAACACCTCGAAGCAGAGGCCTTGCCCGAGGGCACGCTGCGCGTCGTCGCAGTTCCGCGTGGGGCTTGGATGCCTTTCTTTGAGAGGTTGGTACTGGAGCGGGAGACGGGACTCGAACCCGCTACCTCAACCTTGGGAAGGTCGCGCTCTGCCAGGTGAGCTACTCCCGCTCGGCCGCCTCCGCCACCACCGACCGCACCAGCGCCGAATACTCCTCGACCAACCGGTCGGCGTGCCCACGATCGATCGTCGACGCAATCACGTAGTACTCCGGCCGGTCCGCATCCGGCGCCACCAGGACCCACCCATCGTCGACGAACACCTTCACCCCGTCGGTCAGGTCGACCCGGTCTCGCAAATGCCGCTCCATCATCGTCCGCATCACCCGCCCCTTGACCTCCCAGGGGCAGAACTCGACCGCGGTCCGGTGCGTCACCGCGGGGATCCGCGCCCGCAACGCGCCCAGCGACGTGCCCGTCTTGGCCAGCATCTCCAGCACCCGCGCGATCGTGAAGATCGCATCGAACGAGATGGCGAAGTCAGGCCAGCAGAACCCTCCGCCCCCATCCGAGGCCAGCACCGCCTCCGCGTGCTGAGCCGCCCGAAGCACGGCCCCCGGCGTCAGCTTGGTGGGCACAAACCGCGATCTGTACTGGTCGGCGATCATCGAGAACGCGAGCGACGACGACGCCGGGCCGAGCACCATCCCGGGCTTGCCGGTCAAAGCCAGTTGCGCCAGCACGGCGAACGCCTCGTCGTGCGCCAGCAGCGACCCCGCCTCGTCGACGATGAAGCATCGCTCGCCCGGCGTGTCGATGAAGACGCCCAGCTTGGCCTTCACCGCGGACGTGATCACCCCCATCTCCTGCAGGTGCGCCTGGAACGTCGCGTCATCCTGCTCGACCACCACCTCGGCGGGCGCCGCGTTCAAGGGAATCACGGCGCAGTTCAGCTCGCGCAGCACCTGCGGCAGCACCATCGCCGCGGCGCCGTTGTTGTAGTCGATCACGACCTTGAACGCCGCCCCGCGGACGACCTCGAGGTCGAGCTTGTCCAGCGTGTCCTCCATGTAGCGGTCGGTCTGCTGGTCGCGCCGCGTGATCCGCCCCATCTCGTAGTGCGACACACGGCGGATGTCCTCGCGGAAGAAGAGGCCCTCGAGCTTGCGCTCGCTCCGCTTGTCGATGTCGAGCCCGTGGTCGTCAAAGATGCGCACATCGGCCGATCGCGGATCCACCGGTGAGGTCTGCACGTGCACCGCGGACACGTGGTTGCGGCGTGCCCAATACCGGGAGACCGGCGCCGGCAGCACTGAAAGGTCGATCACCCCGCTGCCGGCCGAGATGATGCCCGACATCAGCGCCCTGCCGATCATCCGCGCCGAGCGCGTGTAGTCGCGCGAGAACGCGATCTCGGTGCCTTTGGGGGTCAGAGCCCCGATCGCCGCGCCGAGCCGCGACCCGAACTCGGGCGTGATCTCGATGTTGATCAAACCGTTCAACCCGTACGAGCTGAACAGGCCGCGCTTCCACGAGCCGGCCCAGATGATCGACTGGTGCACGACCGCCCCAGGCTCGACCTCCTTGTTCGGCCAGATCCGCACGTTGGCGTTGACGGAAGAGCCCGCGCCGATGGTGACGTCGCTGCCGATCACGCTGCCCTCCTCGAGGAGGCATCCGTTCTTGATGGTCACGGATCGGCAGACGACCGAGCCCCGAAGGCGCGAGTTCAACCCGATGTAGCTGTGGTCCCAGACGATCGAGTTCGAGAGCTTCACGCCCGAGTCGACCGTCGTGTAGGCGCCCACCACGGCCGGCCCGTTGACCCACGCGCCGCTGCGGACCTTGGCGCCCGCGCCGATCAGCGCCGGGCCGTCGATGCGCGCCCCGGGAAACACCTCCGCGTCCGGGTGGATCCAGGTGTTCTCTCCGACCCGCTCGCCCGGCAGCTGCACCTTGACCTTGCCTTCGAGGCAGTCGAAGTTCGCCTTCATGTAGGCGGTGTGGCTGCCCACGTCCTCCCAGTACCCGTCGGCGATCCAGCCGAAGACGTGCTCGCCCTCTTTCAGCAGCTTCGGAAAGACGTCGCCCGACCAGTCTGTGACCTCGCCTGGCCGGAAGAAGTCGAACACCGCGGGGTCGAGGATGTAGATCCCGGTGTTGGCGAGGTCGGAGATGACCTCGCCCCAGCTCGGCTTCTCGATGAAGCGCTGAACGGCGCCGCCTTCGTCGACCACCACGACCCCGTACTCGAGCGGGTTGGGCACAGGCTTCAGCACGATGGTCGCGATCGCCTTGCGCTCGCGGTGGAAGCGCGCCGCGGCGCCCAGGTCGATGTCCGTCAGCGAATCGCCCGAGATGACGACGAAAGGCTCGTTGAGCTGCTGGCGGGCAAGCATCACCGAGCCGGCGGTGCCGAGCGGCGAGTCCTCGACCGAATATGTCAGCGCGACGCCCTGCTCGGAGCCGTCGCCGAAGTAGTTGCGGATCGACGCGCCCATGTACTGGACGGTGGCCACCACGTCGCGCAGCTGATGGCGGCGGAGGTGGAGAAGGATGTGTTCCATGATCGGCCGCCCCGCGACCGGCACCAGCGGCTTGGGCATGCTGCTGGTCAAGGGGCGCAGGCGTGAACCCTCGCCGCCGGCCATCACGACTGCCTTCATACGCCCTTCCTCTCTAGGATCTTAGTTCCGTGCTGGACGAACTCAACGAATTCGCCTACGACCTGCTCTGGACATGGCAGCCGCGAATCGAAGCGCTTTTCCGGGCGCTCGACCCCGATCTCTGGAAATCTACTCGTGAGAACCCCGTCCTGATGCTGACGCAGCTGGGCGAGGAGGGCGTCCAGCGCGCCTGCGAGCGCGAAGAGGTTCGCCAGGCGTTTGAAGGCGCGCAGGCGGCCTACCGCGAGTACTACGACCGCCATCCGAGGTTCATGGACGCGCAGGCGCCGCTGGCCATCGCGTACTTCTCCCTCGAGTTCGGCCTTTCCGAGTGCCTGCCCATCTACTCCGGCGGCCTCGGGGTCCTGGCGGGAGACCACCTCAAGGCGAACAGCGACCTCGGCCTTCCGCTGGTCGCGGTCGGGCTCCTCTACAAGCAGGGCTTCGGCAGGCAGGAGATCGACGCCGGCGGGCGCCAGGTCGAGGTGTACTCGGAGAACCGCGGCTCCGACCTTCCGGTGCGCAGGCTGGAAGGCGTCGAGGTCGAGGCGCCGATCGGAACCCGCAACGTGCGCATCGGCGTGTGGCGCGCCCAGGTCGGCAGGGTGCCGCTCTTCCTGCTGGACACCGACCTCGAGGCCAACCCCAACGACCTGCGCGGCATCACCGACCGGCTGTACGTCCCGGAGCCCGACCGTCGTTTGCGGCAGGAGATCGTGCTCGGCATCGGCGGGGTCCGGGCGCTGCGCGCGCTGGGCCTCGACTCGGGCGTCTTCCACCTCAACGAGGGGCACAGCTTTCTCTGCGCGATCGAGCGCATCCGCGAGCTCCGCGCCTCGCGACAGATGACTCTCGAGGAGGCGCGCCTGGTCGCGCGGGCGGGCATCGTCTTTACGACGCACACGCCGATCGCCGCCGGCAGCGACTACTTCGACGCGGGGCTGGTGTGGGACCTGCTCGGCCCCTACCTCACCCAGGTTGGCATCTCCTTCGACCGCTTCATGGATCTGGGGCGCCAGCGGCCCGGCGACCCGCGCGAAAGGTTTTGCACCACCTACGCCGCGCTGCGCCTGGCCGACCAGTCGGTCGGCGTGAGCCGGCTTCACGGCGCGGTCTCGCGTCGACTGTGGAAGGACGCCTGGAAGGGATTGCCGGACAGCCAGGTGCCGATCGGCTCGGTCACCAACGGAGTCCACATGCCGACGTGGGTCGCGCCGGAGATCGTCGCGCTGCTCAGCCGCTACGTCGGTCCCGACTGGTGGGACCTCGACCCCGCGGACGGGCGGTGGCACGCCGTCTACGAGATTCCGCCCGCCGAGCTGTGGTCGATTCACGTCGAGCTGAAGCGCCGCCTCGTCGAGCTGGCCAAGGAGCGCGTCGAGACGCCGCACGAGATCGATCCGAACGCGCTCACCATCGGCTTCGGCAGGCGTTTTGCGCCCTACAAGCGCGCCAACCTCCTGCTTCGAGACCGGACCCGCCTGACCAAGCTGCTGCGCAACTCACGACGCCCGGTGCAGATCCTGTTCGCCGGCAAGTCCCACCCCGCCGACCAGGCCGGCAAGGAGATCGTGGCCGGGATCGTGGGGCTGGCGCGCGAGGAGCCTCGCGTCATCTTCCTGAAGGATTACGACATCGCGCTGGCGCGACACCTCGTGCAGGGCGCCGACGTCTGGCTCAACAACCCAAAGCGTTTCCTCGAGGCAAGCGGGACGAGCGGGATGAAGGCCGGAGCCAACGGCGGGCTCAACGTCAGCGTGCTCGACGGTTGGTGGGACGAGGCGTACCGGCCCGAGCTCGGCTGGGCGATTCCTTCCGGCGCCACGCTGGACCGCCCGGAGATCGACGACGTCGCCGAGGCCGAGGGCCTGTTCCGGCTGCTCGAACGCGAGGTCGTGCCCGCCTTCTACCAGCGCGATGAGGCGGGCATCCCGCGGCGGTGGGTCGAGATGATGAAGGCGTCGATGCGAAACGTGGTGACGCAGTTCTCCGCGCGCCGCATGGTGATCGACTACTTCAACAGCGCCTACGGGCCCGGCGCCCGCCGGGTCGAGCAGCTGCGCCTACTACCCGATTGGGGTGGATAGTCCGGACTGACTCTGCGTTCGTCCATGCCTAGTGTCGGGATAGTCCGGACTATCCCGGGTCCTGGTGCCTACTGGCCCACGGGAGTCGCCGACGGCGTCGATTCCGGCGCCTCCACGACGCCGCGCCGCTCGTTGCGGGCGGCGATGGCAGCCTGGTAGAGCCTCACGTACCTCAGCGCCGAGCGCGACCAGGACACGTCCTCCTGCATGTCGTGCTGGACCAGCCACGCCCACACGTTCGGGTGCCGGAACGTCTCGGTCGCCCTCACCACGGCCGCGAAGAACTGCCAGGCGTCATACGGCCCGAACCGGAACCCGTTGCCCTTCTGCGCCACCGGGTCGTAGTCGCGGATCGTGTCGGCGAGACCGCCCGTGGCCCGCACGACCGGGATCGTTCCGTAGCGGAGCGCGATCAGCTGGGCCAGGCCGCCGGGCTCGAAGCGCGACGGCATCCACAGCATGTCCGCGCCCGCGTAGATGCGCTGCGCCAGCGCGGCGTCGAAACCGATCGCCACCGCGACCTGACGAGGAAGCTCTGACGCCCAGCGCCTGAACATGTCCTCGTACCGCCTGTCGCCCGTGCCGATGACGACGACCTGCAGGCCCAGCTGCACGAGCTCGGGCATCGCCTGCTCGATCAGGTCGAAACCTTTCACGTCATAGAAGCGCGACACGATCGCGCACAGCGGTCTGCTGACGTCTTCCAGGCCAAGCTCCACGCGCAGCGCCGCGCGACACAGAGCCTTGTTCTGCGGCGCCTCGGCCGAGTAGTGGTAGGGGATGTTCGGGTCTCGCTGCGGATCGAAGATCTCGTAATCGATGCCGTTCGAGATCCCATGCAGCTTCTGCGTGTTGCGGCGCAGCAGCTCATCGAGACCCTCGCCGTACTCCGGCGTCTGGATCTCCTTCGCATAGCGTTCGCTGACCGTGTTGACGACATCGGCGAAGTGGATGCCCCTGCCCAGCACGTTGACCACGTTGTCGAGCCCGGGGATGCCGAGACGGATGAGCCCCCACTCCTGCAGCCCTGCCAGCATCAGCGCCCCAAAGCCGAAGACGCCCTGCGCTGAGAGGTTGTGGATGGTCAGCGTCGTCGCGATGTCCGCGTACGCCTCGCCGCTGTAGACGCGATCCAGCAGGTTCGGGATCAGCGCGCCATACCAGTCGTGGATGTGCAGCACGTCGGGGAAGAACTCCAGCGCCGGCAGCATCTCGAGCACCGCGCGGCAGTAATACACCGAGCGCGCGTCGTCGTCGCCGAAGCCGAACATGGCGTCGCGGTCGTAGAGCGCCGGGCAGTCGACGAAGTAAACGATCACATCGCCGAGACGGCCTTCGAAGATCGTGGCCGGCATCCTGTCCGCGCCGAGCGGCACCTGCAGGTCGGTGACCACCGGACGCAGGCGGTAGCGCTCGATGTCGACCTGCCGGTATCGCGGGAGCACGACCCGCACGTCGTGGCCGAGGCGCCGAAGCTCCTTGGATAGCGCGGCCGCCACGTCGGAAACACCGCCAAGCTTGGCGAACGGAGCCAGCTCGGCGGACGCGACGAGCACCTTGAGCGGCTGCGCATGCTCCATGTCGAGCGCCGGGACCTGGCCAGGCACGCGAAGGCCGAGCGCGCCCGACGGCGGCACGACCTCGATGTCCTTGCCTTCGCGGCTGACCACGAGCACGAGCTCGAACGCGTCGCCCGCGCGCTTGCCCAGCTCGGTGAACGGGATGGCGACCGCGAAGGGATCGTCCACGTCCCACCTCTTCTCGGCGATCCCCCGCGTCTGCGACTCGTCGACGCGCACGACGGCTACCGTCCCGCCCTGGCCACGCGCAGTGATCCGCACCACGTAGGCAGGCTCGAACCCCAGCTCGCCCACGGCGCTGCGCGGCAGCGGAAGCTCGACGTCCCCCCCGTCGTCACCGGCCGGCGGCCCTGAGCAGTAGAGCCAGAACTCCATGGCCTGGTCTTCGAGCTCGTGGCTCGAACGAGGCGAGTCGATGCGGAAGTACATGTTCGACTCGTCGTTGCCGTAGAAGACGCGCTCGACGACGCCGGCGGGACGATGGAGCGCCCCGAACCCCGACCCGACCAGGTAGTAGCCGGCCTGCGCCCACGCCGGGTCGTGGCGTGACTGCGGGCTGATCGAGGC
>WNFU01019549.1_pt1 | contig 10068 bp, 12 predicted proteins | sample 5400121 | NCBI WGS metagenome assembly WNFU01 (sample SAMN13153360, study PRJNA577476) | soil metagenome | isolation source: 100 cm soil or saprolite under grassland replicate 1 | place: USA:California | collected 2016-06-15
TCGTCATCGGATCGCCGCCTTGCTCGAGCAACCGCGCACACTCCTCGGACGCGCCGAGGACGACAGAGCCCGCGCCGAGGATGCCCGCCGCGACCGCACCCTGTAGCGAACCAGGGTCTGCTGCAAGCGTCATCCGCGCAGCGGCGTTGCTCGGCATCAACCCGTGCTCGGCGATCGCGACGAGCAGTAGGTCGAGGAAGAAGCGCTCGTCGTCGGTCGGCTCACGGCCTGTGAGCAGAAGGTGGAAGTACTCGGTGAAGCTCAAGCGGCCCATCAGGTCGCCGGTGAGGTCGCGGCCGCGCACCTCGACGCGATCCGGGTAGGCCTGGCTGATGCGCGTGACGGGCTTATCCGGCATACGCCATCCGCGCACCGGCAACCATGGCTTCGAGCTTGCGAAAGGCGAGCTTGCGCGACAGGTATTTCATCCCGCAGTCCGGCGCGACGACGAGACGTTCCGGCTCGACCACCTCGAGAGCCTTGCGGATTCGCCCCGCGACGACTTCGGGTGTCTCCACCTCGTCCGAGCCTAGGTCGAGGACTCCGAGAACGATCGTCTTGGCGGGAAGGTCGCGCAGGACTTCCGGATCGAGCCTCGGCTGCGCCGCCTCGAGCGAGATCTGCTTCGCATCGCAGTCGGCGAGCTCGCGGAGAAACGGGTAGCCGCCGAGTCGGTCCTTCACGATGTGCGCGTACCCGAAGCACGTGTGCAGGACGGTCTCGCCCTCGATGCCGTCGAGGGCGCGGTTGATCGCCTCGATCGCATACTCCCGCGCCGGCTCGGGCCGCGCCTGCAGATATGGCTCATCGATCTGCACGACGTCGGCTCCCGCAGCCTTGAGATCGCGTAGCTCGTCGTTGACGGCCTCTGCGTACGCAAGCGCGAGGCTCCGGTCGTCGGCGTAGTGGTCGTTCTGGGCCTGCTGCGTCATAGTGAACGGGCCGGGAACGGTGATCTTGATGCGGCGGTCCGTGATCGAGCGGAGAAACTCGACGTCGCGGACCTCCACGGGCCGCGTCCGGTTGATCGGTCCCACGACTCTCGGGACGCGATTCGCGTGACCGGTGCGGTCGAGGGCGACGCCGGGATCGTCCAGGTCGACGCCGTCGAGCGCGGTCGCAAACCGGTTCGAGTAACTCTCCCTTCGCATCTCGCCGTCGGTGATGACGTCGACGCCGGCACGCTCCATGTCCTGGACCGCGAGACGCGTCGCGTCGTCCTGAGCCTCCTCGAGGAACGGCTCGGGTATTCGCCACAACTCGCGGGCTCGCACGCGCGGCGGCAGCCGATCTGCGAGCCGCTCGCGGTCGATCAGCCACTCGGGTTGCGGATAGCTCCCGACGACCGTCGTCGCAAGAGCAACCGGCCGGTGAGTCACCGGATCCAGCGTAAAGGGGCGCGGCGCCGCCTGCAGACTTACGCTGTGACCGTGACTTCGCACTCGTGGACGCGCTCTCGCCGATGTCCTTCGCTGCGGCACACCTGCCCGGCGCGATCAACTTGACGCCCGGCTGGGTCGACGATCGCGCCCGCCGGCGGATCCCCGACGTCGATACCGAGATCGTCGTCTATTGCCAGAGCTCGGACTGCGACAGCTCCGCCATGGTGGCGCGTCGCCTGATCGAGCTCGGTTATCGGAACATCCTCCGCTACGCGGGAGGGATCGACGACTGGAGGGACGCGGGACTCCCGCTCGAGGGTGCCCGCGTCTAGCGCCGGTTGCAAGCTTTAAAGGGGCGGGATGTTCTGGTTGCGTCGCAAGATGTTGCTCGGGTCGTACCGCGTCTTGAGCGCCTGAAGACGCGTGAATGCCTCATCGCCGAAAGCGGCTCGAACACGCTCGATCGGCTCGTCGGCCTGCATGTAGTTGACGTAGCCGCCGCCGCTGAACGACCACGACTCGATCGCCGCTGCCGTGTCACGCGCCCACTCGATGTGTTGCTCATCGAAGCCGGCGTCCTGCCAGGTGGCCATCACGCTGACGTTGAATGCTGCATTGCGAAAACCGAGCGCACCGGTGGCCGCGTCGACGTCCTTCGGCGCCCCGTGCAGGGATTCGATCAAGATCCCTCCGGGCGGGTGGCCGAGCACAGCGAGCTGGGAGAGCAGCGCGTCGAGCAGCTCGTCCGGAAGCTCGCGCACGAAATGACCCTTCCAGTAGTGCCGGTTCTCGCCGTACGCCGAGTCGATCACGCGCTGCTGGTCGAGGAACGTCTGTTCACGTACGTCGTCGCCGACGAGTCCTGGCGCTGAGCGAAGCTCGTCGAGATCCACGTCCGAGCCCGTGTGGCACGGCACGACCATGAGGACCGGCGTCAGCGACGCGTCCACCGAAAACGCCGCCTGACAGCTGAGGTCACGCGGAGAACGGACCACTATGTCGCGGAAGCGGCGAAGAGCTTCGCCGATGCCGCTGCCGGCGTACGTCAGCACACCTCCGACGACGCGATCGAGCGGATGCAGGCGAAACTCCAAGCGCGTCGCCACGCCGAAGTTCCCGCCTCCGCCGCGGAGGGCCCAGAGCAGATCGGCATTTTCATCGGGACTCGCGCGAACCACGGTGCCGTCCGGGGTGACAACCTCTGCGCCGACGAGGTTGTCGCAGGTCAGGCCGTATTGCGCGGTCAGGTGGCCGATGCCGCCGCCGAGGGTGAGCCCGCACACGCCCGTCGAGCCGACCACGCCTCCCGGCGTGACGAGTCCGAAAGCCTGAGTCGAAGGGTCGAAGTCGAGCCAGGTCGCGCCGCCGTCGGCGCGCGCAATTCGTGTGTCCACGTCGACGTCGACCGTGCGCATCAACGAGAGGTCGATCACGAGCCCGTCGTCGCAGACGCAGTGCCCGGCGGGATTGTGTCCGCCGCCGCGCACTGCGACCTGAAGCTCGTGCGCGCGTGCGAAATCGAGCGCGGCTGCGACATCACCGGCGCCGACACAACGCGCGATCACCGCCGGCCGGCGGTCGACGAGAGCGTTGAAGCAGCGGCGTGCCGCGTCGTAACCGGCGTCCTCTGGGCCGACGACGTCGCCGTTGAGGGACCGCCGAAGCTCGGTCAGGCTCTCGTCGACGCGCGCGCTCTCGGACACCCGGAACGACTGTACTTGGACGCGAGTCGTGGGCGGTTGAAGCTCGACCGCACACTGATGCGGCACTGATTGGGCTCGAGCATTTGAGAGGTGGAATCAGAACGGCCGATCGGGGAAAGGGATCGGCCATGAACAGATTCCAACGGAGGATGCAGCGCTTCGGCAAGAGCTTCTCGTGGCGACGGAACTCGGGACCGACGGCGCAGAAGGAAGGCGAGGTGTTCGACGCGTCCGCGCCGCCCGACGTGACGAGCGAGCGCGCCAAGAGCAGCGGTCACGGGAAGAAGACAGGCGACAAGTGGAACCAATAGCCGCGGCCGCGGCCTCGGCGACGATGAGTTTTACGTCGCTGAACGGTCCTTACCTAGATGCCCGCCTTAGCACCGCAGGCGATCGACTTCGCGATCACGGGTCCGATCGCGCGCGCCGACCTGCCAGGACTTTGCGACCGCGTCTGCGCGCTGATGACCGCGAGCAGCGCCGACGTCGCGGTTTGCGACGTCCGTAGCGTCAAGCCGGACGCGGTTACGGTCGACGCGCTCGCGCGGCTCCAGCTCGCTGCGCGGCGGCACGGCTGTCGAATCAGGCTGCGCGGCGCATCGAGCGAGCTCCGCGAGCTGGTCGGGTTCATGGGCTTGCGCGACGTGCTGCCGGAGTGACGCTTACGCGTCGAGGCGAGGCGGCAGACCGAACAGCGGGAAGAGCGTCTCCGTGCCGAGGAAGAACGTGAACTCGACGATCCGGCCGTCCGAGATCTCGAGCACCTGCAGCGCCCACGGGTCGTAGCCGTCGCCGGTGGCACTCGGCTTGTACTGGCCGAACGCCGGCGAGCCGTTGGCCGTCTTGGTCGGAATGACGCGCGAGCCGCGACAGCCGGCGCCCGGCCCGACCCACCACTCCAAGATGTCGTCCCGGCCGCTCAGCCAGAGGTCGTAGGGCGGCATGGACTGCGTCGCGTCCTCGTGGATAAGCGCGGTCAGCGCCTCCATGTCGTAGCGCTCGAACGCCTCCACGTAACGCGCGAGAAGCTCGCGCTCGGGCTCGTCGAGCGACGGCGGCTCGTCGGCGCTGACGTCGCTTTCCGAGAGCGTCGCCCGCGCGCGCTGCAACGCACTGTTGACGGAGGCGACGCTCGTCTCCAGCAGCTCCGCGACCTCGGCCGCTTTCCATGCGAGCACCTCGCACAGAATCAGCACCGCGCGCTGGCGCGGCGGAAGATGCTGCAGTGCGGCGACGAACGCGAGACGGATCGTCTCGCGTGACTCGGCAACGCTCGCGGGATCGCCTTCCCCCGCCATGAGGCCGTCGGGCACAGGCTCGATCCACGTGACCTCCGGCAGAGAGTTCAGATTCGCTTCCACGGGCTCGCGCGCCGGCCCGAGGTCCATCGGCATCGCACGACGCTGCCTTCCCTTCAGCATGTCGAGGCAGACGTTCGTTGCGATGCGGTACAGCCACGAACGCAGCGCGCCGGGACCTTCGAGACGATCGATGTTCCGCCACGCGCGCAGGAGCGTGTCCTGGACGGCGTCCTCGGCCTCGAACGGCGAGCCGAGCATTCGGTAGCAGTACGCCGTCAGTGCGCGGCGGTACTGCTCCAGCTCGCCGAAGGTCGGCGTGACTGCGAGCGACGATCCCTCCACGACCGCCATCCTAGGGATTCGCGTGTGGTCTGCGGGCGGACATTCCGATCAGGCCTCAGCAGCTATGACCGCGCCCGCGCCGAAAATTCATCGCGCGCAGCGGACGAGCTCGTGCAGGACGGGCTCGAACCGCTTGCCGCGGCGCGTCATCCGGTACTCGACGGCCGGCGGGCGGGTCTCGAGGACGCGGCGCTCGAGCAGCCCGGCGTCGACGAGCCCGTTGAGGCGCACCGTCAGGGTCGCAGGCGGCACGCGCCCGAGCGACTCGAGGAACTCGTTGAAGCGAACGGCGCCCTCGCTGGACGCGTAGAGGATCGAGAGCGTCCAGCGGCGCTCGAGGAGGTCCGCCGCGCGGCGGACCTCCTCGGGGACCGGATTACACCGCCTGCAGCGCACGATCCGCCGCCGGCTCGAGCGCAAGGTCGAGGACCTCGCTCATGCTCATCACCGGGTGGAAGCGCATCGCCTCGCGCACGTCCTCCGGGACGTCGTCGAGGTCCGGACGGTTCCGCTCCGGGATGATCACCTCGGTCAGGCCCGCCGCGTGCGCCGCGAGCACCTTCTGCTTCAGTCCACCGATCGGCAGAACGCGACCCTGCAACGTCACCTCGCCGGTCATACCGACGGTGTGCTTCACGGGCCGCTCCGTCAGAAGCGATGCAAGCGCGGTCGTCATCGTGATTCCGGCGCTCGGGCCGTCCTTCGGGATCGCGCCGGCGGGAACGTGCACGTGGAACGACTTCCGCTGCAGCTCCTCGTCCGCGATCTCCAGCTCGTCGGTGTGCGCGCGCACCCACGAGAGCGCAATCTGCGCCGACTCCTTCATCACGTCGCCGAGTTGGCCAGTGAGCACGAGCCGATCGTCGCCCTCCATCCGCGTCGCCTCGACGAAGAGAACGTCGCCGCCGGTGCCGGTGACGGCGAGTCCTGTCGCCACGCCCGGCACGGCGGTCCGCTCGGCCGCTTCCTGCCAGAAGCGCTGCCGCCCGAGCGCGTCGCGAACGGCGTCGAGGTCGACGACGACCGGCGCCTCGGTTTCGGCCGATGCGATGCGCGTCGCGGTCTTCCGCAGCAGCTTCCCGAGCTCGCGCTCGAGCTGCCGGACGCCGGCCTCGCGCGTGTACTCGGAGACGATCGTCTCGAGCACCTCGTCCGAGATCCCGACCTCGTCCTCGTGCAGGGCGTTCCGCTCGCGCTGGCGAGGCCACAGGTAGCCGCGGGCGATCGCGACCTTCTCGTCGACGGTGTAACCGTCGAAGCGGATGACCTCCATCCGGTCGAGCAGCGGGCCCGGAATCGTCTCCGCGACGTTCCCTGTGGCGATGAACACGACCTGCGAGAGATCGAGCTCGACGTCGAGGTAGTGGTCGCGGAACGAGTGATTCTGCGCCGGGTCGAGCACCTCCAGCAATGCCGCGGACGGGTCGCCGCGCCAGTCGGCACCGACCTTGTCGACCTCGTCAAGCATGATCACCGGGTTCATCGTCCCCGCGTCGCGCAGAGCGCGGACGAGCCGGCCGGGCAGCGCCCCGATATACGTGCGCCGGTGGCCGCGGATCTCGGCCTCGTCGCGAATGCCGCCGAGCGACATCCGCACGAACTCGCGGTTGAGCGCGCGTGCGATCGATTCCCCGATCGACGTCTTGCCCGTTCCCGGAGGCCCGATCAGCGTGAGGATTGCGCCGGAGCGCTTGTCCTCGGCGATGCCGCGCTCCTGGCGCAGCTTGCGCACGGCGAGGTATTCGACGATCCGCTCCTTCACATCGTCGAGCCCCGCATGGTCGGCGTCGAGGATCTCGCGTGCCAGCTTCGGATCGAGCCGCTCCTCGGACGTCTTCGCCCACGGAACCGCGAGCAGCCAGTCGAGATAGCTGCGGATCATCGACGCCTCGCCGGAGGCGTCGCCCATCCGCTCGAGCCGGCTGAGCTCCCGCTCCGCCTGCTCGCGCACCTCGTCCGGCATGCCGGCCTCGTCGATCTTCGTCCGGTACTCGTCCACGACAGATCCCTCGTCCTCGCCGAGCTCCTTGCGGATCGAGTCCATCTGCTTCCGGAGGAAGTACTCGCGCTGTTGTTTTTGCGCGCCCGACTCCACGTCCTCGCGGATCCGCTGCCGCACCTGTAGCTCTGCGAGCCGCTCGCGTTGGAGCGCGAGCGCCAGCTCGAGGCGCTCGACGACGTCGACCGTCTCGAGTAGCTCGACGCGCTGCGCGAACGTCAGGTCGGGCGCGTACGCGCACGTGTCGGCCAGCGCGCCGGCACCGCTCACGGAGCGCAGAAACTCGCCGATGCGAGGATCGGCGCTGCGGAGTTCGAGAATCTCCTCGACGACGGCGCGGTATTCGGTCTCTAGCTCCCGCGTCTTGACGGGCGCCGGCGCATCGTCGGGCCGCTCCTCGACGTCGACGAAAAGGCGGCCGTCCGCGCCGGTCTCGGCGGCGCCGATGACGCCGCGGTGCAGGCCCTCGAGCGTCGCGACGCTCGCGCCGCCGGGCAGCCGGCCCACCTCCGTCACCTCCGCGACGATGCCGACGGACGCGTACTCGCCGTCGTGCCGCGGGACGAGCAGCACGCGCGATTCGCCGCCGACGTCTAGCGGCAGCGTCACGCTCATATTCGGAAAGACGACCGTGTCGTCCAGGGGGATGAGTAGCAACTTCTCCACGTTCGCGTTCACGCTCCTTGGTAGATCTGTTCTCAATAGTAGCTTCAACGAATGAAGTTACCGAGCCGAACGCGGGTGTTGGGCGCAAAATTCCGGCCGCACCACGACGAAGGGCGCCCGGAGGCGCCCTTCGCATCCGGAATCGGGCAGAGCTCTTACTTCTGCTTCTTCGCGGCTTCGTGCTCCTCGTGCGTCGGTTTGTCGGACGCGCACCTACCGGGACCGAGCTCGACAGCTGAGCCTCCGGCGGTCCCGCCGCCGAGCTTGCCGTCCGTGAAGCCGCCGGCGGCGCTGAAGCCGGCCGACAGATTCGCGAGCACCCTTCAGCTTGCCCTCGACCGTGCCGACGTCGTCGGTCGTGTTGAGGACGCTCCTGACGTCGAGCGTGACGGGCCCGGTGAAGTCGGGATCGCCGGCGGACGTTCCCGAATAGCGGCCGTGAGAGAAAACGAGCGTCTTGCCGTCGGCCGTCGTGCATGTCTTGGTGTCAACGTGGGACGACGTCGTCGCCGTGAAGGTGCCGGCAACGGTCTTGACGGACTTCGTGCCCTTCAGCCCCTCCCCGACCGCGACTCCTGTCGTCGCGAGGGCGAGGACCCCGACGACGACGATCGTGAATTTGCGCATCCAAATCTCCTTATTTGCGGATTTGTGCTCACGATCGGTTTCGCGTGCCGGTAACTGAACGAGCTCTCCTCATTTGAGGGATGCCGCGACGTCTGCGAGAGCAGCGAAGCGCGCGCCGGCCGAGCGGCAGTGCGAGACGAACCGTTCGAGCATCGCAATGCGGTGACCGCGTCCGATCACCTGCGGATGCATGCAGACGGTCAGCACCCCGCCGTCGACGTGCTCGTCCATCCAGTCGAGCTCCTCCTGCCAGATCTCCAGCACGGCGCTCGGAGTGGCGCCGCCCTTCCGGTACGGATTGAAGTTGAACTGGAAGTGCACCCAGTCGTCGAGCTCGAACGACATCGGCAGCTCCCACAACGTCGAATCGCGCCCGCGTTCGAGCGGCTCGGTGCGCGAGACGCGGTCGCCGAGGCGCGGGCGGAACGGGCGGTAGTCATCGGTCATGAGACTCGAGTCGTAGACGAAGCCGTGCTCTTCGACGAGCTCCAGCGTCGATTCCGACAGATCGGCCGAGGGCGAGCGGTACCCGAGCGGGCGCACTCCGATCCGCTCGAGCACGTCGAGCGCCCGTTCCATGTCCGCCAGCTCCTCGTCGCGTGTCTGCTGCGACGGGTCGATGTGTGCGTACGAGTGGTGCGCGATCTCGTGGCCGCGCTCGAGGATCGATTCCGTCTCGTGCGGGAACGACTCGACGGTATGGCCCGGAACGAAGAAGGTTGCGCGGAGGTCATGGCGCTCGAGCAGGTCGAGCACGCGCGGCACGCCGACGCGTGCGCCGTACTCGCCGCGCGCGAGCATCGCCGGGGTCGTTCGCTCGTAGCCGAACCAGACCGAGAGCGCGTCGAAGTCGAAGCTCAGGCAGACCGTGCTGTTTGGCACCATGGTGATCGTCGCAGCCGGGGACCTTTGCTACAAAGTCCATCGTGACTTTTGCGGTTTCGAAGTCGCCCAGAACGCAGCGGCGCCTTCGCTGGGCCGCCGGCCTGCTCGCCCTGGGCGCAACGCTGGCCGTCGTCGCCGTGACGCTGCCGAAAGGCGGTTCGTATCCCGATACGTCGCGGCCGGGCCGGCCGGAGATCGTCCGTGTGCCGCGCGCGGTGCCGCTCACGGCTGAGCGGCGTGCCGTGATCAACAGGCTGATCGACGAGTTCGTGCCCGCAGCCGTCGAGCGGCGCGATCCACTGCAAGCGCTGCCGCTGGTCACGCAAGCCTTCCGCGCGGGGATTTCCAGGCACGCCTGGGCCAACGGCAAGCTCCCGGTCGTCCCGTACGACGCGAGTGGCACGCATTTCCACGGCTGGACGCTCGACTATTCGCTCGCCCGTGAGATCGCCGTCGACGTTCTCCTGCGCCCCGGCCGGCGCGAGACGCGTGGCGCGATCGCTTTTACGGCCGTGTTCAAGCGGCCCCATCGCACCTGGCTGATCGACGAGTTCGTCCCAGCCGCGTCGTTCGCGCCGGACAGCGCCAAGACGAAACGGATCCTCGCCCAGCCGGACTTCGCGCCGCCGCCGAAACCCGGCAACTAGGAGGAGCGCCTACTGCTCGTCGAGCCACTCCTGGTTCGCCCTGTTCTCGCGAAGGGCGCCCACGAACAGCCCGATCCAGCCGGCGATCCACGCCACGCCTCCTAACCACGGCCACCAGCCGCCGAGGCTCTCGAGTGGGGTGAACACGACGACGAGCAGTAGAGGGCCGAGCACGAAGAAAAGGGAGATCGCGAAGGCAGCGACGCCGCACTGCAGGAACGTGCCGACTGTTCCCGGACCAGACACCAGCAAGAAATCGTCAGGCACCGTCCGGTCCGGCAGACGGTCGGGACGCGTGTTGGCGTGAATGGAGAAGCGCTCCCAACCGTCAGGTTTCATTTGCAACGACCTTACAGGCCGCTCTCCATTTCGCCAATGCCCCGCGCGAAACACGGAAGCTGAACATCTCGCCGGCAGCGCGGCTTTGCCGCGCTGCACACCAACAAAAGCCGAAGCCAACTCGCTTCCAATGACGGCTCTTGGCACGCGCGCCGAAGGCGCGCCTGCCTATCCTCG
>WNFU01018431.1_pt1 | contig 10066 bp, 8 predicted proteins | sample 5400121 | NCBI WGS metagenome assembly WNFU01 (sample SAMN13153360, study PRJNA577476) | soil metagenome | isolation source: 100 cm soil or saprolite under grassland replicate 1 | place: USA:California | collected 2016-06-15
GGTCGAGGTTGGTCACCTCGACGGGCTCTCGGTCGGTCATCGCTCACCTCCGTCAGGTCCACGCCGGTACGCGGCCGCTGACGATTGGACGAGGTTCCGGGACCGGACTCTTCGGATCTGTCCGGCCGCACCGGCCGCTCATATGCTGACGCAATGTACTCGGACAACGAGGCTGGCGTCGCCTGACCGGGCCTCGCCCATCGCTCAAGCTGGAGCCCATCGCTGCCACGCTGAGCCGACGTCGTTCGCCGGCCGTGCCACTCGCGTGCCACATCGGACGGTCAAGAGCGGTACCGAGCGGACACCCACGGTCGCTGGCAACCTGTCGCTGACCTGGCACCTCGCGCTCTTGCAGCCTGAACGCATCCCGCGAATGTGCCTGATAAGGATGCGCTCCACGGCTGCCGCGCCGCCTCCAGTGGCTGGCCACGAGGACGGTGGTTGCTCGGGACGGGCCTCATCCCCCGCTCGAACCGTGGTGCCACATGCACGACGCTGAGAGGTCCACTGGTCCGCGCTCGGTCGTACCGCACTGGCAACGGCCCCCACGGGTATGAGGAAACCGCAGGTCATCGTACCCGTATGGCCAGGACCTCGGGGCATCAGAGTAGCCGAGAGCGGGTTTCGAACCCCTCCCCCCATCCGCTTGTGGAGCTATGTGAAACTGACTCGTACCGAGGTCAAGTCGCATCTTGTGGTGTAACTCGTGATCGTCGTTGAGGTGTGGGTGCCAAGATATTGGGTCACCTCATGCGACCTGCGCATACTCATGGACCAGCGCTGCGGGTGCCAGAATTGGGTCATGAGTCCGACCTGGGCGTCTAGTACTCCAGCCGGAGTTCGTGATGTTCATGGTTGCTGGGCGGCTTGCCGCCGGTCGTGGCAGGTCCGAGCGCGAGCCTGATGTCGTCGCCGCCAGATCGACCAGCGCAACCGGTGCAGCCAGTCACCGGCAGGCCGCAGCACCGAATCCGGGGTTCATTGGGCTCGGAGGGCAGACATGGACGGTCACCGTGATCGACGACGGCAGGCATGGCTCCACCTCGGCCTCTCCGGTGCTGGCTTCGATCTCCCGGGTTGCACACGATGCTGTCACGGTCAATACTATTTTAGACCGTGACAGAGGAGGCGACATGCCGATCTACTCGATCTGGGAGTCCCGGTTCCCCGCCGCGCGGGCCGCGGCGGGGCGTGCGGTGACCGAAGCCATTTGGCGGGACATGCAGAGCTTCGAGGGTTACCTGAGCCATGAGCTGCTGGTCGACGCCGACGACCCGGGGCACCTGTTGGTGGTTAGCCAGTGGACGAGCCGGGAGCATGCCGACGAGACTCTTGGGCTCTACGCCACGCACCCGAACGCCCGCGCCGCAAACAGCCTGGTCACCGAGCCTCGACGCCGCTTTGTCGCCACGCGCGCGGATGGCTGAGCTGACGGCGCCCCCACAGGCGCTGCTTCTGCTGGCCAACCTGGGCCGCCGACGGCGGCCGGCCGGGGCGGCCGCCCCATACTCCGAGCCGATCCTGCCTGGCTCCACCGTTGCGGCCGCGCAGTTGGCGGGGGTGGTCGACCAGTCGGTCGCCGCGGCGGACCTGGTCGACCTGCGCCGACTTCAACGGGCGGCGGTCCACGCGGCCGAGGCGATTCTCGCTGGCGGGGCTCTGGATTGTGCTGAGATCAATGCACTTGCCGCCGACAGTACCGCGCGTGTCGAGCTCATTGTGACTAATGGGCTGCTCCGGCGACAGCTGGTCTGGACCGACACATCGTTGGCCGCGGCGCTGGCCCGACGCCTCATCGAGGAGCTCAATGCGCTCGAACCCGACCGGTTGCGGCGTTGCGCTCGCCCGGAGTGCGACCTGATCTTCTACGACACCACACGATCCCGCACACGCCGGTGGCACGCTGAAGATCCCTGCGGCTGGCGCGAGCGTCAGCGCGTCCACCGGACGCGGCGGTCAAACAGCAACGGAGGCAGGCCTGGGACGGGGAGGGTCATCTCAGGCGGCTCGGCGACGTTGATACTCCACCCGGACTTCGTGATCTCGCCGGTCAGGGCGTGATCGGCGCACAAGAACGGCCACCGCTGAACATCCGGCGCTGTGAGAACAACCAAAGATCAGACGGTGGTCGCGGGCCACAGTATAGACCCCACCCGCTGGCGGGCGGCCTTGAACGAGCTGCTGGGCCGCATCGCCGGGCGGTTCACTCGAATCGAACCCCGGCAGCGGGCAGCCGCGTTCGTGTGTGGACTGCAAGGCCGAGCTGATCGGCCCCCGCGGGCCGTGGCGCACGGCTGAGCAGGTCGAGCTGGCCACCCTGGAGTGGGTGCAGTGCAATCAGCGTCGCCTGCACGGCGCCATCGACCACATCCAACCTGCAGAACACGAAGCCTGTACTACCGTCAGCACGAACAGTCCAAGGAGGTCGGGCAAACATCAACCGTTCAGGCCTCCACCAAACCCAGGGCAGTTCAATTCGGAGAAGTGCGGAGCTTCAGCATGCCGCAAGCCGGCGGAACGCAACAGCGCCGAACTTCCTCGCCGTGGCAGTTCCCTTCTGTCGTACTTCTGGCTCACTCGACATAGTGAGGTCATGACCGACTGGTACGGCTGTCAGTGGGCGGGCTGCGGTCCTCAACTGCTGGGCGGGTTGGTGGTGATGCGACCGGGCTCAACCAGGACCGCGGTGCGCCGCTCGGACGCCATCACCCGGTCGTACTCGTCCAGATCGGGGTGGCTGCCGCCGGCGGCGTGGAAGATATCGCGCAGCAGCGCGGGCAGCCCCGCGTCGGGCAGGCCGGGCAGGGGGTCGTCGGGCCCAGCGAGCTGGCAGGGCCCGGCGACCGCGACCCACTCCCAGCCGGCCCGGAACACCACCGTGGCATGCGGGCGGCGGCGTAGGTTGCTCAGCTTGGCCGTCCCACCCATGGCGACCAAACCAACACATGGTCTAGCGCTGAGTGGGTGCGCCAACACCCCGGCATTGACCAGCGAAACCTGCGGGGCACCGGCGGCATCGACGGTGACAAGCACGGCGAGGAAGTGGTCCGCGGCGGCGATCCGACGGACCAGGGCCAGCCCATCGGCGGTCGCCGCGGTCATGCTGCCTCCCCGTCGGCCCGGGCCTCGACTTCGGCGCGCGCGTGTGTAGCAAGCCCGCTCATGCGTCCTCCCCGCTTGGCCGATCGGCAGGTTGTGACCTATCGATTGTGATTGTCCTGTGGGTGCCAGTGATTCGGTCACGTCGTGCCAGCGCAGCAGCGTCACCGGCTGCATGCAAGACGAGCAGTTCGGCGTCCTTTGCCGCCGCGCTCCTCGCCAGCAGCGCAAGCGACTGCATCACCCGGCAGAACCGTAGGTAGAGCAGTCCAGGAGTCATCTGCCGATCATCGCGGCCGGCAACGCCTCTGGCGAACTCGCAGCTCAGCACCCATGATCGACGCTCTGGCACGCACACGCTCGCGGCGTTGCCCGTGCGCTCGGTCTCGCCCGATCAGACTGCGCTGACTGCACTGATGCCCTGATGATGGCGGGTCTCCCGGAGTGGTGGGGGCGCCCGGCACTCCGAGCGCATCGGCAACGCCACAAGCAGACCGCCTGCCTGGCCACCTGGTCCTCAGCGGCGGCTTCACCGTCACCGACGGCCGCGACCGCCACCTCCAGCAGCAGGCCACACGCCTGGGCTTCGCCGACCTGCCCTCCTGCCTACAGGCCCTGCTGGACGAGGGCTGGAGCATCCCCAGCTCGCCACCCACCTCGACACCACCAAGGCGGCCATTCGCGCTGCGATCGAGGACCACCACATCCGGCAGCCATCCCGCCGCCAGCAGCTGGCCCGTCAGCGCCAGCGCGCCGCCCAGCAGCGCGCCACCGACCGCGCTGTCGCACTCGGCTTCCCCAGCTTGCGGGCCTACCTGAAGGACCGGCTGGTCACCCGGGCGTGGACGCTGAAGCAGGTCCAGGGCGAGCTGGGTGTCGCACCCGCCACCCTGCGGCACCTCCTGGACCACCACCAGGTCCGCCGGGTGACGCCGACCCGGCGGCAGCGCGCCGCCGCCACCACAGCGATCGGCCCCACCACGCAGGTACGGGCGGTCCGGCAACGCCGCCAGGCACGCCTGGACGAACTCGGCTTCGCAACGCTGGAGCAATACGTGCAGGACCGGTATGTCACCCGAGGCTGGTCGCGGCGGCGGCTGTGCGCCGAACTCGACGTCGGCTACGACTGGCTGGACCAGCAGCTGACCCGGCTGGGACTGCGACCCTGACGCGCCCGGATGGGATGGCTGGACACCAGCAGGCTGCCGGCGTCGGCAGAGCTGACCACACCATCACCCTTGCCGGACCTCACCAAATGACGATGCACTCCTACACTGCGCCGCGGGACGTCACCCCAAGGCGAGCCGGACGGGGCCAGGCGCCGTCCGCAAGGGCGGCCGGGGCGGAAGCGGCACGTCAGCGGCGTCTTGATCCATACCGCGGCTGGTCTGCACCGAGAAGATGCCCTGCTGGCGTGGGGACACGGGCGCCGGAGCAGGCGCCATTCTCCCAATTCAGAGGGCCCTTCTCATACTCCGAGCCAGCATCATTCCAGCACCGAAACGGCGGACTCAGGCTGAGGCGGTACTAGAGGCGGTGATTCGGAAGACCGGATGGTCGACCGGGTCGGGGAGCGTGCGCAAGACTCCGGCGACGGTCGGCATTTTGCCATAGCGGGCGAGATAGGCCTCCAGCAGGGGGACACGCTCGGCGACGGGCACCTCGACAACGGCAATCTCCTCAACGCGTCCGCGCACGATCAGCCGGCCCCTGAGCGAGGCCCGCAGGTTGAGCGCCCAGTCGCTCGCTCCGCGGTACGAGACGAGGTAGCGCTCACCGTCGTGGTCGAGCACGGCGACAGGGACCGTCCGCCAGCGTCCGCTGCGACGACCGCGCACCGACAGCTTCGAGATGAGAGAGGGTCTGAACAGCACTGACATTCGGTTGCCGATAGAGCGCTGCATCCATGGCGGCTTGAGATAGCGACGATCGCTCACCAGCGTCTCCTAACTTGATCGGTCGGCTCCAGACAGTGCCGGAAACCCGAGAGTCCTCCAACCGCCAGGCTGTGCGTCAGCCACGGGCTCGAGGTCGGGTTCGGTAGCTCTGCCTGGCGGCGACCACGCCGCCGATGAGCGCGATGGCCAAGGCCAGCAGTTGGATCACCGTGCCGACAAAGACGCCGACCCGAGTCGGATCGCCCAGCTGATCCCTCGCCTGGGACGCGAGCGCGCCACCGACGAGCAGGAACAGGGCGACGATCACACCTGCCAGGGATGTCCACCGCCAGCGGATGCCCAGGGCGACCACGCCCGCGGCGACCAGCAGGATGATCAGCCCTGGAGGAACCGTTGGGTACTCAGCGCCCGAGGCAATCTGGATCACGATGCCAGCGGCCGCGACGACCAGACCTGCCACGGTCAGCTTGCCAGCCACCGACGACGATCTTGAGCCGCTCATCGCTCGTTCCATCAGATGCTCCTTCTGGATCCAGGCTCAGGTGACTCCCGCAGCTCGACCAGCACACGGAACCCGTTCACGCCTCATGGTCCGGGCCGAAGGCCCTGGGCGTCGTCATGCGGGAGGCGCGACTTCGGACACGCCCTTGGAGGTATAGCCGGGTCCTCGGGCTACCACGCGCGGAGTAGGCGCCACCGCTCGCTGCGCCCGTGATTTGGGCCGTGCGAGCCTGTGGGTGCCGGCTATTCGGTGATGCCTTGCGACCTGCTCCTACTCCGGATCACCCACTACCAAGATCCGGTTGCCCAATGTGTCCGGCAAAGCCATGTACCCAGCGTTCCGCGACATGCAGTCGATGCCCTCGGAGTCGCAGGGGATTCAGCTGGGCAGATCTCCCTGAGTGGTGGGGCTCCGCGCGAGCAGGTAGTTGAACACCCAGAGACGCTGGCCAGCCGGCGCTTGATGGTGCGGGCCGCCAGGCCGGCCTCGCCGTCCTCCAGGCGCAGGACCCTCAGGCCACGCCGTAAGGCACCCTGGCCGGCGATGAACGCGAACACATCCGCGGTGGTGACCTGCACCGGATCCTTGGCGACGGTAGCGAAGCGAAGAAGGCGGCGGCCGCCGGATCCGCGACGCGGGTAGGTCCACGCACCGGCGATCAGCCGCCGATGCCAGCACAGCAGCATCTGCGGGTGACGATGAAGCACGACCAGCGGGGCCTGGGCAGTACGCGGCTGATCACGGCGAGCAGGGCAGGGTCGGCTGGTTCCAGCTTGGGTCGCGGAACCTGGCGGCGGAGCACGGTGAGCTGGTGGCGTAGAACAAGCAGCTCCAGATCCTTGGCGGCATCGCAGCGGGCGAGCAGGGCCAAGGCCTGGATGGGGTTCGTCCAGCCGATCCGAGCCACCACACCCGGCCAACCCCGTTGGGTGTAGCTCGTCTGGAGGGACTACGGGTGATCAGGCCAGCCCGTAGCTTCCAGCGAATAACCAACGGTAAGGACTATTGATCTTGGTGGCGAGTGACCCCACCATCAGCGATGCCGAAGGCTGGAACCACCAAGAACGGACGAGGCGCCGCCCAGGGTCAGCGACACGCGCGCCATGGCAGCCATGAGTGCAGGTGTCGTTAATCGGGGGCTCCACAACTGAATGTGGGTACTCCTCGGGTCCTTGGCACTCGAAGATGCTGGTAGGACCACACCGACGAGGTGCTGAGACCGGGATGGGTGACGCGCACAGGCCAGACCGTAAGGTTGTAGGTGCTCAAGCTCACTACTGCATTCAACCGCCTTCTGGCCCTTCCTGGTACCACCGTGCGCGAGGTCTCGTTCGAGCCGGCGCAGATCACCGTCACGGTTGCGTTGCGCCGCCGCCGGCTCGCCTGCGCTGACTGCCAGTACTCGACCCGGGCGCGCTACGACACCCGCACGGTCGACTCGCGCTGGCGGCACCTGGACCTTGGCCGCTGGCGGCTGCTCATCCGGGCCAGGCTGCGCCGGCTTGTCTGCCCCACCCATGGCGTGCGCACCGAGGGCGTGCCGTTCGCTCGGGTCGAGTCGGGCTTCACCCGCGACGTCGAGGACCTGGTCGCATGGCTGGCGACCCGCATGGACAAGACCGCGGTCCGCCGGCTGACCAGGATCGCCTGGCAGACGGTCGGGGCGATCTGCCAGCGGGTGGCGGCCGACGAGCTCGACCCGGGCCGGCTGGAGGCACTGTTCGAGATCGGGATCGACGAGGTCTCCTGGCGCAAGGGGCACCGCTACCTCACCCTGGTCACCGATCATCGCGCCGGCAGGGTGGTGTGGGGCGCCGAGGGCAAGGACACCGCCACCTTGGACCGGTTCTTCGCTGACCTGGGCGCGCAACGATCCGCCCAGCTCACCGCCGTCTCCACCGACATGGGACCCGCCTTCTTGAAGTCGCTGGCCAAGCCGGCCCACGCCCCCCAGGCGACGGTGTGCATCGACCCGTTCCACGTCGTCAAGCTTGCCACCGACGCGCTCGATCAGGTCCGCCGACAGGTCTGGAACCGGCTCCGCGCGGTGGACCCTGACAAGGCCAAGACGTTCAAAGGCGCCCGCTGGGTGCTGCTCAAGCGACCCGAGCGCCTGTCCGACACCCAGGCCGCCACCCTGCGCAAGCTGCGCCGCCACGGCGGTGCGGCATGGCGCGCCTACGCGCTCAAGGAAGCGCTGCGCGAGGTCTTCGCCGGCGACCTCACCCCCAGCCAGACCACCCAACTGCTGGACCGCTGGTGCGTCAAGGCCGCCCGCAGCCGCCTGGACCCGTTCGTCACCCTCGCCGCCACGATCCGCAAGCACCGCCACGGCATCCTGGCCGCGATCCGGCTTGGGATCAACAACGCCCGGGTCGAGGCGCTCAACAACAAGGTGCGGCTCATCACCCGCCGCGCCTACGGGTTCCACTCCGCCCAGGCCGCACTCGCGCTGGTGATGCTCGCCTGCGGCCCGATTACCCTCCGCCTCCCACACGAGCAAACACACGTTCACCCACATTCAGCTTAATAGAGCCCCCCGGGCTCGGCCGCTCGGTCTGACGGGTACGGATGGACCAATACTGGTCCAGGTCTCTGACACCCTGGAACCGCCGCACCTGCCGGCTCAACCTCGGTGACCGCGCCGACCTTGATCACGCCGGCCCCGCCCGCGAGGTTGGCGGGCCGCTCCTGCAGCAGCCGCAGCACCCGCTTACCGCTAACGTGGACCCGGTGCTCGGGGCGCGGACCTTGATGCTGATGAGGACTGCCAAGTCTCTCGTACACTACTCGCATGGCAGGCAAGCAGCCGAAACAGGTCCAGGTCGGTGCCGACTGGGAAGGCCGGCTCGAGGAATGGCTCCAAGCTGTCTTACCCAAGGGCGGCCGAGGTCTTGTCCAGGACTCCTCGTTTCCAACGGACAGCCTCAGGGACGAGTACCTGCAGACGATTGAGTCGCGTAGCAGCAGCGAAGTGCACGATCTGCTTCGTCTGTTCTTGTTCGAGGCGAGCACCTTCGGCGCAGATGAGCGGAACCTCGTCGATTTCCTGCGGCGTCCCGATCAAGAGCGCGCTCAGCTCGCAGGACAGGAGTACTACCAGCGACTGCTCCGCGCCAACTCACGGCGCCACGTCCACCCCGGCATCAGGTGGGTGCTTGACCTCCTTCCGAACAATCCCCGCCCCGCGTTGGCTGCAATCGACGCCTACCTCACAGCGCACCTCATGGTTCTTCCGGACGGCCGGATCAATGGGTTGGACGATGCGCTGGGTATCATCCGCGCCCGGTACATCGGCCGCCCAGCCACCTCTGAGGGCAAGCGGCAAACCTTCTTCGAACTGAGCCCGCGCGACTTCGAGCGCTTGGTGCAACGCCTGTATCAGGCGATGGGCTACGAGACGATCCTCACACCCCCCGGTAGAGACGGCGGCCGGGACGTGATCGCCACCCGTATAGGCGCCGGGCAGCGTGAGCAAGTACAGATCGAGTGCAAGCTGCACACCAATCCAGTAGGGCGCCCCACCGTGCTCGTGCTGCTGGGCGTCGTGAGCGACCAGAAGGCCAACAAGGGCGTCCTGGTCACCAGCAGTCACTTCACCCGCGGTGCACGTGGCCTTGCGGCTGACAACCCTCGGCTTGAACTGATCTCAGGAGTCGAGCTGGTGGTGCTGCTGAACCAGTACTTCGGACCGGAATGGCCCTCGCGCCTCGACTGGATCCTGAGGGAATTCGACCGTCAGCGCAACGAGGCCAATCCTGACGCTTGACGCCCGCTGCTGGTGCTCCTGCAGATGACGGTCGCGACGAACCGAAACGAGGTCAGACAAGATTCCGATCGGGCGGTCGGCGAAAATATAATGTGATGAGCAGCTTGGCTCGCTTCAGAGCAGACCCGAGATATTTTCAGGGTTGTCGAACGGTCCGGTGTGCGCTGAGCCCTGACCCAGCGTTTGCGGCGGGGCCAATGAGGGCTGTCCTCTTCTGGAAACGCCACGATCAAGGGCGGTTCCCAGACGTGCCGACATGCCATTGCATGAACATCCCGGTCGGCGTGATCGCGACAGGGTCCCTGGGCGGGTGGGACACTGCGGCGCTCCGATCGGGCTGTGCAGTGGGGGTGGCATGTGCGACGCCAACAGTAGCAAGCCAGCAGCAGGCAGGCTACGGCGGTCCCAGCGGCCGGCGTTCAGCTACCAGATTCGGCTGATCGGCGGGGAGGCCGGTCGTCGTGTTGAACGGGAGCAGGTCGAGGCGATTGCCGAGGTGCTGCGGCAATTTGCGGCCAATCCTAGTACTCCAGCCGTAGTTCGTGATCTTGCTGGGTAGGGAGCGGGGCGGGTCCGGCCGGTGAGCAGACAAGGGCGGCCACCGTTGATGATCCGGTGTTATTAATATGAGGACAACCGAAGATCAGACGATGGCCGCGGGCCACAGCGTAGACGACGTCGACCCTGTCCGCTGGCAGGCAGGGCTGGAGGAGTTGCTGGGCCGGGTCGCGGGCCGGTTCGCTCGGGTGGATCTGCGGCAGCGGGCCAAGGCGTTCGTGCGTGGGCTACTGGCCGACC
>WNFU01010747.1_pt1 | contig 10064 bp, 12 predicted proteins | sample 5400121 | NCBI WGS metagenome assembly WNFU01 (sample SAMN13153360, study PRJNA577476) | soil metagenome | isolation source: 100 cm soil or saprolite under grassland replicate 1 | place: USA:California | collected 2016-06-15
CGAGACGCGACTCGGGAGGTGCCATGACCACGATGTGGAACCAGCGGGCGGAGGCAATGTCGCCGGACGAACGGGCCGCGCTCCAGAGCGAGCGGCTCGGTGCGCTGGTGACGCGCCTGCTCGATCATCCGCTCTACCGTCAGCGCCTGGGCGAGGCGGGGATCGAGGCCGGCGCGCCGATCGCGCTGGACGACCTGGCCTCGCTTCCGTTCACGACCAAGCGGGACCTCTGGGACCGTTATCCATGGGGCATGCTGACGGTCCCTCGAGACCAGGTCGTCCGGGTGCACGGCTCCTCGGGCACCGGCGGGCGGCCGACGCTGGTCGGCTACTCGCGTGCCGACCTGGCGCTGTGGGCGGAGGTCTGCGCGCGTTCGCTCGGCTGCGCCGGCGCCAGCCCGGGCACGATCGTCCACGTCGCCTACGGCTACGGGCTGTTCACCGGTGGTCTCGGGCTCCACGGCGGCGCGGAGCTCATGGGCTGCACCGTCGTCCCTGTCTCGTCGGGCCAGAGCGCCAGGCAGGTCCTGCTCCTCCGCGACCTCGGCGCCGAGGTGCTGTGCTGCACGCCCTCCTACGCCGCGCGGCTCGGCGAAGTTCTGGTCGAGCAGGGCATCGACCTCGGCGAGCTGCGGCTGCGAGCGGGCGTCTTCGGCGCCGAGCCGTGGACCCAGGCGATGCGCGTCAAGATCGAAACGCTGCTCGGCCTGAAGGCGCTCGACATCTACGGGCTCTCCGAGGTCATCGGCCCCGGCGTCGCCTGCGAATGCCTCGAGGCGCAGTCGACTCTACCTGAATCCCCCACTGACGGCGTCAACTGCACCCTTCACGTCAACGAAGATCACTTCCTCGTCGAGGTCATCGACCCTGCCACCGGCGCGCCCGTGCCGCCGCGCACCTACGGTGAGCTGGTCTTCACCACCCTCACGAGGGAAGCGATGCCCGTCCTTCGGTACCGAACCGGCGACATCGCCGCCATCGACCCTGGCCCGTGCGTGTGCGGCCGGACCCTGATCCGCATGTCAAAGATCGTCGGGCGTGCCGACGACATGCTGGTCATCCGTGGCGTCAACGTCTACCCGAGCGAGGTCGAGGCGGTCGTCCTCGCCGAGCCGGCCCTGGGGCCGCAGTACCTCCTCGTCGTCGACCGTACCGAAACCATGCCCAGCCTCGTCGTCGTCTGCGAGCTGGCCGAGGTGGCGGCGAGCGGCGAACAGCATCGAGACCGGACACGAGCCTCGATCGCCGGGGCCTTGGAGCGGCGTCTCGCCCTGCGCCCGGAGGTGCACGTCCTGCCCCCGGGCACGCTTCCCCGTACCGAGGTCGGGAAGGTCCAGCGGGTCGCCCACCGGACTCCCGACCACGACCCCCTCCAAGGGTTGGTCAGGTAGCCGGGAGGTCGCAGCGTCTCGGGCATCACATGCCGATCGCCTTGGCGACTCGCTGTGTGACCAGACGATCGCACTGCACGTCGCCATCGAGGGGCGGACTTCTAACTCAGCTAGGAGCGTCCACCGAGGTCCACCCGGGTCCATCGCCGCAGGTAGAACCGGGTGAGTCGTCCATCGACGTCTGCCCCGACCTGTAGAAGTCCGGGCGCTTGGTGGTCAATCTGGTGGTCATGCGCTCGACGTCACACTGTGGCGGAAGCGTGTCTCAGCCCTTCAGGAACCGGCACGTTCGCCTGAGCCCAGCGTTTGAATCGGTTTACGACATCGATGCTCCGGGATTATCGGCGAGGTCCATCGACCCGTTGCGGACGTGCGCGATCAGCTGGCTGAGGCTGCTGGCGAGTTCCTCGTCTTGGAGAGGTTGTGCGAGGTCGCGGAGTTGCCGGAGTGGCTTGACGCTCGCTGGATAACCGACTGCAGCCCTTTCGAGCGCCAGAGTGGCGGCCAATCGACGGACCAGGTCCTGTTCGAAGGTCGCCTTCCCGTCGAGGTGCCAGCGCCCGCAGCACTCGATGAAGTGGACCTGCTTGTCCCAATCAACGGACGCGTTGTATCGACGCCAGGGCTCGATCGGTCCTGCAAGCAAGCGGCCTCCCGTGTTGGTGCGCACGGTGAGCTCGAGTTGGCTGACGCGCTCGGGAAGATGCGGAACAAGCACGGCCACAGGCCGCAGCGGCTGGGCGGGGAGTTCCCCAGTGGCCGCAGCCCGGAGGGTGTCGCCGTGGAACTCCACGGTGGCGTCGGTCCATGAGGACTGCATGGCGAGCAGCATCGCGAGGACGTCCTCGTCGGTCATGTCGAGGTGGCTGTAATCCGTCATGTCGATCAGCGTGATGTCGATCCCGGCTGCGGCAGCCGTGAGCGCGAAGAACAGCGCCTGGAGCGTCTCCAGCGCGGTCAGGACTCGATCGAGAAGGACCAGCCCAGGAATCGCGGGCGTGTTGGGGCGGCGCACGCCGTGATCGGTGAGGATCAACTCGTCCCCCTCGATCAGGTAGTCCTCATGCGCCTTTGCGTGCCGCAGAGCGATGTCGAGACCGTCCAGTAGTGGGACGAGACTTGGTTGTTGGGACGCCTGCTGCAGGAGTGCATCGGCGTCCTGACGGCGTAATGCCTGGTAGCTGCGCTGGCAGGCCACGGCCAGGAGTGCCGCGACGTAGCGTTTTCCGGGGCCCTCAAGCAGTTCGTGTGCAAGGGCGAGGACGGCGCGGATCGCGCGCCGATCATCACGGGCGGCCGCGAGGACCGCCTGGGCGGTGACGATGGCGTCATAGCCACGACGACTCGCGTCATGTATGTCGTCGATCAATGTTGGATCTTGGGCGAGCCGCAGGAGCCGGTCGGACCGCCCCACGAACACCCCATAGGCGTCGTGGGCAATCCGCCGGAAGCGCTGCTCGTCGAGGACCACCTCCGCCTGCAGCGACATCATGCGCAGCAGCAGGCCCATGCCGCTGGGGCAGGCAGCACCGAAGAGTTGCTCGAAGTCCCGAGCGCCGTCCTGCTCAAGAACGAGCAGGTCGGTGGTTCCTGGCCTGCCGATAGGCCTCGACCGCCAGCGCGGCGACGATGTCACCGGCCTGGTCAGATGCGCTGATCCGTTGCCAGCGCTGTAGCCGCTGGTCGAGACGGTGCTCCTCGTCCGCCGCAGCGTCCAGGGCCCGCTGCCCCTCCTCCGCGGCTGCCTTGGCCCGCCTGGGCAGAGGTTCCAAGCAGGCCCTAAGGTAGCAGCGGGCCACCTGGTCGAGGTGCCCGATCAGCGTATCAGCGGTGCGCCACAGCGGCAGGCGGGGCGCAGCCACCGCGATCGGCGGAGCTGGGTGCGGAGATCGACGAGGTTGGTGACGAGTTCGAGCAGCCGGGGAGCGGCCAAGGGGTCCTGGATGGCCGCGTTGAGGGTTGGCACGAACTGCTCCAGCCACTCCACGAGCGGGCCGAAACTCTCTTCTGGGGACCATTGGTCGGCGGCCACACGCGATGGGCTCGACCGTCGGATTGACGGTCGAGGATGGCCAAGGCGTCACGGGCGACCCGCTGGCGGCGCTGGAGGTTCGAGTCGACCTCTCGCGGGTCGGGGGAAGCGCCACAGGTGGGACATGGCATCCCGACGACACGTCTGTCGTGGCAGCGGCGGCAGTCCACCTGGCTCCATGACAGCTTGATCCTGTTCGTCCGTGGGCGGCTGGTCATTGTCTGCTGGTAGCCCTTGAATGAGGGGGTCTCGGGACGGATGCAGTATGGCAGCGCGGGTTCAGCCATGCCGGTCAATTTCGTCAGGGAGCTCAGCCGCACTGGTTGAGGTCGTTCCGAGCTCTGGGCGGACCACGGTGGTGGCAGGTTCCAAACCCCCGATACCCTCGACCGAACTCATAGGACGGCCCGGAATTGTCCACCCAGTACCATGCATCGCCGCAGGTAGACGTGGGTGAGGCCGTCTATGGACGTCCGCGCCACCCGTCGTCCGTCCGCGCCGTTGGTGGTCGAGTTTCGTTGCTCGCCGATCGTGATCAGGTCCGTTGCCGTCGAGACGTCTGTGACCTACAGGTTGGCCTTTCCAGCGTTTGCCGTCTTCTGTCGTCGCTCGTTGACCTCGGACGGCCTGGCGACGCTTGCGAGCAATGGCGACGTGCGGCATGGGCGGTCTGCGATGACGTTCTCGGTACAGGAGCCTGCCTGAGGCTGGCGCGCAGCGCCCAGCTCACGCGTCCATCTCGTGATCCTCGGCACCGTGAGGATCTGGCTTGGGATCCTTCCAGTGCTCGGGGGGCACGATCTTGGCCTCGACGCCGCAGTACTCTTGGAGCAGGTAGATCAGGTGGGTGCCGTCCCAGAGCTTCAACGGCTTGCCTTCCGCCCACTCGCGAGCCTTCGGGCCGAACCACGATGTGGTTACCAGGATGCCGTTGGACGCTCCCTCCGAGTGCACTGTCCCGTACAGATCCCGGACAGCGCTGGCTTCTACGAGGCCCTTGTAGCGCTTCGCTTGGATGACGACCTTTCCACCGGTGATGGGGTTGTTGTCGATGGCAACACCATCAACTCCCCGGTCATTGGACGATCGGGTGAGGTGTGTCGTGAGACCCATCTTGGCGAAGAGGTTCATGATGAGCGCCTCAAATTGCTGGTGGGACAGCTCCATGAGGTTTTGCCGGGGATCGAGGCTGGAGAGCACGTCGGCTTCCTCGATGAAGCGGTCGTCCACCTCCGAGATCTTGAGGACTGGCGGTACACCCTTGAGTTCATCAGGTCGCATTGACACTCGGGCGCTGAGATCCTGGAGGCAGGTTTCCGGGTCGAGTCGGGAGAAGTCTCGGTCGAGGAAGCGGTCACGGAACGCTCGGACGGTCACCAAGTACGGCTGTTCTGGCCTTCCAGTGGCTGCGTTCACCGTGTCGACATAGCCGTTGAAGACGATCGATTCGACATGGCGTGGGATGTCCGCCTCGTAGATTTCGTGAAGCGTGCGGATGGCGACCTGGCTGACCACCGTCTTGTATAGCTCGCGGCGTTCCTTGTCTGGGCGCTTCGATTGGGTGACCGAATCGCTCCGCTGTACGTAGGTGAACGACCGCATTGCTGGCACGACGTCGTACCCCGGCAGCTCGTACTCGACCACCAACTCTTGGTTGTGAGGGATGTACGCAAGCTTGAACTGCTGAGGGAAGTCGTCGGGGTAGCTGCTGCGCTCAAGAACCAGGTGGAAGTACTCAAGGACGGCTTCCCGTTCGCCTGCCAAGAACGCCGCCCGGAACGCCTCCACCTCGGCGTGCTGACGGTCGAGGCGGGCTTGAACCTCGGCGAGGGTTCGCTCGTGCTCCGCGTGCGCGGCTTCCAAACCATTGGTGCGCTGCCGCTCAGCCTCCTGCCAAGCGCCGACGGCCGCCTCGTAGGCGCGCTCGCCCTGCTTCCAAGCGGTCGTGTGCTTCGCCTTCGCACCGGGGACCTTGGACTGTAGCCAGGTGAGCGGCGGCGGCTTGAACGTTGCTGGATCTGGCGTCGGCGTCGGATGCGCGAGCGGGCCAGGCTCGAAGGTCGGGAGGGGAGCCGCATCCTTCAGCACCTCGAAGTCGAGCACATCATTGACCTGAAGGGTGTCGGCAAGCAGCAGGCGCAGACGAGCTACCTGCTCCTCAAGTTCCTGGTTCTGGAGCGCCACTCCAGCAGCGCGGGCTTGCTGGTAGAGCTGCTTACGCTCCTTCTCCTCGGCCGCCAGCGCTCGCTCGTAAGCGCGTTGCGCTCGTTCGGCCTCGCGCGCCGCCCGCGTTTCGGCCGCCGCCCGTGCCCGCGCCTCACGCTCAGCTTCGCGCTGGATCTGTACTAGTGTTCGAGTGAAGCCTCGGTTGCGCCCCACAACGGTCTCCCTCGATTGTCTGGCTTGCGGCAAAGCAGCACGTTATCACGGCTGTTCCAATAGTTTCGAGGGGCCAGCCGGCACCCTTCGTGGCGGCCTGCCCCTTATTTGCTTGGTCAGCCCCTGCGACACGACTTGCCTCGTTCGAACCTCAACGGAGCAGTCGATAACATCACCCCGGAACGGGCGTCTGAGACGGTCAGGCGATCACGGGGTCGACTCGCTCCAAGGAATGTGTGATGCGGAGCCAGATCGAAGGGTGGATCCGCATGCGTTCGAATTGGCTTCGGCTGAAGAAGCCGACTTCCAGGGACTCGTCGCCAGAAGCGAGTTCGCCGCCGTTGAGACGGCAGGCGAAGCAGATGGAGAACTGCTGGCGGATCTCTCCGTCGGGGTACTCGATGATGTGGTTGGGGTTGGAGTAGATGCCGACCAGGCGCCCGGGCTCGACGCCGAGGCCGGTTTCTTCTCTGACTTCGCGGATGACGGTGTCGCGGATGGTTTCGCCGATCTCCATGGTGCCGCCGGGGATGGACCAGAGGCGGTTGTCGCTGCGGCGGTGCAGGAGGATGCGGCCTTGGTCGTCGGTAACGATCGCGGAGGCGGCTGGGACCAGGCGGTTGGCTCTGGGTGCGTTCGGGTTGTTGTAGTGGTCGATCCTGGTCGTGGCGTGGCCTCCGGAAGCGGTGATATCTCGGTCAGTCGCCAAGGCTGATCTCCAGGTCGTCTACTGCCTGCCTGTCGGTCTGGGTATGTGGGTCTGGGGACCACGGAGTGACTGTCCAGTGGCCCTCCGATCGGCTTGGAGATGCCCTCGCATCGGAATGGAGTTGGAGGTCGACTCCGTGGACGGGAGTGGCAGTCAGGTGGCTTCGGCGGTGCTCGTCTGGGTGGAGGCTGGGGGATGCAGGGAGCTTCTTGGCATCGGTGGTCCATCGAGCGGCGAGAACGTCTATAGGGTCCCGGTCGCGGTACGCGCCGGTGGATTGAGTCTGGGTATCGATGAAGACGTGGAGTTCCTGGACGCAGCGGGTTGCCATGGAGTAGGCGGACTGACGTGAGGTCTGCCAGCTTCCGGGGAGTACGAGGACGACGTCGGCTTGGCCGCCTTGGAGTTTGAGGGCGTGGACGGCATACGCGAGCCGGAGAGGCTGGGCGGCATGGAGGTTGCTCGTCTGGAGCATGAGAGTGTGGCCGTCATCGCAGCGGATGGTGACGCGGCCGTGGTGGAGGTCGAGTTCGCCTGCGGTGCGATGGGCGGTGTCGGCGGCGGTGGAGACCAGGAAGACGGGCTGGTGGTTGTGCTCATAGGCGCGGACGACCGCGCGGACGGTGGTGGTCTTGCCGGTGCCGGCGTGGCCCTCCAGGGAGGCCCAGCCGATCAGGGCGCACAGATGCTCCAGGGCGGCTCGCTGCTCGTCTGACAGGCGGTAGCCCGCTCGGGCCTCGACCTCGGCGACGGTCCGCTCGACCACCGCCGGGGCGGGTGCGGTGGCCATGGTGTGGGCCTTTGCGTTGGCGGTGGCGAGGATCGCGTGTTCCTGGTTGAGCAGCGCTTGGGTGGTGAGCCTGAGGCCGGCCGGGGTGGTGACCGGGACCAGGTCGACGCCGGCAAGGAAGCGTTCCAGGAACCGGCGTGTCTCCGCGACGTTGAGCAGGCCGGCGGCGGCCTGGAACGCCGTCTTGGTCAAGCTCGCGGAGTCGAAGGTGGCGTCGTTGCGAGTGAGCCCATCGGGGGCGAGGAGTCGGGCACGGACTGCGGCTTCGCGCTCAGCCAGGGGCACTGGCGCGGGCCGGTGCCTGTGGCGGTGAGGAGGTGGCTCGGGGAGGCCGCGGTCGCGGAGGACCTGACGGTAGGTGGGCCAGTGCGGCGCGTGGCAGGCGGCGGTCTTGGGGGCGCGGTCGCGGGCGGCCAGGTGGCGCCGCTCGATCGGGGTGGGCGGCCGGCCACGAGCGGCCTGGAACTGGTCGGCGAGCTGTTGGATGTGGCGGTGGCGGCTGGAGAACAACTCGATGACGCGTGGGTCGACGCCTTCCAGGTCGAAGATCGGGCCGCGGCGGGTCTGCTGCCACCGCAGCCGGTAGCCGAGCTGCTGGAGTTGGGCGGCCAGCTCGCAGGTGTAGATCGCCTCGACAGTCGAAGCGAACCGCAGGAGCGGCTTCGAGTCGATCGCTAGGAATCGGCCTTGGCACCAGGCCAGGTTGAACAGGAAGGCGTGGCTGTGGCTGTGGAGCTGTGGATCGGGTGGCCGGCCGGGCTGAGCGCCGACCTCAGGGCTTGGCCGGCTGGTGTGGTGGGTGAACACCGCGATCCCAAGCTCCCCGGGCGCATGGACCTGTTCGCCGTTGACGGTTGGGCGGCACAGCGGCACCTGCGCCTCGAGCTCGCGCAGCGTCCCCCGGACAGCGGCAAGGTGCACCTCCTCCAGCTCGGCGCGGCCCTCGGCCGACAGGAAGGGCAGGAGCGCGGACACGGACTTGGGTGGGCTGAAGTTGCAGTCGATCCCGGGCACATGGAACCCGCCCTCCACGATCACCCTGCCGGAGCTGGGGTCGGTCAGCGAGGTCGGGACGTGGGAGGTCTGCACCAGCCGCTCGCCCGAGACCGGGTGACAGCCGGCGGCCAGCCGCACGAATACGTCGCGGTCGAGGTTGGTGACGCCAAGCCGCTCGAACAGCCCGCCGTGCAGCTCGACCCGCCCGCTGGTCGGGATGCCGTTCGGGTCGAGGTAGTAGTCGGCGTGCGCCTGGCCGCCTTCCAGGTAGCCCCACAGGTCACCGCCGATGCTGGCGACGGCTGCCGCGCTGAACTTCTTGGGCGAGAACACCCTGCCCCCGTGACCGGACTTTCCAGACCACGGCTCCTCGCCAGCCGTGTCACCCTCCGGTCGCACCCAGCCAACCCTCCAGCCCTTATCGAGACCTCACCGCTACTCCCCGCCACGTCCACCAGCGCTACCGACCCGAGCCGACACCATCACCACCGTGGACCGGACCGCCGGACCCGTCAACAACGAGACGCTGCTTGGCTTCGACAAGCCAGCGGCCCCGGTTGGGAGCCGGTCCCGGTGAGGGGTCCTGGTGCTTGCTCAGTCGGCGGTAGTTCCTCACCAGGGATCGGCCATCCTCGCCGCCAGTGACCACCTCGGCGGGGTTCCGCAACGCCGCTTCACGCATGGGCGTCGCCGGGAGGTTGGAGAGCTCGGCCCGGCTCGTGCCGAGGATCATCGGCTTCGCGTCGGCGCGGGATGCCGCGGATCGGCCTATCGAACGGGTCTTGCGTCTCGCTCCTCGTGGCGGTAGTCGGCCAGGGCGGCTCGGGTGGGGAGGCGTTTGAGGGCGTGGAACAGGCACCAGCAGTCGGGGAGTTCGACATCGACGGGTCCGGTGAGCCATTCGACGGCGGGTCCGTCGGCTTGGTGGCTTGGTGGGAGCAGGACGATGGAGCCGTGTTCGAGTTTGGTGACCCAGCCGGGTGGGAGGGGCCAGTACCAGCCGACCGGGACGTTGGTTGGGCTGGTGAGGAACTGGGTCCGCCCGTCGCCGGGGTCCAACACTGGTCCGGGCTCGACACCGTTGGCGCGTAGCCAGGCGGCGACCTCGCTGTGGGGGCTTGAGTGGCGAAGCTCAATCACCTCGACGGCCGCGTCGGCGACGGTCGCCAGGTTGGCATCGGCGGCGTTGCCGCTCCACCAGCGCAGGAGCTGTTTGGTGCTGGTGGTGGCCTGGTCGACGGTGAGGCGGCGGATGGGATGGGCTGCTGGTGTGGGGCAGTCCGGGCGGGTGCAGGAGCAGCCGGACAGGTGCCAGCGGTCGGGTGGGACCGGGTAATGTGCGGGTACCAGCGGGAGGCCCGCCTTGGCCAGGTCCAGCGCGGTGGCAAGCCACGGGGACAGCGTGTTGGGCATCGGGGATCGCTCCGGAGCGACATCGTCAGATCAGGAGCCGAGCGGCCCGATGGGGCGCTCAGCTTGGTCCGGGTCGCCGACGGCGAGGAGTTGGACGGCCTGGCTGGTCAGCTCGACCCGGTCGAGGCCGTAGGCCGCCAGTAGCCGCGCCGACAGCAGGACCGCGAGCATCTTGGGCGGGATCGCGTTGCGGTGGACGTGCCGCCAGCCTCACTGACCCGCCGCAACACCCCGCGCTGTTCGCCGGTGACCGACGACACCTGACGAGAGGTCGGTGTGGTGCTGGTCGTGTTGACGAGGAACGGGTCTGCGGTGTTGAGGCGAACTGCCGGCGTCCCTGGCCGCCGCCCAGGT
>WNFU01013259.1_pt1 | contig 10063 bp, 6 predicted proteins | sample 5400121 | NCBI WGS metagenome assembly WNFU01 (sample SAMN13153360, study PRJNA577476) | soil metagenome | isolation source: 100 cm soil or saprolite under grassland replicate 1 | place: USA:California | collected 2016-06-15
TATCAGTGCGGGCATAGACGAGACCAGGTTCCGTCTGGTTGAAGATGATCCCGGGCACAAAACCCCCACCTACGATTTGCACATTCTTGAAGGTGTAAGTCTGCGTTTGAGCGTAAGCTATTCGTGGCAGCAGGTTCGTCTTGAGTCCGATAAGAAAGACGCTTAGAAGTAAGAGAGTCGCTAGAGACACACGGATCCGGTTTATTGTTGGCATGGATTCCTCCTAACTCAGGTTGCTTTAGAAGCTCATTTCACTTCGTAAAGAGATTCCCGAGAAACTCTGATGGATGACGTCTTTGGGGGGTGGGCGAGACAGCGTCCGGAGAGGGGCACAAAAAACCGTCCAGAAAAGAACCCGCCGAAGGTGGGAATTCGCTTACCTTCGATCAGGCCTTCGACGAGCACAAGAAACTAAATCTCGATCTGCTGATTAGTAGACTCGAATTGTTTCTCGCGCTGACGGGCTTGTCTTGCCGAGGCGGAGTCAGTTCGTTGTAGCGCCGGACAAAAGACTTTTATTCCCAACCCTCCGAATCTGTCAAGGGCTTTAAGGGAACTTTAGAGGGAGAGGGAATCTCTCAACCTCAGCAGCCTCTCAGGTAAGGAAGAGGGACCCTGTCCCCGCTCTTCATGACCTGAGAGGCTGCTGAGGTTGAATGGGATAGCTAATGGTGTGTAGCTTTCCCAGTTGAAGCGGGGATAGGGACCACCTTCCCGACCTGAGAGGCTGCCTAACGCTAGCGAATTAGCTGCAGGCTCAGGATCTGCTCCAGAATCGATCCTAATATGCTGAAACTACCGTTTGAATAGCGTCCGTACTGCGAGCGACCATAATAGCCGTCCTCGTAACCGCGGCGAAATCCTTCACGGAAATAGTATCCGTACTCGTTTAGATCGACGTAGTAACCGTCATAACCGAAACTTGCATCCTGGTAAGCGTAGGCATCCTGAGGATTAAATTGCCAGCCATCCTCCCGATCTGCCTGCCCGGCACGGTAGCCCTCTTCGTAACCATTGCTGACGGCACGACGCAGCATCTCTGCACCATACTGGTTTGTTTCGTAATAGCTGCTGCCCCGATAGTAGCGGTAGTTGTAGGGGCCGTAGTCCTGGTAATGCCAGTTCTGCAAACGGCGTTGGTCCTGACGCTGATGCTCGAGATATCTCTCTTGATATCGCAACTGGGCGCGTCGTCGCTGCTGCTCAAGCAGGCGCTGACGCTGCCAGGCAAAATTCTGACGACGCCCAATTTCATCACGGTAATGGTCCCTGCGCTGTTGCTCTATAACTCGCCACTGACCCTGTCGGAAGGAGTCCCGGTCCTGTCGACCAGGAAGTCCTCGTTCTTGTTGTTCGCGCCGGTGTCGTAACTCCCAGTCTTGTCGCTGCTGTTGGTCAGTCTGGATCAAACGTCGATCTCTCTCCCGCTGCTGGTCCTGACGCTGGCGTTCCCCACGCTGTTGCTCCTCGCCCCTGCGGCGTTCCTGAACTTGTTGCCCCTCGCGCTGACGCTCTTGCTCCCAGCGCTGTTGTCGGGCCTGATTCTCACGTTGTTGATCCTCGACGTTGTTCCCCACGCTGTTGTCGCTCCTGAGACTGACGGTCCTGCTCCTGACGCCGTTGTTGCCAACGCTGCTGTTGTTCTTGTTGCTCATTCTGGCGCTGAGACTGCTGGGCCGGTTGCTGTTCCGTACGTTCACGCCGTCGATTCTGCCGGTCCCCGTCTTTCTGTTCGCGCGACTCTTGGCTTTCCTGGCGGCGTTCACCACGGCCATGTCGCTCCTGTGCTCTGGTGAGGTTAGCGGCGCCAAGAACTGAGGCCGAAAACATCGAAGCGATGATTACAAGTTTAAGAAGATTGCCCTTCATCAGAGTCCTTTCGGTTAACAGGCGGTAGGGAAAGTTAAACCTTTGTTGGGCAAGTGCTGTACCAGCGTCGATTTCCTGAGATTGTCGGAATTGCATCCAGCGAAAAACAACGATTTGGACGCAACCATCAACGTTATGGTGCGTGGCGAGAAGCGGGTGAGGTGATTTTCCGCGTGATTCTGGTTTCTCACCAGTGACGATAATCGCCTGGGCGGGAAAGTTCATCTGTTCATTAGGAAAAAATTCTCGGACTGACTCTTGTACTTCTTGGGCCACTCGCGCCTGATCTTCCGGAGATAACCTGGCCAGTTTCGCGCGGAGAGTTCGCGGAAGTCTCAGCCCGCATAGCCCATGTCGCGCTTCGTTCTCGGACACGAACAAAATCCCTCTCTCGGTACATCTTTATTAAAGCAACCCCGATTAATCGAGTATCGGCAGCAAACCGCGCAAAACGTGGCCAAACGAACAAACGGCAAACCGATATGAGTTCATACTCGGCATTTCTAACGCTCCTGGTGTTCGTCGCTGGCGTGAGTACGACGCCCAACCTCAGGAAGGCGAACCCTATTCCCATCTCAACCTGGCGGTCTGCCACCTTTAAACATCCGGGCATCCTGCATACAAGAAGCGATTTGGACCGCATGAAACAGATGGTTAGAAAAGGCGTTGAGCCCTGGAAGAGCGGTTTCGAAAAGCTCAAAGCGGACCAACAATCCGCCGCCGACTGGAAACTGCGCGGTCCCTTCGAAACCGTGTCGCGCGATCCGGCGAAGCACGAACACAAGGCGGAGTTTGATGCTGATTGCAACGCGGCTTATCAGAACGCGTTGATGTGGTACATCACCGGCGACGAAGCACACGCGAAGAAGAGTGTAGAGATTCTGGACGCTTGGTCCCACACGCTCAAACAGATTGTCAGGAAGGATAGAGAACTGGCGGCGTCGCTCAACGGCTTTAAATTCGTTAACGCCGCGGAGATCATGCGGTACAGCTATGACGGCTGGAAAAGGGTGGACATCGAGCAGTTCAAGAAGTGGTTGTTGGACGTGTTCTATCCCGTCATTAAGGATTTCGCGACGTTCGCCAACGGTAATTGGGACACTGGTTGCATCAAGACGATGATGGCCATCGGCGTATTTCTCGACGACCGGAGAATCTTTGACCGTGCAGTGGACTATTTCTACAACGGCCAAGGCAACGGACGCCTGACACATTACGTTATCAATGAAGAGGGCCAGTGCCAGGAGAGCGGGCGCGATCAGCAGCACGCGCAGTTAGGGCTGGCCCACCTGGCGGAGGCCTGTGAGATCGGCTGGAACCAGGGACTGGATATGTATGGTGCGGCCGGCAATCGCCTCTTGAGAGGCTTCGAGTACACGGCAAAATATAACCTCGGATTCGAAGTGCCCTTCGCTCCCTACACAGATACCACCGGAAAATATGTTCACAAGGCGATCTCTACCGAAGGCCGGGGACGTTTGCGGGCCGTATTTGAGCTGGTATTGAACCACTACCAAAACCGCAAAGGGCTTACTGCGCCTTACACGAAGCAAGCCGCGGAAAAGATCCGACCTGAGGGAGCAGCCGATTGGGCTGATCACCCCGGATTCGGAACACTGCTGTTCACGCGTCCGGCGAAGAAGGGCAGAGGTAGTGCAGTTTCGCAGTTAGTGATGTGAAATAGTCGAAAATTTACTCAGCTTGAATTGTCCAATGAAAGTTCAAACGCTCAGGAATGTATTTTTGCTTAACCTTGCGCTATGCGGCGCGTTGCACACGGGTACCGCGATCACGCTTGCCGGATCCGCGGCTAATCGGATCATCCAATCCCCAGATGGAAACGTCGTCGTGGCTTTCTTGTTACGGCCTGGAGGTGCTCCCGCCTACAAGATTGATTATCTCAGCAAGCCTATCGTGCTCGAATCGGGACTTGGCTTCGAGCCCGGCTTCACCAGCGGTTTTCAGGTCATGAGTACTTCTTCACGAACTCACAAAGGTCAGTGGTCTCCCACTTTTGGTGAACGAAAAATCATACCGGATAACTACCGTGAGTTGAACGTAACTCTTAGACACGAGTCGGGGCGGTTGATGCTAATTACTTTCAGGGCCTATGACGAAGGAGCCGCACTCCGGTATACGTTTCCCGAAAAAGGTCGAGCGGAGTTGAGGTTCGTGGCTGAGCGCACTGAATTCCGCTTTCCTGAAAGCACTTTTGGCTATGAAGAGCATGGTAGCGAGGGAGAGTACAAGCGGGTAAAGACTGAGGAGATCGAGCCATTTTGCGAGCGACCGTTAACGTTGGAATACGCGCACGGATGGCTGGCCAGCCTGACCGAGGCTGGGACCGAACCTTATCCGCGAACGCTGCTGTCGGGACTGCCTGGCGTTCGCGGTGCCCTGGTTACAGCTTTGGGTGGACCAACGAACGGCCGGCGGGATGCGCCTCTCGCAGATGGGAGTATAAAAGTCTCGCGCCCTTTGTCGACGACATGGCGGCTGTTTGTTGTGGGTCAGAAGCCTGACGACCTGCTTGAACGAAATTACCTGGTGCTGAACTTAAATGCGCCGCTCGCTTTGAAAGACACGTCATGGATCAAGCCCGGCAAGGCGATGCGCGAAGTCACACTTTCGACACCCGGCGGCAAAGCGGTAATCGATTTCGCGGGGCAGCACAACATTCAATATGTTGGGTTCGATTCGGGCTGGTATGGCACTGAGGATTACGAAAAGGGCGACGCCACCAAAGTCAATGTTGACCCGAGGCGAGTAAATGTAGTCGTGAATCACCCCGGTCTCGATCTTCAGGAAGTGATCCGCTATGGGCGCGAAAAGGGAATAGGAGTTGTGCTTTACGTCGACCGTCAACAGATCAGGAAACAGCGCGACATACTTTTTCCCCTGTACGAAAAATGGGGCGTCAAGGGCGTGAAGATCGGATTCATCGACGTGGGATCGCAAGGTGATGCGGCGTGGCTGATTGAAACCGTGCGCAAGGCGGCAGAGCATCACCTGGTCCTCGACATCCACGACCAGTACCGCACGACGGGTTACAGCAGGACCTATCCGAACCTGCTCACTGTAGAAGGAATCCGCGGCAACGAGCACATGCCGACGCCCGAGCACAACGCTACACTGCCTTTCACGCGCTATATCGCCGGTACGGCCGACTACACGGTTTGCTATTACACGGACCGTAAAAAGACTACTTTCGCACATCAACTGGCGATGGCAGTGATCTCCTTCAGCCCGATGCAGTGGATCTTCTGGTATGACCGGCCGTCCGATTATAAGCATGAGCCGGAAGTGGAGTTCTTCGCACGAGTTCCCACTGTCTGGGACGACACGAAAATAATCGACGGCAAAATTGGTGAATATGCCGTCATCGCCCGGCGCAGCGGAGAGGATTGGTTTGCGGGGGTAATTAATAACAGCCAGCCGCGGCAATTGCAGCTACCGCTTGCATTTCTTGATACCGGCAAGAGCTACGTTGCGCATATTTACTCGGACAACGACAGCAGCCGGACGCGAACTCATGTGAGCATTGAAGAACGAACGGTCGACTCGCAAACTTCACTCGCTGTGCAATTGCAGGCCGCGGGGGGCCAGGCTGTGTGGATTACACCCGCGCTTTAGAGATCGTGTGAAGACTCTGAGTCTGCCTTGGAGCTTTGAAGCTGAGGATTTGGACAATTCAAGCTGAGGAAATTTGCAGGTTGGGAAGGGGGCAGTCATTAGGTTTCAAGGTTCGGTAAATTCAAGGCGCCCCCGCTCAAGTCTCAGAGGCTTCATCGTCGAATTGATCAGTCAATGTATTTAGGGCTGAGGCTTGAGTGATAGGAAAAAGCACTAGTATTCAAGGTTGAGCGGGGGCGCCTTGAATTTACGGAATGTTGAAACTAACGACTGCCCCCTTCCCAACCTGCAAATTTACCCAGCTTGAATTGTCCAGTTGCAACTGAAGATTCCTCAGAGTTTTACCACAGTCTCTTAAGCCGCGGTGTGAATCAGAGTATGCAACCGAACAAGTGAAACCTTCGCAGTGCAAGTAAGTCCCATGCGTTACAAGTGTCTATTCATCATCGTTGGCCTTCTCTCATTTTCAACGGCTGCATTCGGTCAGGCCAACAAGCCGGCGTGGGAGGAACTCTGCGGGCCGAAATTTGAGCGTTGGACGGGACTCGAACCAGGACCCGGCAAGAACGGAATGAGCGCTGCGACACTACTGTAGGTCACCGGTTCCAGCAGTGTCGCGTTAACTTCGGCAGTCTGTCAGTGAACCTGGGCCAGCCGCGGAAGATTCAGTACTCGATCAAGTTCATCTTCTGATCTTGCTCGGTAGATCGGATCGAGGATGGGAATTGAGAATGATCTCAACCTATGATTACGTCATTATCGTACTGTACCTGCTCTTCATGCTCGCAATCGGCGTCGTCTTCCGACGCCTCAGCAAGAATACTTCCGACTATTTTCGTGCGGGCGGGGCAATGCCGTGGTGGATCACCGGTACGTCTGCCTGGATCGCCAGCTTTAGCGCCTGGACATTCACTGGGGCGGCCGGGAAGGTTTACGAAACAGGCACATTGGTGATCTGTGTTTACTATGGCAGCATCGTTGGCCTGGCAGTCGTGCTTGCCTACACATGCGTGCGTTTTCGTCGGATGCGCGTAGTCACCTGGATGGAAGGGGTGCGCCTGCGGTTTGGTCCTTTCACCGAACAATTTTACGCGTGGCTTAAGGTCCCGCTACTCCTTTTTCTCAGCGGCGTAGGTCTCAACGCCATCGGCGTATTCATGTCGTCGGTTTTTCACGTCGATATGACCAAGACTCTTATCGTCCTCGGTGTGGTGATCACCATCGTAGCCTTTGCCGGCGGCTCATGGGCAGTGCTTGCCAGTGATTTCGTGCAAATGTTCATGGTGGTAACGATCACTTTGGTGGTGGCCTTTCTTGCTCTTCGTCAGCCGGCAGTCGGCGGCCTCGGCGGTCTGCTGCGGCAGGTTCCCAACGCACACTTCTATTGGGCCGACCTCGCTCTGCCATCCGTCATCACGCTCTGGGTGTTGGCGACGACGTGGCAAAAGTTTGCCGACACCAACCAGATGGAAAACGCCACGATGTATCTCATGTCCCGCAGCGATCGCGACGCCAAACGCATGGTGCTGATCCCTTTAGTCGGAACACTCATTGGTCCTCTTATCTGGATCATCCCACCGATGGTTGCAACCATCACTCATCCGAATCTGGCCAGCGAATATTCACAACTCAAGGCGCCGCATGAAGCGGCATTCGTCGCTGTCTCGATGGACGTACTGCCGCAGGGTTTGATGGGTTTGCTGCTGTGCGCAATGCTCGGAGCTACGCTGACGAACATGGATGTCGGGCTCAATAAAGGAGTAGGCGTGTTCGTGCGCAGCTTCTATCTGCCACTCATCAAGCCCGCGGCATCCGAGAAAAGACTCTTAATTGTCAGCAAGCTGGCGACGCTGACTTTTGGCGCTATCATCGTTTCGCTCGCCGTGCTGGTTAGCAAGTTTCGAACGGTCGGTTTGTTCGATTTGAGCAACCAGGTTGCCGCGAGTTTGATTGGGCCGTTGGCGTTGCCGCTTATCCTGGGATTTTTCTACAAACGGACACCTCCGTGGTCCGCATGGAGTACCGCGACCATTGCCTTTGCTGTTGCCTGGATTGTGAAGTTTTACATCACGCCAGCGCACTACCAAATGATTTTGGGAGTAACTCGTCCGCTAAGCGACCGGGAGCAAACGGATCTGCTGCGCGCGGCAACTGTTTTCGGTACGGTACTCGTTGGCGCCGCGTGGTACTTTTTAACAAGCTTATTTTATAACTCCAGCTCGCTCCTGTACCGGCAGCGGGTCGATGAGTTCTTTGAGCGCTTGCGTACGCCAGTGCGGAAGGAAGGTGTCGCAGCGCTTCAGGAAAAGATTTACCGCATGCTCGGCATTCTTTGCCTCGTCTATGGGTCGTTCATCTTGCTGATGATACTGATCCCGAACAACCTGACAGGCCGGTTGTGTGTGTTGTTTGTGGGCGGCAGCATCTTCGCGATGGGAGCGGTGCTCCATTGGAAGTCGAAGCGGATTGAATGGGACATCTCAGACGTGCCTGACCCGGTATCTAAGGCTGGGGAACGAACGATGCCGCATTCTCAAGCTCAGCCGGTGCGGCCAGCGAATACGACGGTTGCAAGCAATTTATCTCGTTGAGTGGCGAGAGACGATCGCGTGAGCAACAGAGAACATATACAAATATTGGGACAGGGTAAGTAGTGGATCTCAATTCGCCACCGCGAATGAAAACGGATCCAATTACGCCGAAGGTGTTGGCTAATTTCAGCCCAGGGTTGCTTCAACCCTGGGGTCCAGTTGATGCAAAAGCACATAACGCCGAAGGTGTTGGCGAATGGCGCACAACCAATTCGCGAACTCTTTCAGAGTTATCTTCTCGCTGCCGAACCCTCGCCCAGGGTTGAAGCAACCCTGGGCTGAAATTTGCGAAACGTCGAGCATTCGCCATCTAGCCAGGAGAACTGCGGGGGAAGAAAATCATGAGCTCGACAGCTGAGCACGGCCAAGCAAATGGCAAAGTTGGGTACTCGACGAAGACAGAAGAGCACCTAAGAAGGGCCTTCGATCTTTGCGTCCGCAAGACTCGCGTTAACATCAAGCGGCTCGCCGATGAACCGAAGTCGGGAGCTTTCGCCGTTGATGGGAATTACTTTGACTTCAAGGAAGGCTTCTTCGATATCGGCAACTGGACGTCCTCTTTTTTCACCGGCATGGCGCTGCTGGCCTGGCGTGAAACCAAAGTCGATTACTTCATCCAACAGGTCAAACGGCTGGCGCCGCTCTATCGAGAGAAAGTCTATGACCATTGTATGGACACGATGCACGACCTGGGTTTTCTTTACTCGCTCTTTTCGGTGGCCCTCTACAAACTCACCGGCGACGAAGCGCAAAGGGAGACGGGATTGCGTGCTGCAGAAGTATTGGCGGGACGGTTTGACGAGAAGGGCGGATACATCCGCGCGTGGGGGAGAATGGATGAACACGGCAGCGACTATGAAGGGTTAGCGATCATTGACTGCTTGATGAATCTGCCGCTCCTGTTTTGGGCGTCGAAAGAGACAGGTGAACAGAGGTTCCGTAACATCGCGGCCCAACATGCCGACACCACCCTCGAATATTTCGTGCGCGACGATGATTCCGTTTATCACTCTTATCGCCTTGATCCGGCGACGGGTAAGGTTATCGGTGGGGACAACTATTGCGGACGCAATGTCGAGACATATTGGGCGCGCGGTACAGCCTGGGCCGTCTATGGATTCGCCCTCGCTTATGGTTATACGCAAGACCCGAAATACCTGGAAGCATCCGTGCGGCTAGCGCGCAAGTTCGTCGAGAACCTCGATGATGAAGTGGTTCCGGTCTGGGATTTCAAACTGCCGCCGGGAGAACCACTTTTGCGAGACTCTTCCGCAGGCGCGATTGCTGTTTGTGGCTTTCAGGAATTGGACAAGCTCGGAGCAACAAACACCGCCATCATGGAAGCGAAGCAGGCAATGCTCTTACGCCTATGCAGCGACAATTATTTGGACGTCAAGGAAGCTTGCTCCGGAATACTGAGGGATGCTGAGGTAGGCGACGGGGTCGGCAAAGCGCGGAGCGCTTATACAAGTTGGGGAGATTATTACTTCATGGAAGCCCTCAGCCGGGAGCTGTGGAAGGGTGAGACCTTTTGGTGATATGAGTTCAGAAATTCGCCCCATGCTCAGTATCTGGTTCGGTAATTTCTTTGAACCGTTCTTCAGCGACCGCGAAAGCGTTCGTGGAGGCATCGCCGAAGTCGCGGAACTGGGCTTTACGACCATCAACCTCGACTCGAAACCGTGGGAGGATTTCTTTGCGCGCTATCGCGGCGAACCAGCGAGCGCTTATGTGGGGATGCAAGAGTTCATGATGCACGAAGCGGCGGCGCGCGGCCTTGATTACACTCACCTCGCCCTCTACTTGTGCGGCGACAATCTTTACCCGACCATCCGGGACGTGCCACCGCGGCGCGGCGAGGAAGCTGTGCGTCCCGACGGCGAGTTGATGGGAACCTACAAGTATTGGTCGCCGCGCGCGCAGCAGACGATGGTGGACCATGTGTGTGGTCTGCTGAGGCTCTACGGTAA
>WNFU01010754.1_pt1 | contig 10060 bp, 12 predicted proteins | sample 5400121 | NCBI WGS metagenome assembly WNFU01 (sample SAMN13153360, study PRJNA577476) | soil metagenome | isolation source: 100 cm soil or saprolite under grassland replicate 1 | place: USA:California | collected 2016-06-15
GTGTGGCCTCTTCTGCTGTTTCAGGGTCCGGTAGTGCCTCAGTTTGAATTTCAGCTCCTAGTCGAATGGCGCAGCCATGACCATAATACGCATCATGGGAAAGGACTGCGGGCATGTCTACTATCCGCCTCATCGTTTACGATCCCCCAGAGGACGGCTATCCATTTTTGGCAGCAGCGTTGTCACCGACCCGTGCAGTCTCTGCTGTTGCATACGATACACGGCAAGAAGCGGAGGCGCATAATGCCGCCTTGGCCACCGAGGCCGCGAGGGCCAAGCCGAGCGAAAACGCGTCGCGGGCACGCCGTTCTCCGCTCGTCAGGGACCGTAGCGCTGGAGAAGCCGCAGGACTATTGCCATAGGAGGGGGGATGTTAGGTCATCTTCGTCGTTTAGTATTGTTTTTGGCAACTGTCGTTTGTGTATTGTTGCCCGCCTTCGATGCACGCGCCGAAGACAGGGGCAAGAAAACCTGTGCCGCAGACCTTGCGTCCTGCCCAATAACCGGGTGTGCAACAGAAGGAACCGAGGATGGCCTGGTCAATAAAATCAAACGCACCATCCCGCCGGCCGGCACGCCAATAAGATTGACATTCGAAGACTTTTTTCATTTGCAAGACCAAGCAACCGACTTGGTGGGCCAGAAAGAGGATTTGAACGAAGCCACTCGCGCCAAGTTGCGCGAGCTGACGCTAAAATCTTCAACCCGACGGGTTTCCGAAGGAAACCTAGTTGAATTGATCGGCTTCGTTGTTGGGCTTCCGACCCGCCCGAAGGCAAGCGGAGCAGAAGGCGTCAATTGCCGTCTCAGCGGTGTAGCCAACAACGATTTTCACATTCCGATGGCGCTCAACTCTGATGATACGGAGTTTGAAGGAATCGTCGTTGAAATGATCCCGCAGAATCGGAACGAGGGATGGACGGTTAAGAAACTAAAGCGTATTGCAAGGGAAACCCGGCCCGTAGCTGTGCGCGGGCAACTCTTTTATGACAATAATCACGTCGTCAATGACGATCCCGATGACGTGATTGGGGGCCAGCCCAAACGCCACTCGCTATGGGAAATTCACCCGGTCACCGGATTTCTCGTTTGCATGAAGGCAAACAAGAAATGCGGTCAAAACCTCAATTCTCCCCAATGGCGGAAGCTTGAAGACCTTCCGAACTAGGGTGACGACGCCTACCCGTCACTTGGCCGCGGTGTTGCGATCTGCTTGAAGCTGACTCGCGTAACGTCCAGACGTTGGCGGAGTATGGTTTGGTATTCGGGTGCGGTTTGAAGATAGATTTGGGTGAGCCGCTCGAAGACACGACCTTTATCGGCGTCAGAAAGGCGCGCGGCCTGTTGGCAAAAATCTTCCCACGAAGAGCAGGAGGCGATGAATCGGTCCGCGCGGTTCATGACAAAATTTCCATCAATTTTGAACGGCCTTGGCGGCTTCGTGTGCGAAGTAAAGATGCGCTGGCCGCTTCTTTCTGTGATCCTCACTTCGGGACATCCGCGCGAGCGCGTCGAAAGCTGACTTCAAGACCGCTGCCGTCCTGCAATGGCTAGGGGATGACGGCGGCGACGCTTGGCGCGACGAAAGGGCGGCTGATCCGCTGCACTGTCCCAGGATTGACGCCAAACCTAGCAGCGATCTTGAAGGCGGCTGAGCGTAGCGCACCTCGATGTGGGTGCTTTGATGCAGCCACGGCAGTGATGCCATGGACACCTGCAAGCAACCTGCAATTCATCATGTATCCAGCCAAGGCTTTGATGCAGCCACGGCGGTTATCGCCATGGACTCAGTCAAATCAACGAAGTCGTCGTGCGCTCCCTTGGGTCTTTGATGCAGCCACGGCGGTTATCGCCATGGACACAAGAGGTGGCGGATCGCCTGGATGGGCGCGTCCCGTACCTTTGATGCAGCCACGGCGGTTATCGCCATGGACACCGCCGTATCGATCCCGGAACTTCTTTACATCCCACGTCCTTTGATGCAGCCACGGCGGTTATCGCCATGGACACTCAAAATTTCAAGTCCAACGGGTCCGGCGTATACCTACTTTGATGCAGCCACGGCGGTTATCGCCATGGACACAAGAACCCGATCTTCACCGGCGCGCTTGGTATGTACAAACTTTGATGCAGCCACGGCGGTTATCGCCATGGACACTTGGAAGTAACGCATATTGTACCGCTCTTGATAGCAAACTTTGATGCAGCCACGGCGGTTATCGCCATGGACACTGCCCTTGAATATTGCGCTGATAATACACCGTCAATTCGGCTGATCGCGAGACCTATTCGATATTCACCCCCACTTCGCCTCGTCCTTCATGCCACTTTCGATAACCGCCTGATAAATCCCGTCTTTCTGTTGCGAGACCTGCCCATGTTTTTCGCATCACGCAAGCTCTCGCACTTCGGTGATGTTACAAATTGCAAATTGCTTCATTTCCGGAAATATCCTGGATGAAGAGGCATGAACGAGCACTATCAAGCACTCACGGGACACCCGCCCTTTTGGTGGCAGCAGCGGCTATGGGCCGAGATGGTCGCCGGGAATTTACCTGACGCCCTCGATATCCCCACCGGTCTCGGCAAGACGGCAATTATCCCCATCTGGTTGTTGGCAATCACTGCCCAATCTCCACTGACGCTGCCGCGACGGCTGATCTATGTCGTCAATCGCCGAACTGTGGTCGATCAAGCAACCGATATAGCGCAACGCATTCGAGAGAAACTGTGTACAGTCCCCGAAGTGCATCAGGCGCTAGCCGCGCTATCCACCGACCGCGCAAACCCGCTCGCCATATCCACACTTCGAGGCGAACACCAGGACAACAAGGAGTGGCAAACGGACCCGGCACGAGTTGCAATCATCATTGGGACGGTAGACATGATCGGGTCAAAGCTGATGTTCGCCGGATATCAGTCATCCCAAAGAATGCGACCGTTCATGGCGGGGCTGATCGGACAGGATGTGTTACTCATCCACGACGAGGCTCACCTGACTCCTGCATTCGGACATCTCATTAGACAAATCTGTCAGACCCAACGAAAACAGGGCAATCCTCGGCCGCTGCGAATGATCGAACTCTCGGCGACCAGGAGAGAAACATGAATCGGTTTGTCCTCACCGACGATGAAGCGACAGAACCCGAAGTCGCTCGCCGTCTGCATGCATCCAAGACCCTATATCTGCGTGACGGCGCATTGGAGGATATCATTTCTCTGGCCCTATCGCATGCTGAAAAGCAGCGGAGAGTGCTGGTGTATGTCCGGTATCCGAAAGACGCCGAGGGAATCTCCCGCGCCATCGCCCAAGAAATCGGACATGATCGGGTAGCGACCCTGACCGGCACGATCCGAGGACATGAACGAGATGAGATGACCAGCCGACCGCTGGATGAAATCAGCGATCTAGAAACACGCCGACGAGCAAAGGTGTTTCGTGATTTCCGCCTGAACCCTGATCGGCCGCCACCGGAGCAGTCGGAATATCTGGTGGCAACGTCGGCGGGGGAAGTGGGCGTGGACCTCGACGCCGACGAGATCGTGTGCGACCTGACTTATCTGGATTCGATGATCCAGCGGTTGGGTCGGCTGAATCGGCTCGGTCGGACCCAGAGCACCGTACAGGTGGTGAAGTTACCGGCGCGGCGTGGTGACGATGTCGATGAGCGGCTGATGGCGACAAGGGAAGCACTCCTGTCGCTGCCGCTGGTCGGCAGCAATGGCCACAAAGCCGGTCCTCTCGCATTACAGGCTCTGAGCGACCGGCATGATGCTTTTTCGAAGGTACCGCGAACACTGCCCTTGACGGATGTGCTGCTCGACAACTGGGCTCTGACCCGTGTCCCCGAAATCTCGCCGACAGTGGATAGATACCTGCATGGTCTGATTCCCGAGCCGCCTGACATCTACGTGGCATGGCGCGAGGAAGTGGACTACCTACTTGATGCAACCCCCGAGACGATCACCGAATGGCTCGATGTGCACCCTATCCTGAGTCGTGAACAGGTACGGGGCAGCCTCATGAACGTCGTCGGCGAGCTACGCAAAATCGGTCGGAGAGAGGAGCAGGCGATACTGATCCCGCAGACCGAGGAGGAAGTGCGAATCATCGAACTGTCGGACTTCACTAATGACGAGCAAACGCTCCGAGACCTATACCGCAATGCCCTCTTACTTCTGCGTCCTGCTGCTGGTGGGCTCAATCGTCAAGGCATGCTTGATGGCGATGTGGAAGATGCGGTCAAGGATGTCGCCGATGAGCCCACTCCACCTGAATTTGAACATCTCCGCCTTCGGATACTGATCGAACGGGATGGTGATGATTGGATCTATCAGACTTTAGCTACTGAGCACGAGAGCGACTCCATCTTCGCCCTCAATCTGTATCGAGCCTTGCAGCAAATCCGACCGCAGTTCCCCGATACATACCAGAGGGGAGCGGTAGTGCTGGCGACAGATGACAAGGGTAATCCCATCAAGGCGATCATGTCGTTGGTGCATCGGCAGTCTAATGAAACAGTGATTGATACGAGTGCCGCTCCTGTTTCGCAGGAATTGGGCGAACACCTGCAATGGACGGCGGAGGAAGCGGAGTCCATCACTCGTCGTCTTGGTCTTCCGCCCGAGATCGCCTCGGCCGTCGTCGTTGCCGCACAGGTGCATGACCTCGGCAAGAACCGGGAAGGATGGCAGCGGGCAATCGGTCATCCACCCAGCGGCGACAACTGGAAACCATGGGCGAAAAGCGCGAGCAGAGGATATGACCGGTCAGCAGTCGGCAAGTATCGGCATGAGTTCGGGTCGTTACGGGAAGCGATGAACCTACCGCAGATTAACGACCACCCCGAGCGAGACCTGATCCTACACTTAGTTGCGTGTCATCACGGTTGGGCAAGGCCACACTACGAACTCGAGCACTGGGATATTGCCGATGATGTGTCCGATGAGGAGAACCAGGAAATCGCCAATGAAGCGATGCGCCGGGTTGCGAGAGCACAGCGAAGATACGGGCATTGGTATCTGTCGTGGTTGGAGTCCCTGATCCGTTGTTCCGACTATGCGGCAAGCCGACGACTGGATGTGGAGAGCGGCAAGTGAGACCCGATCCTGATATCAGCGTCAATGTGGACATTCGTAATCCTGGACAGTTCTTCGCTTGCTGCGGGTTGCTCGAAATATCATCTCGTATCTGGCCGGAGAGTGAAGGATGGTTTGGGATTACAGGACGCCGAACTACCTACTTCATTGCTACCAGCGGCGGACATGATGATCCATTAGGGGAGATTGTCCGGCGAATAGGTGAGCCAGATACGGTCATCGAAACTGATGCGGAGTACTACAATCCCGGCCTTCGTCCTTTGCTGTTAATCCCGTTCGATCTGCGGCTGGACTGGTGGATCGAGAGCGGTGTCAACAAGTCCCCGTTGAAGATGTGGGCGGGACAACAGACGCCGCTACGCATCATGATCGCTATGCAGACAGAGTTTCAGCAGATCAACCCCGGACGGAACATGTTCTCCCAACAGCGTCCAATGTCAGGGAGATGGGGTATCGATGCAGCGTCGTCTTGGACTGCTCGTGGCCTAGGCTATTCGCCGGATGAGCAGAACATGCCTTGGGCGACCTATCCCGCCACAGAGATATTCGCTGCAATCGGTCTTCAACGCTGCAAACCTCTGCGTATCGAGGAAATGAAAGGGCGATGGTTTTCCTATCACATCTGGACTTGCCCGCTGGAGATTTCAGTTGTGCCTGCTGCCGCCGTCACGGGCAAGGGACAGATCGCTGGAAAGTACGTGTTTGAAGCAAAGATGAGGAGCAAGCAGTACGGTTCATTCGACTGGGGACGGCCGTGGACAGAAGAGGAGGCGGAAGCTGAAGCAGATGGTCGGGCAGGATAAACGCGTTCCATGACTCCGGTCATTGCTGCATCGAAGGGAGGGAACTGCCGATGAAAAAGCCCAAGAGCGTGAATGAAGTAGCGGACGAACTGCTGGATATGAACGGACCAGCGGCCATTGTGGGCGACGACTGGTTGCGGCCAGTGGGGGGTCATGGGTCGGTGATATTCCCGCCTAGCTATGCTGGTGCAAGACCCCGTGAGGGAACCTACAACATCGATGATACACCTAATGGAAAAACAGCAATAATCGACTCAATACCGTCACAGGCAAATCGTATCGAGCCACTGTTCCGCAAACCGCCCTACGACCAGCTTGTTCCGCAAATCACGATCAAGGCGGGAGACGAGCAATGCAACCTGCTGGAAATTGGTCACCGGGCCGCCGATGCTTTCGTGCGATATTCCGAGTTGGGCGACGAGGTCGAGAAGGCATTCCAGGCCTACAAGCTCGGTAATGCGAATGAGCTTGCCAAGCTCGCCCCAACAACCCTCATCTTCGGAGGCTGGGATTCTCGTGATACCCAGGCGAAGTGTGCGCGTATGGTGGCATCTGAAATCAGGGCCTATGACGTAACTGAACTCCGCCGCTCATCCACTTACATCCCCCCCGTTAGCTACAAGGACCTGGGTTTGCTGGGGGAAGGATATAGCAATGATGAACTGAGCGAACTGGGGTTCCTTCACAACCCTGCGACTCACCAACTCGGTGGCATCCTTGTGAGGGGGGAAATTCAGCGAAAAACGGTGCTGAATCTGACGACACTGCGGGATGTCGGCGGCGATGACAAGCTTCAACATTACCTGCTGGGTCTTGCATTGGTCGCCTTCACGCATGCGCAGCCCTACAACCTGAGACAAGGGTGTCAGTTGGTTCGCGATGCTGAAAAACAGCCAGTAATGAAGTTGGTCAACTATGACGGCACCGAGACCGAAGTAATACTAGAGCCATCGGCGGTCCTCACCTATGCCCAGAATGCTGCCAAGGAATTCGGTGTCGGCAAGTCGCGCACAGTGGAGTTCGATGCCGATGCCGCCGATACTTCTATCAAGGAGCGTCGCGGGAGGGATACCGGCGGTAAGGCAAAGAAAGGCGGAAGGAAGAAGAAATCCGGGTGATCGAGAATGCATGGCGATAACTGCGCTGTAAGTAGGAATTAATCGTTATGAATTGGCTTTGCGTCGAGATGCGCTTTTTGTTCAGCAAATATCACGGTTCCAGGGATGGCGGTCGGCGTCCCGATTATCCGCCCTCCGCTCACCGTATGTTTCAAGCTTTAACAGCGGCGGCGAATAACAACGGCGGTATGTCCGATGCCGCCAAGGAAGCATTACAGTGGCTGGAAAAACAATCCCCACCACAGATTATGGTGCCGGAATCCTCGTTGGGGTTTCGCGTGACTACGTTCGTTCCTAACAATGACATGAATGTAGTGGCGAGGGCATGGGCGAAAGGCAGAACGCCAGAGAAGAAGCCGGAGGAGTTGCGGACAGCGAAAATCCTCCGACCTCGGCATCTTGGCGGTGACGCAACGGTCCGGTTTCTGTGGTCGGCCAAAGATGCCAGTTCGCCGCTGGATCGTATCTGTGAACTCGCCCGGCACGTTCATCATCTCGGCCTCGGCATCGACATGGTGGTGGGCAACGGTCGTGTCCTTGACGACCCCCAGAAAAATCGCCTGCCTGGCATGACCTACGTCCCGATTGCGGGCAAGGGCTGGCGTGTTCCGGTGGAAGGCTCGCTGGAGGAACTCATGGGCCGATACCAGCAGCAGATGAACGCTATGCCGCTGAACCAGTACGATGAGGTGACCTATGTGAGGGAGGCAGCAACTCGACGGCCCCTGATGCATGCCTTCGCCTTAGTCAACGAAGATGGAGACTACTGCCGGTTCGACTCCACCGATGCGATGGTGGTGGCTGCCGAACTCAGACACGCCGCTCATACTCGTGCCAAGCAACTGAGGTTCGATGCTGCTTTCACCGAAGGGTATGTGTGTGGTCATGCCAACAGGAGCTACGACAAGGACAACCGGTTTGCTTATATCCCGGTGCCTACTCTTGCTCCAGCCGGACGGGACAACGACATCCGGCGGGTGATGTTGATTCAGGGTCAGGCGAATAACAAGGCCGATTCTTTGATTCGTCGTCTTGGCGGTGTGTCGCTATCAGGCAAAGCCCGACTGCAACCTATCGACAATCCAGATAAGGACGGGGTGATGAAGAAATACACGGAGGCGGCAGAGCGATGGGCGACAGTTACTCCAATGGTGCTGCCCGGTCATCTGAACGGTCGGGGGTTGGCGCGTCGGCAAACCAAGCTTGTGCTAAAGTCGCTGGCGCATGCGGGTATCATGACCCCCGTCGCTGAAATCCATTTACAAGCCGATCCGATCTTTCCTGGCGCTGAGCGGACGGGCCGTTATCGGGTGCCCGAGTATCTGCGTCAATTCACTAAGGCCCACGCTATCATCACCTTCTCCGAGCCTGTGGTTGGGCCGGTGGTGATTGGTGCGGGTCGGTATGTTGGGCTTGGGTTGATGGCGGGCTTGGACCAATAATTGATTTGAATCGGGTTTGGGTTAAGCCGGTCAAGACGGGCAGGTGGAGCATGGAGATGGGCCCGGTTGGAGAATCCGCGAAATTCCCTTTGCGGCCTTAGGGGTGCGTTAGGGGCGGGTAGACAATTGGGGACACTCGCCCCGGATGTTTCTCAATGCGCGCTGTGAGCGCCTATTGGGGACATCTCACGGCAAAAAGCTCTGAGACATCAACGAATGGCTTGGACCGTTCTGAATCGAGGCGTGGCCAGCCGGCCCCTCAGATACCTCTCAATTCACGATAGCAGATAGCGCTTCGGCTGTATCTGCAGGAAATAAACGAACACCCCTTAGGGAATCATGTGCCTCGTTTCGCGCCCCTAGCGGCTAAGCGACGGCGACGCCTACGCCGTCGAAAGGGCGGCTGAGCCGCTGCACTGTGCCCGGATTGATTCCGAACTGCTTGGCAATGACGCGCACGCCGGGCCTCCCAGGAGTCGCCAGAGCCTCACGGATTCGTTTTTCGAGTGTAGGGGCTATCGGAGGCCGCCCAAGGCGCTTTTCCTCACCACCGAGTCGCGTAAGGGCGGCACGGACTCGTTTAGCAGCCATGTCTCTCAATCCTTCCAGAATCCTTTGAAGCGATCCGGCGCCAAGGCCGTGTAGCGCACGGTCGAGGCAATCGAGCGGTGACCGAGATAGTGCTGAATTGCCCGCGTGTCGTGCCCGTCATTGGCGAGCTTGTAGCCGCAGGAATGCCGCAGCATGTGACTGTGGATCAGGAACGGGAAACGCGCGGCCTCGCCGGCACGGGCAACCATCCGCTGATAGCCCGCAACGCTCAGTGGCGCACCCCGCTCGGAAACGAAGATGTGGACGCCCGAGGCTTCCCGCTGCAACTCGCTTAAATTCCGCGTCAACGCGGAATTTGCCGAAGCTTCCCGCTGCAACCGGCGCAGCGCTCGCAACTCCCTCGCGGCCAATGGCTGCCGGGTGCCTATACCGCCCTTGGAGCGCCGCACGTGCAGCGTCGAAGTCTGCCAATCGATGTCATCCCAACGCAGGCCCACAAGCTCGCTGGCGCGCAGCCCATGGCGGTAGGCCAGCAAGATCGCCGTGGCGTCACGATGCCCCCAACGGTTCTCCCGCGCGGCGTCCATGAGCCTTTCGACCTCGCGCTCGGTCAAATAATCGCGGGGTGCCTTAACTGTTACATTTGCTGCTGTCGGCGCCTCTCGGGCCAGGTCCAGATTTGCCACGGTATCCCTCCAGTTCCGGGTCCGAACTGTCGCAAATCATAGCAGAACTGCAACAGTTCACCTACCGCCGGAAAGCTTATTACTCGACTCAATCCCTATTTTTCCCGCTGTGCTTTAGGCGCCACAAAATGGGCCTTCCGACGAAAGCACTGCGACCAACGCGCTCACAATATCGCTCGCACACTCGGCGGACAGAACGCCGCCTGTTGTGTCCCGTGCCTCGGGCGCGTGGATGTGTCCACCGCACGATTTCCGACGTGCTCAACACTTGCTTGCCGCTGCCAATGAATGCGCGGCGCACCCGGCGCTGGACCGGGCCGCGATCAAGGGACGGCGTCGGCGGACGGTGCCAAGGGGAC
>WNFU01020588.1_pt1 | contig 10059 bp, 4 predicted proteins | sample 5400121 | NCBI WGS metagenome assembly WNFU01 (sample SAMN13153360, study PRJNA577476) | soil metagenome | isolation source: 100 cm soil or saprolite under grassland replicate 1 | place: USA:California | collected 2016-06-15
CGACGCTCGTCGAGACGATGAGAGTGCTGTCGCCCGACGCGAGAGTGGTCCGCGCTCAGCTCACGGCAAGGTGCGCCCGGCTCGAGCATCTCCTCCTGCGGCGCGTCGAGGCACGCACGCGGCTCGAACGCGCACTCGCCGAAGTCGACGATCGCGACTCCCCCGAAGCCGTCTCACTCATGCTGGCGCTCGCCGTCGAGAGCTACTACGACATGGATCCTGAGTCCGTGTACACCTGGGCTGTCCGCGCACTCGACGCCAAGAACCTCGCGCCGGCGGGGCTTCGCGCGGAGGCCCTCGCGCTTCGGGCCAACGGAGCAGTCCTCGCGGGCCTGGGGGCGAAGGCTACGGCTCACCTCGACGAGGCGGAGGCCTTCGTCGATGGCCTAACGGATCACGAGCTCGAGCCCCATCTCGATGCGTTGGCCCACGTCGGGACCGCCGAGTTCTACTTTCCGCGCTTCGCGGCCGCCGTCGAACACGTCGAGCGAGCCTTCAGGATCGGGCGGGCGACGGGCCAAGGAGACTTGTTTCCGAGCCTGTACCCGATGCTGTCCACGGCACTGGGGAGGCTTGGCCGAATCGCAGAGGCGACCGAGGTCGCCGACACTGCGCTCGAGGTGGCGCGGCTGCTGGACAACACCCACCAGATCGCGTGGGGTCTCCTCAACCGAGCGAACATCGCACTCGCGGCAGGCGATGTCGACTTCGCTCTCGCCAGCTCTGACGAAGCCATGCAGCTGGCGAAGCAGCTCGACGGCGAGCTGATCTCGGTCGCGTCGGCCTACTCCTACGGACGCGCTCTCTTCGCAGCGGGTGACGGAGCTGCAGCGGCCGAGCTTCTCGAACGGGCAACGGGAGGACCGTCCCTTCCACGCCAGCCGCTTACTTCTCGCGTTCCCAGCCTCCAGCTCCTCGCGCGCTGCTACTTGAGCGTCGGCCGAACTGCGGACGCGGAGCGGGCGGCGAGCGCCGCTGCTGACTTGGCCGAGCAGATTGCCCTACCACTTGCCGTCGCCTACAGTGACGTCGCAACTGCCTACGTCGCACTCGACGCGGGGGAGTGTGGGCGAGCGGTCGCTCTGGTCCTCGACGCAATTGCAACCTTCGACAGCCTGGGCGACGTCTTCAGCGCAACCACAGCCCGCGTTCTCGCAGGACGCGCGCTCGCGGGCGATGGTCGCCAGGACGACGCAGCCCGCGAACTCGAACGCGCCGGTGCGATGTTCGAGTCCTGGGGAGCGGTCCGGTACCGAGATGAGGTGGATCGCGAGCTGCGTAAGCTCGGCCGCCGGATCCATCGTCGAACGAAGCCTGGGGAGGGCGACGCCGGTGTTGCCTCGCTCACGAAGCGGGAGTTCGAGGTTGCAAGGCTGGTGAGTGACGGAAAGTCGAATTCTGAGATCGCCGCCGAGCTGTTCCTGAGCCAAAAGACCGTCGAGTCACACATCCGCAACATGTTCAACAAGCTCGGCGTGACATCCAGAGTCGAGGTGGCGGTCGCGGTCCGCACCGCAGATCCGGGCGCGAGCGATCGCTGACTGATTTACCGGCCAGGTGCTGCCCGCGCGCCTTCGACCTCGACGCGTGGCAGCCACCCGAGCCAGCCGGGGAGGTACCAGTTCCACCGGCCGAGGAGAGCCATGATGCTGGGCAGAATGACCGAGCGGATGATCGTCGCGTCGACCAGAAGGGCGACTGCGACACCGAATCCCATCTGCTGAAACTGCAGGAGATCCCCCATCGCGAAGCCGAGGAAGACGGCGACGATGATGAGCGCAGCTCCGGTGATGATTCGAGCGGTCGACGACACTCCCCAGGACACTGCTTTGTTGGTGTCCCCGGCCAGGTCGTGTCGCTCCTTGATACGGCTGAGGAGAAAGACTTGGTAGTCCATCGACAGTCCAAACAGGACGGAGAAGAGGAAGAGGGGAACCCAGGCTTCGATCGTGTCGGATTGCGTGAAGCCGAAGAGGTCCGCACCGTAGCCGTGTATGAAGACGAGTACGAGCAATCCGTAGGCTGCGCCGACCGAAAGTAGATTGAGCAGCAGCGCTGTAGCGGCGACGATCACAGACCGGAAGACGACCGTGAGCAGCACCAGGGTCAGTCCCAGCACGAACGCGAGCACGATCGGGGCCGGGTCGCTCACCGAGTTGAAGTAGTCGATGTTCTCGGCTGTGTCCCCTCCGACGTAAACCGTCGCCCTTTTGCTTCCGAAGGCTTCAGGGATCGTTTCTGACCGGAGCTCGCGGACCGCTGCCACCGCCTCGGTTCCCGCCGAGTCTCCCTTGATCGGCACGTCGAGGACGCCAACGGTTCCGTCCGGAGAACGACGAACCTCGCCTTTGCCGAAACGAGGATCACTTGCAAGGCGGTCGCGCAGCCGTTCGAGCGAGGTTCGAACGTCGGGTCGGCTGTAACCGTCCGCGACGACCACCTCGACCGGATCGGTCGTCAAGCGCGGAAAATCGCGCTCGAGCGCGAGGAAGCCGCGCTTGGACGCGAAGCTGTCAGGCAGCGTGGAGACCCCACTCGTGCCGATGTGGAGGCCGAACACAGGGATCGCAGCAGCGACGAGAACGCCTGCTGCCAGCGTGAGGCTCAATGCAGGACGACGCATCACTCGCACCACGATCGCGTGCCAGAACCGGCCTTCAGCCCCTGCGGCCTCGAGTGAAGCTCGACCGACGAAGGGGACTCGCAGAGCGTTGACCCGATCACCCAGCAGACCGAGCAGAGCCGGCAGCAAGGTCAGCGCGGCCACGACTGACACGATGCCGACCAGAATCGCTCCGAGTGCCAGGCTGCGCATGATGTTGTTGGGGACGATCAGCATCCCCATCATCGCGAGCACAAACGCGGTCCCGCTGAACAGGACTGCGCGACTCGCGGTCGCGCCCGAGGCAGCAATCGCGTCGGCCTTCTCCAGGCCGTGCCCACGCTCCTCGCGATAACGCGAAACAACGAAGAGCGAGTAGTCGATCCCGAGTGCGAGACCCATGCCCGTGAGCATGTTGATGATGAAGACAGAGAGGTCGAATGCCTGGGAGAAGAGCGCGACGAAGCCGAGCGCTACCACGATTGACAGGATCGCCATCAGCAGCGGGACCAGTCCTGCGACGACCGCGCCGAACACGAGCACGAGGATCACGAGTGCTGCCGGAATGCCAAACCGGAGCTCACCGTTCTCGAGGTCGCGTTGGGACAACTCGTTGAAGTCGTTGTCGACGGTCCGGTCGCCGGTAATCGCGGCTTCGAAGCCGGGTTGCGCGTCGGCGCGCTCGACCACGTCGATCTCGTCGGCAGCCTGGTCCGAGTCCGGAATGTCGATCAGGAGCGCCGAGGCGTAGCGATCCCGTGAGACAAGCGCCGGGTTCTTCGTGTCGTAGTAGGTCAGCGTGTTGGCGACAGCACCGGTCCTGCGCCCTTGCGCGTCGAGTTGCCGGACGAATGTTTCGAACGGCTCCGAGTCGACCGTGTAGCGCTCCGACCGCACGATGACTAGGTCCGTCACGTTGCTTCCGGGCCGCGGCGGGAACGCGCCCGCTACAGCGTTTGTTGCGCGTTGCGATTCGGGATTGTTCGTGGGGTGCCCCTCGGTTGTCAGTTCACCCAGCAGGAATGCGAGCGCCGCGCCGGCCGCGACTACTGCAACAAGCCAGGCGCCGATCGTGCGCCAGGGGCGGAGACTGCACGCGCGCGCGAGCCGCGCGGTCACGAAGATCCTGTTAGGCCGTGTCGAGGGGCCTGCGAGCCCACGTCTGCACCCTAGCCGTCCAAGTCAACAGGACGAAGCCGGTTCGCGACGAGCTTGACCGCTCCTCGATGCGACAGCGACGAGCTCCCCGTCAAACTGACGGGACTGCCTTCCGGCCCGATCGGAATTTGTTTTCACTTTTTCTTTCCATTCGGATCCTTGCGACGTTGGAATGTTTCGTCTATTCTCCTTGGCATCGCCGTGCCGGCATAGGTTCGATGAGAACCGCCGGCCCGGTTACGTCCTAGCCCTCGCTGGGAGGTTTGCGCGCTAGTTCCCTAGCCGCATAACGAGCCAGTCGAGGGCGACCCAATGGGTCGCCTTCGTTGTTTGTGGAGGCGATCAGCCAATTCAGACCAGAGGTGATGCTCAGCTTGAACAAGCGTTAGATCGAAATCGAGGCCCCGCCTGAGAGAGAAAGATTCTCGGCTGGCGCTGAAAAGGAGCGCGATAAAGCAGCGTGTGTGCTTTAGCGTGCGATTTATCCGGCCAGCGATCGAGGAACGGGCTCCAAAACCCCTCCACGTAGGACGGCGACTGCCGCGCACGTGCGCGAAGCGGCCGGTGATCCAGGGTCGAAGGGTAGGCGAGTGGCTTGGAAAACATCGTTCGGTATTGGGCCGGGCGTGACAGAGAAGACAGCAATCCCCCGAGAGCGGGTGGCCTCGCCGCTGCGTCGATCTCCTTCGCAGGAGGTGGACGGAGGTGCGGGACCTGCCGGCCCTGCCTTCCTCGGTCCTACCGGCAGCTAGAGAGGAGACGCCATGTCGAGCGAAGCTTTGGAACGTCGCTTCGCTGCGGTAGGCGCACGACTGAACGTCGCCGCCGGCCCCTGGCGGGGTGAGCCGCGAATCGACATCCGCAGGGATGCACGCGGAGAGTACTTCGACGTGGGCTTCGCGGGAGGCGGACAGGTCGTCGACGTGCATCCGCGCGATCGGCACCTGCTTCTGCTCGCGCGAGTGGGCGGACAGAAGAGCAAGTTCCTTTGCGGTCACGACGAAAGGCACTGGTTCGTCGCCGCGGTTCCCGAGGCGGCACGCGGTGTCAGCGGTGTCGCAACCGCGATGGTGGCACTGCAGCCGGACGCGGTCCGGGCCCTCGTCGAGCGTAAGCGGCCGAAGAATCCGTTTCGGCGGCGGAATGCTGCATATGTGCGTCAGGGCGAGTGGTTCTTCGTGTTCGCCGTGGGAATCAACCCGCCGGACGCTCTGGTGCTGCGCAACGAGCCGCTCTCGCGCGGGCTCGGCACGCCGCACGTGATGCAGTTCGCGTATCGGAGTGGCGGTGACGTCGTGTACGTCAATCGTCAGCATCCGTCGGGAATCACCGAGAGGCGCTTCGCACAGTTGACCGCAGAGCAGCAGCGGCACGGAGCGTGGGCGCGAATGGTTCGCGATCCTGACGTGTACGCAAAGGGCGCGATTCGTCATCCCGACCATGCGACGGTGCATCTCGACCACTGGCACCGCGTGTTGATGAACGCCGGGCAGGGCGCGCAGGCAATGCGTCACGTGGCCTTCATCGACTGATCGTGGGCGGGCGTTCTCCGGCGCCCGCCCACGATCGCCGCTCCGGGATCGTCTAAGGCGGAAGGACACCACGCTCTGAACGGGGAGATCGAGGTTCGAGCCCTTGTCCCGGAGCCTTGCGGGCGGATAGCTCAGGGGGCGAGCGCCTCTCTGATACGGAGGAGGACGCTGGTTCGATTCCAGCTCCGCCCATCGCTTTGCGGGCGAGTAGCTCAGTTGGCTGAGCGCCTGTCTTACAAACAAGAGGTCGCTGGTTCGAGTCCCGCCTCGCCCACCTCTGTGGTCGTAGCTCGAACGGTAGAGCGCCCGCCTGAAACGCGGGGCGTGCAGGTTCGACTCCTGCCGACCACACCACACCTTGGCTCCGTAGCTCAACCGGCAGAGCTGCCGACTCTTAAGCGGCGACGTGCAGGTTCGAATCCTGCCGGGGTCACCAGGAAGGACTGCCACCGGGTGCGGTACCCCGTCTCGAAAACGGGTGGGCCTCCGGGCCTTGGGGGTTCGACTCCCTCTCCTTCCGCCTGTTCCGGTGTGGTCGAGCGGCAAGACGCGCGGCTGTTAACCGCGAGGCGCAGGTTCGATCCCTGCCGCCGGAGCTCACCCCGTGGTCGAACGGGAGATGACGCCGGGCCCTCAACCCGGAAGCTGCGGGTTCGAGCCCCGCCGGGGGTGCTACGTCTGGCTGTAGGGGAGTTGGCCACCCCGCCGGCTTCGGGCGCCGGAGATCGCAGGTTCGACTCCTGCCGGCCAGACCTGCGCGGTAGAGGAGAGGCTGTCCTCGCGAGCCTCATGAGCTCGAGACCGTGGGTTCGAATCCCACCCGCGCTACTGATCGGAGCGTTCGTGTCGATCCGGATCGGGTCGACTGGCTCGATGGATGCGCGAGCGGAGCTCGCACATCCTGAGGGTCGGCACCGCAAGCGGTGCCTTGGGGGGATGTAGCTCAGATGAGCAGAGCGCTCGCTTGTCAGGCGAGAGGCCGCCGGTTCGAGTCCGGTCGTCCCCGCTCGTGGTGGCCGTGGTGTAACGGCAAGCACCCGAGGTTGTGAACCTCGCGGCGCCGGTTCGAATCCGGTCGGTCACCCCTCTCGGCGGACGCTGAGCACTGGTGAGCTCTCCGCGCTGTAAACGCGGTGCCTCGCGCTGTGGTGGTTCGACTCCATCCGTCCGCATCACCTGGGGATGAAGCTCTGGCGGCAGAGCGCCTCGTTTGCACCGAGGAGGAGCGGGTTCGACTCCCGCCGTCTCCACTACCGCCTCCGTAGTGTCAACGGCAAGCACGCGCCCTTTGTACGGCCGAGGTGCGGGTTCGACTCCTGCCGGAGGCTCCTTCGCGGACGTAGCTCAGAGGGAAGAGCATGGTCGGCGCCGCTTGCGATGCCGACTCCGAGGTCGTGCGGCTCTGCCGCGCGACCGCCTGCTTCTGCCACTCCGGAGAGGCCCGTTCGATCCGGGTCGTCCGCTTCGTAGGCCTGTGGTGTAAACGGCAGCACGGCGAGCTCCAACCTCGCCGGTCCGGGTTCGAGTCCTGGCGGGCCTGTGCGTCATGTGAGCGAACAGCCCATCCGATGCTCGCATTGTCGGGGGCGGCGCGGCCGTGCTGTCGCCCACGTAGGCAACACTGGTTGAGTGCACTATCGCTCGAAAGGCATCAACTGGGATCTCGTGCCACTTGGATCGGTTCCAGACACGACGCTGGCGAACCGACTCGGAGTCGCAGCCCAAGTCGTTTGGAAGGCGCGGAGCCGCCGCGGCATCCCTCGGTTCAGAACTCCGGAATATGCCCAGAGCTCGGCGATCGACTGGGACCAAGTGGGCCTAGGCGAACGTCCGGACGCTGCTCTCGCGCGTGAGTTGGGCGTCACCAGACGACACGTCTGTGCCGAAAGGCGTCGGCGACGTATCCCGGCTTTCGTTGGTCTCGTCTTGACCCAAGAAGGCAATCCCTGTCGATCGATTTACGAGGCCATGTACGACGCGTGGCTGCACGCTCAGGGCACGCCGCACGAGCATGAGGCTCGCGTTCCTGTGTTGCCGTACATCGCGGACTTTCGAGTTGAGTCCGAATACATCGAGATCGTCGGCATGACAGGTTTTGGACGGTACGCGAAGAAGCTCGAAGCGAAGCGACGCGCATACGAGGTTCTATCGCTCCCCGTGCGGTGGCTCTACCCAACCGATGTGGAAGCTGTGTTCGCAGAGCGTCACGTCCCGTTGCGATTCAGGACGAGACGCGTCTGCGACGACTGCGGATTGGAGACACACGGTCTCGTAAAGGGGGCCTGTCGACGCTGCTATATGCCCCGGTGGCGCCTGGCTGCCGACGATGTGCGCTCGTGCGAGCAATGCGATCGAGATTTCGTAACTCGAGAGCCGAGGAGCTTCTGTTCACATTCCTGCTACGCGAAGAGCCTCGAGCTTTGCTGGCCTGACTGGGACGAGCTCGACCGTCGGCTCGCGGAGAAGTCGATTCGAAGGGTCGCCTTCGATCTCGGCATTCAGCCCAACACTCTCTACATGCGCCTTCGACGCAGACGGCTCAGGGACGAGCGCAAATCATCGTGAGATCTGTCGAGCGCCCTCGAGAGTCTTTTTGCGCAACGAGGGGCCTAGCGGATTCACTGGGTTGCGAGGGAACTGGCCGTTGATCCATGTCGAGGGCTGGTGGCAGAAGGCGCCCCGCCGAGCTGTCCAGGCAGGGCGCGCGTGCGTACGTGCGGGCGTGGCGCAAATCGGTTGACGCACCGGCCTCAGAAGCCGGCGGGCTTACGCCCATGGGGGTTCGACTCCCTCCGCCCGCACCTGTTGTTTCCGTTGGCTCCGTAGCTCAGCGGACAAGAGCTCCGGGCTTCGAACCCGGGCGCAGAGGTTCGAATCCTCTCGGGGGCCCCTCGACACCGTGGCCGAGCGGGAAGGCGCGCGCCTGCAAAGCGCGGAACGGCGGTTCGAGTCCGCCCGGTGTCTTACCGACAGAATGAAAGGAGGAACGATGAGCACGATCAAGACGTTCGGCCCCGTCGACGAGCGGAGCCACAAGCAGCTGAAGCGATGCATGACGGCAGGTGACGCCGAGTTCGGCGTGCTCTGCGCGGACCACCACCCGGGCTACTCGCAGCCCATCGGCGGTGCTGTCGCCTACGAGGGCTACGTGTCCCCGTCGGGCGTCGGCTACGACATCGGCTGCGGCAACAAGGCCGCGCGGACCGACCTCACACGAGCGGATCTTGACGCGCTCGGCGGCGTCGAGACGATCATGCGTGAGATCACACGGCGGATCTCCTTCGGCATGGGTGTGCCGGCGCAGGAGCGGGCCGACCACCCGGTGCTGCAGAAGATCCGGACAGCGGACTTCGCGCCGCAGCGCAAGCTCGCGCAGGTCGCGGAGTCGCAGCTCGGCACCGTCGGCTCGGGCAACCACTACGTGAACCTGATGGAGGACGAGGAGGGTCGGATCTGGGTCGGCGTCCACTTCGGCTCGCGTGGCTTCGGCCACAAGACGGCATCGGGCTTCCTGGCGCTGGCCGAGGGCAAGCGCTTCGGCGAGCGCGCAGTGGAGGGCGAGATGGACTCCCCGCCCGTGCTGTTCGAGGTCGGCTCGGAGCTGGGTGACGCCTACATCGCGGCGATGGAGCTCGCCGGCGAGTATGCATACGCCGGTCGAGACGTTGTGGTCGGCAAGGTGCTGGACATCCTCGGCGCCGAGTCGACCCACGAGGTGCACAACCACCACAACTTCGCGTGGCGGGAGGAGCACTTCGGCCGGGCCTACTGGGTGATCCGGAAGGGCTGCACGCCCGCACGTCCGGGCCAGGAGGGCTTCGTCGGCGGATCGATGGGCGACGACTCGGTCATCCTCGAGGGCGCCTCCTCCCAGGAGACGGAGCAGGCCCTGTTCTCGACTGTTCATGGTGCGGGTCGCGTGATGAGCCGCTCGCAGGCGGCCGGCCGAGTGCGTCACCGGACGGTGTACGCGTGCTCGATCCGCGACTGCGCGTTCTCGGTGCCCGCGAAGGGCTACGCCGGTCAGACGTGCCCGGACCACCCGACCGCGAAGATGCGAAAGTGGCGGACCGAGGAGACCGTTCGACCGGGCGTGGTCGATTGGCCGGCCGTGCAGGCACGTCTGCGCGAGCAGGGGATCGTCGTTGTAGGCGGGGGTGCCGACGAGGCGCCGGAGGTGTACAAGCGCCTGCCGGACGTTCTCGCCGCGCACGGCGACACGATCCACGTGAAGCACACGCTCCGTCCGCTCGGCGTCGCGATGGCCGGTCGCGACGTGTACGACCCGTACAAGGACTGAGGGGCCGCGGGAGCGGCGCCTCAGTCGTCTTAACACCCGTGACTACCCGGCGGCGGTTGCAAGCACGTCGCCGCTGGACAGGACCACTCCGTCCTCGCAGCGCGCCTCGACGAGCCCGCCCTGGAACTGCTGGCGGTAAAGCTCGGCGTAGAGCCCACCGGCAGCGACGAGCTCTTCATGGGTCCCGCGCTCCACGATCCGGCCGCGGTCGAGCACGAAGATCACGTCGGCTGACAGGATCGTCGAAAGCCGGTGCGCGATCGCGATCGTCGTCCGGTTTTCCATCAGCGGCTCGAGCGCGTGCTGGACGAGCCGCTCGCTGGTGGTGTCCAGCGCCGAGGTGGCCTCGTCGAGGATCAGCACACGCGGGTCCTTCAAGAGCACGCGCGCGGTCGCAAGCCGCTGCTTCTCACCGCCCGACATCCGGTAGCCGCGCTCACCGACGACCGTGTCGTAGCCGTCGGAGA
>WNFU01010759.1_pt1 | contig 10057 bp, 8 predicted proteins | sample 5400121 | NCBI WGS metagenome assembly WNFU01 (sample SAMN13153360, study PRJNA577476) | soil metagenome | isolation source: 100 cm soil or saprolite under grassland replicate 1 | place: USA:California | collected 2016-06-15
TCCCACTGGCCGAGGTCGACCAGCCGGTCGGCCTCCCTGGAGAGGGCGCGGGCCGCGCAGGCGCCGTCCCCCAGCTCCAGGTAGAGCGGGATCGCCTGCTCGGAAGCGCCCCGGCCGAGCAGGTAGTCCGCCGCTCGGTGCACGGTCTCGGGTGCCAGCAGCTTGCTCGAGGCCAGCGCCGCCCGGATCGGGTCGCGCCAGACACTGCGGATCCGCCACCAGCCGTCGACGAGCGGCTGTAGCCAGGGGCCGGGTGGAGGGAGCGCCTGTCCGAGCACGGCCTCGGTCAGCGCGGGATGGCTGTACTCGAGCCGGAGCGCCAGACCGAGGGTGCGCCTGGCGTCGCGGCCGAGCGTCTGCAGCCACGCCTTGGCGAGCAGGCTGAGCAGCTCGTGGGCGCGGCGCGCGCGGCGGACCGCCCGCTCGACCAACGCCGACCCCAGCATGGCGCTGGCGCCGCAGACGGCCACCAACCCGGCGATCTCCCCTTGGCAGAGCGCGACCGCGCGACGGATGGCCTCGTGAGAGAGGCCGGGAGCGTCGCGCGCGAGCAGTTCGGCTCCGGCCACCGGGGCGACGCGCAGGTCGCGGGTGGACCAGTGGGTCGTGCGGGCGGGCAGGGCCATCGGTGGGAGGTCCTCGTGGCTGGTGATGACACAGGCCGCGTCGCCGTCGATGGCCGGCAGGAGCTGGGTTCCGAGAATCGTGATGGTGGGGTGAACCCCGCTCAGGTGGTGCGCGTGCTCGAGCACCAGCGCGCCGGTCTCGCGGACCACCTCCGCCAGCTCCGCCGCCAGCCTGGCGAACAGGGGAACCCAGCCCGCGACCGGGCCCGGCTGCCGCCGCATCAGCTCGAGTGTCGATCCACCGAAGCCGGGATGATGCCGCCTGGCCGCGGCCACCATCGAGAGCAGGAACATGCCCGGGTCACGATCCTCGGGGCCGAGTCGAACCCAGAGCACCCGGCGGCCCCGCCGCTTCAACGCCTCGAACAGACCCTCGGTGAGCAGGTAGCCCGGAGGGGCGGTGAACACCGTCAGGCCGCCAGCGGCCGCCTGATCGAACGCCCAGTGGGCCGCGGCGGGGTGAGGTACGCCGGGAGCCGCCGACTTCGCAATGAACGGCATCGTCCCCCCGGGCCGTTCCGTCAGCTCGTCTGTCCCCGGGCCACCCGCGGAGCCAGCAACCCGGGACCCTTCATGCCGGACCGGCGGCATGTCGCCCGTTTAGCCGGAAAATACCATCTTCCCGTTCCTGGTGGAATGGGTAATCGGGGCGTCGAGCTTGCTGGTCTCGCCGACCTTCAGCCCAACGCCGACTCCGCCGTGGCCCGCGCCTGCGTCCAAGGCGGAGGGGGGGCCGAGAGGTGCACCAGGAACAGCGGGCTCTCCACGAACGAGGTGAGCCCATTGGTGCCGATCAAGGTGGCGAAGCACTTCAGCAGGTGGCCCTCCACGGCGTCGGCGTCCTTCAGCAGCACCGTGAACCTGGCGAGCTTGTCCGGCCAGCCGTGGGCGGCGTCGAAGCGCTCGACGCGCTGGTGGGTGAAGGTGTTCGCGCCGCTGTCGGGATTGAACCCTGCGGTGAAGTCGAAGGCGGACACGCAGAGGGTGTAGGGCTGCGCCGATGCGCCGAGGACCTGTCCCGCCCTGCCCTCCACGACGACGTCGAACCGGAACGCCGGTGCCGCGGCGGCCGCGGCGTCGTCGCCGACGATCCGCTCGGGGTCCTGCGCCGTCACCCGCAGCAGTTCCGCATGGTTGGGGTTCATCGCAGCCTCGCGCAGGCTCGGGCCAGGTGGGAAAGAGGCGGCGTGGGAGCGGACGGGTACCGGCGCGTCCGCTCCCAGCCGGCTCGGCGCTACTGCGTCAGCGAGAACAGGTCGCTCTCGATGGCGGAGTCCACCTCGTTGGCGGAGTTCAGGGTCGCCATGTACTTCAGCGTGTGGTTCCTGACCGCCCCGACGTTGTTCAGCGCGACCGTGAACACCTTGCGGAACTGGGGCCAGTCCGGTGCCTGGAAGGCCGCGTTGGCGTCCTGGGTGAAGCCGTTCTGCCCGCTGTTGGGGTTGTTCACGTCGGTGAGGTCGATGGCGGAGATCCGCAGCTGGTAGGGCTGTCCGGAGGCGCCGAGCACGTCGCCGGCCTCGCCCTCGACGACCACCTCGAACGAGGCGTTGCCGCCGTTGGTGCCCCCGATCGGGGTCTCGTCGGCGACGACCCCGTTCTGCTTGCGTGTGTAGATGCGGACGAGTCGTGCGTCGTTCGGGTTCATGCCCTGCTCCTCTCGCAGATGCGATGAATCGTGCTGGTCGACCGTTGCGCAACGCCTGTCCGTGATGGTGGCCCATCGGCACCGGGCGGCGCAGTGCCGCCGGTCACCTCGGCGGCGTGCCGCTCGTCACCAGGCGACCAGCTTCCAGATCTCCGGTTCGAGCGTGCCCGGCTCGCCGATCTCGGCGAAGATCGCCACGGCCTGCTTGAGGTGGGTCATCGCCTCGTCGTGCCGGCCGTCCAGGTGCAGCAGGTCGGCCAGGTTGTTGTGCAGGGCCGCCTGCCGGTGGCGGTCCCCCTGCCTGGCGCACAGCTCCAGGGCCGCGGCGGCGTAGCCGACGGCCTGGTCGAGCTGGCCGGTCGCGCGGTGGGCGAGGGCGAGGTTGTTCAGCGCCGCGACCCGCGCGCTGGGGTCGGGGAGGGTCTCGGCGAGCGCGAGGCTCCGCTCCAGGTGGCGGCGGGCGTCGTCGTGGTCGCCGCGGTGGGTGCCGAGCATCCCGAGCATGCCGTGGGCGGTCGCCAGCGCGGCCGGGTCGCCGGCCCGCTCGGCCAGCCGCAAGGCCTCGCCGGCCAGCGCGAGCGCGGCGTCGTCACGGCCCTGGCGGTGGGCGGCAAGGCTGCGCCCGGCCTCCACCCCGGCGCGCCTGGCCGGGTCGCCTGCCTCCCCGAGCGCCGCCAGCGCGGCCGCGAAGTGGCGCTCGCCGGCGCCCCAGTCTCCCCGGCGCAGGTACAGGGCGCCCAGCTTGTGCTGCAGCTCCCAGCGTTGGCCGGTGCCGTCGGCGCTGGCGGCGGTGCCGTAGGCGGCCAGCGCCGCGTCGTAGTTGCCGAGCAGGGTCTCCAGGTCGCCGACGGCCGCGTGCAGCTCGGCGCCGTCCGGCTCGCCGAGGGCCAGCGCGGCGCGGTAGTGGCCGAGGGCGTCGCGGTTGGCGTAGACGGCGCGCGCCTGGTCGCCGGCCATCCGGTGGTAGCCGGCCGCCTGGAGCTGGAGGCCGCCCAGCTCCAGGTGGCGGGCGATCGCGCCGGCCGCCGGCTCCGGCGCCCGCCGGCCGCGGGCGCGGGCGGCCAGCGCCTCACCGACCCGCCGGTGCAGCAGCCGGCGGCGGGCCAGGCTGGTCTCCTGGTAGACCAGGTCGCGCACCAGCCGGTGGCCGAAGTCGTAGGTGTCCTGACCGACCTCGCGGACCAGGCCACGCGCGGTCAGCTCCTCCAGCGCCGCCACCGCCTCCTCGTCGCTGCGGCCGCTGGCGGCGCGGGCGGTGTCGACCTCGAAGGAGCGTCCGATCACCGCCGCCGTCGCCAGCACCTGCCGGGCCGCCTCGCCGACCCCGGAGACCCGCGCGCGGAGCAGGTCGCGGACCCCCCCTGGCAGCCGCTCCGGCAGCCGGCCGTCCTCGGGCAGCGCCGCCAGGTACTCCAGCACGAAGAACGGCAGCCCCTCGGTCTGGCGGTGCAGCGACGCGGCGGCGTCGGCCCGGGCGGGCGCCACCGCCCTGAGCAGCTCGGCGACCTCCGCCTCGTCCAGCCGGCCGAGGCGCAGGACGCTCCCCCGGCCGGCGCGCCGGGCGTCGGCGGCCAGCCGGCGCAGCCGGTGGTCGGACGGCACCTGCTCGGAGCGCCAGGTGGCCACCACCAGCAGCGGCCGCCCGCCCAGCCGGTGCACCAGGTAGGCGAGCACGTCGACCGAGGCCTCGTCGGCCCAGTGCAGGTCCTCGAGGACCAGCATCCCCGGCGGCGGCCCGCCGCAGGCGGCCAGCAGCACCTGGCTCAGCCCCTCGAAGAACTGCCGCTGGCTGGCGGGGCCGTCCAGCGGCCCCGGCGGCGGCAGCCCGGGATGCGCCTCGGCCAGCTCCGGCAGCAGCCGGGCGGCCTCGGCCAGCCAGTGGACTGGCAGCCCCGACAGCCGCCGGTCGTCGGGGAGCGCCGCCCGCAGGCCCTCCACGAACGGCCCGTAGGCGACCCCGGCCTCCTCCTGGTAGCAGCGTCCGGCGACCACCGCGGCGCCCGCCGCGCGGAGGTGGCCGGCGAGGTCCTCCACCAGGCGGGTCTTGCCGATGCCGACCTCCCCCTCGACCACCACCAGCCGGCCGTCCGGTCCGACGGCCTGGTGGGCCGCCAGCAGCGCCGCCCACTCGGCGGCCCGGCCGACCAGCGGTCCCGCCGCGCCGGCGGCCGCCAGGGACGGCGCCGGGGCGGCGGGCGGCTGCCTCGGCTCTGCCGCATCGTCGGCCGGCGCCGGCGGCAGCCGGTTGGCCAGGATCGCCTGGTGCACGGCGCTGGTCTCCTCCAGCGGCGCCACCCCCAGCTCGTCGTCGAGCACGCGCACGCACGCCTGGTACTGGCGCAGGGCGGCGGCGCGCCGGCCGCTCCAGGCGTAGACCCGCATCAGCTGGCGGTGGGCGCCCTCGTGCAGCGGATCCAGCGCCAGCCAGCGGCGCGCCGCGTCGATCGCATCCTCCCACCGCCGCTGGCCGCTCTCGGCCTGCACCAGCCGCTCCAGCGCGCCGGCCAGCTCCCGGCGCAGACGTTCGGCCTGGAAGTACTGCCAGTCGTCGAAGCTGGCGCTGTCGCGCAGCGCGAAGCCGGCCAGGAAGTCGCCGCGGTGCAGCCGGGCCGCCTCGCGCAGCGGCTCGCCGCACGCCGGGCAGGTCTCCTCCGGCGGGTGGCCGTGGTCCCGGCAGCCGGCCAGCAGCTCCTCGAACCGTTCCACGTCCAGCCGGTACCCGGTCCGGGCGAAGCCGACCGTGGTCCGGTCGGCGGCCAGCCAGCCGGCGCCGAGGGCCTTGTTGAGGGTGGAGAGGGTGCGCCGCAGCGCGCCGCGGGCGTGCTCCTGGTCGTGGTCGGGCCACAGCAGCCCGGCGAGGGCGTCGCGGCCGTGCCGCTCCGGCGCCATCGCCAGGTAGGCCAGCAGGGCGATCGCCTTGCGGGTGTCGACCTGGATGGGGACGCCGTCACGCTCGACCCGTGGCGGCCCGAGCAGGGCGATCTTCAGGTCCGCCATGCCGCCCCCTCCGATCTTCGTCACGCGCGCCGTAACGATACCGGAGCGGTCGGGTGCTACAACTGCCGTCGAGGAGGTGCCATGACCACGATTCCGAGCAACCTGCGGCGGGTCCTGCGGCGCGAGCCGAAGGTCGCGACAACCGAGCCGGTTGCCGCCCGGCCGGGCCCGATGGAGGCGCCGCCGGTGGAGATCGCCCCCAACGACCCGCTGATCGCCTACTTCTCCAGCGCGACCGGGGCGGTGGACATCGGATCGCTGCAGCTGGACTCGCCCGCCCTTGCCGGCCTGCGCGAGGCCGGCGTGCGGGTGGTGGTCCCCCTGGTCAGCCAGGGCGAGCTGATCGGCCTGCTCAACCTGGGTCCGCGCCGCAGCGAGCAGGAGTACTCGGCCGACGACCGCAAGCTGCTGAACGACCTGGCGGGCCACGCCGCCCCGGCGGTCAGGGTCGCCCAGCTGGTGCGCGAGCAGCAGGCGGAGGTCCGCCAGCGGGAGCGCATCGAGCAGGAGCTGCGGGTCGCCCAGCTCATCCAGCAGCAGTTCCTGCCGCACGAGCTGCCCGACCTGCCCGGCTGGCACGTGGCCGCCTTCTACCGGCCCGCCCTCGAGGTCGGCGGCGACTTCTACGACTTCATCGACCTGCCGGACGGCCTGATCGGGATCGTGGTCGGCGACGTCACCGACAAGGGCGTGCCGGCGGCGCTGGTGATGGCCACCACCCACGCGGCCCTGCGGGCCGAGGCGCCGCGGCTGGTGGCGCCGAGCGAGGTGCTCACCAGGGTCAACGAGCTGCTGGTCGACGAGATGCCGGCCCACATGTTCGTGACCTGCCTGTACGCCGTGCTCGACCCGGCCAGCGGCGAGCTGCGCTACGCCAACGCCGGCCACAACGTCCCCTACGTCGGCTTCGGCGCGGAGGTCGCCGAGCTGCGCGCCACCGGCATGCCGCTCGGCCTGATGCCGGGGATGCAGTACCAGGAGAAGCAGGCCACCCTCGCCCCCGGCCAGACGATGCTGCTCCACTCCGACGGGCTGGCGGAGGCGCACGGCCCCGACCGGGAGATGTTCGGCTTTCCCCGGGTGGCCGCCCTGGTCGGCGAGGCCACCGACGGCGAGGCGCTGATCGAGCGGCTGCTGCAGGAGCTGTCCGAGTTCACCGGCGCGGACTGGGAGCAGGAGGACGACATCACCCTGGTCACCCTGGAACGCCGCGCCGGCCCCGCGGCAGCGGCCGTGCCGCCGGAGGAGCCGGAGCGGCTGCTGGCCGAGTTCGACGTGCCGAGCCAGCCGGGCAACGAGCGGCTGGCGATCGACGGGGTGGTCAAGGCGGTCGCCGAGCTGGACCTGCCCGATCCCCGGCTGGAGCGGCTCAAGACCGCGGTCGGCGAGGCGACCATGAACGCCATGGAACACGGCAACGACAACCGGCCGGAGCTGCCGGTCGGCGTCCGCGTGGTCGCCGACGCCAGCGAGCTGCGGGTGCAGATCACCGACCAGGGCGGCCACCGGCCGCTGCCGGAGGTGGAGCTCCCCGACCTGGACGCGAAGCTCTCCGGCCTGCAGACCCCGCGGGGCTGGGGGCTGTTCCTGATCCAGAACATGGTCGACGACCTGCACACCAGCGCCGACGACCGCCACCACACCATCGAGCTGGTCATGCACCTGAAGGAGGCGCCCAATGCCCGGAGGTGAGTTCGCTGCGGCGGTCCGGCACCACGACGGCACCGGGATCATCGACCTCCGCGGAGAGATCAACCTGGCCGCGGACGGGCCGCTCGGCATCGCCTACGAGCAGGCGGCCAGCGGCGACCCCAAGGCGATCGTGCTGAACTTCGCCGACGTCGACTACATCAACTCGACCGGCATCGCCCTGATCGTGGGGCTGCTGGCCAGGGCCCGCAAGGAAGGCCGCGCCGTCGGCGCCTACGGGCTCAGCGACCACTACCGGGAGATCTTCGCGATCACCCGGCTGAGCGACTTCATGGGGATCTACCCCGACGAGCACAGCGCGGTCGGCGCACCCGCCACCGCCGGTCCGACCAGGGAGGGGCACTGATGACCGAGGGCAGCGTCACGATGGAGGTCCGGGAGCTGTCCGGCAGGGCCAGCGTGATCGACATCAAGGGCGACGTCACCGCCGCGTCGGAGCAGGCGCTGGGCGACGCCTACACCGCCGCCAGCGGCCAGTTCACCCGCACCATCGTCCTCAACTTCGGCGGCCTGGAATACATGAACAGTGGCGGCATCGGGATGCTGGTGACGCTGCTGGTGCGGGCCAACCGGCAGCGGCAGCGGCTGCTGGCCTTCGGGCTGAACGAGCACTACCGGCAGATCTTCGAGCTGACCCGCCTGGACGAGGCGATCCGCATCTACGACACCGAGGCGGAGGCGCTCGCCGAGGCCGACGCCACCTGAACGAGGGAGCAGGGCCATGACCGGGGCACCCAACGACAACATCCAGCCGACGCAGGCCAAGCCGGCGGAGGCGCCGGCTTCCCGCGACGCCGCCTTCTGGGCCAAGGACGTCTCCACCCTCAGGGTCGGGGAGGTCCCGGCCGAGGCGGTCAACCTCAACGTCACCGGCCGGCGGGTGGTCGGGCCGGTGCAGGGCTTCGGCAAGATGTGGCAGAAGACCTTCCGGGTCAGCCTGCGCGACGCCGAGGTCACCCCCGCCGAGGTCATCCAGACCTGGAAGACGAACTTCCAGCGCTTCTGGCCGGAGCGCAACTGGTTCTACGGGCCGATCACCGGCATCGCCCCCGGCGAGGTCGCGCTGCTCAACCTGGCGCTGCCCGGCCGCATGACGCTCTCCACCGGGGTGCTGGTGCTGTACGCCGACGAGGAGTCGTTCACCCTGATGACGCCGGAGGGGCACATGCTCGCCGGCTGGATCACCTTCAGCGCCGCCGTCGAGCAGGACACCACCGTCGTGCAGATCCAGGCCCTCGAGCGGACCAACGACCCGCTCTACGAGCTGGGGTTCGCCTTCGGCGGCAACCGGATGAACACCAGGTTCTGGGTGCAGACCGCCGAGAACCTCGCCCGCCACTTCGGCGCCGAACCCAAGGTGGACATGCAGGTGGTCTGCGTCGACCGCCGGCGGCAGTGGCGCAAGGCCGGCAACCTGCGCCACAACGCGGCCATCCGGACCTTCCTGTGGAGGCTGGCGGCGCCGCTGCGCCTGCTGGCGCGCCCGTTCCGCCGCCCGCGGTGACGCCAGCGCGGGCGTTCGCGCTCGACTCCTCCCAGGAGCGGCTGCTGGCCGAGGTGCGGACGCTGGCGAGGGAGACCCTCGCCCCGCTGGCCATGCAGGGCCCGCCCGGGCGGGTGAACCGCAAGCTGGTCCGCGCCCTCGGCGAGCGCGGCCTGCTCGCCCGCCTGCTGCCGCCCGGCGCGGCGTCGGCGATGGAGCTGTGCCTGCTGCGGGAGGCGCTGGCCATGGAGTCCACCGGGGCCGAGACCGCCCTCGCCCTGCAGGGGCTCGGCGGCCACCCGATCGCCACCGCCGGCACCGAGGCGGCGCGGCGCCGCTGGCTGCCGGCGCTGGTCGCCGGGGAGGCGGTGGCCGCGTTCGCCCTCTCCGAACCGGCGGCCGGGTCGGACGCCGCCGGCCTTCGGCTGCGGGCCGAGCCGGACGGCGACGGCTGGCGGCTCAGCGGCACCAAGACGTGGATCTCCAACGCCCCCGACGCCGACGTCTACACGCTGTTCGCCCGCACCACCCCGGACGCCCGTTCCCGCGGGATCACCGCCTTCGCGGTGCCAGGCGACGCCGCGGGGCTCGGCGGCGCGCCGATCGAGCTGCTGGCCCCGCACCCGATCGGCCGGCTGGAGCTGGACGGCGTGCGGGTCGGCCCCGACCAGGTCCTCGGCCAGGTCGACCAGGGGTTCGGGCTGGCGATGCGCACCCTCGACCGGTTCCGGCCGAGCGTCGGCGCGTTCGCGGTCGGCATGGCCCAGGCGGCGCTGGACGCGGCGGTCGCCCACGCCGCCGGCCGGGAGGCGTTCGGCCGGCCCCTGGCGGAGTTCCAGGCGGTCGCCCATGCACTGGCGGAGATGGCCACCCGCACCGAGGCGGCCAGGCTGCTGGTGTACGCGGCGGCCAGCCGCTACGACGCCGATCCGGCCGGGCCGGGAGTGACCCGGGCGGCCGCGATCGCCAAGCTGTACGCCACCGAGGCGGCCCAGGCCGTGGTCGACCAGGCCGTGCAGGTCCACGGGGCCAGCGCCCTGGAGCGCGGCCACCTGCTGGAGCACCTCTACCGCGAGGTCCGCGCCCCGCGGATCTACGAGGGCACCTCCGAGATCCAGCGCAGCGTCATCGCCCGCGAGCTGCTGGGACGCCGAGGGCCGGGATGAGCCGGCGGCCGCTGGCCTGGCTGGCCTGGGCGCTGTGGGCGCTGGCCCTGCTCGGGCTGGCCACGGTCGTCTGGTTGGAGCGCCTGTCGCGGCAGGCCGGCCGGGCCGACCTGGTCGGGTTCGGCGCCGACGCCGTCCCGTACGTGCTCGCCATGCTGAGCGCGGCGACGGTCGGGGCGGTGCTGGCCAGCCGCCGGCCAAGGCACCCGGTCGGCTGGCTGCTGCTGGCGCTGGGCGCCTCGGTGGTGGCGGGCGCCGTCACCGAGGCATACGCCTCCTATGGGCTGCTGGCCCGGCCAGGGGCGCTGCCGGGCGCGCGCTGGGCGGCGGTGTACACCGACGGCAGCTGGGTCGCCTGGCCGGCCCTGGTCGGCTTCGTCCTGCTGCTCACCCCGACCGGGACGCTGCCGTCACCAGGCTGGCGCCG
>WNFU01010760.1_pt1 | contig 10056 bp, 10 predicted proteins | sample 5400121 | NCBI WGS metagenome assembly WNFU01 (sample SAMN13153360, study PRJNA577476) | soil metagenome | isolation source: 100 cm soil or saprolite under grassland replicate 1 | place: USA:California | collected 2016-06-15
CGCGTCGATGGGCCCTCCGGCCTTACCTGTCGCGTCGACGCGCCGAAATCGACTCGTCGCTCCGAGAACGGGTCCCTATGACCCGTTGGGGACTCGCTGCGATCATGGATGTGCACGTTCATGAATGAAGCAGGTTAGGAGGTGTAGCGACGTAGGCCGCTTCCGGAAATTCCCACACTGAGGTGTCCGTACCCCAGTGTGGGGAAAAGGTGAGACGCTTGATCCAGGCCTACTTGAACCGGTAGGCGAGCGTGGCGCCCACGATGTGCGCCGTGTAGTTCCTCAAGTCGTTTCCGAGCCAGATCGATGACACACCCGGCATGAACGGGTTCAGGGTGTCGGTCCGCCAGTCGGTCTTCTCGAACATCTCGAACGCGTAGCCCACCTTCGCGGACCAGTTCTTGAGGAAGTGGTAGGTCAGCGCCGTCTCGAGCCTGATGATTGTGTCCTCGAAGGCAGGGAACCGTTTGGCCCTGGCGGTCTCGTCCTGGGCCGCCGTCCCGCTGGTCGGCGCCGTGGGATTCCGTGTCTCGATCCGACCGAGCGCGTTCGAGTAGTTGCCATTGATCGTCAGGTCGAGCACCTTCGGGATGAGTGCCGCCTTGACGCCAGCGTAGACCGTGTGCACCGTGTCCTGGAGGTCCGAGATCCAGTCGTAGTCGACGAAGTCGAACGTCGTGGCTCCGGTGACCGGCCGGCTGCGTGAGCGCATCTTCTGGAACAGGAGCTCGTAGGTGTAGCCGGCGGAGAAGACGACGCGCTCCAAAGGCCTCCAGCTCAGGTCGATCCCGGCCGACCAGCCGGCCTCCTCCTGAAGCCCGAGCGTCGAGGCGACGTAGTCGTCCCAGTGGTAGGTCGCGGTCGGGGTCGCCGTGAAGACGTCACCGAGAGTGAACTGGAGCTGCGCCTCCAGTTTCTGCCGATCGCGGTCGGACTCGTCGAACTTTCTCAGGAGAAGGCTCTGACCCGCCAGGGCGGCCGCGGGATCCTCCTCGACCGCATGCTCGGCGTGAGCACGCGTGTTGTACCGGTTGATCCGCCGGAACGACGGCGTGTAGGAGACCCGCGCCAGCAGCCACTCGGTCGGCGTCGCGTCGAGCGCGGCCTTGGCGGAGAACTCGTCGCTCACGGGCACCTCACGGTGCTCGTTGCGGTCCCATCGCTCCCAACCGACGCCGGTCGTGAGCGCGATGGACTCGAGCAGCCGCGTCCGGGCATCGAGCTCGGCGTTCTGCTTCTGGTAGCTCCAGCGCCCGGCCGAGCGCGAGGGCCCGAGCGTGGCGCCGTCGTTCACCACGACAGCCGGGAACGCGACCGTCCGGCTGTGGTCGGCATAGTCGTAGAACCGGTACTTCGCTCCGAAGGTCACCGGGTCGAATGGGCGGCTCGTGGCGCTCAGGTACACGAGCCACGTCTGCACGTTGCCGTCAAGACTCTGCTTCGGCAGGGCGAGGTTCGGGTTGCCGGCCAAGGCCGGGTTGATCGTGTGCGGGAGGAACGCGTCGTTCTGCAGGTGCAGGCCCCACGCGACGTTCGCGTTGACCCGCGTGCGCATCGGTAGGTTCACGCCACCGGCCAGATTCAGCGAGTGCGCCATGTTGCTCGGCGGAAGCGAGCTCTGCCCCGTCCCCGGTCCGGCCGCATCGCTGGCGCTGCAGGGCGCCGCGTTTCCGAAGCACGGGTTGTCCGCTCTGATGCGGGTGAGATCGTTCTCGAAGACGGACAGGCCGTACGCGAACTGGAGCTGGTATCGGGGCTCTGCGTACGCTCCGCGAAGCCGAAAGTCGTGGACGGTTTGCTCGATCGGCTGGAGCACCTCGTAGAAGTTGTTGCCGGGGCTCCCGAAAGCCATGCCCATCGGCTTGTCGCCCTCCTTGCGGGTCCGGGTGTATTCGGCCGCGAAGTCGAGAGCCGGCGACACGCTGTAAGCAAAGCGCATCAGCGCCTTGTCCCAGCGCACGCCGATCTCATCGAGCGCTGGGGCGCTGTTGTGCGCGCTCAGCGCGGGGCGAGGCGTGCTCAGCACGAAGACGCCGCGGTGGGGCTCGGTCGCGAGGAACCTCGCGGTGGTGGAGATGATATGGGGCGTCTGGTCCCACAGAAAGTCGAACTGCCAAGTCCCGAGGCGGCCGACCGACAGGTAATAGTCCTGGTCCGAGTAGCTCCACTTGGAGCCCCCGAACTCGCCGAAGAGGCTCTCGTCTGGACGCGACAAGCGCAGGTTGAGCCCCTGAAGCACGAGGCCGGGGCTGAGGTCCCGATACTCCTCGAACTTCGCACGCTCCGTCGACGAGGGGCGTTTGATGAAGGCTCGCCCGCCGGCCTCGATCTCTCCCTCGAGGTTGACACCGCCCGGCTGGGTCTGGGCGGAGGCGACGCCAGCCGCGCCGGCGACATGGAGAAGCAGGACGATCAGCCAGGTGACGCTCCGCTCTCTCACGTGTCCCTCTTATCGCGTAAACGCGAACCCGGATGGGTGGTTCGAGCCGTGGATCACCGCGTGACAGCTCACGCACTGGCGCCCCATCACGAACTTGAGTGAGCCGGTGTCACGCCCGTAGGGGCTGGTGGGGTGTCGGCTCTCGACGTGACACTGCTGGCAGAGTCGCGGCTTGGCGACCCGCAGCATGTTCTCGTGGTTCGAGCCGTGCGGATCGTGGCAGTTGGCGCAGCTCTCGTTGACCGGCGGGTGCACCCAGAGGAACGGGCCGCGCTTTTCGGCATGGCAGGTGTAGCAGGTGTTGTTGAGCGAGACTTCCTTCAGCAGCGACGGCGTGGCCGTGCCGTGCGGGTTGTGGCACGACGTGCACGTCATTTTCCCCTCGCGCAGCGGCATGTGCGAGGAGCGCATCTGCTGCGCCCGCTTCTGGAGGTGGCACGTCCCGCAGGTTTCGATCTCGGTCGCCCTGGCGAGCTGATGACGTGGGGAGACTTCTTCCATCACCTTGTGGCAACCGGTGCACGCCACGCCGCGCGCCTCGTGCGCGCTGCCCTGCCAGAAGAGATGGGGACCCTTGGTGTGGCACGTGGTGCACATGGCGTTGCGCTTTTCGACGGGCGTCTTGTCGTTCTTGGCGAACGTGATCATCCCGCCGACGCCCTTGCCTCCGCCCGCCTCGACGTGCTTCTGACCCGGGCCGTGACAATTCTCGCAGCCCACGCTCTCAGTGGTATTTCGCGGCTGCTTGAGGAACAGGCGGCCCATCCGGGTCGCCTCGAACTTCTTGAACGCCTCTTCGTGGCAGCCCTTGCAGGTCTCCGCGCCGACGTAGCCCGCCGGTAGTGACACCGGAGCGGTCTGGGCGGGAGGCTGCTGGGCGGGAGCCGGCCACGGGCGCGCAAGCGTGACCAGGAGGAGCAGCGTGGCAGCGGCGCCCACGCCCAGGCCGATGATCGCGTTCCGCGTCATGCCCGCTCCTCATGTACGACGGACAGACATCCACTCGATCCAGCACCGCTGCCCAGCAGACGCCGCGGAAAATAGCACTATGCTCGGGCCACCGCAATAGGCAATTCGCGCTAGCGCGGGATTTCGCGCGAGCGCGTTGCATCGCGGCCGGCGAACCCAGAGGCGCGGGTCAACTCGTCCAGCGTCAGGACGCCTTCGTAGCGCTGCCCGGCGATGAGCCAGGTCGGATAACGACGCACGGCGGCAGTCTCACACCGCGCCGGCGCGGCGCCGCGGCCGTGGGGATCGCACTCGACGTACGGGAGAAGCACCGCCGCGGGCCCGAACCGGGCCTTTTGCTCCCCGCATGCGGGTCACCAGTACGCACCGTAGAAGACGGCACCAGAGTCGGCGAGATGGCGCGCGAGCGCCTCCTGGTATGTCGAGGGAGCGGTGGGCACACCCGTCACGAAGACGCCGGCGGCGAAGACCACGGTCGCGACGGAGACCGACGCGCCGATCGCAACGAGACGGCCCGCCCGCGGCGCCGACCGCCGGCCGGCGCCGGTCGGACCGCGGAGGAGCAGCGTCACGAGGAGGGCCGGAGCGATGATCGCGTCGGCGAGGCAGTACGGGCAGACGGCGTGCAGCTCGCCGAACGCGATGTACGTGAGGTACGCGGAAAACGCCGTGGCGACGACCGCGAGCGCGTAGGCCGCCGTCCAGCGCCCGGACGTCGTGCCCGCCAGGGTCAGCGCGAGCACCGCCGCGTAGAGGACCGCGCCCCACGCCGCGGTCGGGACACCGAGAAAGACCGCGTAGCGACTGGCCTGGACGACGTCGCAGCCGCTCCCGCTCTCGCAGAAGAGCGCGACGGCGCCCGCCCACCTGGTCCACGCCAGGTACGCGGACAGGACGAGTCCCGCGGCGGCGAGCGACGCCACGGGCCAGTGACGCGCGCCTGGAGAGGGCTCGGCTTTGCGGCGGTTCGGCTTCACGTTGGGCCTCCCACTAGTAGCGGACGAGGGCCGCTTCCGCCTTGTCGCGGGCCGCGCGGAGGAGCGCGTCGGCCGCGAGCGGGTTGTGGACGGGTCGCGCCCTCCGGACCAGGGCGAGCGCGTCGCGCGCCTCCTTCAGCAAGGCCTCCGCCTCCAGAGTCCCGCGCCCGCTGCGGCGCGCGCGCGCGATCGAGGTCTCGGCGCTCTTGACGGCCTCGGCCGTCTTCCGGAGGTCGCCGTCGAAGCCGGTCGTCCACTCGGTCAGGAGCGCCGTGTACGGCGCCTCGTGGCAACCGAGGCACCTCTCACCGACGGCGGCGCGCGAGTGCTTCCGGCTCCAGTCATGGCACGCCGTGCAAGAGACCGCGGCCGCCATGAGATTCGGCTCGACCTTTGCGACCGTGGTCTTCGTCTCGCCGCGATAGAAGGCGGCCTGCGCCCGATGGCAGGACTCGCAGCGCTCGTTCTGCGGACTGTGGTGGCAGGACGCGCACGTCGCCGCGGTCGCCGTCACCGCCTTGTGGGTCTCCGCCGAGTGACACGAGGTGCACGTGGCGCCGAATTGGGTGACGTGGCGAGCGTGCGGAACCCGGAGGTTGCCGAAGGCGACGGTCTCCGCCGCCCTCACCTTTGCGATCTCGTGACAGAGGGCCGCGCAGTATCCCCCGCGCGCGAGCTGGTCGTCGGCCCGGGTCGGCGCCTTCCCGAGGAGCGTCATCGCCTCGTCGAGCCAACCGTTCGAGAGCTTGAGGAGGTCGGCCGCGTAGAAGACGTTGTGGACGCCCTTGGCCAGGGACACGTAGCGGACGTTGAACTCCGCGTCGTCGACGAGGATCCGGGCGCGCGTGGTCTTCGGGTTGGTCCGATCGGCGGCCTCGAGCGCGGCGCGTGTCGCCTTGAGCTTGGGCGAGACGCCCTCCGTCATCCGCGCCAGCGTGGTCGTCCATCGCTGGAGCATGCCACGGTACTTCTCACCGTGGCAGTTCACGCACGCCTGCTCGCTCGGCCGGAAGGTCTGGCCGCTCAGCTCTGCCGTTCCGGCCGCGGCGTTCGGCGCGATGTGGCAGGCGACACACTCGACGCGCACCTGGAACATGTGGCTCGGAATCGTGGGTGTCCCGCGCCCCCCGATTCCGATATACATCTGCACGACCCCTTGATGCTTGTCCCGGTGGCAGTTACGGCATTCCAGCTCGCCGGCGCGGTGCGGCGCCTGTCGGCGCGATAGCTCCTCCGAGGGAGCCGGGACGGGGGACTTCGTCGCCTGAGCGATGGTGAGCGCGTGGTGCACGCCAGCCGCCGGCTGGGCAAGCGGCGCCGTGCCGCCGGTCACGGAGACCGATGCGGCGAGGCCGAGAACAACGAGCCACGCTCTCATCGGCCCGGCGCCGCCCGGGGGAAGGGGAGCGCCGCGAAGATGCTCGCCGGGGCGCGGGCGCTGGGCGCGCCGATCGGCGGCGGCAGCCGGTGCTTGACCTCGTCGTGACAGCGGGTACAGCTGATCGTCTTCTCCGTGACGTGGACGGCGTGAATGCGCGCCACGTCGCCGAAGCGTTCGAGCTTCTCGGGCTGGTTGTGACACGTGAGACAGCGCTCACGCGGCGCGCCCCCCTGGCCCTCGACGACGTTCAGATGGCAGCTCTGGCACGCGACGCCGCGGCGCACCAGCTCGTCGTGCTTGAACCGGACGGAGCCCACCACGATGTCGCCCGTCGGAGCCAGGTGGCAGCTGGCGCAGCCGGCGATCGGCGCCAGCTCGCGGTCCCCCTTCGCGCCCTTGAAGTGGCACGTGAAGCACGTGGACAGCTCGACCTCGAAGTGCTTGTCCACGACGACCTGCGCGTGGCAGCTCGTGCAGCGAAGCTGCCATCCGGTCTTTGCCGCCTGCAGGTGCGTGCGATGGTCGAAGCGGATCCGGCCGGCGAACGTCAGCGCCCCCTTTGCTTCCAGCGCGCTCGCGGCGTGGCAACCCGAACGGAGGCAGCTCGCGTCCTCGACCTCGGCGAAGGGCTTGGAGTTGTACGTCCCGGTCGCCCATTTCGCCACCTGCGTGACCGCCTGGAACTTGACGCGCAGCGTGTCGCGCAGGCCCGGGGGATAGTGACATTCGACACAGCGGACGGCGGCGTGCCTGGAGTGTCTCCAGGCGTCGACATAGGGCCTCATGATGTGACACGAGTTGCAAAACTTCGGGCTCGCGCTCACGTGCCAGAGGCCGGCGCCGGCGGCGCCGCCGATCACCACCACGAGCGCGACGACGAGAAGGACGATGGCGCCCCGGCCGAGGCCGCGCAGCCCCGTCACTTGTGGCATCTGTCACACTCGTCGATCGGGAACACCACCACGCCGCCCATCGTCGTCTTGCCGTCGTGGCAGGCCCCGCAGAATTTCCCCTCCTGCTTGGCCGCCAGCGTGATCGGCCCGGACGCACCGCGCTTCATCTTGAAGTCCCGCATGTGACAGAGCGTGCACTTCTCGACTTTTGCCCTGTGCCTGTCGTGACTGAAGGTGACCTGTCCCGGACTGCCGTCGCTCTTGGCGATCGCGAAGTCGGGCGGCATCCTCACCTGAGCCCCGCCTGGAGCCGCGTGGAGCGCGCCGAGCCCGAGGCCGGCGAGCAGCACCCCGACGGCCGTCGCGAAGCGGAGCGACGCTTCGCGTCCCGCCGGCGGCTTCACGGCGCGTCAGCGCGCCGGAGGAAACCGAGGAGATGCACCATCTCGTCTCCCGCGAAGCGGGGATAGAGCACGCCCTGCTGGACTGCCGCCGCCGCCATGCGCGGGGTGTGCGCCCACATGGTCGCTCCCCAGGTCGCCGCCGGCGCATAGCTCGCCCGGCGCTCCGCGAGATCCGGGCCGACACGACCGCCCTCGCCTCTCAAGCGGTGACACTTCAGGCAACCCTTGCCGACGAGCGCCACCCGCCCCTTGAACGGGTCCGGCGATGGGTCCCGGCTCGGATCGGCCATGAGATACGTCATGAGGTCGGCCATCTCGGCCGCGCTGATCCGCGGCCACTCGACGCCTTCGAGCTTCAGCACCGTGAACATTGCGGGCGCGTGGTTCCAGAGCCGGCCCGTGAACTCGTAGGCCCCCTGCGGCCGGCGCAGGTCCTCGAGGGGCGGCCCGACGCCGGGTTGCCCCCGCGGGTGGTGGCACAGCGAGCACTGCTTGGCCGCGAAGATCTCCTGCCCGCGCGTGGCATCGCCCGCGGGCTGGGCGGCGGCGGGGCCGAGCGCGATCGCGACGAGCGCGGCCCCGAGCAGGAGGCCGACGATCACTTCTTGTGGCACCGCACGCAGTTGTTGTCGGCGGCGACCGTGAAGACGCGCGTGCCTGCGATCTCGGTCTTTCCGTCGTGGCATGCGCCGCACTGTTCGCCCGCCTTCATCTTCTCCATCGCCAGCGGCCCCGAGGTTCCCTTCTTCATCTTGAAGACCTTGACGTGACAGGCCTGGCACTTGTCGACCTTCGCCTTGTGCTGCTCGTGGCTGAAGGTCACGAGGCCGGGACTGTCCTTGCCGCGCTCGAAGGTGAAGTCCGCGGGGACCTTCACCTGGGCGCCGGCCAGGGCTGCCGCGGTTATCAGAATGGCGAAGCAGACGACTGCGCATGCGCGAAGGCTCGTGAAACGCACGGGATTCTCCTCCTTTGTCACTTCGTGGGACTGGCAGTGTAGCCGAGATACGTGAGCGCCAGCACGTACACGATCAACGCGATCCCGATCAACGTGAACAGCGGGCTCGGCTCGCCGCGCACGGCGCGACGGTCGAGAAACGGGATGAGCAGGAGGACCACCCCGCCGAGGCCGAAGCCGACGACGCCGACGATCTCCCCTTCGATACCCAGGATGTGGCTCGGGAGGTACTTGAGCGTCTGGAACATGAACACGAAGTACCATTCGGGCTTGATGCCCACCGGCGCCGGCGCGAACGGGTCGGCTTTTTTCCCCAGCTCTGCGGGGAGGAAGGCCGCCAGCGCCGCCAGGATGGCGATGGCCGAGAGCCAGCCGACGACGTCACGCAGGAGGAAGTTCGGCACGAAGGGCATGAAGCGCGGAGCGCCCTCGCGCTCGACGCCGGGCGGCACGCTCATCCCGTGCTTCTGGACGAGATACAGATGGAGGCCCAGGGCGAGCGCGACCAGCGCCGGGAGAACGGCGACGTGGATACCGTAGAACCGCGTGAGCGTCGCGCCGGTCACCTCGTCCCCCCCGCGAAGCAGCCGGAGGAGAAAGCGACCGACCAGCGGGACGGCGCCGGTGATCTCCGTGCCCACCTTCGTGGCGAAGTAGGCCAGCTCGTTCCAGGGCAGGAGGTAACCGGTGAACCCGAAGGCCAGCGCCACGCCCAGGAGCGCCATTCCCGAGAGCCACGTCACCTCGCGCGGCGGGCGGTACGCCTTGAGGAGCAGCACGCTGAAAAGATGGACGAACAACGCGAGGATCATCAGGTTGGCCGACCACGCGTGGATGGAGCGGATCAACCAGCCGAACTCGACCTCGGCCATCAGGAACTGGATTGACTCGTACGCCTCCTCGGCGCTCGGCCGGTAATAGAGGAGCAGCAGGATGCCGGTCGCCACCTGGACGACGAAGAGGAAGAGCGTCATTCCGCCGAAGTAGTACCAGAGGCCGTGACGGTGAACCGGGACCTGCTTCTTCCTCGCGAGCTTCTCGAGGTCCGCCAACCCGATGCGTTGATCGAGCCAGGTCCAGAGCTTGCCGTGGCGCGTCTCGGACACGGCCATGCTCAGGCGCTCTTGCTCACCACGATCTGGTTGCCGCGGGTGTTGACGACGAAGCCGTCCAGCGGCCGAGGGGGCGGACCGGCGATGTTCTGGCCGTTGAGGTCGAAGTGCCCGTTGTGGCACGCGCACCAGATATGGCTCAGGTCGGGCCGGTACTGCACCGTGCAGTTCAGATGGGTGCACACGGCCGAGAACGCGCGGAGCTCGCCCGTCGGCGTGCGGACGAGGATCCCCGGCCGGCTGCCGAACTTGAAGACCAGCCCTGTGTTCGGTTTCACGTCGTCGGGCTTGATCGCGAGCGTGACCGCCGCGGCCGTGGACTCGCCCGCTTTCGGAGGGACCAGGTAGCGGCCCACCGGATACAGCACCGAGAGCAGGAACGCTCCGGCGCTCGTGCCGAGCATCCAGTTGACGAAGCCTCGTCGGGTCGTGAGCCCCTCGAGCGTCTGGTCCATGTGGCGCCTCCGCGCTCAGCCTCCCGTTCGTGACTGCTGCCGACGCTCCAGCTGGCGGATCTTGAGGACGAGCGCGGCGATGAGCGCCAGGATGATCACCAGGGATACCGCGAGCCCCGCCTTTCGGAACCGGAGCTCCCTGAGCGCTCGGACACCCCGGGCATGGGCCTTCGCGCTGACGCCGAGCCCGGCGTCCGTCTCCTTCTTCACGGCATCCACGGCGAACGCGTGGACAGCCGCGCGGGCCTTGACGAGAGCGCCCGTGGCCTCGTTCAGGTCGAACTGGGCCTGGCTGACTTCCATCCCCGCGTGCTCCGCCTGGAGCAGGATCGCGCGCGCCCTGTCGGATTCGTTCCTGAGCGAGTCGATGAGGGCCCGCATCTCGGCCGCGCTCTTCCCGGCCTTGTCGGACGCCGAGTGACAGCTCGCGCACACGGCCTTGTCTCCGAGTCCGAGCATCTCGTCAC
>WNFU01010764.1_pt1 | contig 10055 bp, 12 predicted proteins | sample 5400121 | NCBI WGS metagenome assembly WNFU01 (sample SAMN13153360, study PRJNA577476) | soil metagenome | isolation source: 100 cm soil or saprolite under grassland replicate 1 | place: USA:California | collected 2016-06-15
AACCCCCGAGCGACCGCGTGCCCGATCTGGCCCACCCGACCCACACCCGTGACGAGCGCGATCTTGCCGCGAAGGTCAGGGGGCATGCGCGACGATCTCGTCCACGGGAGGAGCGCCGCGCTGCGCGAAGGCGACCGTGCCGTCCCGCTGCACGACGTACACCGAGCGCTGGATGCCCTTGCCGTCGTCCTTCAGGGCGTGGTAGGCGCGGGCGATGGCGCGGTCGGGGTCGGAGAGCAAGGGAAAATTGAAACGCAGCTTCCGGACGTAGCTCGCGTGGCTCTCCACGCCGGCGGGGTTGACGCCGAAGGGCTGGATGCCCGCTTTTTGGAACTTGGCCATCTCGTCGCGCACGGCGGAGAGTTGGCGGTTTCAGCCGGGGGTGTTGTTTCCGGGATAGAACACCAGCGCGACCTGATTCGTCTTCAGCACGCCGGCCAGGCTGTAGGTCTGTCCATCCGACGCGGCGGCGGTGAACGGGGGTGCCTTGCTGCCGACGGCGAGGAGGTCGCTCATGAGATGTCCCTACGCGCGTCCGCGACGGTTGCTCGTGACGTCTTCCCGCGACGCTCTTCGAGCTGTTCCAGCCATTCGAGGGGAATGTCCATCCCGCCGAGCGGCGCATGGGAATCCCCGAGTTCCATGTCGCCGTGCCAGTCCGAGCCGCCGCTGATGGCCAGGCCGAGCCGCTGAGCGATTCCGGTGAGGCGGCGCTCGGTGCCGGAAGAGTGGCTCGGGTGGCGCACCTCGAGGCCGTCGAGACCCTGCTCCTGGAACTGCCGGATCTGGCCCTCGGTACCGTGGTCGCCGAGGTGGGCGGCGACGGCGACGCCTCCAACGGCGTGCACCAGCTCGGCGACCTGCTGGAGTATTGGGAGCGGCTTCTCGACGTAGGCGGGCCTGCCCCGGCCCAGATAGCGCGCAAACGCGTCGTTCATGTCGACGCACACGCCACGCTGCACCAAGACCCGAGCCACGTGGGGGCGACCCAGCGCCCCGCCGTCCGCCGCTCGCACGATGTCCCCGAGCTCGATCGCGATGCCGAGCCGGCGCAGGTGCGCCACGATCTGCTCGGCACGACGGTGCCGCGCGGCCCGCGTGCCGGCGAGGAATTCCTCGAGCCGGGCATGACCCGGTGGCAGAAAGTAGCCGAGCAGGTGGAGCTCGCCCCAGGGCGCTTTCACGCTGAACTCGCAGCCGGATACGACGCGCACGCCGAGCGGCTCACCCGCGCGGGTCGCCTCGGGGACGCCGCCGGTCGTGTCGTGGTCGGTCAGCGCGATCGCGGCCAGACCGGCCGCGTGCGCCCGCCGCGCGACTTCGGCCGGAGGATACTCCCCGTCCGATGCCGTCGAATGGCAATGCAGGTCAACGCGCGCCGTAGGCACCCTCCGGCGCGGTCCAGGCCGGCTGCGACTGCCGGAACAGCTCCACCAGCTCCCGCTCGGAGAGCTCGGCCAGGGCGGCGTCGGGACTGCGGCTACCCACGGGTGCGTAGCGGGTGAAGCGGCGGCGGCGCTCGGGCCCGGTCCCCTGCTCGAACACCACGCCGAACTGGTCGCGGTCGTACACCGTCACGCGCCCGGCCGGGGCCACCTCCCACGTCTCCCCGTCCACGACGATCGTTCGCCCCGCCATCGCCGCTCCCTTACGCCTCGGTGGGCGTCGCGAGAGAAACCTCGGTCCACAGCTCCCACGCATCCGGGGCGTAGGTCCCGAGGCTCTGCAGCCGTTTCTCGAGCTTGATCTCCTCGGGCAGGCGCGACGCCTGGGCCCGGTGCGACATTTCGGTCTGGCTTTCGGAGAACTCCGTGAAGAGCTGCGGGTCCTTGGCGTTGCGGAACACCCAGATCCGCTGGCCGCGTGCCTCGGCGAACTGACACAATTCCCGCAGGGTGGCGAGGTAGTCGGCCTCGTGGGTCGGAGGCACGCGCACCCGCGCCGCGGTGAGCACTTTGGGCATGGCTAGATCGCTCCCTCGGGGAAGTCCTCGAGCGCGCGTTTCACGTCGGCGAGGAATCGGTCCGCGTCGGCGCCGTCGACTACGCGGTGGTCGTAGGACATCGACACCATGCCCATGGTGCGGATCGCGATCGTGTCGGTGCCGTCCGGCAGGGTCACCACCTTGGGACGCTTCTCGATCGTGCCCACGCCGAGGATCGCCACCTGCGGCTGGTTGATGATCGGCGCCCCCGCGTACGACCCGAACACGCCCGGGTTCGTGATGGTGAAGGTGCCGCGCTGGATCTCGTCGGGTAACAGCTTCTTGGTCCGCGCGCGCTCGCCCAGGTCGTTGATGGCGCGGGCCAGGCCGCCGAGCGACAGCTCGTCGGCGCGCTTCACGACCGGCACGATGAGCCCCCAGTCGAGCGCCACCGCGATCCCGATGTTCACGTCGCGACGATAGATGATGTTGTCACCCGAGACGGCGGCGTTTACCACCGGGTGTTTTTTCAGATTCTCGGCGCAGATCTTCGCGATGAATGCGAGGTAGGTGAGATTCATGCCGCGCTCGGCGTACGCGGCCTTGTGCTTGCGGCGCAGCTCGGCCACGCGGCTGTAGTCGACCTCGAAGAAGCTCGTCACGTGCGCCGAGGTGCGGCGCGACATGATCATGTGATCCGCGGTGATCTTGCGGATCCTCGAGAACGGCTCGACGCGGTCACCGGGCCAGGGCTCGACCACCGGATGCGCGACGGGACCTACCGAAGGGAGCGGGGAGCGGGGAGCGGTACCCGCAGGTGTCGCGCCGGGCATGGATACGCCGCGCTCGATAACGCCGAGAATGTCCTGCTTCGTCACGCGCCCCGCGAAGCCGGTTCCGGGGATGGTCGAGATATCGACCTGATGCTCGGCGGCGATCTTGCGAACCAGGGGAGTGGATTTGCGGCGCAGGCGCTCCTCGGCGGTCTCTGCCCCGTCGCCCTTCGGGACGACGGGGGAGGACGGGGAAGGTCGGGGGAGGACGGGGGAGGTTGAGGGCGGCGAGACCGCGGTGCCCCCGGGAGCAGCGGGTGCCCGCTGGGCTGCTGCGACCGGGGGCGCCGCGGGCGAAGCCGTCGTCACCGCCGCCTTGTCCGTCTCGATCACCGCCACGAGCGTCTGCACCGGGACAGTCTGTCCTTCCTGCACCTTGATCTCGGCCAATACGCCGGCGCTGGGCGCCGGGATCTCGGCATCCACCTTGTCGGTCGAGATCTCGAACAGCGGCTCGTCCCGCTTGACCTCGTCGCCGAGCTTCTTGAGCCACTTGGCCAGCGTCCCTTCGGCGATCGACTCGCCCATCTGGGGCATGAGGACGTCTACGCGCGCCATAGAGTCTCCATCAATACGCCGCAAGCCATCTTGCAGCCTTCACAATGTCTTCCGTCTGGGGCAACACGAAATCCTCCAGGGTCGGCGCATAGGGCAGCGGCACGTCGTGCGCGGTCACCCGCATGATGGGGCCGTCGAGCCACGCGAACGCCTGCTCGTTGATGCGCGCGGCGATCTCGCCGGCGAGGCCACCGGTCCGCGTGTCCTCGTGCACGATGAGCACCTTGTTGGTCTTCTGCACCGTGCGCATGATCGCGGCGTCGTCCATCGGCAACAGCGTCCGCAGGTCGAGCACCTCGACCGAGAGGCCGTCGTCCTTCGCCAGCTGGTCGGCCGCCTCGAGCGACTTCCACACCGTGGCTCCATAGGTGACGATGGAGAGGTCCTTTCCCTCGCGGGCGAGCCGCGCCTCCCCGATCGGGGTGAGGATCTCCTCCTTCTCCGGCAGCGCTTCCTTGATCCGGCGGTACAGCCACTTGTGCTCGAGGTAGATCACCGGGTCCTCGTCCCGGATGGAGGCCTTGATCAGGCCCTTCGCGTCCCGCGCGGTGGCGGGATACACGATCTTCAGGCCCGGAGTGTGAAAGAAGGCCGCCTCAGGGTTCTGCGAATGGAACGGGCCACCCCGCACGTACCCGCCGCAGGGGCCTCGCACCACGATCGGGGTCGCGAGACCGGCGCGGTAGCGCGCGGTGGCGACGTAGTTCGTGAGCATGTCGTAGGCGCAGGAGATGAAATCGATGAACTGCATCTCCGCCACCGGGCGCATGCCCATGTGGGCCGCCCCGGCCGCCGCGCCGACGATCGCCGCCTCCGAGATGGGCGTGTCGATGACGCGCGCCTCGCCGAACTTCTTGGCAAAGCCCTCGGTGACCTTGAACGCACCGCCGTACGCCCCCACGTCCTCTCCCAAAATGAAGACGCTCGGGTCGCGCTCCATCTCTTCCCACAGCCCCTGACGCAGGGCTTCGAGGTAGGTGACCTCAGCCATCACAGGCTCCGGTACCAATGTCGCGCTGCGGCCGGCGGGTCGGCGTAGACACCGCCCAGCGCCGACTCCCCCGGCGGCAGCGGCTCGTCGATGCAGGCATCGGTCGCCTGATCGATCTCGACCTTCACGCGGTCGTCGATCGCCTTCAGCTCGCGCTCCTCGGCCCACTCGTGCTGCATAAGCTGCTTCACGTAGCGGTCGACCGGATCGTTCTCCTTGGCCCACCAGTCAAGCTCGTCCTTGGGCACATAGTGCTGGTCGTCATGCTCGGCGTGGCCCTTGCGACGGTACGTTTTGACCTCGAGGAACTGCACGCCGTGACCGCGTCGGGCCCGCTCGACGGCGAACTTGGTGGCCTCGTACACCGCGAGCACGTCGTTCCCGTCCACGGTGACAGCGGGGATGCCGTAGCCCTTCGCCTTCTCGGCGAGGTCCTTGACCGCGAACTGCTTTTCGGGAGGCGTCGAGTAGGCCCAGCGGTTGTATTCCGCGATCACGACGAGCGGGACCTTCTGGACCGCGGCGAAATTGAGGCCCTCGTGGAAGGTGCCGGTCGAGGTCGCCCCGTCGCCGACATAGACCAGCCCCACCCGCGGCTCGCCCCGCAGCTTGAAGGTCAGCGCGATCCCGGCCATCACCGGAACCATGTCGCCGAGATGCGAGATCTGGCCGAGGTAGCCCTTCTCGAGATCGTTGAAATGGACGTTCAGCTCACGCCCGCGAGTAGGGCTCTCCGCCTTGGCCATGTACTGGCGCAGGATCGCCAATGGCTCGGCACCCATAACGAGCAGCGAGCCCAAGTTACGGATCAGGGGCGACAGGATGTCCGGGTTGGGCCCTCGGGCGAGGGCATACGCCGATCCGACCGACTCCCCCTCCTGACCGAGGGAGCGAAACAAGCCGCCGATGACCTTGCTCTGGCGGTAAAGGGCGGTGAGCCGTTCCTCCAGGGTCCGGGTGAGCCGCAGGTAGCGATAGATTTCGAGCAGCTGGTCGCGGGTGAGGCCCGCCGGGATGGGCGGCGTCTGCGTGGTCGATGCGGCGCGCGATGGCATGACGTAAATTGTAGTGGGCGTCCAACCCCGGGGCCATGCCCCGGGGTCAAGCAGGAGGCGGTATGGCGACGTTGAAGCTGCGGGTGACGGGAATGACGTGCGGGCACTGCCAGATGAAAGTCGAGAAGGCGCTGCTGGGCGCGAGCGGCGTGTACTCCGCCATCGTCGACCTCTCGGCCGGCGAAGCGGAAGTGGACTTCAACGACGACGCCGCGACGACGGACCAGCTCATCGCGGCGGTGGCGAAGGCGGGCTACGGCGCGAAGGTGGCGGGCTAGTACGCTCCCCGGAGCTCGTGACCCGGCTCGACTTGTTTGTGCACCTCCGCGAGGAAACGTTTGGCGAGCCGGTCGAGCTCCGACTCGCCCACCTGATCAGTGCCGACCTCCACCAGCGTGTAGTGCCCGCCCTCGGCGCGGGCAGCAATGGTCACTTTGCCGAGCGCGCCCGCGTAGGTGCGCCGTCGCGCCGCCTCGTCGGCAGGTGCGAGGCGCGTGCCGAAGAACGCCTTTGCCTGCGTCAGCACATCGTCGGGGCTCAGGGTGGTCCGGTGGAAATACCTCACAGGTTCCCCTCCCATGCCGGCTTGAAGCGCCGCAGCGTCAGGCTGTTCAGTACCACGCTCAGGCTCGACCAGGCCATCGCCGCGCTCGCGAGCACTGGTGAGAGCAGCACGTGGAGCCACGGGTACAACGCCCCGGCGGCGACGGGGATCCCGATCACGTTGTAGACGAAGGCCCAGAAGAGATTCAGCTTGATCGTCCCCATGGTGCGCCGCGACAGCTGAATCGCGGTCACCACGCCGCGCAGATCGCCGCGGATCAGCGTCACGTCGGACGCTTCCATGGCGATGTCGGTTCCCGTCCCGATCGCGATCCCCACGTCGGCCTGCGCGAGGGCCGGCGCGTCGTTGATCCCGTCGCCCACCATCGCCACGTGCTGGCCCTGCCGCTGCAGCTTCTTCACGATGTCGGCCTTCTGCGACGGCAGCACCTCGGCAAGGATGTCGTCGATCCCCACCTCCTTCGCCACCGCTTGCGCTCCACGCTTCGAGTCGCCCGACACCATCATCACCGCGAGCCCTAGGCGTTTCAGAGAGGCGACGGCCTGGGGCGTGGTCGGCTTGATGGGGTCGGAGATCGCGATCACGGCGTACACCGTGTTGTTCACCACCACGATCACCGGGGTGCGCCCCTGAGCCGCGAGCCGGTCGGCGTCGGGACCGAGCGTCCCGAGCTCGAGGGTGCGCTCGCGGGCGTGGCGCAACGAGATCACCTCGATGATGCGCCGGTCCACGGTGCCGCGCACTCCCCGCCCTTCCATGGCCGCGAACTTCTCGACCGGCAGGACGTCGACCTGCCGATCCTTGGCCGCCTTGGCCACGGCGAGCGCGAGCGGGTGCTCCGAGCGCTGCTCCACCGAGGCGGCCCACTTGAGCACTTCCCCCGGTGCGAGCGGCGTGCCGTCCGGCCGCTTGGCGGTGACGATATGCGTAACGGACGGCCGGCCTTCGGTGATGGTCCCGGTCTTGTCGAGCAGCACGGTGCGCACCCCGGCGAGTCGATCGAGCGCTTCGCCGCTCCGGATCAGGATGCCGTACTCGGCGGCCTTGCCCGTTCCCACGAGGATCGCTGTGGGCGTGGCGAGGCCGAGCGCGCACGGGCAGGCGATGATGAGCACCGTCACGAGCGCGACGGTGGCAAACACGAGGGCCGGCGCGGGCCCCAGGTCGTACCAGATCACGAACGCCGCGATTGCCAGCGCGATGACGAGCGGCACGAACACACCCGCCACCCGATCGGCGAGCTGCTGGATCGGCGCCTTGGTCGCCTGGGCGTCTTCGACCAGCTGGACGATCTGACCCAGCGCGGAGTCCTTGCCGACGCGCGTGGCGCGGAACGTCACGCTGCCCGTCGTATTCAGCGTCGCGCCGATCACCTCGTCGCCGATCTTCTTGGCCACAGGCATCGGCTCTCCGGTCAGCATCGATTCATTCACCGCAGAGGCGCCTTCGGTGACGATGCCGTCAACCGGGATCTTTTCACCGGGCTTCACGATCACGAGATCCCCCGGTACGACCGCCTCCACCGCGATGTCGGTCTCCTTGCCGTCACGCACAACGTGCGCCGTGCGTGGGCGGAGGCCGGCGAGGCGCCGGATGGCTTCCGAGGTACGGCCCTTGGCACGCGCCTCGAGCAGCCGCCCGAGGAGAATGAGCGCGATGATGGCCGACACCGTTTCGTAGTAGACGTCCGCCTGGCGCCCCGCGCCCGCAAACACGCCGGGCGTGAAGGTGGCAACCAGCGAATACAGGTAGGCCGCGCCCGTGCCCACGGCGATGAGCGTGTTCATGTCGGCAGTGCGGTGCTTGAACCCGCTCCACGCGCCCCGGTAGAACTGGCCGCCCGACCAGATCACCACCGGCAGCGTGAGGATGGCGAGTCCGACCCTGATCCACTGCGGGTCGAGCGCCCCACGCCCGGCGAGCGCCTCCTGGAGTCGCAGGGCGACCGGCAGGAGCAGCCGGCCAAGCAGATCGACCTGCTTCAGCGTGACATCGGCATCGTGCGCCATCAGGAGCATCGAGCCGAGCATGCTCACGACGGTCACGGCGGCCGCGAGGGCGAACTTCCACGTGAGCGCCCGGACCTCGCGCGCGCGCGCGAGTCGCTCCCGCTCGAGGGGATCCTCGGCGGCAATCGGCTCCGCGACCCGGAAGCCCGCTCGCTCGACGGCCTGCTCGAGCACTTCCGCGGTCGTGGCGCCGGGGATGTAGTCCACTGTGACGATCTCCGTGGCCTGGTTGGCGGCGGCGCGGATCACGCCCGGCACGGCCCGCAACGCCTGCTCGAGCGGCGCGACGCTCGGCGCGTAGTGCAGCTGCTCGACGGTGAACGTCACGCCCGCTTGGCCGCAGTCGTAGCCCGCCGCCCGGACCGTCTTGATCAACTCGGCGACGTTCGTCTGCGCATCGTCATAGTCCACGGCGCCCTTGCCGGTGGCGTAATTGACGGCGGCGTTGGCGACGCCGCCTGCGCTCCCCAACGCCGCCTGCACCGTGGCGGCGCACGAGGCACAGCTCATTCCCTCGATGGGCAGGACGATGCGGGCTTTACTCATGGAACTTGTGCGGGGAGGCCGAGGGCCGCCGGTCGGTGGTGGCGGGCTCCACCACGAGAAGGCCCTTCAGCATGTTCATGCCGCAGTGGAAGCGGAATTCGCCCGCCTCCTCGGGGGTGAACTCGACGGGCGTGGTTTGAAACGCCGGGAGGGCCGTGTCGATCCCGAAGTCCTCGAACACGACGCGCTCCGAGCAATCCGCGGTCTCGTCGCGGTAGAACTGGAGCCGCACCGGCTCGCCGGCCCGCACGACCACCGTATCGGGTGTGTAGCCACCCTTCACGACCACCCGCACCTCCTGCACGCCGGCGACGGTGGGCGCCCCGGTTGCCGACCCCTTCGAGAGCAGGAAATACCACAGCACCCAGACGATGGCGACGAGGCCGACGGCCGTGACGACGTACTGCGCGACGCTCACGCCTTCTCGTAGTACTCGATGCCGAGGTGGGTGATTTGTTCCTCGCCCATCAACCAGCGCAGCGTATTCTTGAGCTTGGTGTGCTGGATGAACAGATCGTGCTCAGGATACAGCCCGGGGGCCGTCTGGGGGCTCTTGAAGTAGAAGGACAGCCACTCCTGGATCCCCGAGAGCCGCGCCCGCTGCGCCAGGTCGAAGAACAGGGCCAGGTCGAGGACGATCGGCGCGGCGAGGATGGAGTCGCGGCACAGGAAGTCGACCTTGATCTGCATCGGATAGCCCAGCCATCCGAAGATGTCGATGTTGTCCCACCCTTCCTTGTTGTCGCCGCGGGGCGGGTAGTAGTTGATCCGCACCTTGTGGAACACATTGCCGTACAGCTCGGGGTACTGGTCCGGCTGCAGGATGTACTCGAGCACGCCGAGCTTGGACTCCTCCTTGGTCTTGAACGATTCGGGATCGTCGAGGACCTCGCCGTCGCGGTTGCCGAGAATATTGGTCGAGTACCACCCCGCGAGTCCGAGCATGCGCGCCTTGAACGCGGGCGCCAGCACCGTCTTCATCATGGTCTGGCCGGTCTTGAAGTCCTTGCCGCCGATCGGGAGCTTACGCTCCTCGGCCAGGTGCTGGAGCCCGGGAATATCGACCGTGAGATTGGGGGCCCCGTTGGCGAACGGCACGTTTTCCATCAGAGCGGCGTAGGCGTACAGCATCGACGGCGCGATGGCGGGATCGTTCTGCTCCATCGCCCGCTCAAACGCTTGCAGGTTCTGGTGCGCCGGTCCGGGCGTGAGGAACACCTCGGTCGAGGCCGCCCAGATCATCACGAGGCGGGCCGCGCCGGAGCGCTGCTTGAAATCGCGGATGTCGTGGCGCAGCTCTTCGGCGAGATCGCGCTTGGTCTTGCCGCCCTTCACGTTGGTGCCGGTCAGCCGTTTCACATAGTGCTGGTCGAAGGCGGCCGGGAGCGGCTTGATCCCCTTCAGAAAGTCCGCGATCGGCTCCAGGTGCTCGTGCCGGTCCAGCACGCCGGCCTTCACCGCAGCGGTGTAGGCGTCATCGGGAATCGGGTCCCAGGCGGCGAACACCAAGTCCTTCAAGTCGGTGAGGGGCACGAATTCCTTGATCTTCGGACTCCGCTTCTCGGTGCGCTTCA
>WNFU01013357.1_pt1 | contig 10055 bp, 8 predicted proteins | sample 5400121 | NCBI WGS metagenome assembly WNFU01 (sample SAMN13153360, study PRJNA577476) | soil metagenome | isolation source: 100 cm soil or saprolite under grassland replicate 1 | place: USA:California | collected 2016-06-15
CTCGCGCTCGACGTCACCCGCACCGACACGACGATCATCCACGTGGACTCGCTCAATCCGGTCGAGATCGAGGTGACGAACCTGTTACAGTTCTGGCAGCGGGACACGACGCAGGCGACCACGCTCGCTGTGCGGGCGAAGTACGAAGGGGCGGACTTCGCGGAGGTCCGCTTCTATCCGTCGAGCGCGGTGGCCTACCGCCCCGCGCTGCACGTCACCTACGTGCCGCGGTTCCCGTTCGGGAAGCCGTGATGCTGCGAGTCGAAGGTTGGAACGTTGGAAGGTTGGAGAGCACGGGGGTGGCGCCCCTCGTGCTCCTACTTTCCCTCCTTCCAACCTTCCAACTTTCCGCCCAGGACTCCCAGTACGGTATCCGCGGGCTCGGCACGCCCGGACGCGGCGAGTCGGTGCGGGCGCGCGCCACCGCGGGGGCGTTCGGACCGTTCGACCCACTGTCGCCGATCACCGACGCCGCGCTCGCCGACATCGGCCACCTCACGGCTACGGGCATGAGCGGCACGTCCTACCGCGACGTGGACATGACCGGCACGAGCGCGGCGCTCCGCACCACGCGGTTTCCACTGATGCTGCTCGCGGGGCCGCTCTCCCCGCGGGTGTCGCTCGGCACCGGGTTCACGACGTACCTCGACAAGTCCTGGGACGTGACGGTCCGCGGCGACACCGTGCTGCGCGGCGTGGATCAGCCGTATACCGACGAGCTCACGAGCGACGGCAGCGTCGCCGACATCCGGTTCGCTGCCGCGAGCCGGCTGTCGTCGCGGATCGCCGTGGGCGGAGGCCTGCACCTGCTCGCCGGGTCGACGCGCCTCACCGCCGAGCGGCGCTTCGACGACACGACCTATCACACGGCGCAGCAGACCGCGACGGTCCGCTACGACGGGGTCGGCGTGTCGGGGCGCCGGCACCGGGTCATTCGACACCTGGAGCTGGTCGGCGGGCGCGGAGCTCGGCGGCGGGTTTTCACCGATCCGGCTCGGCGTGCGCGGCGGCCAGCTGCCGTTCGGCCCCGGCACCACCGCCCCGACCGAGTTCGCGGTCGCGGCCGGGTCGGGGCTCGGGTTCGCGCAGGGCCGGGGCCTGCTCGACGTCGCCGTGGAGCGCCTGCAACGCCAGGGCGGGGGGCTCACCGAGCGGGTCTGGACGCTGCTCTTCGGGCTCACGATCCGGCCGTGAACGTCTACTTCCACACCTTCGGTTGCAAGGCGAACCAGTACGACACCGAGCTCGTGCGCCAGGCGTTCGCGGACCAGGGCGCCACCGCAGTGGACGCCCCCGACGCGGCCGACCTCGCCGTCGTGAACTCCTGCACCGTGACGCACGAGAGCGAGGCGAAGCTGCGCCGCTTCGTGCGGCGGCTCGCGCGGAGCGCCGGAGGCCGCAAGCTCGAGACGGTGGTGATGGGCTGCGCCGCGGCCCTGGACGACGGCGCGATCGCCGCGCTCCCCGCCGTCCGAGCCGTCGTCGGAGGCGCCGATCCGGCGCGTGTGCTCCGGGCCGCCGGATTCGTCGCGCCGCGCGTCGATCCCGTGCTGCGCCGCTTTCATGCCAACGCACGGGGTTGGCTCAAGATCCAGGACGGCTGCGACGAACACTGCACCTTCTGCGCGACCACCGTCGCGCGCGGGGCGAACCGGTCGCGGCCCGTGTCCGAGCTGGTCGACGAGGCGCGGGCGCTCGCGCAGCATCACGCGGAGATCGTGCTGACGGGGGTGCACATCGGCACGTATGGACGGGACTCGGGGCTCGGGGTTCGGGGCTCGCTGGGTGACTCCCGAGTCCCGAGCCCCGATCCCCGAGCCCCGTCGCTCGGCGAGCTTCTCGAAGCCCTCGTCTCCGCCGTCCCCCAGGTCCGCTTTCGGCTCTCGTCGATCGAAGCCACCGAAATCGACGACACGATCGCGCGGCTCTTGATCGAGGCCCCCGCGAATCTCGCGGCGCATCTCCACGCGCCGCTGCAGTCGGGCTCAAATCGGGTCCTCAAGCGGATGGGGCGTCACTGGTACACGGCCGAGTCGTATCGAGCCCGGCTCGAGTGGCTCGCGGAGCGGCTGCCGGTCTTCGGGCTGGGTGCGGATATCATCGCGGGGTTCCCCGGGGAGAGCGACGCTGATCACCGCCGGACGGTCATGCTGGTGGACGCGCTCCCGTTCAGCTACCTGCACGTCTTTCCCTACAGCGAGCGTCCGGGCGCCGCGGCGGGGCGCCTGGGAGAGCGGGTGCCCGCCGGGACGATCCGCGACCGCGCGCGCGAGCTGCGCGAGCGCGGGGAGGCGAAGACCCGGGCCCACCGCGCCGGCCGGGTGGGGCAGCGGGCGGACGCCGTCGTCTGCGGCCATGGGGAGGGAAAGGTGGAGGCGCTGACGGAGGACTACGTTTCGGTCTATCTTCCCACGCACGAGTGGAACGGTCGCCCCCGCTTCGAGGTGACGGTTCGCTGACCATGCCGCGTATCTACATCGAGACCTACGGTTGCCAGATGAACGTCTCGGACTCCGAGCTGATGCTCGGCGTCCTGGGGCGCGACGGCTACGTCCGCACCGACGATCCCACCCAGGCGGACGTGATGCTCGTGAACACCTGCGCGGTCCGGGACCACGCCGAGCAGCGGGTGCTCTCCCGCATCGGCGAGCTGAAGCGCTACAAGCGGCCGGGGAACGTGCTGGGGGTGGTGGGCTGCATGGCCCAACGGCTCGGTCCCCGGCTGCTCGAGCGCGTGCCCCAGGTGGATCTCGTGATCGGGCCCGACGGCTACCGCGGGCTCCCCGAGCTGATCGCCCGCGCCAGAGTCGGGGGACGCGCGACTGAAGTCGAGTTCCGGAACTGGGAGCATTACGAGGACGTGCCGCCGGTGCGCGACACGGCGGTTTCAGCGTTCGTGACCGTCCAACGAGGCTGCGATTATCGGTGCACCTTCTGCATCGTTCCGATGACGCGGGGGCCGGAGCGGAGCCGCAGGTTGGCCGACGTGGTGCGCGAGGTGACCGGCCTCGCGGCGCACGGCACGTCGGAGGTGACGCTGCTTGGGCAGACGGTCAACAGCTATCACGACGGCACGCACGACTTCGCCGACCTGCTGCGCGCGGTGGGACGGGTGGCGGGGATCCGCCGGGTCCGTTTCACGTCGCCCTACCCCACCGACTTCACCGACGGCGTGCTCGCCGCGATGGCGGAGACGCCCACCGTGTGCGAGCACGTGCACCTGCCGGTGCAGAGCGGGAGCTCGCGCGTCCTCAAGCGGATGCTGCGCCGCTACGACCGCGGCCGCTACCTCGAGATCGTCGCGGCGCTGCGGCGCGCCGTGCCGGGGATCGCCCTCACGACCGACATCATCGTCGGCTTCCCGGGCGAGACCGAGGCGGACTTCGGCGAGACCCTGTCGCTCGTCGAGGCCGTGGGCTTCGACGACGCCTACACCTTCATGTACTCGCCGCGCGAGGGGACGCCGGCGACCCGGCTCACGGACCGCATCGCGGACGACGTCGCGGGAGAGCGGCTGGAGCGCCTCATCGCGGTGGTGCGCCGTGTGGCACGCCGCAAGAACGCCGGCCTCGTGGGCACGACGCACGAGGTGCTCGTCGAAGGCAACGCGAAGCGGGGCGAGCTGCTCCAGGGCCGGACCCGTACCAACAAGGTCGCCCTGTTCCCGGGTCCGGCCGCGTGGATCGGCACCTACCGGCGCGTGCGGCTCACGGGCACGACAGGATCGACCTTCACCGCCTGGCCTCTGGAGCGGCAGGAGGAGCCGGCCGTCATGGGGTGACGAACATGACGCTCGAGGTGGTGCAGCGGGAATACGAGAAGCTCCGGGTCCAGCTGCCCCGGTTCTGCGGGTGCGACACCTGCCGCGGAGACGTGCTGGTGTACGCCCTCAACCGGCTGTCGCCGAGCTACGTCTCCACGTCCCAGGGCGAGGTGCTCACCGAGATCCGGCTCGAGGGCGACCAGGAGAAGGCGAAGCTCGACGTGGTGTTGCTCGAAGGGTTCCGCAAGGTGGCGCTCGCGCCACGCTGCGGGGCCAAGCCCGTGCAGCTCGTGTAGCCCCCGCCCCCCCCGCCCGCTGAGGCGGCCCCCCTCGTGCGGCCGCCGATTCTTTTTCTCACGATCGGATTCGGGGCTGGGCTCTTCCTCGGAGAAGGGGGACGGGGGAGAGGGGACGGGTACGTCGGGGTGCCGATGCTGCTCGCGGCGCTTGTGGTGTCGCGCCGCGCACCCCTCGGTGCCGCGGTCGGGATCATGGGCGTGGCGGGATTGGCCTGGGGTCGCGCGGCCGTGCTCGAGCGGGAAGCGACCTGCGCGGGACGGTGGACGGCCGGGGAAGGGCCCCGCGCGGCGATCGTACGTCTGGTCGATCCTGCACCGGCGGCGGGCGGCGTGGTCGAAGCGGCCGTCGTTCCCGGCGCCTGCGGCGGCGCCCTGCGACTCCGCTGGCCTGAAGGGCGAGGCGCCCGCGGTGGGACGACGTGGGTCGTCGCCGGCCGCTGGACCGGGTTCGGCGCGCGCGGAGTGCTGGTCGTACGGCGGACACGAGAGCTCGACCCGCTGCCGCGGGGGCGCGGTGCGCTGCGGGGGCGTCTGGCCGAGCGCACCAGGGTGCTGTTCGGCGCCCGCGCTCCACTCGTGAATGCGCTCGTCTTCGCGCCCCGCGCGGACCTGGACGTCGAGATTCGGGAGCGCTACGCGCGCTCCGGGCTGGCCCACATCCTCTCCATCTCGGGTTTGCACGTCGGGTTTCTCACCGCGTGGCTCGCCCTGCTGCTCGCGAAGCTTGGTCTTCCACTGCACCGGCGGCTCGTGGCCACGGCGATCCTGCTCCTCGGGTATCTGTGGCTGCTCGGCTTCCCCGCGCCGGCCCTGCGGGCCGCCCTCATGCTCGTGCTCGGCGGCGTCGCGCAGCTGCGCCAGCGCGTGGTCGCGCCCGCCGGCACGGTGGCGCTCGCGGCGCTGCTGGTGCTGCTGCTCGACCCGTGGGCGATGCGCTCGGTGGGCGCGTGGCTCTCCGTCGCGGCGGTGGGCGCGGTGATCTGGGCGGGGCGCGCCGCGGAGCGGCTGCCGCTCCCCGCCCGGCTCGTCGCGCCGGCGCTCGCCGCCACGCTCGTCACCGCGCCGATCAGCGCGTTCGCCTTCGGCACGGTGGCCCCGATCGGCGTGCTCACGAACCTCGTCGCGATTCCCCTCGCCGGCGTCGCGGTCCCCGGGCTCGTCCTGGCGCTCGGCCTCTCCTGGATCTTCGCGGGGCTCGCGCGCCTCCTGGCCGCCGGGTCGGGGCTCGGCCTCGCGCTGCTCGATCTCGTCGCGCAGGGCGCCGCAGGCGTCCCCGGCGGGCACGTCGTGATGACCGCAGGCTGGGCGGCGGCGGCGTTCTGGGGCGGCGTAGCGGGTGTGGCGTGGTGGCTGTGGAATACGCCGCGCCGTCCCTGGCTAATCGCAGCGCGCGCCGCCTTCACGATCACGCTGTTCACCGCGACGACGTTTCGTGACGTCGTCTCTCTCGACGATTGCCGTTGCTTGACGGTACATTTTCTAGACGTCGGCCAAGGCGATGCGGCCCTGCTGCGCACCCCTCACGGCCGCTGGATCGTGATCGACGGCGGGCCCCGCACGCCGGAGGGCGACGCGGGGCGGCGGGTGGTGATCCCTTTCCTGCGCCGGCACGGCGCGGGCCGGGTGGCGGTGGCGGTCGCGACCCACGGCGACGCCGATCACCTGGGTGGGTTGCCCGCGGTGGTGGACGCGTTCGACCCCGAGCTGGTGCTCGAGCCCGGGGAGCCGCTCGGCCGGCCGCTGTACCTCGAGTTCCTGGCGGCGGTCGAGGCGTCGGCGGGCCGCTGGCACGCGGCTCGCAGGGGCGACCGGGTCGAGGTGGACGGGGTGACGCTCGAGGTGCTGAGCCCCGATTCGTTGTGGCTCACGCTGCCGCTGGACGTGAACGAGCATGGTGTGGTGCTGCGCGTCACCTTCGGGGCGACGCGGCTCCTGTTCCAGGCCGACGCCGGGCTCCCGGTCGAGGGGCGGCTCGCGGGGACGGTCGGCCCGGTGGCGCTGCTCAAGGTCGGTCATCACGGGTCCCGGACCGCCACGTCCGACGCCTGGTTGACGGAGCTCGCGCCGCACGAGGCGGTGATCAGCGTAGGGCGGAACAACCAGTACGGCCATCCGGCGCCGGACGTGCTGGTGCGGCTCGGGCGGCACGGCATCACGATCCTGCGGACCGATGAGCGCGGCACGATCACCTTCTCCACGGACGGCCACGGTGAACGGGTCCGAAGTCATCACGATTGAGCGGTTCATCATGGAGCAGGAGCGGCTCCATCCGGAGGCCACCGGGGAGCTGTCCAACCTGCTCTATGACCTCTGCCTCGCCGCGAAGATCATCTCGCGCCACGTGCGCCGCGCCGGCCTGACCGACATCCTGGGCGGCGCGGGCGGGGGCGCGGTGAACGTCTCGGGCGACCTGCAACAGAAGCTCGACCTGTTCGCCAACGAGACCGTGCGCAACAGCGTGCAGCACACCGGCCGCGTGTGCGTGACCGCGTCGGAGGAGGACGACGAGCCGGTCCCCGTCCCTCCCGGTAAGCCCGCCGGCAAGTACGTGGTCCTGTACGATCCGCTCGACGGCTCCACCAACATCGATGTCAACGTCTCGATCGGCACCATCTTCTCCATCCACAAGCGGGTCACCAGGAAGAACGGCCCGGCGGGCCTCGCGGACTGCCTGCAGGTCGGGAGGAAGCAGGTCGCCGCGGGCTACATCCTGTACGGCTCGAGCACGATGCTGGTCTACACGACGGGGCAGGGCGTGCACGGCTTCACCCTCGATCCCACGATCGGCGAATTCCTGCTGTCGCATCCCAGCATCACGACGCCGCCGGTGGGGAAGTACTACAGCGTGAACGAGAGCTACTGGAACCGCTGGACCCCGCCGGTGCAACGCGTGGTCGCCGCGTTCAAGAACGGCGAGGGCAAGATCCAACCGAAGAACGCGCGCTACATCGGCTCCCTCGTCGCCGACTTCCATCGCAATCTCATTTCGGGCGGTATCTTCCTCTATCCGGCCGCCACGACCTATCCCCAGGGCAAGCTGCGATTGCTGTACGAAGCGGCGCCGCTCGCGTTCGTGGTGGAGCAGGCAGGGGGCCGGGCGACCGACGGCTGCCGGCCGATTCTCGACATCGTCCCCGAGGGCCTGCACCAGAAGACCCCGCTCGTGATCGGCAGCAAGGACGACGTGGCGTTCGCCACGCGGATTCTCGCGGCCGAGGGAGGGGTGACGGCGAAGTGAGCGGGCGCAAGCCGGTATACGGTCCGGACGACTGGAACGGCGATCCCGCGGGCGAGCTCGGGGACCCGGGGGCGTTTCCGTTCACGCGCGGCGTCCACCCCACGATGTACCGCGGCAAGCTCTGGACGATGCGCCAGTACGCGGGGTTCGGGACGGCGGAGGAGACCAACGCGCGGTTCCGCCACCTCCTTGCCGCGGGCCAGACCGGGCTGTCGGTGGCCTTCGATCTTCCGACCCAGATGGGCTACGACTCGGACCATCCCATGGCGGAGGGCGAGGTGGGGCGCGCCGGCGTGGCGATCGACACGGTGGACGATCTGGAGCGCCTGTTCCACGGCATCCCGCTCGACCGGGTGTCGACCTCGATGACCATCAACGCCACGGCGCCGATCCTGCTCGCGATGTACGTGGTGGTCGGGGAGGAGCAGGGGGTGCCGCGCGGCACGCTCCAGGGGACGGTGCAGAACGACATCCTGAAGGAGTTCATCGCGCGCGGGACGTACATCTATCCCATCGAGCCCTCGCTGCGCCTCGTGACCGACGTGTTCCGGTTCGTCGCGGCGGAGGGCATGAGCTTCAATCCGATTTCGGTCTCGGGCTATCACATGCGTGAGGCGGGGGCGACGGCGGTGCAGGAGCTTGCATTCACCTTCGCGAACGGCCTCGAGTACGTGCGGCGCGCGGTGGCCGCCGGGTTGGACGTGAACCGGTTCGCGCCCCGCGTGTCGTTCTTCTTCGCGGCGTTCACCGATCTGTTCGAGGAGGTGGCGAAGTTCCGTGCCGCGCGGCGGCTGTGGGCGCGCCTGATGAAGCAGCGGTTTCAGGCGGACGACGCGGCGTGCCGGCTGCGGTTTCACACCCAGACGGGAGGCTCGACGCTCACCGCGCAGCAGCCCGAGAACAACGTGGTGCGCGTGGCGATTCAGGCGCTGGCGGCGATGCTGGGCGGCACGCAGTCACTCCACACCAACGCGTACGATGAGGCCCTGGCGCTGCCCACGGAACGGAGCGCGACGCTCGCGCTTCGCACCCAGCAGATTCTCGCGCACGAGACGGGAATCCCCGAGACGGTGGATCCGGCGGGCGGGAGCTGGTACGTCGAGGCGTTGACGGACGGGATGGAACGTGACGCGCGGGCGTTGCTCGACGAGATCGAGGAGGCGGGGGGAGCCGCGCGGGCGGTCGAGCGGGGCGTGTTTCAGGAGGCGATCGCGCGCAGCGCGTACGCGCAGCAGCGGGCGGTCGAGTCCGAGGCGGCGGTGGTGGTGGGCGTCAACCGCTACGCCGACGACCAGGCGGTGCCGTCGGTGCCCGCGCCCGACTACTCGGCGCTCGCGGCGGCGCAGCGGCGCCGTGTCGCCGCGGCGCGCCAGCGGCGCGACCAGCGGAAGGCGACGCGGACGCTCGCCGAGCTGCGCGCAGCGGCCGGGCGGCCGGACGAGCCGCTCGAGCCCCGGATCATCGACGCGGTGCGGGCGCGGGCGACGGTGGGAGAGATCAGCGACGTGTTGCGCGAGGTGTGGGGAGTGTATCGGCCCGCGTGAGGCGACGATGCGAGTCGCGATGAACGGCGAACACCATAGGAGGTCGTCATGACAGGGTTGGCTGCGCTCTGGGTCCCGATTCTGCTGTCGGCGGTGATCGTCTTCGTCGTGAGTTCCCTCATCCACATGGCCTCGCCCTGGCACAAGAGCGATTACCCCAAGCTGCCGAACGAGGACAGGGTGATGGATGTGCTGCGCCCGCTCGCCATCCCGCCGGGGGATTACATGATGCCCCGCCCGTCGAGCAGACAGGAGATGCGCTCCCCGCAGTTTGCCGAAAAGTTCAAGAAGGGCCCCGTCATGATGTTCACGGCCCCGTCATGATGTTCACTGTGATGCCCGGCGGGTCGATGGCGATGGGGAAGAACCTCGCCATGTGGTTCCTCTACGCAGTAGTCGTTGGCATCTTCGCCGCGTACGTCGCAGGGCGCGCGCTGCCCCCCGGCGCCGAGTACCTGCACGTCTTCCGCTTCGCCGGTGTCACCGCGTTCATCGGCTACGCTCTCGCGCTCTGGCAGATGTCGATCTGGTACCGCCGCGCCTGGTTGACGACGGTCAAGGCCACGGTGGACGGGCTGATCTACGCGCTCCTGACGGCGGGCACGTTCGGATGGCTGTGGCCGCGCTGAGCGGGCCCGACTAGGGAGGGCCCGTGGAACAGGACTCCGGTGTGCGGTGATCGCCATGCTGTTCCTGGGCGCCTTTTTGCGCTTTGATGCCTCGGTGCCCGTGGCCCTCTTGTTCATCGCGGCGATGCTCGCTTTCTTTGCGGGCCTGCTCTCGTTCCTGCGCGAGATCTTCATCGCCACGGCGAGCCTGCGCATCGGCCCCCATTAGCGGATTCCGGCGAGCGAGGGTCCATGAACGACGAGGGGGTCGTGAGCGCCCTCGGCCTGCGCGTCAAGTCCGGCTGGGCCACCGCGGTCCTCCTGGTCGGTCCGGCGCGGGCGCCTCGGGTGGCGGACCGCCGGACCATCGCGCTGAGTGATCCCGCCGTGCCGGCGTCGCGCCAGCCGTACCACGCGGTGATGGGGGCTCGCCCGCGGGAAGCGAGGGCGCTGGAAGCGCGGCTGTGCCGCCTCGTCGAGCGCGTCGCCCGGAAGTCCCTCGGCGAACTGCTCGCCGAGTACCGGGCCGCCGGCCACGCCGTGGGGCGCGTGGCGCTCGTCGTCGGGAGCGACATCGATCCGGCGAAGATCGCGAACGACCAC
>WNFU01018294.1_pt1 | contig 10055 bp, 7 predicted proteins | sample 5400121 | NCBI WGS metagenome assembly WNFU01 (sample SAMN13153360, study PRJNA577476) | soil metagenome | isolation source: 100 cm soil or saprolite under grassland replicate 1 | place: USA:California | collected 2016-06-15
CCAGTCTGGAGAAGTCGGCCCCGGTTCACTGGAGCGTCGGCAGCAACATCGCCTGGAAAATCGAAATCCCGGGCGTCGGTCACGCGTCTCCCATTGTCTGGGACGAGCGCATTTTCATGGTGACTGCGCTGCCCGAAACCCAGGAACGAGTCGTCCTGTGCCTCGACCGCCACAACGGCGGAATCCTCTGGCGGAAGATAGTGGTCAGCTCACCGTTGGAGCGAAAACACTCGCTGAACAGTTACGCTTCGAGCACGCCGGCGACGGACGGCGAATCGGTGTATGTCTCCTTTCTGGACCGCAACGAAATCGTTGTCGCGGCGTACGATTTTGAAGGAAACAAAAAGTGGGTGGTTCGGCCGGGCCCATTCGCAAGCATGCACGGATTCTGCAGCTCGCCGCTCCTTCACAAAGACATAGTCATTGTAAACGGCGATCATGATGGCGATTCGTACCTCGTCGCTTTGGATCGCCGAACCGGTACGAGAGTCTGGAGGACTCCCCGTCAGAACAAAACGCGCAGCTATTGCGCGCCGATCATCTGTGAACCCGACGGACGCACACAAATGGTATTGTCAGGGGATAAGTGCGTCGCCAGCTACGATCCACGCAACGGGTCGCTGCACTGGATCATCGACGGTCCGACCGAGCAGTTTGTCGCTTCGCCGGTTTACAGCGCGAGGGCAAACCTGCTGTTCATTACCGGCGGCTATCCCGACCACCATATCCTGGCGATTAAACCGAACGGGCAGGGCAATGTTACCCGGACCCACATCGCTTGGCGCACCAACAAGGGAGTGGCCTACGTTCCGTCGCCCATCGTGGAGGGCGACCTCTTCCTGATTGTGTCGGATTCCGGGGTTGCGCACTGCTTCAAGGCGGAGACGGGAGAGCTGCTCTGGCAGGAAAGACTCGGTGAACAGCATGCCTCGCTCGTCTCGGCCAATGCGCTGGTTTATTTCCTCAACGACGGCGGAGTCGCGCATGTGGTGAAGCCGGGACCGGAGTTCCAGGTCGTCGCGCGGAACGAGATTCACGAAAAATGTTTCGCCTCACCGGCGATCAGCAAGGGGCAGATCTTTCTTCGGGGCGAGCAGCACCTGTTTTGCGTCGGGAAGTGATAGCGCCGGTCGCGGAATTCGTCGCGCGACAGTCATTACGGCACGCTGTGACCCGGTTTGTCGCAAGCGGGTGGCTGATCGACCTGTCCGTAACTGTAGTTACCACCGGTTGGGCAGAGCGGTTTTCTGCGAAGATAGAGCTCGGCCCCGATCAGGTCGGCGTCGGTTGGAACGTCGGTGATCGCCTTCTTGTTGTCCAGGGCCCAGCGGACCTTGGCGCTGTAGATCTGGACGAGATTGTTGATGCAGGCCTTCTTCGTGGATTCTTCGCGTGACTTCGTATAGAAGGGCACCGCCAGCGACGCCAGGAGCCCGATGATGGCCACCACCACCATGATTTCGATCAAAGTAAATCCCGCTCTTTTCTGGGTTTTCAAATTGATTGTCATGTTCTTCCAACGACTTCATTCGCGCTCAACGGCGCCGCCGCGTCAGGCCAAAGTAATAGCCCCCGCTCAATCGCCCACCGCGCACTCGGCTCGCGCCGCCCGTCGGGCCCCGCCGCTTCCCTTCCTCAAAAACAGCACTGTACTTGTAACTGAAGTTTTCCAACTGCGTTCGTTCAATTCTTTGACCGATGAATCGCTCGATGGCCTGCACATGCCGCGCGTCCTCGGCCACCATTACCGTAAAAGCATCCCCCGTGGCCTCGGCCCGACCGGTCCGACCAATCCGATGCACATAATCTTCAGGATGCTGCGGCACGTCAAAATTGATGACGTGACTCACGTTAGCAATATCCAGACCACGTGCGGCAATATCCGTGGCCACCAGCACCTCGTAGCGCCCGCCGCGGAACCCCTGCAGAGCCTGTTCCCGCTCGCGCTGAGTACGATTGGAATGGAGAATCGCCACCGCATGGTTGTTCTTGCGCAACATATGACCGATCCGGTCGGCACGATTCTTGGTGCGGCAGAAGATGATCACCGAATCATAGTTCACCCGCTTCAGCAGCTCCCGGAGCAGATCGGCCTTCTGATCCTCGGCCACAGGATAGATCACGTGCCGGACGGTTTCGGCCGGCGACCGGCGGATGCCAATCTCAATTGTCTGCGGCGACCTCATCGCCCACCGGGCCAGCGACTCAATCTCCGGGGGAATGGTCGCGGAAAAAAGGGACGTGTGTCGATTTCGTGGACATTTTTCCACGATCCGTCTCACGTCTGGCAGGAAGCCCATGTCCAGCATCCGGTCGGCTTCATCCAGCACGAGGTACCGGATCGCGTCCAGCTTGAGGTTGCCCCGCTGAACTTGATCGAGCAGCCGCCCTGGCGTGGCCACGATGATGTCCACCCCTGACCGCAACGCTTCGTTTTGGTGCCCGTAGCCGACGCCACCGTACAACACGGCTGCGCGCAGGTCGGTGAATCGTGCCAGGTCGCGCCAAGCGGTTTCGACTTGAGCCGCCAGCTCGCGGGTCGGCTCCAGCACCAACACGCGCGGACTCCGGCCGTGCGTGCCGAGTTGCGAAAGAATCGGGAGGGCAAAGGCGGCCGTTTTGCCGGTGCCGGTTTGCGCGCTCCCAATCACATCCTGACCCGCCAGGATTAACGGAATGGCGCGGAGCTGAATCGGCGTCGGCTCGACGTACCCCATTGCCTTGACTCCCTCCAAGAGTGCTGCCGAAAGGCCCATCTTTCCGAATGGCATAGGAAACGTTAACCGGTTTGAAACCTAAAAGGAAGCAAATTGACACCGACCAAATTGTCGCGACGCGAAATAGTCGTTGCACCGAGTGACCGGTGTGTAAATATTGAGGTCCCACGCCGTCGGAGCGTAGCTCAGCCTGGCTAGAGCACTTGGTTTGGGACCAAGACGTCGCAGGTTCAAATCCTGTCGCTCCGACCATTTCGCCGTTGCCTTAATGAGAACCCTGCTCGCGATGCTGTCGCTCGCGCTCGCTGTCGCCGGCTGTTCCGCTCCCCGAATGCGGACCGCTTCCGGGCGTCCGGAGGTGACCATCAAAGGCCAGACGATGGAACAACTGAAGGCGCATTTTGTGAACGATCTGACGGCTCGGGGCTACACCCTCCGAAACGACAGTCCGAAAGCGATGGTTTTCGAAAAGCGCGAGACCGGCGCGATCTCACTGCTCTTCCGGAGCGAGCTGGATGCAAAGGCGTGGAATCGCGTGAAACTCAAGCTGATCGACCGGGGAAAGGGCGCGCATCGCGCGATTTGTACCGCTTTTCTTGTTGGGAATAAGGATTCGCCCTTTGAGCAGGAGAAGGAAGTCGTCAGCGAATGGGAAGACATCCAGGCCTGGTTGGAGCGGACGAAAGCAAGCCTGGAATCGTCGCCGAATAAGTGACCGGCGCACCCGCAGCCTCCGAGTTCCTGACTCCGTGGTAAAAGCTGAACGCGGCTCCTCGGGTGCGACATTAAATGATCCGATCAGATCAGTTAAAGTCGCGAAGTTTTGGCTCCTACATCGTCCTCACGAGCGGATCCTCGACTCAGCGGGCCAGGAGCCCTCCGCCTTGCGCTCGCCACCCTCTTACCGTTCACCAGTCCGGTTACGTCCGCGCGGCCGCGCGAAATTGACGAAGTTCACGGCCGGTTCGCCCTGGAGCACGCGCTCCAGGTCGGCCGCCACGGCTTCCATTGTGCGCGTCTGCGCCTCGTGGGTGAAGGAGCCGATATGCGGCGTGAGGATGACGTTGTCCAAGGCGCCAAAGGGATTCGGCCCGCACGGCGGCTCGGTCTCGCGAACATCCAGCGCCACACCGGCAAGGTGCCCGCTCCGAAGCGCCGGCAGCAACGCCGATTCATCCACGATCCCGCCGCGCGCGGCGTTGATCAGAAACGAGCCCCGCTTCATGGCGGCGAACACTCGTGCGTCGAAGAGATGCCTGGTCTCGTTGGTCAGAGGCGTGTGGATCGAAATGAAGTCGGCGCCACTCAACGCCTCTGGCAAGCTCGCGCAGCGGGTTGCGCCGGTTTCCCGCAACCCGGGCGCATCCGCATTCACATACGGGTCGAATACAACAACGCGCAAATCGAATGCGCGTGCGCGTGCGGCGACCGCCCGTCCAATCCGCCCAAACCCGCAAATCGCCAGGGTCTTCCCGGCCAACTCGACACCCAGGTTGCCGGTGCGGTCCCACGCGCCGGCCTTCGTCGAGCGATCGGCCGCCGGGATCTTGCGCGTCAGCGCGATCAGCATACCGATCGTCATTTCGGCCACGCTCGTCGCATTCGCATCCACCGGTGCGATCACGACAACGCCTCGATCCGACGCCGCCTGCACGTCGATGTTGTCCAGGCCGACACCGACCCGCCCGATGGCGAGAAGTTGCGTGGCCTCTGCCAGGCGCTCGGCTGACAGACGCGTTTGATTGCGAATCACGATTGCCCGCGCGTTAGGAAGATGCTCGCGAAGCTTGTCGGCGTCGTTCCAGAGCGACGCGTCGCGAACGACCTCATAGCGCTCCGTCAACCGTTGGAGTGCCGACCCGCCGAATTCCTCTGTAATCAGGATGTCCATATCAGATGGCGTCCCAATCGACCGGCTGGCGAATGTCAATGCACGGCAGCTTTTCCTGAACGGTTTCGGGGTACTTTTGGGCCGCGCCGGTATTGAAGATCAGAATGCGCTCGTCGCGTTGGATCGCGCCGCGGTCGAGCAACACTTCCAGCGCGCCCAGGCAAACCGCCGTTTCGGGACAAAGCGCAAGGCCTTCCTTCGAGGAGGCCAAATGCATCCATTTCGGAATGTCCCCTTCCGGTAGTGCCAGCGCCAAGCCTCCGCTCTCACGGATCGCGTCAAGAATCATGAAATCGCCGAGTGCCACCGGGACGCGAAGGCCGCTGGCGATGGTTTCCGCCTTCTCGAACCTCGTTGCAAAGCGCTCGCCACGTTCGAAGGCCAACGCGATCGGTGCGCAGCCGTCGCTCTGACAGGCGATCGTCCTCGGCTTTCTCGTGCTCTTCAGCCAGTCCAGCGCTGCAAGTTCCTGGAATGCCTTCCACATGCCGATCAGGCCGGTGCCGCCTCCGGTCGGGTAAAGAATCACGTCGGGCAATTCCCAGTCGAACTGTTCGGCCAGTTCCAGTCCCATCGTTTTCTTGCCTTCAACGCGGTAGGGCTCTTTGAGCGTGGAGACGTCGAACCAGTTCTTCCGCGCCTTTCCTTCGGCGACAATGCGGCCGCAGTCAGTGATCAGACCGTTGACCAAGAACGTCTTCGCGCCGGCGAGAAAACACTCCTTCCGGTTGATGGCGGGCGTGTCGTCCGGCATGAAAACGTACGCCTCCATGCCTGCTCGGGCGGCATACGCGGCCAGCGCGCCGCCGGCGTTTCCCGCCGTCGGAACGGCGACGCGCTTGATCCCGAATTCGTTGGCCTTGGAAATCGCCACCGACATCCCGCGCGCCTTGAAGCTGCCGGTCGGCAACCGGCTTTCGTCCTTCACATACAGATGTCGGACCTCAAATTCCGCCGCCAGCCGTTTTGCCTCCAGGACCGGCGTAATCGTCTCCGTCAATGACACGAGCTTCGTCACATCGCGGACCGGGAGCAGCTCGAGGTAACGCCACATCGTCGGCGGCCGGCCAAAGAGCGACTCCCTTGGGAATGCCTTCTTGAGGGCATCCAGATCGTAGCGAACCCAAAGCGGGCTCTGGCAAGCGGCGCAAAGATGGTGGACTTGCGTGGCGTCGCAGCGTCGCCCGCAATGGGCGCATTCCAGATGGGTGACGAAGTTCACCGGCGTGCACCGCTTCCGCTAGGGGGCTAGCGAGCCTTTTCGGCGACGGCCTCGCTCGCACGCGTCTCAGGGACGATAGGCCGGTCGAGTCCCCACAGGATCCCGTTGAGGAGCAGATGCCGGAATACCGCGTTGTCAAAATCCGCCGGGTGACCGAGCGACGTGTAGAAGACGCGCGTCTTTTTCGGGCCGTAGAAATGAGTCCACGCCACCGGCTCGGGAGGCTGGCCGGAGATCGCGCCCAGCAGCAGCGGCGTGGCGTCACCAGTCAACGGGCTGACTTTGTAAAGCGATCCGTTGCCGATCAACCGCGTGGGATCAATCCCGGTTAAAACCGGGTGCTTCTCCGCGCCGGCAGCGATGGTAATAGCCGCTTTGGGTCCGTCTCCGTGATGTCCGGTGTAGTGGCCACCGAGCACTTCGGGATCAAACTCCGGCCACCAGGCTCCCGGGTTTTCATCATTCTTGCCGCGCGGCGCGAACGCGTGGCTCGCGGTGCGAATGCCGACGAGCGGCTTGCCGGCGACGAGAAAAGCCCGGATCGCGTCCAACTCCTCTTTGGGCAACCCGCGTCGCCGGACGCTTACGAGCAGGAGGTCACCCCCGCGCAACGCTTCGACCAGGCCCGGAAAGCGGTTCTTGTCCTTGTCGCTCTCTTGAACCATCGAAACGCGCATCCCGCGCCACACCAGTTCGGACTGCGCAAACTGCGGGAGCGTCTCCCAGGTTTGGTACTCATCTTCGCCGATCAGAAAGACAACATTCGGACGTCGGTCCTCCTGGAAACGGAATTGTTCGCCGCCAAGGAACCCCGCGCTGGTGATGCTCGGGCACCAGTATTTCTCGACGTGCTCGATCATCAGCTCCGTGCCGACGCAGTGAGGGACGTAAGGGCGCTGCCGGGAGTTGTACATCGTGTCGGTCAGGTCGCGCATGAGCACGACGTTTTTGCCCTGACTCACCATCTGCCGGACGATGGGCAACGGCGCCTCACGGTTGCGGTCGAGCCGGCACCAGTTCTGGAGCGGGACTTTGGCCGTCGCGGGAGGAGCGGACTGCGCGAGCTTTCGCTGCGCCGTTCCTTCGTAGAACGTCATCGTGTCACTCGGGCAATGGATGATAAGCACCCCGCGCTGGCGAGCCGCGTTGACTACGTCGTTCATCCGCGGCGCCATCTCGGCGACCCGCCGCGTCGCGCCCTGGCACCAGTGCTGGTTCCACATGTCGCAGATGACGACAGCTGTTTTTTTCGGATCCCACTCGACCGTTTTTTCCGCGACTTGCCATTCGCCGCTCCCTTTGCTGCTCTCGACGCGCGAACGCGTCGGGAGCCTCAACGAGTCGGCGCCTGCGGCCGGTCCCCCGGCGAAAAGAAAGAGAACCAACCAGGAAGAGACTGCGGGGATAGATGTGTTTTTCATGGTTCGCTTCATTGTCAACGCGGTATTGCTCAAAGGGAGTCTATGCACTCCCTAGCCAAAGTTCACCAACGAATTCCGCCCAGCAACGCGTGAGCGTGCCACTCCGCCAGCCTTCGACCTCGGTCGCTAACACGAGGAGCCACGACAAAACTTTGTCGCATATGCGACAAAGTTTTGTCGTGGCTCCGTATCCGTCTTGCCCGCGGCCGTCGCGGCTCGCGACGATTCGCACAGATACTGATAGACTGCCAGTCTGCGCTATTGGGGGTTGCGGCTTTGCCGCGCTGCGCTGGATCGCCGACTTGTTGTCGGCGCTTTTTGGGCCGGCTACCGATTGACCGCAATTCGAATTTCACCCGGTCCAGATGATAATGGCTTGAAGTTCGGATTGCTCAAGGCGAACGCCGCTGGATCGAAAATGTTCAAGTCAACGGGAATCGCCGACGGAGGTAACGTCGTGTCTAACTGGTATTGTTTGCCAATGGGATTCGTCCAACCGCCGAAGGTCCACATCGGACTGCTCAAATCAGGACTGCTCAGACTGGGAGGACCCACTTGTGTCCACCAGAGTGGGAGCGCGCTGAAAACGACCGTGTTCCCCGTCGCCCGTTTCCAATATGACTTTTTCGTATAAATCACGGCGCGAAGCCCCACTCGTTCCACTTCTTGAACGGCTTCGCTAATGCGCGTCACCGCTTCCTGTTGTGCGGCTGGATCGGGCGGCTCGGCTTGCAGGCCCGAGGAGAGTTGATTCCGCGCCTCCGTCTCGACATCGATCGCCAGAAAGCCGAGATACGCCGCTTCGCTGCCAAACGTCGTGAGCGCCTCGCGAACCTGGCTGCCGCCGTCCAAAGCGGAGGCAAAATTCAAATAACAATAGCCCGCAGTGAGCAGCCCAGCGCTTCGCGCGCGGCTCAGTTGCGTCTCCGCATAACGGCTGCGGGTCACGCCACCCCAGCCATTCACGATTACACAACCGTAGCCCTGCTGTCTGAGAACCTCGAAGTCCCGCACGGTGGGCTCCCCTGCCGATGACGAGATGTCGATCCCCTGTAAAAAGTTCTCTTCAGAGTATTTGGGGGTCGCCGGTGACGTCAAAGCTGCTGGCACCGGCTCGGACGCCAGGCCCGTCGTCCCCAGCGCTGCCGCGGTGGACAACGTACAAAACAAGAAGCGAACTGCGCTGCCGATGAGAATCGAGCGCTTGAAAGGCGGTGTCGTCGGCACAACGTCTTCCAATTCAGCGCACGAATTTTTCACTGCGCTGACTCCCGCAGGAGGCGTGCCAGCGCTCCGATTGCGCGCGAGTGGCTCGGTGGGAGCCGAAAATGATCCCGTATCGCGACACCAACACCAGGACGCTGCAATCAACTTGGATGCTGCGGTGAAGGCTGCGATTTGCTAGCCTCCGCACTCGTCACCGCGTGGGAAGAACTGAACTGAACCAGAGGACAGCAGCGTTGGCCGTCGTGGCGCTGATCGGCGCCACGACGGCCAACGCTGTGGCTGCGGATTTGCCGGAGGAGCCCGTTGCGGGCGAACGGGAAGGCCGCCGGGAGCGCGCCCCGTGGGCGGAGTTTGTGGAAACGAATTTTCCGTTCTTCTCTTCGGTGCTGGACGCGCGGAAGCTCGGCGCAGGGTGGCCCTCGGACAATCTCACGCCGCGCGGCATCATCCTTAACCTCGGCCACAAATGCTGGGCGTGTTTCGATACCGACCTGTTGCGGATGTCCGCGATCTGGGTCGGCCCCGGCGTCACCCCCGTGTCGATGGCGCAAGGTTCCTATCACACCGCCGGCGTGAAGGCGCCGGAAGGCCAGGAGAAACTGCCGCAGATTGCGGGCGCGCCGTGGCTGGCGAATGGTATCTATCCTGGCTGGCAGACGGGGAACCGTTTCTCTCTCGGCGATCCGCGTGAACCCTGTCCGGACCCGACCGAGGTTGGGCGCGGTCCACTTGATCCCGCCGCCGGCCGGTTTCAGGCCGTTCGCTTGGTCGAAGGCGGCGTCGGTTTGGAATACGAAGTGGCGGGCGTCCCGGTGCGCGAGTGGGTCGAGGCGCGCGTGGAAAAAGGCGAGCCGACGGTTCGGCGGCGCTTTCGCCTCGAGCGCCGCCGGGAGCCATTCTGGATCGGGTTGGGTCGTGGCAGCACCACCGTTTCCGGCAAACTCAAGCTCTCGCTCTCAGCCGACACCCTCGATGGCATGGCCAGCGCGGAATTGGTCGATGAGGCCGACGGTCTCCGCCTGGTCCGCGTTCATGCGTCGGAAAAGCCCGTCGAGTTCGAAGTGACCATGGGATTGGGCGCCTCCGTGAATACAGGTCAGGGCGCCCGCCGTTCCGGCCTCATCGCGCCTCCCGCCCGCTGGCCACAAACCGTTACGACCCGCGCGACACTCTCGTCCGCGAAGGACGCCTATGTGGTGGATAATATCGCGCTTCCGTTCGATAACCCGTGGAAACGGAACGTCCGCCTGGCGGACATCGCGTTTTTCAGGGACGGCCGCGCCGCCGGCGTCACGTTTGACGGCGACGTCTGGATGATCACGGGTCTGCGTGGCGACCTGCGGGAGATTCAGTGGCGCCGATTTGCATCCGGCCTGCACGAGCCGCTCAGCGTCTGCGTCCGTAATGACGATCTGTTCGTCTTCGACCGCAACGGCATTTGGCGGCTGCGCGACACCGACGCGAACGGCGAAGCCGATGTGCACGAATTGTTCTCCAACGCCTTCGCGCAAACGGCGGAGACGCGCGAGTTTGTCACCGGGATGCGGCTCGCACCCGATGGCTCGTTCGTCATCTCG
>WNFU01012580.1_pt1 | contig 10054 bp, 12 predicted proteins | sample 5400121 | NCBI WGS metagenome assembly WNFU01 (sample SAMN13153360, study PRJNA577476) | soil metagenome | isolation source: 100 cm soil or saprolite under grassland replicate 1 | place: USA:California | collected 2016-06-15
TGATCACCGCGACGCAGATGCTCGAGTCGATGATCGACAACGCCGAGCCGACGCGCGCGGAGGCCTCCGACGTGGCGAACGCGATCCTGGACGGAACCTCGGCGATCATGCTCTCGGGCGAGACGGCCGTCGGGAAGCATCCGATCGCTGCAGTCGAGATGATGGACAGGATCGCTCGTGCCGTCGAGCCCTCGCTGGCGTACGACTCGACGGGACCGCGCGGCGAGCTCGAAACGGCCGCGATCCTGACGCACGCCGCGTGCGACGTCGCCGAGGAGATGGACGCAGCCGCGATCGCCGTTCCCACCGAGACCGGCGCGACCGCACGCCAGGTCTCGAAGTTCCGGCCGCGGCGCCCGATCGTGGCAGCCGGCGCAAACACGCAGGTGCTGCGGCAGCTTGCGCTCGACTGGGGCGTCATCCCGATCGACGTCCACCCCGTTCCGACGATCGAAGAGATGTCGACCCAGCTCCTCGAGCGGATCAAGGCGTGGAACCTCGCCGCGGCAGGCGACATCGTCGTCATGACGGGGCGAACCGAGCTCGACGCTCCGGGGACGACGAACCATGTCCTTGTCCACCGGATCGCGGGCGGGTAGGCACAGGGTGTCGATTCCGCGGGAGTGGCTACGACCGAGCGGCGCGACGAAGGCACGCCTGCTCGTGATCGCTCTTGCCGCGGCCGCGGTCGGGGTGGCGATCGTCGAGAGCGGCGCGTCGACGTCGGCAGCGGCTCCTGTACGGCTCGAATTCGTCTACTCGCCCGACACGGAGGAGCTCCTCGCTCCGCTCATCGAGCGCTTCAACCGCGCCGCGGTCAACGTCCGGGGCCGACCCGTTCGCGTCACCGGCCGAGCGATCACATCCGGCGAAGCCGAGCGCATGATCGCGGCCGGGACGCTCAAACCCGCCGTCTGGGGACCGGCATCCTCGCTCTGGGGCCGCCTGCTCAACGCCGACACCCGAAAGGAGTGGGTCCCGCTCGACAACCCCTCGATCGTGCAGTCACCACAAGTGATCGCGATCCCCGAGCGCACGGCACGGAAACTTGGTTGGCCGCAGCGCCCGATCGGATGGAAGGACATCCCCAGGTTCGCGGCAACCGGGACGTTCCGATTCGGCCACCCGAACCCGACCACCTCGACCTCGGGACTCTCGGCCGTCGCGGCCGAGTACTACGCCGTCACCGGCAAGCTCGCCGGGCTCACGATCGACGACGTCAACCATGCTCGCCGCGACGTTCGGAAGATCGAACAGTCGATCGTCCACTACGCGCCGACCGCGGACGACCTGCTCACGCAACTCGCCCGCTACGGCCCCGGGTATGCGTCCGCGGTCGTCGTGCAGGAGACCTCGCTCGTCCAGTTCAACGAGCAAAGCCCCTGGCGGCTCGTCGCAATCTATCCCGCAGACGGGACGTTCATGGCCGACTACCCGTACATCGTGCTCGACGGCCCCTGGATCAGCGCCGACGAACGGGCCGCCGCGGACACGTTCGGAAAGTGGCTGCGCCCCCAGGTGACACCGGCAGCCGCCGCGCGAAATGGGTACCGGGTCGCAACCCCGGGCGCGCCCGTCCTGCCACCGATCGATCCGGAGCACGGCGCCGACCCGAGCAAGCCCGACGTCGTCCTCCGGCCGCCGGCGCCCGACGTCCTCACCGCCATCCTCGCCACCTGGAAGGAAGACCGCAGGCTCGCAAACGTCGTCCTCGCCGTCGATGCCTCGACCGCGATGGGCAAGGCCAGGACGGGCAAGGTGGCACGCGCCATCGAGGCCTTCCTCGAGTCGCTCCCGCGCCGCGACCGCGTCGGGCTCATCGCGTTCAACGACCACGTCACGACCCTCGTCCCACTCGCGCGACTCGTTGCCAACGAGCACGCCCTTCGCTACGCCCTGGCCGGCTCGGCTCCCGGGGGTCACAGGGCGCTCTACGAGGCGATCGCGGAAGGCGTCCGGCAGGCCGCTTCGAAGGGATCGAGCAGAACGAAAGCGCTCGTCGTCATTACAGACGGGAAGGACGATTCGAGCTCGCTCGATCTCGAGGCCCTGACACCGCTCATTCGCAAGTCGGGCGTTCGCATCTTCACGGTCGCGCTCGGAAGCAAAGCCGATCGAGACGCGCTCGAGAAGATCGCCACGGCGTCGCGAGGAAAGGCGTTCACGACGTCTGGCGACGACCTCGAAGACGTCTTTCGCGACATCGCGCTCTTCTTCTGACAAGGGGCGGTCCATGGAGACCGACCTCGAGGGAGCGAATGAGGCGCTCGCGGGGGGCCGTGCGGACGAGGCCTCCGTATACGCGTGGAACGCCCTCGCCGACATCGGACCGGACGACGCCCCGGAGCTGGCCCGCATCGCGCGCGAACTCGACGATCCACGACTCCTGCGCGAGATCGAACGTCGCGGCTTCTCCACGCTGCCTGCTCAGGCGCCAGAGCCGGAACCCGTCAAGCGCAAGTCGGTTCTCCGCCTCCTGCGCGCGTTGCCGGCTCTCGCGTTCGTGCTGATCGTGGCGGCTGCCATCGTCGCGAGCATCCCCACGGAGTCTGGCGCACGACATCCGGCGGCAAAGGACACAACCTCCGAGGCGCGCTTCGCCCGGCCAATCCTCGCCGAGTCATCCGGGATCTGGCTCGTGCCAGTCGGAGAGGCCAGGAGCGTGAACGTCGCCCGGCTCGCGGACGAACTCGCGCTCCGCTATCCCATACCGGTCGGAACCCTGCCGAACATCGCACTGCCGAGCTGGACTATCTTCATCCCGCGCTCATCCCGCGCCGGCAATGGCCGGCCACTGCCGCCCGAAGCCGCGAATCCCCGCAAGGAAGACGGCCGGCCAGTTCGCCGGGCGTCTTCCAGTCACCGGATGAAGAAGGCGCGCATTTGCAGCGCTTTCGCCCGTGGCCTGAGGCATGCCGCGCCCGTCCCGCGCTGGCGCTCCTTAGCCGTTCCGGATTCGACTGGCCAGGCGCCGTAGTCGACTGCGCGCCTGTCCGGGCTGCCACCCGCGCGAGCCGCTTGCAGGCGTCAGCCGACAGGCGTACCGTGAGGTTGCATTCGACCAAGGAGGGACAGAAATGCGGCGCTTGATTCTCTTGGTCGGCTTCGCGCTGGTCGCCGTCGCGCTTGCGGCGGGCAGTGCAGGCAGTGCGACGTCGAAGTCGACCTACCTTGTGTTTAGCGAGCTGTCGACGACAGCGTCGGGGAGCGGCGCGACGATCGAGACGGAGCTGGCGGGCTCGTTCGATGCCGGCGCGAAGACGGCTACCGGCTCGGGCGAGTACGAGTCGGCCGCGATCGGCGACGGGACGTTCACGCTGACACGGTTGATCGCCTTCCAGTTCTACGGCTGCGGCTACTTCGAGGACAGCAACCTCGGGGATCCGACGCTTTGCGGCGGCCGCGTCATCTTCGCGGTGCGCTTTACGCCGGAGGTGGGTGCGCCGTTCGACGGCACGATCGAGATCAACTGTCAGCTGCACGGGCCGACGACGCAGCCGCCGCCTGGGACGAGCGAGGGCATCAAGGTGAACGCGCGCGGCGTGAACTTCAACAAGCACGTCAGCGGCGACAACGTCTTCATCGCAACCTGAGGCCTGACCTGCTGTGGTGAGGGCCGGGTGTACCGGCTCGGCCCTCGGCGCACGCGTCCATGTCGCGTCGAGCCTACGACGTATCAGAAAGTCGTGATATAAGAGCGGAATGAGCGCCGTACTCCCCTCCTCGCCGTTTCGTCTGCCGGCGGCGCCGCAAGAGACCGATTTGGTGGCGAAGTACTTCCGCGGGCTGGGCGATGCGAGCCGGCTGATGATCCTTGAGCTGCTGGAACGCGAGGGCGAGCTGACGGTTTCTGCGCTGGTGGAGCGGCTTGGGCTGGCGCAGCCGAAGGTGTCCAACCATCTCGCCTGTTTGCGTTGGTGTGGTTTCGTCGAGGCGCGTCGCGAGGGTCGTACGGTTTACAACCGGATCGCCGATCCTCGTGTCGCCCGCATGCTCGAGCTGGCCCAGTCACTTCTCGCCGACAACGCCGAGCACGTCGCCGCCTGCCGCCGGATCGAGGAGCCGAAACGATGAGGCGGCCGCGCGTCGAGATCCTCTATTTCGAGAGCTGCCCGAACCACGAGCCGGCGCGGGCGCTCGTCGAGCGCCTCGCCGCGCAGCTTCGGATCGAGCCCGAGATTCAACTCGTCAAGGTCGCCGACCGCGAGGCGGCGATCGAGCTGCGCTTCCTCGGCTCCCCGACTGTGCGGGTCGACGGCGTGGACGTCGAGCCGGGAGCGGAGGAGCGGCGCGACTTCGCCCTCGCCTGCCGCATCTACCGCAGCGAGGGCGGCGTTGCCGAGCAGCCGCAGGAGAGCTGGGTCCGCGAGGCCCTGACCGAGGCCGCGACCTGAGCGTCGACGGCGAAGCCACCGGCCCCCGCGAGCTGGCGCGGAGCGTGACCGCGACGCTCGCGACGGCAAAGATCCCGCCCTCGAAGCTCGGCCAAGCCCGGCGCGCACGGCTCGCCGATGCGGAGCGCGAGCTCTACTTCTGGATCGTGCGCTATTTCGCAACCGTGGGCCGCCCCAACAGCAGCGAGGTGCACGCGGCGGCCGAGCGGCTCGGGATCGATGCCGATCGCGCGCTTGAGACGCTCGCGCGCGAGGATCTCGTCCAGCGCGGCTCGGACGGCGAGATCAGCGTCGCCTACCCCTTCTCGGGGGGCCGACCGCATACCAGATTCGCGTTCCTACTGGACATCAGGTGGACGCGATGTGCGCGATCGACGCGCTCGGGATCGCGCCGATGATTGGTGAGCCGATCGAGGTCGAGTCGCGCGACCCGATGAGCGGCGACGAGATCCGGGCGCGGGTCGCTCCCGACGGGGCGGCCGAGTGGCGGCCCCAGTCGGCGGTCGTCGTCGCCGGCGCGATCCGCACTCAGGGCGACGCCTGCTGCGGCTGCTGCCCCGTGCTGAATTTCTTCGTCTCCTCGGTGACTGCCGAGCGCTGGCTCGCCGAGCACCCGGAGGTAAGTGGCAAGGTGATCTCGATGCGCGAGGCGGCCGCCGCCGGGCGAGCCGTCTTCGCCGACGTGCTCACACTCACCTGATGCCAACGCCGATCGACCGCGACGAGCTGAAGCGGCTCATCGCCGAGCAGCAGGCGCAGCTGGTCGAGGTACTGCCCGCCGCCGAGTACGAGGACGAGCACCTGCCCGGCGCCATCAACATCCCGCTCAAGGAGCTTGACCGCGAGACGACGCGACTGCTCGACCGCGGCAGACCGGTCGTCGCCTACTGCTACGACTACCAGTGAGACATGAGCCCGCGAGCCGCGTCGCGGCTCGAAAGCATCGGCTTCGAGCAGGTCTACGACTACGTCGCCGGCAAGGCCGACTGGGGGAGCGCCGGGCTCCCGCTCGAAGGTGCGGAGGGAAGCGAGACACGCGCGGGCGCACACGTCCGTACCGACGTTCCGACCTGCCGCCCGCACGACCAGCTGCGCGAGGTGTGCGAGCGCCTGGACGAGACAGGCTGGGACACCTGCTTCGTCGTCGACGAGCAGCGCGTCGTCCTCGGCCGGCTGGGGCGACGCGCGATCCGCGACCGTGAGAACGTGACGGCGGAGCAGGCGATGACGCTCGGCCCCAGTACCGTGCGCCCGAGCGCCCGGCTCCGCGACGTCGTCGAGCGGATGCAGAGGCAGACGCTGACGAATCTTCCGGTCACGACCTCTGACGGCCGGATCATCGGACTGCTGCTCCGCGCGGACGCCCAGCGGGCACTCGGCACGTTAGTCAAGAAAACTTGACGATAGATATCCCGCTCGTCTGCAGCTGAGACAACAACGCATCCCGCCCAGATCCCGCGGGAGGGCGTCGGAAGCTCCCGCCCAGGCCCGGCAATCCCCGCAACACCCGCGTCTGAAAGACCTGCTCACGCCGGGAATCCCCGCCTATCCCCACTCAGGCCGGAAGCGCCAAGACCGGACTGTCACGCCGGAGGTCGCGGGTTCGAGTCCCGTCGCTCCCGTAAAATCTCAGCAAATGGCCTGCAAATCGCCCTCTTTTGTTGCCATTATAGGCGCAAACGACCGCCGGCCTCTTCGTCATCCCGCGCACATCCCGCACGGGAATCCCCGCAGAGAGCCGGCCGTAGCCGGAAATACCCGCAAGCGGGACGACCGGCCCATGCCGCCGGCGGTCGCCCTCTGTTGCAAACCTTGACAACGACCCCTGCCTGAGCCTCTGCGGGAGCTGGCCGGCACGGACGCGCAGAGGCTTGAAGCGGCCAGCCTCAACAGAGCGGGCGATCTCTGCTCGGCGAGCCGACCTTCGGCACGTAGCGTGATTACTGCCGCTCCGTCGCGCCGGAGCGCTCCTCGATTTAGACGCGGCCCCGCGCCGTCCCCGCCGGCCGGCTCGGCAGAGCTGATGTCAGGTGCCCAGCCCGCGGCCACCGTCGACCACGAGCCGCTGACCTGTGACGAAACCCGCACTCTCGGACGCAAAGAAGCTGACGGCATGCGCGATGTCCTCCGGGCTGCCCATCCGACCGGCCGGGACTGATGCAAGGTAGGCACTTCTGATCTCGGCCGAGACGTCGGCGTGACGCTCGACGGGCACGAAGCCCGGTGCGACGGCGTTCACCGTGATGCCGAGCGGGGCAGGTTGCGGGCCCAGTTGCACATGAGACCAATCTGCGCGGCCTTCGAAGTCACGTATGCGGAGCGCCCCGGCGGCGGCAGGTCGACCACCTCCGAATTGATGTGAACGATGCGGCCGAATCCGCGGGCGCGCATGGTGGGGAGGACGGCGCGCAGGAGAAGGATTGGGCTCTTGACGAAGAACGCCAGCTGAGCGAGGTGGTCGTGCCAGTCGACGTCCGCGAGGGGCGCCTCGGGCTGGGGGCCGGTGGCGTTGAGAACGAGCACGTCGATTGGCCCGAGCGCCGCCGCGATCGCGCGGACGAGTTCGGCGACGTGGGCCTCGTCGGTCACATCGGCCATGAACGCCTGTCCGATGCTGCCCTCGTTTCGGATCTCGCTCGCGACCAGGGACGCGTACTCGTCGCCGTGGAGGCCGTTGACGGCGACGGCGAGACCGTCCCGTGCAAGCCGCCGAGCAATGGTGCTGCCCAGGCCTCGCGAGCTGCCGGTGACGAGCGCGACACGCGCTTTCGCTCCTGCCACGACGCGAGTATGGCGCTGGGTGTCATGGTGGGTTCGGTTCGCTGCCTTCGCAACGGAAGGGTCGAGTCCCTCGAACCGCCCGGCGGGGAGCCGCTCCGCGAAGCGAACGGCACGCCGTTCACACTGCACTTCTCTCCCGACACGGTCCGCTGGCGGAGCTACGTGGTGCGGAAGATCGTTCGTAGCCCCGGCGAGCTGTGAGGCCCGGGCCCCCGAGCCGGGGGACTGAGTCTCTCCCTCTCCCTCTCCCTCTCCCTCTCCCTCTCCCTCTCCCTCTCGCTCTCGTAGCGCGTTCCGATCCTTCGCAGCATCCCGTCGAAGATGAAGTGATGAATCGGGTAGAGGGCGTACCAGTACGCGAGTCCTGCGAGGCCGTGGGGATCGAAGATCGCGGTCTGGCGCAGTGTCGTTCCGGCTTGGTCGCTGTTGACCTCGACCTCGAACTGCAGCCAGATCCGCCCTGGGGTTTTCATCTCGGCTGAAAGTCGGAGGAGCCGATCTTGTTCGAAGGCCTCGACCCGCCAGAAGTCGAGGGTGTCTCCCACCGCCAACCGAACGGGATCCCGGCGGCCGCGGCGAAGACCGACGCCGCCGACGAGCTTGTCCAGGAGGCCGCGCAACCGCCAGAAGCCGTTTCCGTAGTACCAGCCGGTTTTGCCGCCGATTCGCTGGATCGGCGCGAACGTCTGCTCCGGCGATGCAGCGACGCTGATCGTGCGCGATGCGACCACCCGCTGGCCGAGCGTCACGCCGCCCCAGTTTCGGCCTCGGTGTGCCGACAGCGCATCCGACCAGCGGGTCTCGGCGAACTCCCGGTCCTCGTTTGCGAGCGCGCGCTCGATTGCCTCGCGGAAGCCTCGCGGGCGGATCGGAAGCAGCTCGCGGGCCGATCCGTCGCCAACGAGGGTGTCGTTGCGTAGGCTCTCGATGAGTTCCCGGCCGATGCTCGCATAGACGGGCGTCACGATGCTCAACCAGAGTCCGGAGATGCGCGGCGTCGCGAGAGGGACGCGAATCACGGCGCGCCGCAGACCAGCCTGCCGCGCGTACTCCCGCATCAGGTCTGCGTATGCGACGCGGTCGGGGCCGCCGATCTGGAAGAGGCAGCTCTCCTTGAGCTGGAGGTCGAGGGCGGCAAGCAGGTAGGCGAGCACGTCCTCGATTGCGATCGGCTGCGTGCGTGAGACGACCCAGCGCGGGATCAGCAAGACGGGCATGCGGTCGACGAGCGAGCGCACGATCTCGAAGGAAACGCTTCCCGAGCCGATGATCATGGAGGCGCGAAACTCGATCGTGGGGACGCCCGACTCGCGCAGGATCCGCCCCACCTCGTGCCGGCTCTCTAGATGAGCCGAGAGGTCGTCCTCTGCCCCGAGGCCGCCCAGGTAGATGATCTTGCTCAGGCCGCTCTTGCGTGCGGCGGCTGCGAAGTTTTCCGCGCCGCGCCGGTCGGCGTCCGCGAACGGCTCCGACGCGGCCATCGAATGAATTAGGTAGTAGGCCGCCGTGACACCCGCGAGCGCCTCGTGCAGGTGGTCGAGCTCGAGGACGTCTCCGTAAACGATCTCCGTTTGCTCGGCCGCGCGTCTCGACAGCGCCTCGGGTCTCCGCACCATGCAGCGCACCGGCCGTCCCGACTCCTCGAGTGTCCGCAGCAGCCGGCCGCCGACGTAGCCGGTCGCGCCGGTGAGCAGAACGCGGCCGACCGCCTGCTCACCATCAGCCGCTGAAGTACCCATCAGCGAGGAGGTCGGACTGGATGGAGCCATGACACGAACGCGCTGACAGCTACCGTGGTTTGCGTCTCGCGCGCACCACGATGAAGACCAACAGTCCGAGGAAGATCGTCGTGAGGCTGTCGAAGACCAGTGTGAGGACGATGGCGAGGCGGTAGCCGGATTCCATGAACCCGAAGAGCGGCCTGTATTCGCTGATCAGCAGGCTCGCGAGTGATCCGAGCGCGATCCCGATTGCGCCGAGGGCGGCCAGGACGAGGATCAGGTCGCCGATGTTCCGGCCGAGCCGTCTGACCGGGGCGATCAGCGTTATCCCCACCACCCCGGAGCCGATGAAGCTGAGCAGGAAGAGCCTGCCGATCGTCGGCACGAACGAGAAGTAGGCGTCGTAGTACTGCTGGGCGTGGATGACTCCGACCAGCAAGATCGACAGGGCCCCGAGGTAGCGAGCAACCTCACCCGCTACCTCGATGCGACGGCCTGGGCGGGCCGGCAGAGCTTGCACGGGTTTGCCGGGCTTGACGCCTCGGTCATAGGGGGTGTGGCTGTGCGCGCTAGCCACGGTGGATCTCCTTGCCCGCCGGTGAGATGACCCACCAAGGGGCGCCGAATTGGTTGAGTCCCTGACCCGTCGTCTGGCCGGGCTTCCGGTCGCTCACGAAGTAGTAGAGGGGGTGACCGTTGTAGGTGACCTCGAGCTTGCCGTCCTTCCGCTTCGTCGTGCCGAGCAGCGAGGCACGGGTACCACGACCCGCGACAGGCTTCGCCTTTGTCGTCAACGGCGGCCAGAGCGCCGCGCAGGCGCCGTAGCAGCTGCTCGTCGTTCCCTTGTCCTTGGGGAAGTCGTACAGCGTGATTCCCCTGCTGTCGACGAGGATGCGTCCAAGCGGCGACTTCGCGGTAGCGACCGTCGCTCCGTTCAGTTTCGTGCCGCCAGCGACAGCAAGGGCGGCAACGAGCGAAGCGAACGCCGCCGATGCGGCCAGAGCCACGAACAGTTTTGTCCAATGAAACGTGGTGCTCATCAGATGCTCCTCCAGGTAAGTGGGGCGAGTGAGCCGCGGGCGGCTCAGCAAGTTGGGTGTCTTGGCGATGGTGGAGACGGCGGACGCGCGTTCGCACCGTGGCGGCCCCCCTGTCTTT
>WNFU01026270.1_pt1 | contig 10050 bp, 8 predicted proteins | sample 5400121 | NCBI WGS metagenome assembly WNFU01 (sample SAMN13153360, study PRJNA577476) | soil metagenome | isolation source: 100 cm soil or saprolite under grassland replicate 1 | place: USA:California | collected 2016-06-15
ATCGTCGTGATCGACCGCGGCCGGGTCGCCGCCACCGGGACGCCCGACCAGCTCAAGGCGAAGGTCGGCGGCCAGATCCTGGTGGTCAGCCCGGTCAGCGAGATCCACCTGGGCACGGTCGCCGGCGTGGTCGCCGAGCTGTCCGGCGACGACCCCGACGTCGCGCACGGCGCCGTGTCGGTCGCTGTCAACGACGCCGGCCTGCCGCCGGCCATCCTGCAGCGCCTCACCGCCGCGGGCGTGCAGGTGGCGGAGCTGAGCCTGCGCAAGCCGAGCCTCGACGAGGTCTTCTTCACCCTCACCGGCCACCGCACCAGCGCCGAGGACGCCGGCGACGACCACGAGCCCGATCGGAGCGCGGCATGACGACACTCGCCCATCCCACCAGCGCCGGCCTGCCGACCCCGATCAGCAGCGTCAGCCCGCTGAACGCGGTCAGGCACGCCCTCACCCTGGCCTGGCGGAGCCTGGTCCAGATCAAGCACAACCCCATGGAGCTGCTCGACCTGAGCATCCAGCCGCTGATGTTCGTGCTGCTGTTCGCCTACGTGTTCGGCGGCGCCCTCTCGGGCTCGCCCAAGGCATTCCTCCAGTTCGGGCTCGCGGGGATCATCACCCAGAACGCGCTGTTCCTGACCATGAACACCGCGGTGGCGCTGAACACCGACATCACCAAGGGCGTGTTCGACCGCTTCCGGAGCCTGCCGATCTCGCGCGCTGCGCCGCTGGCCGGGCGGATCGCGGCCGACGTGGTCCGCCAGGTGTGGTCGGTGGCCATCCTGCTCGGCGTCGGGATGCTGCTCGGCTTCCGGGTCGAGACCGGCCTGGCCGGCATGCTCGGCGCCGTCGGCCTGCTGGTGCTGTTCACCCTCTGCTTCGCATGGCTGCCGGTGCTGATCGGCATGCTGGTGAACGAGCCCGAGAAGGTCCAGATCTTCGGCTTCACGGTGATCTTCCCGCTGACCTTCGCCAGCAGCGCGTTCGTCGCGACGGCGACGATGCCCGGCTGGATGCAGGCCTGGGTGAAGGTCAACCCGGTGACGCTGCTGACCGACGCCCTCCGGGGTCTGATGGTGAGCGGCGACGTGGCCCGTCCGGTGTTCGGGGCGATGGTCGCCGAGCGCGGCCCGCGCGGCCGCGCGGACCCGCGCCACGTCGGGGTCCGCCTCGTCGGGCAGGCCACGCAGCGCCGTGGCCTCGCCGAGCAGGGTGGCGGCACGTTTGGCGTCTCCATCGGCCAGGGCGATCGGCGCCAGCAGCTCCACCGCCCGGGCGATCACCGGCCGGTCCTTGCTCTTGATCGCGACCAGCAGGGCACGCTCGTACCAGTCGCGGGCGTCTCGCGAATCACCGATGGCCAGCTCCAGGTGGCCCCGCGAGGTGAGCATCGACGAATGGATCTGGCCGAACGGGTGGTTTGCCGACTGGGAGTCCCGGACGCCCCTGTCGAGCAGCCGGCGGGCGGCGTCCAGGTTCCCTTCCCAGCGGTCGATCTGGCCACGGAGCCACCAGGTGTAGAGCCGTTCCTCCCTGACGGCGAGGGCCTCGGCGATCCGCTCGGCGGATTCCAGGTCGCGGCGCGCCCCTTCGAGGTCCCCGGCCTGCGCTCGGGTCTGCGCGAGGCGCATCATGACGTGGCCGACGTCCTCCCTGTCACCGAGTCCGGCCATGATCTCCCTGGCCTCCTGGAGCGCGGCGATGACCCTGTCGTGGTCGGCGCTGTAGGCGCTCAGCTCCACGCGCGCGAACAACGTCTGGCCGATCCCCCAGCGCTCGCCCAGCTCCCGGAACCGCTCGAGCCCGACCTCGAACTCGGCCGCCGCCTGCGTCGCCTCGCCCAGGTTGATCAGCAACTGGCCGGCGATGACCGGCTCCACCGCCCGCACCCACGGGTCCGGGTGCTCGCGCAACCGGCGGATCCGCCACATCGCGGCGTCGTCGTCGTTGCGCAGGATCGCCGCGATGATGGGCAGCAGCGCGGCTCCCGGGTGCAGCAGGCGTGGATCATCCGGAGGTACCTCCGCCAGCGTTGCGACTGCCCGGTCGATGTACTCGAGCGAGCGGGCGATGTCCTGGCCCGCGCTGAGCACGACGAGCGCGGCGGCGGCCTGTCCCTGGGCGCTCGTCGCCGGTGACACCGGCCCAGTCAGCGCCAGCGCCTGCCTCGCCCACTCCTCGCCTTCGGCGCGCGCGCTCTGCAGGAACCAGTACCAGCCGAGCGCGCCGATGAGCCGCATCGCCAACTCGGCGTCCTCGACGTCGATGGCCCAGCGCACGGCGCCGTGCAGGTTCTCGCGCTCGGTGCTCAGCCGGTGGATCCATTCGAGCTGGTCGGCGCGGCGCAGGTGCGGCTCGGCCCGCTCCGCCAGGTCCAGGTAGTAGCCGGCGTGGGCGCGACGCAGCGCCGCTTCCTCGCCGGCCTCGCGGCGCCGATCCTCGCCGTAGGCGCGCATCGTCTCCAGCATCCAGTAGCGGACCTCGCCGCCGTCGTCGCTGGCAACCACCAGCGACTTCTCCACCAGAGCGGCGAGCAGGTACAGCACCTCGTCGCCATCGAGGCCGCCGAGGTCGGGACCGGCGCAGACCCGCTCGGCCGCCTCCAGGGTCGCGCCGCCGGGAAAGACCGCCAGCCGGCGCGCGAGCACCCGCTCGGGCTCGCCGAGCAGGTCCCAGCTCCAATCGAAAACGGCGCGCAGGGTCTGGTGCCTGGGCATGGCCGCGCGGCTGCCGCCGGCGAGCAGGCGGAACCGGTCGTCGAGCCGGGCGGCGATCTGGTCGGGGGAGAGGGCGCGGAGCCGGGCGGCGGCGAGCTCGATCGCCAGCGGGATGCCGTCGAGCGCGCGGCAGATGCGGAGCACCGGGCGGACGGTCGTCTCGTCGACCGTGAACCCGGGCCGCGCGGCGGCGCCGCGGTCGGCGAACAGCCGCACCGCCGGGAACCGCAGCGCCTCGGCGGGCGCTGCGTCCTGGATGGGCATGGCCAGCGGACCGACCGGGTGCAGCATCTCCCCGGTGATCCCGAGGGGCTCGCGGCTGGTGGCCAGCACCCGCAGCTTCGGGCAGCGGGCCAGGAGCTGGTCGATCAGGGCGGCGGCCGGGTCGACCAGGTGCTCGCAGTTGTCCATCACCAGCAGCAGGTGCTTGTCGTCGATCGCCTGCACGATCCGCTCCTGCGGTGGCACCGCGCTGGGACCGCGCCCCTGCCGGGCCAGCAGCCCCAGCTCGCGGGCGCCGAACAGCGACAGCACCGCCTGCGGCAGGTCGACCGGGTCGACCACGGGGCCCAGCTCGGCGAGCCAGACCCCGTCGGGCATGCGGTCGAGCATGGTCGCGGCGGCCTCGGTCGCCAGCCTGGTCTTGCCGGAGCCGCCCGGGCCGGTCAGCGTGACCAGCCGCGAGCCGCCAAGGACCTCGGTGATCCGGGCGATGTCGTCGTCCCGGCCCACGAAGGTGGTGATCTGGGCCCGCAGATTGGTCCTTGGCGCCTCGGGCGCGGGGCCATCCAGGGCCTCGCTCGCCTCGCCGGCCAGCGGCTCGGACGGCGGGCCGGACGCGACCTCGGCCGGGGCGGCCAGCGGCTCGGGCGCCGGGGCGCGCGGCGCATCGGCCGCGGGCTCGCGCGGCGGCGGGCCGGTCTCGCCGCGGAGCACACCGAGGTGGATCGCCTGGAGCTGCTCGGAGGGGTCGATGCCCAGCTCCTCCGCCAGGCGCGAGCGCAGCCGCTCGTAGGCGACCAGGGCGTCGGCCTGGCGCCCGCCGCGGGCGAGGGCGAGCACGAGCAGGCCGGACAGCCGCTCGCGGAGCGGGTGGGCGGTCACCAGCTCGTCCAGCTCAGCCACCAGGCGGTGGCCCGCTCCGGTGAGCAGCTCCGCCTCGATCCGGTCCTCGGTCGCGGCGAGCCGCAGCTCGTCGAGCCGGGCGACCGCGGCGCCGGCGAAGCGGACCGTGGCCACGTCGGCGAGCGCCGGCCCCCGCCACAGCGCCAGCGCCTCGCACAGCAGCTCCCGTGCCCGGCGCGGGTCCCGCCGGAGGTCGTCCCTGCCGGCCAGAGCCAGGCGCTCGAACCGGACCGAGTCCACCGCCTCGGGTTCGATCGCCAGCCGGTAGCCGGCGGCGTGCGACTCGATCACGTCGGGAAGCAGGCGCCGCAGGCGCGAGACCAGTGACTGCAGGGCGCCGGTGGCCGCCAGCGGCGGCTCGGAGTCCCACACGGCGTCGATGAGCCGCCCCGCCAGCACCACCCGATCGGGCTCCATCGCCAGCCGGATCAGCAGCGCGCGCAGCCTCGGGCCGACCACCTGGACGGGCTCCCCGAAGCCGACCCGCACGTCGAGCGGGCCCAGGATGCCAATTCGCAGGTCCATGGCCACGCTCGCCATTCTGCCCTGTCCCGCCCTGATCGTGGGCGCTTACCCTGGCGCTGCGGACCGCGACCGATCCGCCTGGAGGCCCGATGGCGCGTGTGGACTACGACCGGATGGCGGCGGTGTACGACGCCGGCCGGGACCGGTCGCTCGACCAGCGGCGAGCGTGGCGCGAGGCGCTCGGCCGCCACCTGCCGCCGCCCTGCGGCTGCCCGGGCGCGGTCCTGGACCTGGGCGCCGGGACCGGCCAGTGGGCGAGAGCGCTCACGACCTGGTTCGGGGTGCCGGTGGTGGCGGTGGAGCCGTCCGCGGGGATGCGCGCCGCCGCCGAGTCCAAGCATCTCGACCGGGTCCACGTGGTCGGCGGCCGCGGCGAGGCGATCCCGCTGCGATCGGGCGCGGTGCCGGCGGCGTGGCTGTCGCTGATGCTCCACCACCTCGACGACCCCGCGGCCTGCGCCATGGAACTGCACCGCGTGCTGTGCGACCACGGCCAGGTGCTGCTCCGCGGGGTCTTCCCCGACGCCGGCGGTCTCGTCGGCCTGAGCTTCCTGCTCGAGTTCTTCCCCGGCGCGGAGCGGGTGCTGGCGACCTTCCCGAGGCTCACGGACACGGTGGCGCTGTTCGAGCGCGCCGGGTTCGTCCTTGTCGGCATGCGGGCCGTGGCCGATCTCGCCGCGGCCAGCCTGGGCGACGCGCTGGAGCGGGCGCGGCTCCGCGCCGACACCGTCCTGCGCCACCTGCCGGATGCCGAGTTCCGGGCTGGCGTACGCCGCCTCGAGGCCGCGGCCGCCGCGGAGGATCCCGCCCGCCCCGCCGGGCCCATCTTCGGCCGGATCCCGCTGGTGGTGCTCGCCAAGTAGGCTCCATTCCGCCCGCTCCGGGCCGGCCAGCGGCGGCGGCCACTGCCGGCCCTCGCCTGGGCCTTGCCCCGGGGTCGCGGGGGCCAGCATTGTTGTCTGCGGCGGGGGGTCCATGCGGCATGCCGCTGCGCCCAGGGAGGCCATTTGACGAACCTACGGGTCGAGGTCCAGCCGGAGGAGGTCGGCTTCGACGCGGACCGGCTGGCGAGGATCGACCGCCACTTCGCCCGCTACGTCGACGACGGGCGCCTGCCCGGCTGGCTGGTGCTGGTGAGCCGTGACGGCAGGATCGCGCACCTCAGCACCTACGGGCGCCGCGACATGGAGGCCGACCTGCCGGTCGAGCTCGACACCAGGTTCCGCATCTACTCCATGACCAAGCCGATCACCTCGGTCGCGGCCATGATGCTGTTCGAGGAGGGAGCGTTCCAGCTCAAGGACCCGGTCTCCAGGTTCATCCCCTCGTTCGCCGACGCCCGGGTCTACCGCGGCGGCACGGCGCTGGCCGCCACCCAGGTGACCGTGCCGGTCACCGAGCCCGTGCGCGTCTGGCACCTGCTCACCCACACGGCCGGGTTTGACCTATGGCTTCCACCACGCGCACCCGGTCGACGAGATGTACCGGAACGCCGGGTTCGAGTGGACCACGCCCGAGGGCATGGACCTGGCCGAATGCTGCGACACCTGGGCCGGGATCCCGCTGCTGTTCGAGCCGGGCAGCGAGTGGAACTACTCGGTCGCCACCGACGTGCTCGGCCGGGTGGTGGAGGTGGTGTCCGGGCAGTCGCTGGACCGGTTCTTCTCCGAGCGGATCCTCGGGCCGCTCGGCCCTGAATAATCTGAATGAACACTCTGCCCCCCCTTTCGCGATCACGGAGATCGCTACGCCACTCTAACCGGGCGCCCGCCCTGGTCAAGAGCCGCGTCCATGAAGGTCAGCCGGCGTACGCGATCCCATGCTGCTGGGCGGCGGCGAGCTGGACGGCACGCGCCTGCTCGGCACCCGCACGTTGCGCTACATGACCCGCAACCACCTGCCCGGCGGCGCGGACCTGGAGGCCTTCGGGCGGCCGCTGTTCGCGGAGACCACCTTCGAGGGAGTGGGCTTCGGTCTCGGCTTCTCGGTTGTCCTCGACCCCGTCGCCAACAAGGTGCCCTCGAGCCCCGGGGAGTTCGCCTGGGGCGGCGCGGCCAGCACCGCGTTCTGGGTGGACCCGGTCGAGCGGATCACCGCGTTGTTCCTGACCCAGCTGCTCCCCTCCGCCGCCCACCCGATCCGCCCCGAGCTACGCCAGCTGGTCTACCAGGCCCTGGTCGATGAATGACTGGGATCGCGTACGCCGGCTGACCTTCATGGACGCGGCTCTTGACCAGGGCGGGCGCCCGGTTAGAGTGGCGTAGCGATCTCCGTGATCGCGAAAGGGGGGGCAGAGTGTTCATTCAGATTATTCAGGGCCGAGCGGCCAGCGGCCAATCCAGGCGGCATCCAGGAGGAAATGGACCGCTGGCTGGTCGACCTGCAGCCCGGGGCCGAAGGCTGGCTGGGCTCCACGTCGGGGGTCACCGACGACGATCGCTTCATCACCGTGGTCCGATTCGAGTCGGAGGAGGCCGCCCGCCACAACAGCGACCGCCCCGAGCAGGGCGCCTGGTGGAGCAGGGCGTCGCAGCACCTGGCCGATGTGGTCTTTCACAACTCGGCGCGCGTGCACACCTACAAGGAGGGCGGGTCGGACGACGCCGGCTTCGTCCAGGTGATTCAGGGACACACCGAGGACATGGACCGCCTGGCGGACCTCGCCGTGGCGCAGGAGGACACTCTCGCCGAGCAGGCGCCGCACATCCTCGGCATGACCGTGGCCGAGCACGCCGACGGCAAGGGGGACTTCACCCAGACCGTGTACTTCACCTCCGAGGAAGCGGCGCGGCGCTGGGAGCGTGACAATCCACCGGAGTCGAACCCGCGCTCCGTCGAGGCCTTCAGCCTCATGAGCGACCTGCGCTACTTCGACCTGCGCGACCCGCGGCTGGAAAGCGCCAAGTAGTCCAGGCCAGCGCGGCCGCGGCTGGCGGCTCCTCCGAGCGGGGGATGCCGCCGACGCCTCTGGCTGTGACTCCAGCTCGGTGCTCGGGGCTGGACCGGCGCCGGCGTGCAATCCTGGGAGAGCTCGGCTGGACCCCTGCCCCCGTCGCCACGGGGCACCGTCGTCGGGCAAGGAGGCATGCGGGTGGAAGTCAAGGAGCTCGGTCACATCGTCCTGTACGTCCGCGACATCGAGCGGTCCTCGGGGTTCTACCGGGACGTGCTCGGCTGGCGGCAGGTTCTGCCGGAGCCGGGCCAGCCCTCGCGGCTGCCCATGGCAATGTTCTCGGCGCCGTCGGGTCGCACCCACCACGAGCTGCTGCTCATCGAGGTCGGCCCGGACGCCGCCGCGCAGCCGGAGGGCAGGCGGGTCGGCCTCTACCACTTCGGGCTCAAGGTCGGCGACAGCGACGACGAGTTGCGGGAGGCGCTGGCACGGCTGCGTGAGGCAGGCACCACCGTGCTCGGCGCCAGCGACCACACTGTCACCCACAGCCTCTACATCGCCGACCCGGACGGCAACGAGATCGAGTTGTACGTCGACGTGCCCGGCGTCGACTGGCGCGGCAACCCCGCTCTGATCGCCGCGCCCATCAAGCCGTTGCGCCTCTGACCCGCCATCGAGGTGAATCGCCGCGAGTGCCTGTGCCGGTGCCCCCAGGCGAGAGCGACTCCTCGACCAGGACCGACCGGCCGTCCAGCGCGGACTCGAGCGAGCCGGGGTTGAGGCGTCAGTACCGGGGGCGCTTGGTGGAGCTGGTCAGGCGTGATCGCAGCTGCTCGATCCTGCGCCGGTTCTCCGGCTTGTCGAGCATCTGCCTGGCCTGACCGGCGAGCTGGCGGCCCTTCGGGCTGCGCGCAAGCTCCATGAGGCGTTGCTTCATGGAAGCCATCCACTGTCTCCTCTGCCCTCGGCGAACCTTGCTGTTGTCGTCGAAGGTCTCTCCCACCCTGGCGGGTGGTCGCACCGGGCGCGTGGCCGTGCTGACGGTGGACCGTTTCGCGGGATACTCCCCTTCGCCCGCCACGATAGGGGGACCCGGGTCAAGGCTCGATAAAGCCGCACTCGGCACACGGGGTCCCCCGGGCGGCGCCCGGGACCGCCGGCGTCGGCCGGGCGGCTCGCGGAGAGACCGCTGACCCGAGCGTCACAGATCCGCCTGGTCGTCCGTCATAGGTCCGAAAGCCTACGACTGGAGGAGATCGTGAACGATCGGGCAACCCAGATCGAGGAAGCGACCCGGCATCGCCGGGCGCAGCGGGTGTGGGGCCGCCAGGCGGCCCCTGGCCGCGGCTACGTGATCACTGTGACGCTGCTGGCCGGGGCGTTCATGCTCGCCGCCGGCATCTGGTCCCTGGCGGCGCCGCGCTCGTTCGCCGAGGCGGTGCAGTTCCCGTACGCGGAGCACTTCCTCCATGACCTCGGCGCCTTTCAGATCGGCATCGGCGTCACCCTGCTGCTGGCGGCGGCCTGGAGCGACGCGCTGGCCCTGGCGCTGGCCGGCTTCCTGGTCGCCAACTCGATCCACGCCGTCAACCACGCCGTCGACCTCGACCTCGGCGGCCGTGGCTCGGACCCGTGGCTGCTGGGCGCGCTCTCGTTGCTGATCGCGGCGGCGCTGGTCGTGAGGCTGCGCGAGCTCGGCTACGTGGTCGGCGTGGTGGGCACTGCCGCCGCCCCGCCGCTGGAGCCGTTCGTGCGCCAGAAGACAGCGCTGCTGACCACCTACCGTCGCGACGGCACCCCGGTGGGCACGCCGCTGAGCGTCGCCGTGGAGGGCGACCATGCCTTCATCCGCAGCTACGAGCAGGCCTGGAAGGCCAAGCGCATGCGCAACCGGCCCGAGGTCGAGCTTGCGCCCTCGACGGCGCGCGGCAAGCCCACGGGCCCGGCCATCCATGCCCGCGCCAGGTTGCTGGAGGGCACGGAGGCCAGGCACGCGGGGCACGCCCTGGCCAGCAAGCACCCGCTGCTCCACGGCGTGCTCGTGCCACTCGCCCACCGCCTCGGGCGCTCGAAGACCGGCAGGACGGTCCACTACGAGCTCGTCCCGCTGGACGACTGACCCGCGAGTCCCGGGAGTGCCCCTCAGCGCTCGAAGATGCCGACGATCGTGCCGCGCGCCAGCGTGTGGCCGGAGAGGATGAACCCCAGGAACCCCGGTGTGGAGTCCGGGTTCACCATCTCGAGGCTGTCGGTGTCCACCGCGTGCACCACGAAGAAGTAGCGGTGCGGACCGTGGCCCTCGGGGGGCGCCGCGCCCAGGTACTGCTTCAGGCTGGCCTCGTTGCGCAACTGCACCGCGCCCTTCGGCAGGAGGGCGCCGTCCGGTGAGCCGGCGCCGGCGGGCAGCTCGGTGACGCCGGCCGGGATGCCGTACACGGCCCAGTGCCAGAAGCCGGCCGCGGTCGGGGCGTCCGGGTCGTAGCAGGTGACCACGAAGCCGCGGGTCTCCGCCGGGAACCCCGACCAGGAGAGCTGCGGGGAGGTGTCGGTGCCTCCGGAAGCGAAGATCTTGCTGCGCTGCGCCGCCGGCAGCGTCGCGCCGTCCTGGAAGTCGTCGCTGGTGACGGTGAAGGATGGCACCGGTGCCAGGAAGTCGTACGGGTTCTGCGGCTTGTCCGCCATGACTGCGCTCCCTGCTCGACTCGACAACGGGTTCGCCTATAGGGGCTCGGAGACGGGATGGCATATTCCCACGTCCGCGGCGAGCGCGAGCGGGTCAGCCGGCTCCGCGCA
>WNFU01024915.1_pt1 | contig 10049 bp, 10 predicted proteins | sample 5400121 | NCBI WGS metagenome assembly WNFU01 (sample SAMN13153360, study PRJNA577476) | soil metagenome | isolation source: 100 cm soil or saprolite under grassland replicate 1 | place: USA:California | collected 2016-06-15
CGCATGCGATGGGAGCTGAAGGAGCTCCAGCGCCGCACCGGAATCACCTTCGTCTACGTCACCCACGACCAGTCGGAGGCGATGGCGCTCTCCGACCGGATCGCCGTGATGCACGGGGGTGAGATCATGCAGCTCGGGGCGCCCCGAGCGGTCTATACGCGGCCGGCTAACCGGACCGTCGCGGACTTCATGGGCCTCGTCAACCTGATCTCAGGTCGAGTCGTCCGCGTCGCCGGCGACGACAGCCTCGTCGCGGTCGGCGGTGAGCATCCGATCGTGGCAGCGTTGCCGCAGAGCGCAGTCGTGGGGCAGACCGTGCAGGTGGCGATCCGCCCTGAGAGCCTCCGCTTGACCCCGCCGGCGCCGGCGTCGACCGCTGACCCGCTGGGAACAGTTCCCGGCAAGGTGGCGGACGTGACCTTCCTCGGCAACATCATCGACTGCCACGTGACGCTCGACGATGGGACGCGCGTCCGCGTCCAGGTCGACTCCAGCCAGACGCTCGAGGTGGGCCAACGGGTCGGCGTGCGGTTCGACAGCCAGCAGAGCAGCGTGTTCAGCTAGAATCCAGTGTGCACGCCGAAGGCCGTGGGGCTGGGCCCCGCCGGCCGAGGCGCGCCTATGAACTGGAGGGGGCGACCATGGCGGTCCAGACAACGCGGACGGTCGAGGAGCTGGAGGCGTATTGCGCGCGGTTGAGGGCGGCGGGGCTGGACGCTCCGTGGTCCCGGCCGGGACCGCTCATCCCGCCGAAGCCCACCGCGACCCAGCCGCGCCACTGGCGCTGGCGCGACATCGAGCCACTGCTGCGGGAGAGCAGCGAGTTTCTCAGCCCGCACCGCGGCGCCGAGCGCCGGGTCCTCCGGCTCCATAATCCCGGCGTCCCGGAGCGGACCGTCGCTCACAGTCTCGTCCTCGCGATCCAGTACCTGCTGCCCGGCGAGGTCGCGCCCGCGCACCGACACTCGCCGACCGCGATCCGGTTCATGCTCCACGGCGAAGGCGCCTTCACGACGGTCGACAACCAGAAGTGCGCCATGAAACCGGGGGACCTCGTGCTCACCCCCGGGATGGCCTGGCACGACCACGGCAACGAGGGAGGCGCGCCCGTCTACTGGATGGACATCCTCGATTGGCAGATCGTCCGCTTCCTCGAGAACCTGACGTTCGAGCCGTATCCCGACGAGCAGCAGCCCGCGCTCCGGAACCCGGGGCGCGATATCTACTTTCCCTGGAGGGAAGCCTACGCCGCGTTGCTCAGACGGGCCGAGCAAGCGCCCGATCCCTTCGACGACACCTTGCTCGAGTACACCGATCCGGAGAGCGGCTCCTCGCTGCGCCCGACGGTTGGCTGCTACCTTCAGCTCCTCCGCCCGCGGGCGCGGACGCGCGCCCATCGTGAGACGAGCTGCGCTGTCTATCGTGTCGTGCAGGGGAGGGGCGTCACGACCGTCGACGACCAGACCTTCGAGTGGGAGCCGGGCGACTTCTTCGTGGTCCCGCCGCGAGCGCGGCACGCCCACGCCAATGTCGGGACCGAGCCGGCCGTGCTCTTCACGGCGCAGGACGTCCCGCTCTTGAAGCTCCTGCGTCTGTATCGAATGGAGCCGGCTGACTAACCGACGCCCTTGGGGGGTGTCAGGGACACCCGAGGAGGAACCGCTTATGGCACGCGCGGGCTACCGGATCTTCGACGCCGACACCCACATCATCGAGGCCGCAGAACCCATCGAGGCTTACCTGTCGGCCGCCAACAAGGTCAGGCTGGCGGGGCTCGGATCACTGATCGGGCGCGCCCCGGGCAAGGGAGGGGTGTCCCGGTATCGCGTGGGCAAGCGCCCCGAGCTTAATCGTCTCCTCGGCTCTCGGGACCGCGTCCCGCCGGCCGACTCGGTCACCCGCGGTCTGAAGGACGGCGGCACGCCCTGGGACGTTCGCTGGCAGGGGCCACCCTTCCCCGACGACCGCGTCAACTTCGACTCGCACGCGCGGATCAAGGACATGGACATCGAGGGCGTGGACGTGAACATGGTCCTGCCGTCAGGCGGGCTGGCGGCTTTTTCCGGTCTGGATGATGTCTCGATCGAGCTGATGATGTACCAGGCGTATCACCGCTTCCTCAAGGACTACTGCGCACCGTACCCGGACCGGCTCACGAGCGTGCTCCACGTCTCGGTCCGCGATGTTCCGGCGTCCGTCGCCGAGATTCGCCGCTGCGGCAAGGAGACCTGGCCGGTCGGCGTCTTCCCGGTCTGTCCGCCCGGGATGACGCTCGACGATCCGGACTGGGAGCCGATCTGGGCGGCAGCTCAGGAGTACGACCTGACCGTCGTGATCCATTCCTTCACCATGTCGATCCCGTACCCACCGGGCATGTGGGACAACTGGGACAACATGTTCCTGGTCCGTTCCGCCAGCCACGTGTGGAACGCCCAGCGCAACATGGCCGCGCTGATCGGCAGCGGCGTGCTGGACCGCTTCCCGGATTTGCGCCTCACGTCGCTCGAGTGCGGACACGGGTGGCTCGCGTTCTGGGCCTCGCGACTGGACGAGCAGGCCGAGATGAGCCAGCACGCGCTGCCGCGGCTCAAGCGCAAGCCGAGCGAGTACATCCGCGGGCCGCAATACTTCCAGAGCATCCAGCTCCACGAGGGCGAGCTGTCGCTGCGCCAGGCCATCGAGGCCATCGGCGAAGACACCTTGATGTTCGCGACGGACTATCCGCACTCGGAGAGCTGGTTCCCCAAATCGGTGGACGCGGTGCTCAAGTGGACCTCGATTCCGGAGGGCGCCCGGCGGAAGCTCCTCTGGGAGAATGCGGTGCGCTGCTACCGGCGCTACAGCGGCAAGAAAGCTGCCGTCGTCGAGGCCGCGCCCGCCGCTTCCCGGTGACGGGCGTGGCGCGACTCAATCTCACGCTGGCGTGCGGCGACTACGACCGGACCCGCGCGATCAAGACCGGCGAGGTCCAGCCCGACGGCGTCGAGCTGAACGTCGTGACGCTGGCCCCGGAAGAGATGTTCTACCGCATGGCCCGGTTCCGCGAGTTCGACGTCTCGGAGCTCTCGCTCTCGACCTACACCGTGCTGCGAGGCCGCGGCGAGCCCCTCGTCGCGGTTCCGGTCTTTCCGTCGTTCAGCTTCCGCCATTCGTCGATCTTCGTGGGGGCGAACGCCGGCATCAGTGTGCCGAAGGATCTCATCGGCAAGCGCGTCGGTGTCCCGAAGTACCACATGACGGCCGCGGTCTGGATCCGCGGCATGCTCGAGGACGAATACGGCGTCGCGCCGAAGGACGTCCACTGGTTCGAGGGCGGAGAGGGATCGCTGGTCAAGGAGGTGGACGTGACGCTTCCGCCCGACGTCCGACGGGAGTCGGTTCCGGCGGGCCGGAATCTCGGCGACATGGTGGCGGCGGGCGAGCTCGACGCTTTCGTGGGCGCCCGCCGGCCGGCGGCCTTCGGCGAGCGCGTGCGGAGGCTCTTCCCTGACTTCCGTCGCGTCGAGCGCGCCTACTATGAAAAGACCGGGATCTTCCCGATCATGCACACGCTGGTTGTGAAAGAAGAGTTGGCGCGGCAGCACCCGTGGCTGCCGCGCAGCCTCTACGACGCGTTCGTCGAGTCGAAGCGGCTGGCCTATCAGCGCCTGCAGTTCACCGCCGCACTGCCCGTCAGTCTCCCGTGGCTCGTGGCCGAGGCCGAGGAGACCCGGGCGCTGATGGGCGACGATCCATTTCCCTACGGCGTCGCGCGGAACCGGAAGACCCTGGAGACGCTGGCGGGTTACACCTACCGGCAGGGGCTGGCGCCGCGCCGGCTCAAAGTCGAGGAGATGTTCTGGGAGTCGACTCTGGCGATCTGAAGGCCGATGCGGTCGTTGTCGCCTCAGCGCCTCGTTAGCCGGTTCCGTTCACGGAGAGACAGGTGCTGCTTGGTGGTGAGCACAGGCTCTGCCAGCAGTGTTTGCGTGAAGCCGACAGCGCCGAAGGCGATCTCGCCGGCCCGAGGCCAGTTCAGCCGAATGCTCCATCTGTAGTACGGACGATCGAGGTACACCTTCTGCTCCCGGACGCGCTCGCGCTCGATCCTATCGATCGACACCTCATGGAGCGCTACCTGAAACCCGCTGTCGCCCCAGTCGATCATGATCCGAGGGTCCGTCACCCCATGAAACGCGAGCGTCGCGGGTGCTACCCGAAACTGGCCACCGCCCCCGACGGGACAGATCCAATCGGTGATGAAGTCGATGTCGAGCACGAGATCGCTGGTCCAGTCACCCTCATCGGGATCTCCCACGCGGAGATCCAGACCCCAGATGTGGCAGTCGTGCCAGGACACGTGTTCAAAGTCGGCCTCTGTGTACTTCATCTGCATGAGCGCCATTATAAAGATCTGACTCCATTTCTCTCCGCGGAGACTATGACGTCGAAGCCCTGACCTCAGGTATGTCGGGAGTAAAGAGCCGCCACTCCCCCGGGAGTCCCTTGAAGGTGTGCGTCCCCCGATCCGTGCAGGTGATGCCGGACCCGGCCATCAGATCCTTGACGGTGTTGGACACGAGGACCTCGCCGGGCTGGGCTGCACCCATGATGCGGGAGCCCGTGTTTACCGTGATGCCGCTGATGGTCCCGTCGTCATACTCGACCTCACCGGCGTGTACGCCGATCCTCACCGCCATGCCGAGTCCCTGCACGGCATCGCGGATCGCGCACCCGCAGCGGATGGCGGCGACCGCACCGTCGAAGACGGCGAAGATCTCGTCCGCGACTACATTTATCTCCTCCCCGCCGTGGCGGGCAAGCTCCCTCGCGCCAGCGGCGGTCGCCCAGCGCGACGAGCCGTTCTGTCGCGCCGACCATGTCGACGAAGAGCACCGTCGTCAGCACCCGCCCCGGCCCGAGGCCTGGGCGCGCGCGCCCGCGTGTATCCAGCGCCCGGAGGGGTGGGAAGTCGGCCGGCAGGTCCGGGATGATGAGTTGGAAGATGCGTTCGGGACGGGGGAGGCCCTTGAGGCGATGCGCGCCGAGGTCCCGCAGGCTCAGACCGCCGATCAGGGCGTCTTCGATCAAGGCGGCGGTCGACTTGGACAGCAGCACCTGCCCGCCGTGGCCGGCCTCCTTGATGCGTGCGCCGCGGATGACGTCCAGCCCCGTGTACCCCTCCGCCGACCGGATCGGTTCTCCCGTGTGGACGCCGATGCGCACCCGCACGGCCCCGCCCTCCGGCCAGGCCTCGGCCGCGAGGGCGCGCTGAATCGCCACCGCCGCGGCAATCGCCTGCGTGGCGCGGCCGAACACCACGAAGAACGAGTCCCCCTGGGTATCGACCTCGCGGCCCTCGTGAGCGGCAAACGCGGTCCGCAACAGGGCGCGGTGGACAGCTAGTATCTCTGGGTATCGGTCCCCAAGGTGCACCGTCAGCGGGGTGCTGTCCTCGACGTCAGTGTGCAGCACCGTGACGGTGCCGCCGAGCAGTTCGGGCATGGATGCGCTCCACTCGGCCAGGCTGTCACGCTACTAAATCCTGACCGGATCACCACGGCGGATTGTGCCGCCCCGCACTACGGCAGCATACACACCGACGTTGACTTGGTTATGCTGGGCTGCCGTGCGCAGGATTCCAGGATCCCGCGGGAGATCCCCCTGCGCGAGAGTGGTCATCACGCAACGCCCGCAAGGCACGGTGATGTTCAGACGCACCGCCGTCCCGATGGCGAGCGTGTGGCCGACCCAGGTATTCTCCGCAAAGCCCTTCTTCCCTGAGGCTAGCTGCACCACGATGTTTGGTCTAAATCGCCGGACCTCGAAGCGGCCTTGCGGATACAGCTCACGTAGGCGATCGAGCGTGGCGGTGGTCAATAGATGGACCATGGCAACGTCGAAGAATGTCCCCTCCGGTAGCGTGAAATCGGTGACCGTGTCCCGGTGGTCGAGACCTTCCATGTCCGGCCAGTACTCCTCCGCATTGACCGCCCCGCGCTGGACTGCACGAAAAGTCACCTCGCGGTTGAGAGCCTTCGAGAGGATCTGGCCGAGATCACCCTGGTCACTGGTGACAGTGGTGCCATCGGGGAGGGCGATTCTGACCGGAGGAACCTTCGCGGCCGGACGCACCGGCTCGATGAAGGTGGCGCGGAAATCGAAGAGGCGCGGCCATTTTCGCGGGTTCTTGGCGGTCGCCGCCTTTCCGTCGGAGCTGTCGACGAGGGCGTACGCACGATCCCCAAGGAGCCCATGTTCTGTTACATCAGCGGCGTTCAGTTCCTCTCCCATCATGGACTTCACAGGGTATCGCCAGAGCGAAACCACCGCACCAAGCTCGACCTGCGCTGCGTTTGACATGCTTCGCACTCCTTGCCTGCTCAGCTCGGACTTGCCTCTCAAGCTCGCGCCGCCGAACCGCCGGCTATGAGCCGTCAGCTCGACGGCCTTGTTAGGCGCTCAAGGGGTCCAACATCACTTGATCACCTTATCCGCCCGAAAGAGAACTGACTGCGGAATCGTAAGCCCGATTTGCTGGGCTGTTTTCATGTTCACCACGAACGTGAGCCGATCGACCCCCTCGATCGGCACGTCCTTAGGGTTCGCGCCAGTAAGAATCCGCTCCACGTGCTTCGCTGATTGGCGACCGATTTCATGAAAATCCACGCTGTAGCTGGCGAGGCCGCCCCTGGCGACGAGATTATCGAAGTAGAACATCGTCGGCAGCCGTTTGGCGTTTGCCGCGTCGATGATAAGTTGAGCGTGCCGATCCACCATCGCGTCCGAAACGGCAACATAGGCGTCTGCCTCACCGGCCCTCAGCGCCCGCAGAGCCGCCTGGAGTTCTTCGGCAGAAGCGACATGCCGTTCGATCAATTCTACTTGCAGATGTGGCGCCGCCTCTCGCGCTAGCTTCACCGATTCCTGAGCAGAGGGATTTCTCGGGTCGTAAAACGTCACTACGCGATGGAGCTTCGGGACGATTTCCTTGAGGATCTCCATACGCTTTCCTGTGAGGTCTGTGCTCAGAAAGTGCACGCCCGTAAGCCTGCCTCCTGGTTTCGCGAACGACTCCACGAGTCCGATGGAGACAGGATCCGTCCCAGCGCAGAACACGATCGGGATGCTCGCTGTCGCGCGTCTTGTCGCTACGGTGACGGAGGTGGCAACTGTATATATCAGGGCGACCTTCTGCCGCTCCAGACTCCGCGCTGCCTCCTCGACCGATTTGGGATCACCTCCCGCATCGCGAATGTCCAAAGCAAACTGTTTCCCCTCCACAAGCCGCCGCTCCCTCAGACCCTCCCGCAGCCCATCGACGACTGCGTACCACGGCCCACCCTGCAAAATGACACCGACGCTGGGAATTCGGGTTTGTTGGGCCTCGGGTCGGGAGAGGGGAATCAGCAGCGCAGTGGCGATTACGATGACAAGCATTTTCTGATTCATAGATTCGCCCTTGTGAGCGAGCGCATGCTTGCCGCAGCATCGCATTCTCGAAAATGCACGATACATTTCCTGCCGCCTAACGCCCAGGCTGAGCGGCCGGCCTCGAGCCGGGCCGCTCCAGCCTGCTGTTAGACGTTCGATGGAGTTGCACATGCAAAGTGAAAATGCTCCGTTGCGTGGTAGCCATCCGTCCGCCCTTTGAAGTATCGCCGCTGCTGTTCCTCGGGATGAAGATCCTCGACAAGCTCGAAGCGCGCCGCCGCGAGCTCCGCCTGCAGGACTGGAAGGTCAAAGCCGGTGATCATCGCTTCTCCGATGGATCGGTTCGCCTCGATCATTCGGCGAATGCGGGTCGACGACTTCTCGGCTCTGAACGCGTCACCGTCGAGGTACGAGAAGAGAAGCAGACTTCCCGGCGCCGCCACGCTTCTGATCGACTGAAAGGTTCCCCGCACGGCTTCGAGCGTGAGGTACGCGATGACGCCCTGCCATGAAAACACACTCCGGGCTTGCGGTATGAACGAAGACCCGCGGAGAGCGTCAGCTACGCTCACCGCTTCGAGGTCCGCCGGGATGAAGTGAAGATTCGATGGCAGCGGGATTCCGGCTCGCGATAGCGCTTGCTGCTTGAATGCCTGCGTCGAGGGATGATCGATCTCGAAGACTTGCAATCTGTTTCGGAGGTCTTGGTGCCGAAGGGCAAACGTTTCGAGGCCCGCACCAAGCATCACATACTGAGCCACACCGCCGTGGATGGCTTGGAACAGGTGGTCTTCTGTGTATCGTGCACGGGCGAGGACGGGAGCGGGAGCCGCATGGTGACGTAGCAAGCGGGACAATGCGGTGCGCCGGTCGGGACTCGCCGAGAGAACGTCGGAAATGTCATGCGCTGCAGTGAGCAGGCCGTTCTCAAGGGACTCGACGTCGGACGCAGAAAGCAGCAGCTGTGCGAAGGGGTCGTCGAAGATCTTCGGATGGTCATACTGGTGATGTTGCGCTCGGAAGAACGCGGCGATGAGCGCCGTTCGGCTGGCCTTCGCTACATCCACTCTCAGTCTCCCGCCGAGCTGATCTGGAGACGTCTAACGCCCGCGATAACCTGCGGCGGCTGAGCAACGCGAAGCCGACGTCGGGTTCATCGCGAAGTTAGACCACCGGGCGCGTGCCTACGAGGACGGGCTGGAAGAATCGGTCGTCCACTCGACGAACGCCCTGAAAGCCGACTGCGCCCATGAGCTCGGCGACCTGTGCCACCGGGATCGCGAAATAAGAGCTCTTCAAGATGGTGGCGTAGTCGTCAACACTGTCTACAGGCGTGATCTCAAACGAATAGTCATATCGTGGTCCCCGCCAGCTCCAGACTTGGCGTAGATGATAACGGCGCCCCGCCCAGGCGCGCTCGCCGTACGGTCGCACCTCAACCGTCCCGGAAGGCGGCGGTGGTCCGTAGTCGCGCATTGAGACGAGACAGCCACCGCCCGGCCGAGCGCAACGGAAGCATTCGCCGAGCGCTGTCTCGATGTCGCCCGGGGTCTCAAGATGCGGCAGCGCGTTGTCACAGACGATTACGACGTTAACGCATGCCGCCCGCAGCGGAAGAGCGCGGAAGTCGGCAACGACACAGCTGAGCGGAAGTTGACGCGCGGCAGCTTCACGCCGGGCTCGATTGACGGCCGCGTGCGAGAGATCGGAACCTGTCACCCGGAACCCGAGCGCGAGGAGTCCAAGCGCTTGCGTGCCGATGCCGACCGCAGCGTCGAGCACCGTGCGCGCGCCCGCCCCCCAATGTTCGCCGATGAGCGACGCCAACGCCTTCCCTTGCCGGGCGACGCTTGCCTCCCAGTTCTCGTAGACGAGATGGTACAGCGGAGCCAACTCATCGTAGAACGCCTGCACCGACATGCGATTCCTTGTGGTCTAACGCCGCGGTGAGCGGCGCGCGAAGCGCGTCCGCTCTACTGCGAAGTTATCCGTCGGCCGGTTCATTGCGCGAGATAGCGCGTGGAAGCGACGAGGGCTACGACACTCGCTCCGCCAAGGAACCACGCGAGCATCCTTCCCCAACAGTTGAACATGACGGCCCACCCAGCACGTGTGGTCGGAAAATAGACGAAACGCACTCGGGTTTTGAGTTCAGCCGTAAACAGATTCCTGATGCCCACGACAAACACGATGCCTGTGACGAAAAAATAGGCGGCGATCAGCGAGAAGAGCTCGGGGTCGTCGGCATTGTAGGGGACGAACCCACGCGACTTGAGGACATCGAGACAGACCGCCAGCGCGGCGAGAGAGGCTCCTGCCAGGAACGCCGTCATCCGCGTTGCAGCTGGGAACGCCATGGCTTGGCCCTTCAGTTCCCTCTAGAACTCACCGTCTCTCGACACCCCGAAAAGATCCGCCAAGTCGGTACGGATAACTACTATTGGACTGCAACGCCGTCATCTGCCACGAGATGCCGGCATCCAACAGTGGATGCGAGCATCTTTACCTGGATGGCGCCCGGGCATCTGCATGGAGATTCTCTCCGCTCGACCCCGGGCATCTACTATTGGATGCGGGTTCGTCGACGATGCGGCTGTGCAGGCCGAGCGCGACCACGCGATCGTCGCGCAACTGCC
>WNFU01011360.1_pt1 | contig 10048 bp, 10 predicted proteins | sample 5400121 | NCBI WGS metagenome assembly WNFU01 (sample SAMN13153360, study PRJNA577476) | soil metagenome | isolation source: 100 cm soil or saprolite under grassland replicate 1 | place: USA:California | collected 2016-06-15
GCCCGTCGAACGACCGCCGGCTGATGCGCCCGTGCTGCCCGCCGTACTTCAGCGCGAACGCGCGCTGTACTTCGGTGCTGGTCGCCAGCATGGCGACCAGCTTGCCGCAGAGCAGCGATGCGTAGGGGGCACCGCGCCCAGCACGAACGCGTCCATGACATGGCGCAGGCGGGCCTGTCGATTGGCCACATCCCACCCACCCACCGATCCCGTGGCGCCAAGGCGAAGACTGGGTCGCCGAGGCCGAACAGGCCGATCAGCTTGCCGTTGTGCTCGTCGACGACGAGGTAGCGGAGGCGGCGGCCATACCCTGCGGAGACGGGGATGCTCCATGTCAGCCGGGCGTAGCGGAGGAGCAGCTCCTCTTCGCTGCCACGTGTGACCTGGACGAGCCGCGGCGCGATCCGCTCGGGTTCTACCTCCCTCCCTGCCGCGAAACGCTGGAGCAGGCGCTGCTCGTGGCGCTGGAGCGCCGGCCAGGCACGCTCGATCCAAGCGGCACGCGCCTGCTGGTGCAGCGCCCGCACCGCCGCCTTGTCGGCCGCCTCGATGGTGCAACGCCCTTGCTGGACCCGCAGGCCTTGGCTGGCAAGGGACTCGAGTACGCGCGCCTTGAGTCGGGCACGTACAACTTCACGGTGCACATCTTCTCGCACCGGGCGTACAGGTCGGTGCGTTTGGCGAGATCGAGATAGTCGCGTACTGCGCACCGAGCCTCCTCCAACACCTCACCGACTGCCCGGCCCTGCTGCGCGGCATAGCGCCCAAGCGCCTCCCGTGGGTTGACCTCGTTGCCCTTGCTGAGCTGCGGCGGTGGAAGGAGAAGCACGCGCGGCTGCCGCCGCTCGATCCGCCGCTTGAGCTGGGGCATGTACGCGAGCAGATGCCCCCACTCAGCGACCGGATCGTTGAAGGGCCGGCGCCAGGAGACGACCGTGATCCGGAGGTTGGCCAGCACCCATAGCTCCTCCGGCTGGTCGAGCTGATGCCAGTCACGAGTGACGACTGCGTCAAAGCCGTCATCCGCGGCTCGCAGGTAAAGGAGCCAGTCGGGCACGCCGGCTGACGTGAGACTGGGATCGTGATCGAAGACGTGTGTCGCTTCAACCGTCGTATCCACGTCGGCCAAGTTGAAGCCGGGTGGCTTCGGGAAGTTCTGGTCGAGGAGGAGGCGCAGGCTTACGCCGCTTGCCACAGTCGCTCCTCAAGCTTGATGGCGTCTTCTACGCGGGCGGCGTCCAGGCCGGGATAAAGTGCGATGATCCTTTTCGTTCCGAGGCCTCGTTCGTGCCGGAGCGCATACAGCCCAGCAGTGGGGATCCTCGTCGAGCGCACGCACGGCTCGCCACCCATTACCCATGGCGAGATCGAGGTTCGCTCGGTCGGCTGGATGAGATCCGGGCCCCAGAGCCGGCGACGCCCGAGCTCCGCCACCGGCTCCAGCAGGTTGAACACCGACAAGAACCGAGCCATCGAGTCAAAGACCTGCTGGCCGGTCAGTCGGTCGATGGTCTCCTCGCCAAGTAGGACGATGGTGCCGTCGGAACGGATCTCGCTGACCTGCTGAGCGGGGTCTGTCATCACGTTCCGGATGTGGGCAACACGGTGAACGGCCTTCCGGCGCTCCATATGACCCTGCCGAAGCCAGGCAAGCAACCGAACGAAGGCGAGGTCACGGTAGGACCAGGCCATGGGGCGCCCGGGGTAATCCGGCGCAAGGACGCCTTCCTTTGCCCAGTCGTACAAGGTGCGGGCCGGCACGCCAGAGAGCTGGCCAGCACGCTCGGTCGTGTAGCGACCACGCGGGTGGCGGAACGCGAAGAGGACGAGCCGTTGCTGTTCAGCCGTCAGCGGGCGAGCGGTGATCATGCCGCCCTCGCGACCTGAACCCGTTGACCTCCACCCATCGCGGCACCTGTTCCCAGTACCAGATACGAGCTCGTCTGCCTTGGCCCAACGTTGTCATACGCCAACCAGCTCAACAACTCATCTTGTGCTGGTCGGGGTGGTGACGTTGCGCGCCCTGGGGTGAGCAGGGCGGCCTCCACCGACCCAGCCTGACGGAGCGGCGGCGCATGGCGACGACGTTCGAGGTCCTGGCGGAGCCCAGGCGCAGGCACATCCTGGATCTCCTTCGTGAGCGTCCCCGCTCGGTGGGCGAGCTGGTCGACCTGCTCGGCCTGACCCAGCCCGGGACCTCCAAGCACCTGCGCGTCCTGCGCGAGGCCGGCCTCGTGCGGGTCCGCCAGGACGCGCAGCGGCGCTGGTACGAGCTGCGCCCGGAACCGCTGGTCGAGGTCGACGCCTGGCTGGAGCCCTACCGGCGGCTGTGGGCCACTCGCCTCGACGCCCTGGAGCGTCACCTGGACCAGACCGCGGAGGAGCGGCCGCTCAGCCCTTGACGGCGCCGAGCGTGAAGCCCTGGACGAAGCGGTCCAGGAAGAAGTTGTAGACCAGGGCGACGGGGACCGCGATGATCACCGCCGAGGCCATCAGGGACTGCCAGAAGAACACGTCCCCGCGTACCAGGTTGGTCGGCACCCCGACGCTGATCGTCATGTGATCCGAGCTGGCGATGAAGGCGAGCGCGTAGATGAACTCGTGCATCGTCAGCGTGAAAGCGAACACCACCACCGTGAAGATCCCCGGCAGCGCCAGCGGCAGGACGGTGCGGACGAACGCCTGGATGCGGCTGTACCCGTCGACCTGTGCCTGCTCCTCGACGTCGCGCGGGATCGACTTGAAGAACCCGCTCAGCAGCCAGACCGACAGCGGGATCGTGAAGGTCGGGTAGATGACCACCAGCGACCAGATGGTGTCCTGCAGCCGCATCGAGGCGACCATGCGCGACAGCGGGATGAACAGCAGCGTCGGCGGCACCAGGTACACCAGGAAGATCGCGACCCCGAGCCGGCTCCCCCAGCGCCCGGTGAGCCGCGCCAGCGCGTAGGCGGCGGGGATGCCGAACGCCAGCGTGATCAGCACCACCAGCAGCCCGATCAGCACGGTGTTGCGCACGAAGGTGAGGTATGGCGTCTCCTGGAACAGCAGGCGCAGGTGGGCGAGCGTCGGCGGGCGGTTGTAGAGGAAGGGGTTGTTGTTGACGTTGTACAGGTCGGGGTCGGTCTTGAACATCGTGATGATCGCCCAGAGGAACGGGAACGAGGCGAACAGCGCGAAGAGGCCGACGACCGTGTAGATGCGGGCGCGGTTGCGGACCTGGCGGGCGCTCATGGCGGCCATCTATCCCACCTCCCGGCGCGAGACCATCCGCAGGACCAGCGCGGCGATGCCCGCCAGCACCGGGAACATGAACACCGCCACCGCGGCGCCCTCCCCCAGGCTGCCGCCCTCGATGCCGCGGAAGAACGCCCAGCTCGCCAGCACCTGGGTGGCGTTCTCGGGACCACCCCGGGTCAGCACGAAGACCACCGTCATGTCGGTGAAGGTGAAGACGATGCCGAACAGCAACGCCACGGCGGTGATCGGCAGCAGCAGCGGCACCTCGATGCCGAGCATGCGCCGCCAGAAGCCGGCGCCGTCGATCTCGGCCGCCTCGCGGATCTCCTGCGGAATCGAGGCCAGGCCGGCCAGCAGGATCACGGTTGACAGCGGCAGCATGCGCCACGCCTGGACGGCGATCACCGATCCCATCGCGAGCCCGCGCCTGCCCAGCCAGAACATGTGGCTGCCCTGGCCGATGAGCCCGAGGTGGGCCAGCACCCAGTCGATCGGGCTGAAGATCGAGTCCAGCATCCACAGCCAGGCGATCGTCCCCAGCGCGATCGGCGTGGTCCAGGGCAGCAGGATCAGGAAGCGCGCGAACCACTTGCCACGGAAGTCCGCCCGCAGCGCGAAGGCCAGGACCACCGACAGCACCACCACCACGACCTGCGAGACGAGCGTGAAGACCACGGTGTTGCGCAGCGAGGTCCTGGTCACCGGGTCGCTCAGCGCGGCGCGGAAGGTGTCCAGGCCCACGAAGTGCAGCGCCGGGCGCCCGGTGGTGATGTCGGTGAAGGAGTACAGCAGTGCCATGATCAGCGGGAAGCCGACCAGGGCGAGCAGGTACACCACCGACGGGAGCAGCATCAGCGACCCGAGCAGGCCCTCCCGGTCCAGCAGGTAGCGGCGCGTGCGCTCCCGTGCACCGGAGGCGACCTCGGGGGTGGCGGTGGTCACGCCGTCACCCCCTTGAGCGGCCGCGGTGCGATCCGCTCACCGCTGGAGGGGCTGAAGAAGCACAGGCTCGACTCGGCCAACGCGAACTGGGCGGTCGCGCCCTCCTCCACTGGCATGGTCACGGTGAACGGCAGCCTCGAGATCACCTTGACGTCTGGGGAGATCGCGGGGATGGTGCCGTAGATCAGGCGGTCGGAGCCGAGGTACTCGACCCGGTCGACGCGGTAGTCGAGCGGCACCCGGCCCTCGCTCTCGCTGACCAGCGACTCTGGCAGGAAATGCTCCGGCCGGAAGCCGACGAGCGAGCCGTCCTGCTCGAGCAGGTTCATCGGCGGCGAGCCGACGAAGGTGGCGACGAAGGTGTTCGTCGGGTCGTGGTAGATCTCCTGCGGCGTCCCGACCTGCTGCAGCCGTCCCTTGTCGAGCACGGCGATGCGGTCGCCGAGGCCCATCGCCTCCACCTGGTCGTGGGTGACGTAGATGGTCGTGATGCCCACCCGCCGCTGGAACTCCTTGAGGTCCTCGCGGGCGGTGGCGCGCAGCTTGGCGTCGAGATTGGACAGCGGCTCGTCGAGCAGGAAGACCTGGGGCTCGCGGACCAGCGCCCGCGCCAGGGCGACCCGCTGCCGCTCGCCACCTGAGAGCTGGCGCGGCTTGCGGTCCAGCAGGTGGTCGATGCTCAGCAGCGAGGCCGCCCAGTGGATGCGCTCGGGCCGCTTCTCCTTCGGCATGCCGGCGGCGGCCAGCGGGAAGGAGATGTTGGCCTCGACCGTCTTGTGTGGGTACAGCGCGTAGCTCTGGAAGACCATGGCGATGCGCCGGGCCCGCGGGGGCAGGTCGTTCACCACCCTGCCCCCGATCAGCACCTCACCGTCGGTGGGCCGCTCCAGCCCAGCGATCATGCGCAGCAAGGTGGTCTTGCCCGACCCCGACGGGCCGAGCAGGACGAGGTACTCGCCCTCGTCGGTGCGCAGGTCGATGCCGTCGACCGCCGGGGTGCTCCCGACGTAGACCTTGCGCGCCCCTCTGGTCTCCACCACCGCCATTGCAGACCCCTCGCCTCAGGTTCAGGCGTTGCCGCCGACAAGCCCTTGCTTGCGCCACTTCTGGAAGATCGGCTTGATCGCGGCCTCCGCCTTTGCCACGGCCTCCTTGGCCGGCGTGCCGCGGGCCGCGTCGGCCATCATGTTCGGCAGCACGAAGGTGTTGAACACCTCGCTCTCGGCGGCGCTGGCGGGACCTGGGTAGCCGACGTTGGTGCTCCACGACTGGGCGTCCTTGAGCAGCGCGAGCTTGTTGGCCGGCTGCGACTGGAACGGATCGTTGTCGAGCCAGCCGGGGAGCTTGCTCCAGGCCGGGGCGGTCTTGAAGGCGGGGAAGTCGTAGAGCTTGGAGTTGTTGGTCACGTCCTCGGAGTGGTCGGCGAGGAAGAGCAGGAACTTCTTGGCCGTGTCCACGCTCTTGGAGTACTTGGGGATGATGTAGCTGCGGACCACGTGTTCGCCGGCCAGCCCCTTGCCGGAGGGGCCCTTGAGCGCTGGCACGAAGTAGATGTCGTTGGCCACCGTGGGGTTGGAGGCCTGCGCGCTGCGGTAGGCGGAGATCGAGTTGACGATGTAGGACAGCCGCCCCGCGATCAGGCCCTGGTTGTTGGAGGCCGCGTTCCAGCTGAAGATCTCGTCGGTCATGCTCTGCTTGAACAGCTTCGCCATGTAGTCGACCGCGTCGATCACCTGGGGCGAGTTGATCACCACGTTCTGCTGCGCGTCCTGGATCGAGCCCCCGAACGACCAGATGAGCGCCCGGGCCACCATGTTGGAGTCGACCTCCTGGGACATGCCGATGCCCGCCGGGATGCTCTGCATGCGCTTGATCTCGGCGGATCCCTTGAGCAGGTCGTCCCAGGTGGAAGGGCCGTTCGGCAGGCCGACCTTCTGCCACAGGCTCTTGCGGTAGTCGCCGGGGTCGGGGGTCCAGGTGTGGCAGAAGCCGTAGTACTTGTTGGTCGTCGGGTTGAAGCTCGACGCCTTGCAGAACGAGATCTGCTCGCCGTACTTCTTCCCAACCTCCTGGACGACGTCGCTGAGCTCGACCACGCTGGGCTCGAGCGAGGAGGGCGGGATGATCCACTCGATGAGATCGTGGCCCTGGCTGGCGTTGATCTCCGCGGCGGTGCGCGCGGGAATGTCGGCGTTGTTGATGTGATCGACGGTGACGGTCACGCCGTTGTCGTCGCCCCACTTCTTGACGAAGCCGTCGAACCACTTGTCGTAGGCGGGGATGAAGTGGCTCCACTGGAGGATGCGGAGCTGCTTGCCGCCGCCCGCCCCGCTGCCCGGCGAGCTCGCCGGGCCGGTGCAGGCCGCCAGCAGGCCGGAGCCGACTCCGGCGACCGCGAGGGTCCCCGTCGTCTTGAGGAAGCCACGCCTGGAGAGCGCTGTCGTTTGGTTGCTCTGCTGGTCCTCAGTCCCGTCGTGCCGCATTGCCGCAGACCCCCTGATCTTCGCCGAAGCTTCGGGCGGCGCGCGACCGAGCGCGCCGACCCCCGACCGACCAGACCGCCATCGCACCTCCTCGGCGATCCGCGTTGCGGTCCCAGCGCCAGATCGTCCTGGCGCGCCGCCATGTGTACAAACTGGGATAGACCGGAGTCTATCTCCATCACAAAGCGTCCCACCGTCCCACCGTGGTAGCAAGATCCTCCGTGTACCGCGAATCTAGCGACGAAGGCAAGCAAGTCCCCTACCCAGCGGATGCCGGTCCGAATCGTGCTCCACCGCCGGAAACCTTCGATACGCAGGCCATCTGCGTGCTGGCGGCCGAACCGGGACAGCTCGACCCGCCCGTCAGCGCGGCGCGCCGCGGCGCGGCAGGAACAGGCCTACGTCGGCGACCCTGGCGGGCTCGCCGCGCAGCCTCGCGCCGGCCACCAGCGCCGGGGCGATGAAACGCCAGCGCGGTGGCATGAGCGGTCGGTCGTGCCGCATCGTCCAGCCGATCGCCCTGGTGGCCAGCTCGTGCCGGGCGCCGTGGCGCACGCCGTAGAAACGCCGCAGGTCCGGGGGCAGGGAGTGGAATGCGAGGAAGCTGACCAGCCGCCAGAGCCAGCGCCGCGGGACCTGGGCCGGTGGCAGGCGCACCAGGTCGGCGACGGAGGCGGCCGCCTCGGTGCGGCGCAGGATCCCGCCGGCGATCACCTCGTCGAGGTAGGCATCCAGCGCCTGGACGGTGGCGGGGATGCGCTCGCGCGGCAGCCGCAACGGTTCCACCGCGAGCATCTGCTCCTCGTGGAAGCGCTGCCTGCCGGCGTCGTCGAGCTTGCCGACGGTGCGACGCTCGAGTTCCAGGAAGCTCGACACCAGGCAGGCGTGGACCCACAGCAGCAGGTCGGGGTCGCGCGCGTCGTATGGCAGGCCGGTCACCGGGTCGATCCCCTTGACCACGCCGTGGATCTCGTCGATGCGCCTGGACGCCTCCGCCGCCTCCTGCCTGGTGCCGAACACGACGGTGAAGGTCTGCCGCAGGGTGCGCTCCAACCGTTTCCACGGGTCCCGGTCGTACATGCCGGTCTGTCGAGCGCCGGCCGCCACCAGCGGATGGGCGGCGTGCATGAGCAGCGCCCGCACGCCGCCGATCATCACCGAGCCCTCGCGCAGGACCCTCCAGGAGACGCTGTCCGGCCCGAACCAGCCGGCGTCAGCCTGCCCGCCGGGAGGCTGGACGGCGCCGATGGCCGCGGGATCCTCCATCCCACCACGATAACCGCGCCGGTCGGGTCGCGCCGGGCTGGCGGCGATGCGACGATGGCTCCGGGTATGCCGGTCGGCACGATTTGGCGTTTCGATTTGCGCTCGACCCGCCTGGAACGAAAGAATTTCCAGGTCAGCAGGCTGTTGGCGGGTCCCCCCAGCTCACGCTACCCGCCGCGTTCCGCAGCACAGCCCGGGCGGGACCGGGCGGAAAGGATCAGATTTCCCATGTCATTCGTAGAGAACGAGCTCGCTGCGCTCCGGCAGGGCCACGCGCGCGGCATGGTCACCGACGAGGAGACCAGCCAGCGCATGGAGGAGCTCGAGCGGCTGCTCTGGCAGCAGGTGCTCGACCGTGTCCACGGGGTCGGCCCGTCCGGTCGCGCCGCTATCGCCAACGCCGAGGTCGCCTAGCCGTTCAGCCGCAGCTCAGTCTCGATCTCTGGAAACGCTCGACTCCGCATCCTTCAGGTCTCAGGCGGCGCACCGGGTGGTTGCGCCGCCACGGCTCGCGGGCCTGTCGCCAACGCCAGGCCCGCGAGCCGGCGGCGCAGGATCTTTCCCGACGGGGTGCGGGGTAGCTCGTCCATCACCACCAGCTCACGTGGCGCCTTTGCCGTGGCCAGCCGGTCACGGGCGTGGGCGCGCAGCTCCTCCAGCGACGGCGGCCGGCGCATGTCCTCGGGGACGACATAGGCGACCAGCCGCTGTCCCCACTGCGCGTCCGGCACGCCCGCCACCGCCACCTCGGCGACCGCCGGATGGTCGCCGAGGACCATCTCGACCTCGGCCGGCTGCACGCTGACCCCGCCGCTGATGACCAGGTCGTCGCGGCGCCCGAGGACCTCCAGGCGCCCGTCGGGCCGGATCCGGCCGAGATCGCCGGTGTGGAGCAGCCCGCCGCGGAGCGCGGCGCGCGTCCCGGCAGGGTCGTGCCGGTAGCGGCGCATGACCACCGGTCCGCACACGGCGATCTCCCCCTCCGCGGTGATGGAGAGCTCCACCCCGGGCAGCGGGTGGCCGTCGTGCGCCACGCCCCCGAACGTCTCCGTCAGGCCGTAGGTGGCAACCACCGCGGCGCCGCGGTCGGCGGCGCTGGCCAGCAGCCCGGGCGGCGGCGGGCCGCCGCCGAGCAGTATCCGGCGGAAGCGGCCGAGGTCGGCGCCGCCGTCCAGCAGCCGTGCCAGCATGGTGGGAACCAGCGACACCAGGGTGGCCGAGCCCTCCCGCGCGGCGCGGTCGACCAGGCCGGCGTCGAAGCGCTCGTGGACGTCGATGGGCAGGTCCGAGTGCCAGGCACGGGCGACGATCGCCAGACCCGCCACCGCGTGCAGCGGCACGCAGGCGAGCCAGCGGTCGCCCGGGCCGGCGCCGATCGCCGCCGACACCGCGCCGGCGGACGCCTCGATGCCGGCGGCGGTCAGCTCGACCCCCTTGGGCGTCCCGGTCGTGCCGGAGGTGACCACGACCGCGGCGATGTCCTCCCCCACCGGCTCACCGCCGGGCAGGGCGGCGCGCCCGTGGCCGTCCAGCAGGTGCGTCGGGCGCAGCGCCGCCAGCGTACGACGGAGCTCCGCGGCGGGCGCGGCCGGGTCGAGCGGCAGCACCGCCTCGCCCGCCTGCCAGCCGCGCACCACCGCGCGCGCCGCGGCGGCACGCGGCAGCAGGACCGCCAGCAGCGGCCGTCCCAGCGCCCGGCTCGGCTTGGACCTCGACATGGATGGCGAGGAGGGGGCAGAGGGTGGAGTGGCAGCGGCACGGTGACCACGGCGACATCCGCTACGAGACCGCCGAGGGGATCGCGAAGATCACGATCTGCCGGCCGGAGGTGCGCAACGCGTTCCGGCCCAGGACGCTGTTCGAGCTGTCCGACGCCTTCGAGGCGGCCCGCAACGACCCCGGGATCGGCGTGATCGTCCTGACCGGTGAGGGGACCGAGGCCTTCTGCTCCGGCGGCGACCAGCGCATCCGCGGTGACGACGGCTACGTCGGCGAGGACGGCGTCGGCCGCCTCAACGTGCTCGACCTGCAGATCCAGATCCGCCGCCTGCCCAAGCCCGTGATCGCCATGGTGGCCGGCTACGCGATCGGCGGCGGCCATGTCCTGCACCTGGTGT
>WNFU01011877.1_pt1 | contig 10047 bp, 9 predicted proteins | sample 5400121 | NCBI WGS metagenome assembly WNFU01 (sample SAMN13153360, study PRJNA577476) | soil metagenome | isolation source: 100 cm soil or saprolite under grassland replicate 1 | place: USA:California | collected 2016-06-15
GTCGAGCCCCCTGGTGGACCGCACGAGTCCGGCGGCGACGCCGGTCCCAGATGGATGGCCGCCACCCTCGCTCGCGAGGGGACAGAAGCCGGCTTACAGGCCGGCTCCCTCTGCACCGCCCAGGTGCCCGCACCGCCGACCCAGCGGGAGGAGCCCATGCGCGAGTACTACGACCGGCGGGCGGCCGAGTACGACGAGACGATCCTCGACGGCAGCGACGCGGAGACGGCAGCGGCGTTCACCGATGAGCTGGCCGCGCTCGGCCGGGTGCTCGGCCGGCTCCCGCCGGGCCGGGTACTCGACGTGGCCTGCGGGACCGGCCTGATCACGCGGTACCTCCGCGGCGAGGTGGTCGCGCTCGACCAGAGCGCGGGCATGCTGCGGATCGCCGCGACGCGGGTGCCGGCCGCGCGGCTGGTCCGAGCGGTGGCGCCGTCGCTGCCGTTCGCCGACCTCGCCTTCGACCGGCTGTGCACCAGCAACTTCTACGGCCACCTGGTCGAGGCCGAGCGGGCGGCCTTCCTCGCCGAGGCCCGCCGGGTGGCGTCCGAGCTGCTGGTGGTCGACGAGATGGTCCATGCCGGCGCGCAGCCCGACGGGTGGCACGAGCGCACCCTGCGGGACGGCTCGCGCCACACCATCTACAAGCGCCACTTCACTCCCGACCAGCTCGCGGCGGAGTTGGGCGGCGACGGCGCCATCCTGTTCGCCGGGCGTTTCTTCGTCGCCGTCCGGTCCCGCCACCATCGCTGACGGGCGCGCGGCGGTTTCCGGCGCCGGCGAGGGCCCCCATCGGCGACGGCGTGGTGGGCGGCGTGTAAGCTGCCGCCGCCTCCCCGCCAACGCCACCACGTCCACCGCCGAGGACACCGACCATGAACTCCAGCCAGCGCGTCCCCACAGCGGTCCGCATCACCGTGCTGCTGCGCCTGCTCAGCGAGGGCTACGAGGACGCCTTCGCGAGCAGGCCGGAGTGGCTGGAGCTGCCAGCCGACGACTTCGCCGAGCTGCACAACGCCGTCGGTCCCGACCATGCCGCGCAGCTCGTCGAAGCCGCCGGCCTACGCGAGGGCAGCGACTACACCGCCGGCGGCCTGGCCGGCACGGTCAGCCTCGCCCCCGCCGCCCACAGCGGCGTCCTCGGCCTGCTCGGCCTGGCCTCGCTGCCGCCGGACGTGATCGTGCGGCAGGGCCCTGACGGTCCCCGCTACGCCGTCCCCGACGACTGGTTCGTCACCACGCCGACGGCCGCCCCGAACTGATCCGGCGCCGGGCGAGCGAGCTCAGACGTCCAGGACGAAGGCGAACGAGGCCTGCCGGGCGCCGCCGCTGTCGCGCTGCTCGACCTGGAGGTCGGGACGGAACAGCGAGTCGCCCTGGTTGGCCGGTTCCCCGGGGAAGTAGAGCTGGGTGGTCAGGACCGGCCCGCCGGCCGCCTGGACCTTCACGTGGATGTGGCGGGTGCGGCCGGTGTAGAGGCCGGGCACGATCGTCTCGAGGCGGAAGCGGCCCTTCGCGTCGGTGAACTGGTGGCCTCGCAGGCGGTAGCCCTGGTTGTCGTACTCGCCGCCGGAGTCGGCCTGCCAGAAGTCGAGCAGCGCCCGCGCCAGCGGCCGGCACGAGGTGCCGACCACCACGCCGGCAAGGGCCAGCCTGGTCCCGGCCATCCCGGTCTCCAGCAGCGAGGTGCGCTGCGGCGAGTTCGGCGTGAAGAACGGGCCCTCGGTCTCGGGCGGGGTGGGGTCGTCGCCGTCGTCGCAGGCCGGGGTGGGGGGGAGCGGTCCCGCGGCGGGCGTGCCAGCCGTTCCCGCCGAACCGGCGGGGGCCGGCTCCTCGCCGCCGCCGGCCTCGCACGCGGCCAGCACCAGCGGCACCGGCACGACCAGGCCGAGCTGCAGCAGCCGCCGGCGCGTGAGGCCCGAGCCGCCGCCGGCCTGCTCCGGCGAGCCGGCCCAGGCGGGGTCGTTGGCGCTACCGTCCATGGCTGTCGTCCTCCTCGTCCCGGGCCCCGGAAGGTCGCTGCGGCACGGGCGTCGCGCGAACCTCCTCGCCCTCCACGGTAACCCAGGACCGGCCCGGCGGCGGGCGCGGGAAGGCGGTATCGGTTGCGCGATCAACCGATTCGTGAGGGACTGGAAGGGCCGGTCCCGTCGAGATAGGTGAGGGGATGCCGTCCATGCGATCCTGCCGACGCCTGCTCCCGCTGCTCACGATCACGGCCCTCCTGGGCCTCGGCGCCACCGCCGCGGTGGCGACACCGGCCCCGAGCGCCCGCTCGGCCACCACCTCCCACCAGCACCGCAACCTGCCAGCCACCATCCCCCTGCCAAACGGCTTCCGGCCCGAGGGCATCGCCATCGCCCGCGACGGGACCTTCTACGTCGGCTCGATCCCCACCGGCGCCGTCTTCAGCGGCAACGTCCGCAGCGGCCAGGGCGCCGTGCTCGTCGAGGGCCGCGAGGGGCGCGCCGCCATCGGGCTCAAGGTCGACGCGCGCGGCCGCCTGTTCGTCGCCGGCGGGCCCGCCGGCATGGCGTTCGTCTACGACGCCCGCTCGGGCGAGCCGCTGGCCAGCTACCAGCTCGCCACGGGCGCGTCGTTCATCAACGACGTGGTGGTCACCCGCACCGCTGCCTGGTTCACCGACTCGCTCAGCGCGAACCTCTACCGCGTGCCGCTCGGGCGCCACGGCGAGCTCCCCGCCCAGGGGGACGTCACCGCGCTCCCGCTGAGCGGCGACTTCCAGCTCCAGGACGGGTTCAACGTCAACGGCATCGACGACGCCCGCGGCGGGCGCGTGCTGGTGATCGTGCAGAGCAACACCGGCCTGCTGTTCACCGTCGACCCGCGCACGGGCGTCGCCAGGCGCATCGACCTCGACGGCGAGGCCGTCCCCAACGGCGACGGCATCCTGCTGCGCGGCGACACCCTGTTCGTGGCGCAGAACCAGCTCAACCTCGTCGCCAAGATCCGGCTGCGGCACGACCTCACGGCCGGCCGCGTGGTCGTGCGCATCAGCGACCCGGACTTCGACGTGCCCACCACGATCGCGTCGTTCCGCGACAACCTGTACGTGGTCAACGCCCGCTTCACCACCCCGCCGACCCCGGACACCCCGTACGACGTGGTCCGCGTCGACGGGCGCTGACCCGCCCCGCCGACCCGGGGAGCGGCCACGCCGCTCCCCGGGTTCGGCGATCGGGTCCATGCGCTGCGACAGCGCCCGGTGAATGCGCAAGGATCGGGGCGGAGTGTCCAGGCAACGCACGAACCCGATCCTGTCGTGGGCCGTGAACGACGCCGCGACCGGCGACGCGCCGGCAACCGGCCCGGCGCCGGTCGGCTTCTGCCTGGCCGCGGGGGCCGGCACGCGCCTGCGGCCGCTCACCGGCCAGGTGCCAAAGCCGCTGCTCGCCCCGGCGGGCCGGCCGCTGGTCGACCTGGCCTGCGAGGCGCTCGACCGCGCCGGCACCCGCGAGATCGTGGTCAACACCCACCACGGCGCCAGCCAGCTCGCCGCCCACCTCGACGGCCGGCCCGGCCTCCACGTGCTGCACGAGCCCGAGCTGCTCGGCACCGGCGGCGCCCTGGGCAACGCCTACCACCTCGGGCTGCTCGGCGGCGGGACGGTCCTGGTCACCAGCGCCGACGTCCTGGTCCACCCCGCCGACCTGGCCAGCGTCGCCGCCCAGCTCGACCGCGGCGGCGAGGTCGCCATCGGCCTGGTCCCCGCCCGTCCCGGACTGCTCGCCGTCCGTCTCGACGGCGACGCCACCATCCCGGACCCCGCCGGCCCCTGGGCTCCCGCCGGCGTCCACGCCCTGCGCGCCGGCGTCCTCGAACCCGTGCCGCCCCGGCCGGCCAGCCTGGTCGACGCGCTGCTCGCCCCGCTGTGGCGACGCGGCGAGGTCACCGGGGTGGTCCTCGAGCACCCATGGGCCGACGCCGGCACCCCACACCGCTTCCTGGCCGCCGCCGCGGGCCTGCTCGCCGGCCGCTGGCCCTACCGGCTCCCGCCCGGCCAGCTCCGCCGCACCGGCCCGGGCGGCGCGCCGGTCTTCCTCGCCGAGGGCGCCGCCGCCCACCCCACCGCGCTGCTCGCCGGCCCGGTCGTGCTCGACAAGGGCAGCCGCGTCGGCGCCCACGCCGTGGTCACCCGGACCGTGCTGGCACCCGGCGCGAGCATCGGCGACGGCGCCCACGTCAGCGGCAGCATCCTCGGCCCGGGCGCCACCATCCCGCCCGAGGCACGCGTCACCGCCGCGCTGATCCCCGGCCCCACCGAGCGCTCCGGGTGAGCGACGCCAGGTCGGCCGCGGCACCATGGCACTGGGAGCCCTCCGAGGGCCACCGACCCAGGCCGCACGGCGCCCGGCGACCGTCGCACGGCTTCGCTAGGCTCGCGCCAACGGCGTCGTCGCGCGGAGGTCGTCACCAGTGGAACCAGAGGAGCACGTCACGGCGCTCCGCCGTGAAGGAGCCCTGCTCGCCGACGCGGCGGAGCGTGCCGGCCTCGAGGCGCCGGTCCCCTCCTGCCCGGGCTGGACCGCCGCCGACCTCGTCTGGCACGTCGGCGAGGTCCACGACTTCTGGCGCCGCATCGTCGAGCAGCGCGTCACCGACCGCACCGAGGTATCGCGCGAGCTGGAGCGCCCGCCAGACGGCGAGCTGGTCGCCTGGTACCGCGACGGCCTCGAGCGGCTGGCCGGCGTCCTGGAGGCCGCCGACCCGTCGACCGCCGTCTGGACCTGGACGCCAGAGAACCACGCCGGATGGGTGCGGCGGCGCATGGCGCAGGAGACCGTCGTGCACCGCGTCGACGCCGAGCTGGCCGGCGGCCAGGTCAGCCCGGTCGACCCCGCCCTCGCCGTGGACGGCATCGACGAGTTCTTCCAGTTCTGGACGCCCGACAGGGCCAAGGACGCCGCCCCGCTCGACGGCTCGGTCTACCTCCACGCCACCGACGCCGAAGGCGAATGGCTCGTCACCGCGACCGGCGAGCAGCTCCGCGTCACCCGCGGCCACGCCAAGGGCGACGCCGCCGCCAGGGCCACCGCCTCCGACCTGCTCCTCCTGCTCTGGCGCCGCGGCCACGGCGAGGTCGAGGTCCACGGCGACCAGGCCGTCCTCGACCGCCTCCTCGCCCACACCGACCTGGACTGACCGAGCCGGGACCCATGCGTCGCCGGGCTCGCCCGGGGCGGGTCGCCTCAGCGGTCGTGGCGGTCGGCGTCGACCTGTCCGTCGAAGCAGCCCCGCAGCCGGCGCAGGCCCCCCTCGATGCGCGCCGTGGGGACGGCGCCGTAGCCGAGCACGAGACCAGGTCGGGCCGGCTCCTCGACGCGGTACATCGACAGCGACTGGACCTCCACGCCCGCCGCGGAGGCCCAGTCCCACCACCGCGTCCACCTCCTCGTCGGACGCGGTGCGTGCCGTCGCGGTGACGTGCAGGCCCACCGCCGACGGGACGACCGCTGTCGAGCTGGAGGAGAACGGGTGGAGCCGTGGAGCGAGCTCCGGTGCCGGTGGTCGGCGGGCGTTGACGGGGTGGTCCGCTACGCTGACCGGCCGGGAGACCGCCTGATGGAGCACAGCGGCGGAGCGTCCGTGCGACCCGACCAGGTGACGGAGGCGAGGGCGAGATGGCGAGGTACGTGTTGGTGCCGGGCGCGTGGCTCGGCGGTTGGGCCTGGGACGAGGTGGCGTCGCGGCTCCGGGACCGCGGGCACGAGGTGCACGCCCTCACGCTCTCCGGCCTGGGGGAGCGCGCGGGCGACGGCGCTGAGCAGGTGGACCTCGAACGCCACGTCGCCGACATCGTCGACGCGATCGAGCACGACGACCTCGACGAGGTGGTGCTGGTCGGCCACAGCTACGGAGGCGTCCCGGTGACCGGCGCGGCGGACCGCGTCCCCGAACGTCTCGCCCGCGTCGTGTACGTGGACAGCGGCCCGGCGCTCGACGGGGTCGCGTACCTGGACACGCTCCCGCCGCCTGTCCGCGAGGCCACCGAGCGGCACGTCCGGGAGGAGGGCGGCGGCCGCCTGCTGCCGATGCCGCCCTGGGACGAGCTCGAGCAGGTGAACGGCGCCAACGCCGCCGGCATCGACCAGCGCGCCCGAGCCACGATCCGCGAGCGCGCGACGCCGCAGCCGTTCGGCACGTACACGCAGGCGATCTCGCTGGCCAATCCCGAGCGGACGACGCGGCCGCACGTCCTCGTCTCGTGCAGCTTCCCGCTCGACCAGGTACGGGCGATGATCTCGAGCGGGCATCCCTGGTTCGCGGAGCTCGGCGGGCCGCAATGGTCGCTGGTCGCGCTCCCGACGAGCCACTGGCCGATGTTCTCGGCGCCGGCCGAGCTCGCCGACGCGCTCCATGCGTGACCGGCTCGTGGACAACCTGGCCCGGCGACGAACGCAGGAGCTGACGCGATCGATAGGGAGGCGGTCCTCTTGGTGACCACGACGATGCGAGCCATCCGCTTGCGCACACCCGACGGCCCGGCGGGTCTCGTGCTGGAGCAGCTCGCCGTTCCGGCGCCGGGGCCCGGTGAGGTGCTCGTCCGCGTCCATGCCGCGGCGATCACGCGCGACGAGCTGGACTGGCCCGTCGACCGGCTCCCCGCGACACCGTCGTACGAGCTCTCCGGCGTCGTCGCCGCGCTCGGGCCCGACGTCGACGGCCTCACGACCGGCGAGGCCGTCTACTCGCTCACCGGGTTCGACCGCGACGGCGCGGCCGCCGACTACGCGGTCGTCCGCGGGTCGGTCCTCGCCCCCAAGCCCCGGACGATCGGGCACGTGGAGAGCGCCGCGATCCCGCTCGCCGCCCTCAGCGCCTGGCAGGGGCTATTCGACCACGGCCACCTTGCCAAGGGGCAGCGGGTGCTGGTGCACGGCGCGGCCGGCGGGGTGGGCGGCTTCGCCGTCCAGCTCGCCCACCACCACGGGGCCGTCGTCGTCGGGACCGCCTCGGCCGCGAACCTCGATGCCGCCCGCGACCTCGGCGCCGACCAGGTCGTCGACCACACCTCGACACGCTTCGAAGACCTCGTCGAGCCCGTCGACCTCGTCTTCGACACCGCCGGCGGGGACCGGCTCGCGCGGTCACCGGCCGTCGTGCGCCCGGGCGGCAGGCTCGTGTCGGTCGCGGTCGAGCCCCCACGGGAGGCCGCCGCGGAGCGCGGGATCACGGCGGTCTACTTCGTCGTCGAGCCGAACCGCGAGCAGCTCGTCGAGATCGCCCAGATCGTCGACGACGGCGCCCTGCGCGCGACCATCGACGAGGTCTTCCCCCTCGAAGACGCGCGCGCGGCGTTCGAGCGCGGCCAGCAGCGCCACGGACCCGGCAAGATCGTCCTGCGCGTCGCCGACCAGGAGCGCTGAGACCGAGGCGGGTGCTCGCCGGCGTGCGACGTCCTGGCGTCGCGATACGGTCCCGATGCAAGATCCCGCGACGACCACCGCGTCGGCCGATGGGGTTCGGCACCGTCGCGCCTCAGGTCGACCGGCGCCGGCGGCGAGAGGAGGAACGATGGGGGAAAGCGATTCCGGAGCCGTCGCACGGCAGATCCTCGACGCCAACCGGTACATGGTCATCGCCACCGCCGACGAGCATGGCCGACCCTGGGCCTCACCCGTCTGGTTCGCGAACTCGGGCTACGCCGAGTTCTTCTGGGTCTCCTCACCGGACGTGACGCACTCGCGCAACATCGCGGCACGACCCCAGGTGGGCATCGTGGTCTTCAACTCGCAGGTGCCGATCGGCACCGGCCAGGGCGTCTACATGGCGGCCACGGCGGAGCGAGTGCCCGAAGCGGAGCTCGAGCGGGGAATCGACATCTTCTCCCGCCGTTCGCTTGCCAACGGCGCCGAGGCCTGGACGGTGGCGGACGTGCAGCAACCAGAGGGCCTCCGCCTCTACCGGGCCACGGTCTCGGACCACTGGATCCTGGCGAAGGACGGCCGCCCCGACCACCGCATCGAGGCCGACCTCACCGGGAGCCCGTGACGACGTATCCAGTCCCTCCGCTTCGACAGGATGGTGGCGTTCTGGCGCGAGACACCAGTGGGTCGTCGGTCTGAGCCGTATCGATCATCGCCTCAGAGCTTGTGGCCGAAGCTCGCCGGCAGCTCGTACTCGTCGCCCACGATCGGGTCGCCCTCGGCGAAGCGGGACAGGCGGAACGGGTGCAGGTCCACCGTCTCCGCGCGGCCGCCGGTCAGCAGCTCGGCCATGCAGGCGCCGACCGCCGGCGCCGTCTTGAACCCCGTACCCGAGAAGCCGCCGGCCACGAACAGCCCCTCCACGCCTGGAGCGCGGTCCAGCACCGCGTGGTTGTCCGGCGAGGTGTCGTAGACGCCCCGGTGACCGCGGACCAGCTCCGCTCCCCGGAACGACGGCACCCGCGCAATCAGACGCTCCAGCGTTCCCGGCACCAGCTCCGGGCTCCAGCCCTCGACCTCGCGGTCCACCGCGGCCACTGCCACCCGGTGACCGGCCTCCACACCCAGCAGCGACAGCTCGCCGCCGTGCGGCCGGAAGTAGATGCCGAGCACCCCGTCGATCACCACCGGATGCCGCCGCGCCGCGTCCGGACGGCGGAAGAACGCCAGCTGCGCCCGCTCCGGCGTGATGCCGAGCTCGAACCCGGCCGTGCGTGCCAACGGATCGACCCACGGGCCGCACGCCAGCACCACCGCGTCCGCACCAACCTCGCCCTCGCTGGCCGCCAGCCCGCTCACCCGGCCGCCGCTGGTGAGGACGCGCTCCACCGTCACGCCCTGCCGGATGCGAGCACCCAGGTCGACCGCCCGGCCGGCGAACGCGAAGGTGGTCGCCACGGGGTCGGCGTAGCCGGAGTCGGGCTCGACCGCCGCAAGGCCCACGCCGCCCAGGTCGAACTCGGGGTGGTCCGCGGCCAGGTCGGCCGGGTCGACCACCTCGGTTCGCACGCCGACCTTCCGCAGCATCGCGACGTTGCGGCGCATCCGCGCCGCCTGGTCCGGGCCGACCAGCACGACCACCCCGGTGCGGGTGAAGCCGCACCAGCCGCCGACGCGGTCGCGCCAGTCCCGGAACCAGGCCAGGCTGGCCGAGGCGAGCCGCGCCTCCGGCTCGTTGGTGTAGTGCATCCGCACCAGCGCGCCCGACCTGGCGGTCATCCCCGAGCAGACCGTCCCGCGCTCGACCACCAGGACGTCGACGCCCCGCTGCGCCAACTGGAAGGCGGTCGAGCACCCCACCACGCCCGCCCCGACCACCACCACGCTCGCCCCGTCACGCATTCCGCCACTCATCTCGCAGCTGTCCGTGAGCGATCCGGCCGTCGCCGGCCGGCGGTCCCGTCCGTGAGCGATCCGGCCGTCGCCGGCCGGCGGTCCCATCGCGTCCAGCGTACGGCGAGCGCGTGGCCCCCTAATACTCCAACCGGAGATCGTGACCTTGCTGGTCACGGGTGGCTCGGGGGCTTGAGCCGGCCGGCAGGCCAGGGCGGCCACCGGTGATGATCCGGTGGTATGTGGACAACCGAAGATCACACAGTGGCCGCAGGCCACAGGGTAACCCCTGCCAGTTGGCAGACAAGGCTGGACGAGCTGCTTGGCCGGATCGCCGGCCGGTTCGGGCGGGTGGAGCCCCGACGGCACGCCCGCGCATTGGTGCTCGGGCTGCTGTCGGGGCTGCCCGCAAGAACTGCTGGACGATCGCCGAGCACGCCGGCCAGGCCACCCCGGACAGCCTGCAGCACCTGCTGAGCCGGGCGGTCTGGGACGAGCACGCCGTCCGCGACGACATCCGCGACTACCTGCTCGAGCACCTGGCCGACCCCGCTGCGGTGCTGGTCGTCGACGAGACCGGCGACCTCAAGAAGGGGACCACACCGTCGGGGTGCAACGCCAGTACACCCGGCACCGCCGGCAAGGTCGACAACGCCCAGGTCGCCGTCTACCTGGCCTATGCCACCACCGCCGGGCATGGCGTGATCGACCGCGAGCTGTACCTGCCCCAAGGATGGCTGGCCGACCCGGCGCGCTGCCGGGCCGC
>WNFU01019867.1_pt1 | contig 10047 bp, 8 predicted proteins | sample 5400121 | NCBI WGS metagenome assembly WNFU01 (sample SAMN13153360, study PRJNA577476) | soil metagenome | isolation source: 100 cm soil or saprolite under grassland replicate 1 | place: USA:California | collected 2016-06-15
TACAGCGAGCCAAGTTGCTGCAGCACGATTTGATCAAGAGCTATGTGCGCCTTCCCGACTTGCAGCAGCGCCGCATGGTGGAGTTCGCGCACGGCATCGGCGTGCCGGTGGCGACGCATGAAATCTACCCGGCGTCGATGGTGGGTGTCGACAACACCGAGCACACCGCCGCAACGAGCCGTCGCGGCTATTCGCCGAAGATGGCGACGCTGCAGCGCGCCTACGAGGACGTGATTCAGCTCTTTGGCAAAAGCGGACGAACGCTCTGTCCCATGATCTCCGGCAGCGGCGCGCGCCGGCTGTTCGAGCAGGAGTCGTTATTGAAGCACGATCCGCGATTCAAGCTCTATCCCGCATGGATTCAGGCGCAGGTGGCGCAACAACCGGTGGCCGCCGCTCCTGGCGGCGGCGGCGACGCCGCCGGCGGCAGCGGAAAGATGGTGCTCGATGCGATGCGGGCGGGCGCGTTGATCGTGGCGGGGACGGATACGCCGAACGCGATCAATCTGCACGGCGAGCTCATGTCGTACACGATGGCCGGGATGAGCAACTTCGACGCGTTGAAGGCGGCGACGGTGAATCCCGCGCAGGCACTGGGGCTCGATGCCGGCACCATCGCGCCCGGCAAGCTCGCGGATATCGTCCTTGTCGACGGCAACCCGCTTGTCGACATCGCGAACGCACACAAAGTGAGACGAGTCATCGCGAACGGGCGAGTGTACGAGTTGAATGAGCTCGTCACGGGCGCAGTGGCGGGAACGAAGAACTAAGAACGAAGAACGAAGAACAAGAACGAAGGGCCGAGAATCGACAGAATTGGGGTGTGAGATGGATTCGACGTGGCAGGACCTGCGTTTCGCGCTGCGCATGCTGCGCAAATCCCCCGGTTTCAGCGCAACCGCCATTCTTACATTCGCGCTCGGTATCGGCGTAAACGTCGCGATCTTCAGCGTCATCGATGCAGCCGCGTTGCGCCCTCTTGGCGTGGCGGCACCAGATCGCATGGTGCGCATCCTGAATGAAGATGCCGCACATCCCGATCGCGCCAGCTTCTCGTCGTGGATCGAGATCCAGCGTTTCCGGACCGAATCCACCGCCTTCGCCGGCGTGGCGGGTGCCGATCGTCGAGCCGTCATCGTGAAGCAGGACGACGAGGCGCGCATGCTGCTGGCCAATGTGGTGTCCGACAATTACTTCGACGTGTTTCAAGTGACGCCGGCCGCCGGCCGCACGTTCACGCCTGCGGAACTCAGCTCGGCAAGCGCTGCACCGCTCATGGTGCTCAGCTACGACTACTGGCAGCGGCGCTACAACGGCGACTCCAGCATCGTCGGCCAGACCATTGTCGCGAGCGATACCGTATGCGTCGTGCTCGGCGTGTTGCCTCGCGCGTTTCGCGGCACTGAGCTCTTTCTCAATCCTGATGTGTACCTGCCACTGTCAACCTGGCTGGTGATGAATCCTGGTGAGCGCGTGAAGCTTGAACGTCCACAGGCGCGGCAGATCGAAGCGTTCGGCCGGTTGCGCGCGGGCGTTACGCCAGCGCAGGCCGCGGCCGCTCTTGTACCGATTCAGCAGCAGCTCGCCTCCGAATATCCACAGCAGGAGTCGGGTCGGCGGATCGAGGTCAAGTTCGACCGCGACACGCGCGGGCCGCAGGTCACGATGATCGCCAAGTTCCTTTTCAGCGTCGCGGCACTGGTGTTGATGATTGCGTGTGTGAACGTGGCCAACCTGCTCCTCGTCCGCGGTGAGACGCGCCGGCAGGAAATCGCGACACGGCTTGCACTCGGCGCGCGGCGCTATCGGACCGTTCGTCAACTCCTCACCGAGACGGTCGTGCTCGCGGTTTTCGGCGCCGCAGGTGCGGCGCTTTTCGCTCAATGGGTCATCAGCCTGCTTCCATCGCTGATGCCGCCCATGGAGTTTCCGGTCGGCTTCGATTTCCGCATCGACACTCGCGTTCTGCTATACGGCGCATTGATTTCATTGGTCGCCGCTGTGATCGCCGGTGTGTTGCCAGCCTTGAAGGCGAGCGACATGAGTCTCGCAGCAGCCATCAAAGATGGGGGGACGGGCAGTGGACGTCGAGCCAGATGGCGCGACGCCCTGGTGATCGGCCAGGTCGCAATCACCGTCGTGTTGCTGATCGCCTCAGGTCTGCTCGTGCGCACGCTCATTGCGGCGCGCGATCTCGACCCCGGGTTCGACGCGCGCGGCAATATGCTCATCGCGAGGCTTGACGTCCGCACGCTCACGCTGTCCGGAGAACACGCGTATTTCCGCGCGGCGTTGGAGCGGCTCGGCGCGACGCCGGGCATCGGCGGTGCTGCAGTGGCGAGCCGTATTCCGCTGTGGGGAAGCGGCGGCGGCGCCGCGGTGCTGGCGTGGATGCCCGGGCTGCCACCAGCAGACCGCGACGGCATGCGTGTCGGTTTCGCCGTGGTCTCGCCAAACTATTTCTCAACGCTTGGCACGCGCATCGTGCGCGGCCGCGCCATCACACAGAGCGACAACGAGAGCTCGTCCGTCGTAGCCGTCATCAATGAGAGCACCGCGGCGATGGTGTGGCCGAATGAAGACGCGATCGGCAAGCACTTCCAGATCAACGGTCCGAACGGTCGCGACATCGAGGTGATTGGAATCGCGCAGGACGGCCGTTACCTCGACCTGACCGAGAAGCAGCGGGCGTATATGTTCTTGCCGGTCTTTCAGGAAGCTCAGATCTTTGGCTCGAGATGGGGCGCGGAAGTGTTGGTCGTGCGCACCACTGGCGACGCGACGGCGCAGGCGAAAACGGTCCGAACAGTGCTGCGCGGCATCGACACGAATGTGCAGGTGCTCAGCATCACGACGATGGACGAACACATTCGCGCCGCTCTCTACGGCGACCGGCTGATGGCGGAGCTCGTCGGGTCCACGGGTGTCCTCGGACTGGTGCTTGCGGCGATCGGCCTTTTCGGCGTGGTGTCTTTCTCGGTGACACGCCGCACGCGTGAGATCGGCGTACGTATCGCAGTCGGAGCCGAGCCGGGCGACGTGGTGCGGTTGGTCCTGCTTCGCGCGCTGCTGCTGGCCGGCAGCGGCATTGCGGCCGGTGTTGCGCTTGCGTTGGTCGGCGGTCGGTTGCTATCGGCCGTGTTGTACGGTATCAGCGCTCGTGACCCGTTGACGTTTGTCGCGGCAATTGCCACCATGGCAGTTGTCGCCATCTTCGGTGCTCTCATTCCCGCGCGGCGTGCCGTCACTGTCGATCCGGTTCGCGCGCTGCGGGCTGAATAGTTCATCTTCGATTGGACGGAATCAGCGCACTCGTCTCGGTGAGTTCGAAGAGGTAATCCCCGTCGCTCTCCGCGATCAGTTTGAAGTCGCTGCGCCCTCTCGCGGCTTCGACCGGAGCGCGTGTGCGGAGAAGATCCGTGTGCACGACGAAATAGTGGACGCCCAGCGTCCGTGCCAACGCGGCAGACTCCTCCGATGGAAACGTGCTGAGGCGCTCGATGATTGACAGGTACGCCGGTGGTTCGCTGCGGCCGTACCCGTTGACGATTGGTCGCCAGTGCGTCGTCGCGTACAGGAGATAATCGCCGCGGAAATACCACTCCGATCCGAGGCGATAATCGGGAAGCGAGACAACGGCGCCGGGAGGAAGCGTTTGCAATCGGCTGTACATTGCCGGCACCGGCGCCGGCGTCGCACGGACAACCGGGGTGACGACCCGCCACTCGGCGAGCATGGCAACGCGCTCAGAATCGCGATTCCCAATACGACGAGCAAGCCGAAGCGCGCGGCTGCGCGAAACAGCGAGAGCCCGTGGATTGCCGCGAGGACGTCGAATGGTGCGAAGAAACGCGTTGAGGGACCGAGCGAGAGCCAGAACCCGAACACAACAAGAAGCACGAAGAACAGCGGTATTGCGGCCTCTCGCCGCGCCGCGCCTCGATTCCTGACGACGGCATTGCCGATGGAGACCGCGCCGATCGCAGCGAGCAGCAGCGCAATCCATCCGAGAAACAACGTTTGCTCGCCCCAGATCCAGCGACAGTCGACGTTGAACGTGCGCTCGACAAAACGACCAACCCACGTGTCTTCCGGCGGCCCGAGGTACGCGGCAAGATCCGCGGCGTAGTACGGACCGTTTGTGGCGGGCGCCTCGCGTGCCACGGCCAGGTAGGGCAGAGCGAGCGGCACGAGCACGGCGGCGCTCAGCGCGGCAGCGACGGCGACGTGATCCGCCCACCTGCCAAACTGCTTTGGCGGCTTGACGACGCACAACCAGAGGAGCCACGCGGGCACAAGGACGGCGACGATGACTGCCAGATACCACGAAGTCAGCATCTGAACGAGCGTGACGGCCGTCGCCGCGAGCATCCGAGTCCAGGTGGGGCGTTCGTGCCATCGTTCGAAGAGCCACATCGAGAGCGGCATCCAGGCGGTCCACTGCAATTGCAGATGGCCGATGTGCGACATCCGGAAGAAGCTCCACGCGAAGACCAGGCCGGCGGCAAATGCGGCGAGATGCCGACCGGTGAAGCGAAACGCGAGCAGGTGCGCCGCCATTGCGTTCGTCCAGAACGCCGCGAGCCACAACAGCGAAAACACGAGCACGGGATTGGCGTGTGCAACTGTCAGCGGCAGCGCGAGGAGTCCGAGACCCAGCATGTGCTCGGTATAGGCGAGCGCATGCGGCGCCGGGTAGAACATGTTCGCGTCGAAGAGCGGCCGTCCGTGAAGCAGCGCGTGGTTGGACCACGCGATGGTCCAGATAATCAGCCGGCCATCTCCGGCAAAGCTGGCACTGGCCAATTCCGACAAATCGATGAACGACACCGCCATCGCAAGAGTGATGGCGAGATAGAGGCAGCCCGCACGGATCCATGGATGTCGCCACAGACCCCGCAATCGCACCGGCCGTTTTCCGACCCGTTCGGCGGAGGATCCGATCGGGAGCGCCATCGGACGTAAGATACACAGCGCCATGGCAGATTTGGAGGACCATCATGGCGATCAAATCTTTCTGTATTTCGCTCGTCGTCGTTGCCACGATCCTGGTTTCGCCGGTTCGGCTCGCGGCGCAGACCAATCCGTTCGACCCACCGCCTGGACCGAAGCGCGTAGACCTGAGCGGCTCGACTGGACTCATGTTTTCCACGGACTGGAGCAACCTCGTTCTGCTTGGCAGCGTCTCGCCGGCAAGCGGCGTGCTCGAGCAGGTGCTGGTCCGCGATCTCACGCGAGACCCCGGTGCGGTGTACGACGGTGCCGCGACCTACTGGCGGGGCAGATACGGGTTTCGTGCGCACGGCGGCTTCTCGCGATCGTGCCTTTCGGTGGGCGGCACGTGCACGGCGCTGAACGGCGCTTCGGAAGCCGTGAAGGTCAATACGTGGATGTACGACGTCGGCGGCGCGATCGGACTCCTCGACTACCGGCCGGCCCGGTGGGCGTGGCCGTATGTGTTCGCCGGTCTGGGCGGTGTCACCTACGACATCAAGCAAATCGCCGGTCCGCCTGTCACGTTCATTGAAAGGCCGCCGACGCGGGGGAGCGATGGGGCGGTCATCGTTCGCGATACACCAGGCGATCTGCTCATCTCGATTGACGAGCTCGGCATCGAGACTGAAGTCGCGCTCAACTTCGGCGTCGGCACTGATTTCCGCATACCGCTCGGGGCAACGAGCGTGGGCGTGCGGCTCGAGCTATCCGATCACATGCATCACTCGCCGATCGATCTTCGCGTGAGGGATCTCGATACGCGCGGCGGACAGAGTGTGGACGCGCCCCTGGATTTCATCCTCGTCCACAACCTGCGTGCGGCGGTGGGATTCGTGCTGCAGGTTGGACGGTGACTAGGAGCTCTCCATACGCGCGCTCACGGCAGGTCGAGGACCAGTTTCAATAAATCATCGAGCGCGAGAAGTGTGTCCGGCCGGAGACGACCAACCGGACCGGGCGCGAGGGCGTCCGCCGCGACTGCCCCTAAGCGCCAGGGCACGGCGACGTGCTCCACACGGGAACCGGTCTCCTCGCGCGAAACTCGCAACACCGGGAGCGGACGGGTGTAAGCGCCGACTGCGGGATCGAGCGGCACGACTATCAGCGTCGGCAGAAGGGCGTTGAGCGGGTCAGCCTGCACAATGATGACCGATTCGGCCTCGCCCCTGGTTGCGAAGCCAAGCCGCCGCTTGAGTCGCAGGACTTCCCCGCGCTCAGCCACGGAGCTTCTCGAATGCGCGCAATATTTCGAGATCGCGCGCGCGAAGGTCCGCAGTGTAACCCTCAGCCAGGCGACGGTAGAATTCCGCGCGGCGTGCACGCTCGAGCGCGTCGACCAGAAGCGTGCGAGCCAACTCGGACTCAGTACGACCATCCCGTGCCGCCATATCACGAAGCCGCTGGCGGACACCCTTTGGGACATTCAAATTGATGCGTTCCATGACATCCGGCATGAGGACATTTTACAGGATTCATTTCGCAACCTGAAGCAGGATGCTCTTTAGCACCTGCGGCAGGATGGATCGACCTACGGCAGAAAGGCGAGCCGCCGTGGTCATGTACTCGGGGAAGTCTAAAACTGATTGCGCCGCCCGCTTCGGAGTAACAATGTGAGCAGAGCAGCGAGAGCGATCACGAGCGTGCCGATGGCGATCTTCTGAGCCGCGGATCGGTCCGGCCGGCCGTCGGCCGAGGTCAATTTGACGAAGGCGAGCACGCGCTCGTTGAACGCAATCGTTCATTCACGACGTCACGCCCGCGTGCTGTGGCAGGTTTATCGACCCTTCTCAACCACGTTCTTCAAATTTTTTACCAGCCGCGCCGCGACTTTTCGCGGTCCGCTGCGCGCCATGGCACCCCACATTAAGCTTCTATCTCCAGCTTCGGACGACCAGAGAACAACCCGCTCGTCTTTGTCAACCAGCGAGATAGAGCCAGTGGCGTTGTCGTGGAGCCCGAGATATCGGCCAGTTATCGCAGCACCGACCCCGTCTTTCTTCTCACCGGTTCCCCGAAGAATGGCATCGGCGTCTTCCCGCCGCAGCACGACTACGACGCGGCCCTTGAACTGCTTCGTGATCTCGGCGTTGACGTACTGGTCCAAATCGTTCGGCATCTTGTCGACGAACATCTTGTGAATGTTACGCAGCGATGGAGTCGTAATAGGTTCCGAAGCGGCGCCGTTCGCCTGTGAAACCGGTGGTCGAGGATCGCCAGCGAAGACCGTCAGCATGTCCTTCGCGCCGCTTGCATCTTTATCACTCGATGATTCGGGATCCAGGTGTTCGGATTGTGCCGGTACGGACAAATCGATCGGTTCGAGGCGAGTCGTCGCAACACCCCGACTTCTGTATGGGACCGAGAGATCCATTGGCTGCCACGAGGGATTGCCGCTCACCGCGCTGACACGCGACTGAGGCGAAGCAGAGGCCGCCGTCGTGGTTTCAACTATGACTTGCGTGCTCCTCGTCCGCTTCGGCAGGAGTCCAGATGAACTCGGCAGTTCGCCTGGAGCAACGGCGGATGACGTTATTACCGGCTGCGCCCCGACTGTTCGGACGGATCCACCGCCGACAACCGTGATTTCGCCTGTTGCCTTGTTCAAGCGAAGCATCCGTCCGTTCTTGTCCACGCGAAATTCGAATTTCTCCTTCGCCTGTTGTGTAGTCGCCGCAACATTCCAACTGTCGCAAGCAACCAAGATGAACAATGGCGCTGCGACTGCGATGAGGCAAGGAACCAATCTTGACGGCCGCTTCATCTCCACACCTCCGAGACGTCCTCCATGAGGCAAATAGAGTAAGGATTCGCGCGCAAGACGGGCTGTCAGTGGCAGCACGCGGTGCCGACGCTTGATTGTTATCTCTATTCTCAAGCTCTGCAATAGAAAAACGTGATCTGCGGGCGCGAGAAGGCCACCTCAGTGCAAACAACGTTATGTGCCGGCAAAGGACTGCGGGTGCACCTTTAATTAGCTATCGGCGACCGGTCCTTTGATCCGAAGGCCTCCTTATCGCAGTAAAGAATCGCCGGATTTAGCGGAATTGTCGAGAGCCAGCCCAGCTATAATGCTTTGCCGAAGGCTGGCGGGCATTTCGAGCCGGAGCGGTTGGCGGTGGTCGCCAATCGTGCGGCTGCCTTCGAATGGGTCCTCGGATCCGCCGGGAGGTCACAATGCTTGAAATTGCTCATAAATCAATGCGGCCAGTAGTGATGGTGGTGGTGTTGGTGTTCGCCGGCGCGAGTACAGCGCTCGCGCAATCGCGCGACGATCGCGCCATCGTCCTCGAGAACGCCCCGATCATGGTGATGCCTGATGCGCGAACACCTTTGCGTGTCGCGGCGAAGGGCACGAGTTTGGTGCTCTTGCACGACGAAGGTGAATGGGTACAGGTCCAGTTTCAAGACCCGCAGTGGGGTTTGAGAACTGGATACATGCAGGCGAAATTCGTGCGGATCGCTATAGCCGCTCTCCAGCCCATCGACGTCTCCGTGCCGAGCCGGTCCACGGCGCCGCAGACCACCACACCCCGTGATACGCCGCCTGCCAGTCCTGTACAAACGCCGCAGGCTGTAGGTGATTCGGTTCGTCATGCTCAAAGCAGGAATGGGTTCTGGTTCAGCGGCGGAATGGGTATCGGATCGTTGGGCTGCGATGACTGCGGCGGACGAGCCAACGGACTTAGTGGGGGTATATCACTCGGCGGGACGCTCAGCGACAAATGGTTGCTCGGCATCGGCACCACCGGGTGGGCGCGAACGGTAGTGGGAGACGTGTTAAGCGTCGGCACAGTCGATGCGAGGATTCGATTTTACCCGTCGCTCACCTCCGGCTTCTTCATCACTGGCGGGTTAGGCCTTGGCAGCGTCAGTTTCGCCGGTGAGAGCGAGGTCGGTGCCGGCGCGGTGTTCGGCGTTGGATGGGACATCCGCGTCGGGTCGAACGTCAGCCTCACTCCGTTCTACAACGGTTTCGCGATGCGATCTTCGCTAGTCGACGCCAACGTAGGACAGCTCGGTCTTGGCGTCACGATTCATTGAGAGTTGTCGTGCGCAACCAAGTGGACGGCCGGGATCTGCAGCACCGACGGCGATCAAAGGAGAAGGGCCAGACGGGTCGTGGTGCTTCGACAGCGCGGTCTAAAGCTTCGACGTCCGGAGGAGCAATATAGGGGCGCCGATTCGAATGGCTTACCGTTGTTCAGCCGACCCATTCCGCCAGTTCCAAGCCGGGGACAATCCTGCGTGCCGGCGCGCTTCTTAATTGCAACTAAACGTTTCGGCGCGTTCGGTGAACGTAACGGTTGCATCGCGGCGCGTCACGCGCGCGATGTCGACGGGTTGAGTGATCGCTTGCGTCACGCCGCAGTTGCGACCCGGAGAGGCGGACCTGATGACGACGTTGACGTTTCGCCCGCTTTCGGCCGCCGACTCGATCACGATGCTGTAGCCGCCGGTCGGCATGCTGCCCATCGCCGCAACAATCACCATCTCCCGCTCGAAGTCGATTGACGGAAGCGCCGGAGTGGGCGATGTCCTCTTCCAAATCTCAGTCCAGATTTCCTGCCACTGCGCGGCGTTGCGGACAATGGTTCGCCGCTGGGCGTCGAGGCCGCTGTAAAAGGTGTACGAATACGGCTCGGCGCGAAGACGCGTGAGCGTCAGCGGTTCGCCGCCTGGCGACAGCGGCGCGGCCCCGCAGCTCACCGCAGCGGACATGGACGCGAGAATCACGAATGCGAAGAGTGCACGCATTTCGGTCTCTTTGAAGCCCTTTCCTCGCGGAGCGTACATGAGGCATGTTAGCTAACCTGGTGCGACGGTCACAACCAGACGGATGCCGGACAAAACATGTAGCCTCCCGAAAGGTTGTGCAGACGAGGATTGACACAGCTCACGGCGTACGTGCGTACCTCTACCGGTCCGCTCCCGCAGCGACCTCCGTCCCTGCTAGCGACCTCCGTCCCCGCTAAGCGACCTCCGTCCCCGCTAAGCGACCCCCGTCCCCGCTGAGCGACCTCCGTCCCCGCTAAGCGACCTCCGTCCCCGCTA
>WNFU01012319.1_pt1 | contig 10046 bp, 6 predicted proteins | sample 5400121 | NCBI WGS metagenome assembly WNFU01 (sample SAMN13153360, study PRJNA577476) | soil metagenome | isolation source: 100 cm soil or saprolite under grassland replicate 1 | place: USA:California | collected 2016-06-15
AAGAAGCCGTCGGCGCCTGGACCCGACACGTAACGGTATTCTCCGCCAGCGCCTTGTCCGCGATTGGCGAACCAGTCGTGCATCAACGTCGCGTCCTGGCTGCGGTTGATTGCCCAGAAAAAGGCGTTGCTCAGCGATTGTCCACGATACGTGGACGTGCCGTAGGTTGGCAGCAAGAACCCCGTGGCGCGGTCGTCGTCCTGGATCGGGTAATAGAGGAGCGGGAGGTAGAAAACGGGGACGTTCTTCACCCGCATTACTGCATTGCGCAATATCGCGTAGTCGCCGAGATCGATCGTTGCCGCGCCGCTGACGATCTCCCAACGCGGCGTCGGCTGCACACACGTCGTAAACGCGCCGTCGTGAATTCGGTACTTGTCGTCGCCGATCTTTTCGATCAGCTTGCCGTGGAAATAGACGTCCGGCTCGAGCGTCCCGAACATGCTGCGATCCTTCTGGCCCTGCGTGCCCAAGGACGCGATGCCGGAGGCGTTTTCAAATGTGCCAAGTCTCGTTTTCGTATTGAAGACGACACGTTCCGCCGCCAGCCTGGAAGTGGGAGACACGAGGACGACATTGCCCGAGGCCGTGAATTCGCCGGTCCGAATATTCCATTCGAGGTCGTCAGCAAAGATCTGGTGCCCGGCATTGGACCCCACGCCGGTCACTTCGACTTCGCGCGCAAGCCGAATGCGATCGGCGTCGATGCGCTCGAGCGTGAATTGTTTGGCATCCCACCCGGGAATCAGTTGCGCGAGAGCAGGCGATGCGCCAAGCAGCGTCAGCAGGCACGCAAATATGACGTTGGTCGAGATCCCGCGCATCAATCACGCAAGGATACCGCACCGGCCGCGATGAGCTGCGCGCGGAGCGGCCCAACGAAGAAGATGGAGCCGGCGGCAACCGCTTTAGAAGTCGCAGCAAGCGCCGCTCGCAGTGCTGCTTCAGGATTTGGCGCATGCTCCACGAGTGCGCCTGCACACGCGCGCCGTATACGATCGCGGAGATCGATCGCACTGAGCGCGCGTGACAGAGGCAGCGCGGTTGTGACGAACCGCGATGCCACCGGTGCCAGTGCCCGCGCGATCGATTCGACATCCTTGTCTTTCATGACCGCAAGCACCACCGCCACGGGCGCACTGCCGCTGTCCCGGATGTACTCAGCCAGCGCCTCTGCGCCCGCCGGGTTGTGCGCAGCGTCGATCAACACGCGCGAGCCGGACTGTAACTGCAGCCATTCGAGCCGAGCCGGCCACTCGACATCGCGTACCGCGCTGACGATGTCTGCGTGCGCCAGCCGAACACCCGACACTTCGAGCAGCTCGAGAGCTCGAATGGCGACAATCGCGTTGGCCACCTGATGACGGCCGCTCAATCCGAGCCGCATCTCGCGGTAACGACGTAGCGGTGTGTCGACACAAATCGTCGCTCGTCCGCGAACGAGCTGCACGTCCTGCGCAAGGCGCAAATCCGCCGGCACGATGGTCGCGCCGACATCGGCAGCGGCAGTTTCGATCACCTGGCGCGCCTCCGTTGGAACGTCTCCGAGAACGCACGGGACGCCGCGTTTGAGGATGCCCGCCTTCTCGAACGCAATTGATGCAACGGAGTCACCGAGATGCGTTTCGTGATCGAGAGCGATGGATGTGATTGCCGTGATCGCCGGCGTGATGATGTTGGTCGCATCGAACCGGCCGCCCAGTCCGACTTCGACCACGGCAACATCGACACCGGCGCGCCGGAAGGCCTCGAATGCGATTGCAGTGGTGGTTTCGAAGAAGGTGGGCGTCGTTCCGAGCGCGCCTTCGCGTCGCAATCGGTCGGCGACATCGAGCACATGCGCAGCCACGCTCGCGAACTCGTTCTCGGCAACTGGCATTCCGTCGATCGCGACGCGTTCCTCGATTCGGCTCAGATGCGGAGACGTGTACCGGCCGGTCCGGTGACCGGCGCTCCGGAGCCCGCGCTCCACCATCGCGCTCACGGATCCTTTTCCGTTGGTGCCGGCAATGTGAACCGAAGGAAACGCGCGATGCGGTTCGCCAAGCGCGTTGACGAGCGCCTGAATGTTGTGAAGGCCTAACTTGATCCCAAATTGCTCGAGTGCGAACAGCCGCTCGAGCACACCCGAACGCTCGGAGCGTACCGAGCGAGACTCGTCAGCCTTCACCGGGCGGCTCCGCGGCCATGGGCGCGCCAGCCACGTCGGGAGCGGGACCCCGCTCGGCGCCCATGAACTCCAGCGCCCTCGCGATGACGCCTTTGAGCTCGCGGCGATCCACAACCAGATCGAGCATGCCACGCTCCATCAGGAACTCGCTGCGCTGGAATCCGTCCGGCAGCTTCTGCCGGATTGTCTGTTCGATCACGCGTGGACCGGCGAAGCCGATGAGCGCCTTCGGCTCGGCGATATTCAAGTCGCCGAGCATGGCGAAGCTTGCAGTCACGCCGCCGGTGGTTGGATCGGTCAGCACAGAAATGTACGGCAGCGCTGCGCGATCGAGCCGCGCGAGAGCCGCGGCGACTTTCGCCATCTGCATCAGCGAGAGCGCCCCTTCCATCATGCGCGCCCCGCCGGAGCAGGAAACTATCACCACAGGCAGCCGCCGCGCGAGCGCCGTCTCGATCCCGCGCACGATCTTCTCGCCCATCACGATGCCCATGCTGCCGCCGATGAATGCGTACTCCATCGCGCCGACGACGCACTCGATACCGCCGATGCGGCCCAGCGCCATCACGATGGCGTCGAGGTGTCCGGTCGCCGCTTCCCCTGCGCTCAGCCGTTTGCTATAGGGTTTCGTGTCGGTGAAATGCAGCGGGTCGTTTGAGCGCAGATGAGCATCCAATTCGGTGAACTGCTCCTCGTCGAACATCGACCGCAGGCGCTCGAGCGCGGTCAACCGGAAGTGATGCGAACACTTGGTGCAGACGCTGAGATTCTTGGCGAGATCCTTCGTGTAGATGATCGCGTCGCACTCGGGGCACTTGACCCAGAGCCCCTCAGGGACACGGCTGGTCTTGTCAGGCGCGACGATTGGTTTGCGCGCCTTCTTGAACCACGCCATGTCGGCAGCTTAGCAGAACGAAGAACGGAACGGGCCACGGCGACGCCGAGGCACAGAGAAAACTCTCTCAAAAAGAGCTCTCGGTGTCTCTGTGCCTCTGTGGCCCGTACGGGGCGCCTTAGTTCTTCGTTCTCGGAACGTAGTAGCGCGTACCTTTGGTCATTCCTCCAACTTGCCGAACCAGATCCTCGAGCGCGTCGTCGTCGGTATCCGCGTCGAACTGCGACGTTTCGATTACGAGAAGCGGCGTCGCGGTGTAATGAAAGAAAAAATGCTGGTACGCCTCGTTGAGCTCACGTAAATACTTTGCGTCTGGTTGTGGCGTTGGGTCGCGATCGGGATCCTGCGGGCGTGCTTTCACACGCCGTAAGAGAACATCGGTAGGCGCCTGCAGATAGATCACGAGGTCGGGTGGCGCAATGTCCCGCGCGAGCAGCTCGTAGAGCCGCTGGTAAATAAACAGCTCGTTGTCGTCGAGATTGAGGTACGCGAAGATCTTGTCCTTGTCGAACAGGTAATCGCAGACCACGGTGTGTCGAAACAGGTCGGCCTGACGCATCGTCATCAGCTGCCGGTGGCGATTCAGCAGGTAGAAGAGTTGCGCCTGCAGTGCCGCGCCCGCGCGCTCGTTGTAGAAATCGGCGAGGAAGGGATTCTCGGTTTCCTCGAGCAGTGTCGTGCCTTCGATGCGGCTCGCCAGACGTTCCGCCAGTCGTGTCTTGCCGACCCCAATCGGGCCTTCGATTGCGATGTAGCGAAACGACACAACCCGGGGCGGAGTATAGAACACCGCCGTGCATTCACGGAAGTTCCTCCACGTACGTTCCTTCACGATGGTTCACGAATGTGCGGCCGCGAGCGCGATGGTTTACCGTCGTTCGGTTCACGGCGTCTTTCACCGTGGTCCTTCTGCCGAGGAAACCTGCGTGACGGAACACGCGTGAACGTCGTAAGGCACGTACGTGACGGAACGGCGTGAAGGAACCTGCGTGAACGACCGTGATATCGTTTCGGTAACGTGCGAATCGATCGGCTCGAGCTGCGACTCTGTCGACTCCCGCTCGTCAGCTTTTTCGAAACGAGCTTCGGCCGCTCGTACGATCGAACCTTCCTGTTGGTGCGAATCGAAGGCGACGGGCAGGAGGGCTGGGGTGAAGCCGTCGCCGAAGCCAACCCGTACTACAGCGCCGAGACCACGGAAACCGCGTGGCACATCATCACTGAGTTCATCGCGCCGCGCGTGGTCGGGGCCGTCTTCTCGCACCCGCGCGAGGTGTTTCCCGCGCTTCGCGCGATTCGTGGACACAACATGGCGAAAGCCGCTGTCGAAATGGCCGCGTGGGATCTGTACGCGCGCCTGCTCGGCGTTCCGCTGGCGCGCGTGCTGGGGGGCACGCGCACGCGCATTGCATCGGGCGTCTCAATCGGAATACAAGACTCGCTCGATCAGCTCGCGGCGAAAATCGAACGCGAGCTCGCGGCCGGGTATCAGCGCATCAAAATCAAAGTGAAGCCAGGCTGGGACATCGATGCGACCGCCATGGTTCGCGATCGATTCGGCTCAGTGCCGTTGATGGTCGACGCCAACGCGGCGTACACCCTCGCCGACGCCGCCCATCTGGCGCAGCTGGACGCGTTCGACTTGATGATGATCGAGCAGCCGCTCGATTATGACGATGTGAGCAATCATGCGGAGCTGCAGCACGCGATCGGCACGCCGATTTGCCTCGACGAGTCGATTCATACCGTTCGAGCCGCACGCGACGCCATTCGCATCGGCGCCTGCCGCATCATCAACATCAAGCCGGGTCGCGTCGGGGGACATTTCGAATCCATTCGTCTGCACGATCTGTGCGCGGAGCACCAGATTCCTGTGTGGCACGGCGGAATGCTCGAAACCGGCATCGGTCGCGCGCACAACATCCATCTCGCGAGTCTTCCGAATTTCTCGCTCCCCGGCGACATCGCCGCCAGCAAACGCTATTACCAGCCGGACTTGATCGAGCCCGCCATCGACATCGCCACGGACGGTACGATCGCGGTGCCGAACGGTCCCGGCATTGGAGTGACGATTGTCGGCGAACGCGTCGACGGCGCGACACTTCGCATGACGAGCCTCGATGCTGAACGTGTGACAGCCGTATGACGTTTTCGTCTTTCTCTTTCTCGACGGGTGCTGGCGCGCTCGTGTTAACGATTGCGGCCTGTGCCAGCGCTCCGACGCCCGTCGCGGTCACGCCGCAACGGCCGCGACAGTCGTTCGAAGAAAAAATGGGTTGGATTCTCCGGCTCGAGGAGGATCGCATCCTTCGCAGCGCTCCGGCCGAGGCGCCGCCGCCTCCTCCGGTTGTCGCGCCGGCGCGCGGCAGACGGACGCCGATCGCCGTTCCACCGCCTCCGCCGACGCCGGACCTCATTGCCCTTCTCACCGATGACGAGGCACGCATCCGTCGTCGTGCCGCGCTGGCCGTGGGACGCGTGCGGCTGGCTGACGGCATCGAGCCGCTCGTGAAGGTGCTGGCCAGCGACGCCGAGGCTGAAGTGCGGCAGATGGCGGCATTTGCGTTGGGGCTCATCGGCCGCGACGAGGCAGCGGATGCGCTGACGAAAGCGCTGGGGGATCCCGATCCGTTCGTGCAAGGCCGCGCCGCGGAGGCCCTCGGCCTCATCGGCCATAAAGCAGCCGCGGACGCGATCGGCGCGATGATCACGCCCCACGTGAACGCCGGAGCACTTGCCGGCATCGAGCCCGACGATCTCGGCTATCCGAAGGCGCCTCCCACGGAAGCGGTCCGCCTCGGCATGTATGCGCTCGTGCGGCTTGCATCCTATGACGCGCTCGCGTCGGCGCTGCTGGACCAATCGGGTCAGCCTCTCAGCCGATGGTGGCCCGTTGCGTACGCCTTTCAACGCGTGGCGGATCCGAAAGCATCGCGCGCGCTGCAGACATTACTGCAAGGTCAGGGGTCGATGACGCGAGCGTTTGCGGCACGCGGCCTTGGCGTCATCAAGGAGCAGCGCGCGGTCGCGCCGCTCGTCGCCGTCGTCGCGAAGATCGATGAACCCGTCGCCGTGCGCATTCAAGCCGCGCGCGCGCTCGGCGCGATTCGCGCGATGCAGGCGGCTGAGCCGCTCACGAAGGTGCTCACTGAACGGACCGTCGATCCCAATTTGCGGCTCGAGGCCGTCATCGCGCTCGGGCAGATCGGTGATCCGCATCTCGCGGACCTGTTTGTCGATCTGCTCACCGAGCGATGGCCGTCGATGCGAGCCGCGGCGATGACCGCACTGGCGCGGACCGACCCCGACACGTTCTTGAGTGCGATTTCGGGGCTCGACCCGGATCCGCAGTGGAGCGTACGGGCGGCGCTCGCATCGGCCCTCGGCACGTTGGATGCGGCCCGCGCCGAGCCGCGGTTGACGCAGATGCTGGACGACCCGGATCAACGAGTGGTGCCGTCCGTGCTCAACGCGCTCGTCGCTTCGAAGGCGCCGACCGCCGAGAAGACGTTGATTGCTCGCCTCTCTGCCGAAGATGTGGTGGTGAGGCAGGCTGCAACAAACGGGCTGGCTCGCCTGAAGTCGCGCGCGGCTGTCGGCCCGCTCGTCGAGGTCTATGAACGCGCGGACAGGGATGCGACCTACGTCGCGCGCGCGGCGATTCTCACGGCCCTTGCCGAGCTCGACCCGACAGCGGCGCGCCCGCTGCTCGACCGCGCGCTCGCCGATCACGATTGGGCTGTGCGAGTGCACGCAGCATCGCTTCTTCGAAAGGCAGATCCTGCATCCACCGCCGGTCCAGTTCGGCCCGCGCCGAATGTCGGTCCGCCCGAGCTGAACGACGTCAAGAACCTGATTGCTCCGAGCGTCTCGCCGACGGCGTACATCGACACCGACAAGGGCCTCGTGCAAGTCGAGCTCGCGGTGTTGGACGCGCCGCGAGCCGTTGCCAACTTCATCTCGCTTGCGCGGCGGAATTTTCTGGGCGGCACACCCATTCATCGCGTGGTGCCGGACTTCGTCGTTCAGGACGGCGACCCGCGCGCCGATGGCGAAGGAGGACCCGGGTACACCATCCGCGACGAGATCAATCAGCGCCCCTACTTGCGCGGCACCGTCGGCATGGCGCTCGATTGGGAAGACACGGGCGGCAGTCAGTTCTTCATCACGCATTCACCGCAACCGCACCTCGACGGGCGATATACGGTCTTCGGTCAGGTCATCGCGGGAATGGACGTTGTCGATCGTTTGCAGCAGTGGGACCAGATTCGATCGGTGCGGATTTGGGACGGGGCCAACTGGATCGGGTCTCAGTAAAGTTTCCAGTTACCAGTTTCCAGTTCAAAGTTAAGTTGTCAGTTCATGCGCAACTGATAACTACAACTTTGAACTGACAACTGGAAAACTGGAAACTTCAATAAAAAAGGGGCGACACGATGTCGCCCCTCGATCTGTTGATTGCGGCTCGGGCCTCAGCGTTTCTTCGCCTTCTTGGCCTTCTTGGCCGCCTTCTTTGCCTTCTTCGCCATTGGTCTAATCCCCCCCTTCAGGTTGGGTTGTTGCGGAAGGGTTACCGCGCCACCGCGATACATCTGCCGCCTGGCACTCCGCTCGCGCGTGCCGGCCCTTCGCGCTTTGCTGCGCGGCGGGTGCCGCGCGATTCTGCGCTCTCGAGATCCGAGAGCAGGAAGAAAAGGTGGGGCAGTTCAAAAAAACAAAAACCGCCCCTTTTTGAGACGGCCTTACTTCTTCTTTGCTTTCTTGGCCTTCTTGGCCGCCTTTTTCGCCTTCTTCGCCATTGTTCCTCCTGAAGGGGTCCGCGCTCGTGCCGTAACTGGCGACCTCGGATCACCAACACCGTGTCTCAGGCGTTCACAATCCATGGCCTGAGCCGGCCACCCTCATACCAGATGTAGATTATGGATGAGAAAAACAGGTTGTCAAGCACAAACCGACACTCGGAGTCAACTCCGCGTCGTCTCGAAACCGATTTTCGGCTCCATCATCACTGGTTCATTGAGACGTTTCGGATTGCAGCGTGAGGATCTGTAGAGCAGAGAGTGGTTCGCGATCGTCGATGGCCGATCGCCGCACAACGGACGATGCCACAGACACCGAGGCAGAGAAAGGGTTGGGAAGAGATCGCCCGCCTGTGGCTGGTCCGGTGATCGATCGCCGCCTCACGTCACGCTCGTACGAAGCTGCTGCTTCTCCGCATGCCGCTCGAGCGCGAGTTGAATGAGTCGATCCACGAGAGCGGAATAGCTGAGGCCGCTTGCCTCCCACATCTTCGCGTACATGCTGATGGTGGTGAAGCCCGGAATCGTATTGATCTCGTTGACGTAGATCGTGCCGCTCGCGCGCGCGAGGAGAAAGTCGACTCGGGACATTCCGGCGGCATCGATGGCTTTGAAGGCTTCAATCGCCAGCCGCTGGATCTCTTTGACCTGCTCGTCACTCACGTTCGCGGGAATCTCGGTGCGCGACGCGTCATCCAGATATTTCGCTTCGTAGTCGTAGAACTCGCGCGACGGAATGATCTCTCCCGGGAGCGACGCCTCCGGGTTGTCGTTCCCGAGCACAGCGCACTCGATCTCTCGCGCCTCGGGAACCGCGGCTTCGACGATGACTTTGCGATCGAACTCGAGCGCATGGTGGATCGCGGGTGGGAGCTCCGCTTCGGTGCGCACCTTCGTGATGCCCACGCTCGAGCCCAGGTTTACCGGTTTGACGAACAGCGGCAGTCCCAGGGTGCGAAGGCTTTCGAGCACCTGGTCTTGCTGCGAGTTCCACTCGCTGCGCTTGAAGCCCTTCCATGCACAGACCGGCAAGCCATGCGCCGCGAACATCACCTTCATGGCCGCCTTGTCCATTCCCACCGCCGATGCCATGACGCCTGCGCCGACGTAGGGCACATTCGCGAGCTCCAGCAGGCCCTGCACCGTACCGTCCTCACCGTAGGGACCGTGCAGTACCGGGAAGACGACGTCCAAACACAGGCCGGTGACCACGGCCTGCTCGATATCGTGAGCGGGATGAGCGACGAGCACGGTCTCGCGCCCGGCGCGAATCGGCCGCGCGGCCTGCAGCCGCGCCTGTTCGATCACGTCGGCGGCGGAGATGGCGGTCGGCAGGCGGTCGGCGATGATCCAGCGGCCGTCCTTCTCGATGCGAATAGCGACAGGCTCGTATCGCGCGCGATCGAGATGTTTGAGCACCGACGCGGCTGAGGCAATCGACACTTCGTGCTCACCCGATCGACCGCCGTAGATGATTCCAACGCGCAGCTTCTTCACGGTAGCGATAATAGCAAGAGGCCTTCACTAGGCCTCGCTTCGCTCGGGAGGCCTGCGGTAGGCCTCGCGTCGCTCGGTGGGCAGGGGGTGGGCGTCGCGCTACGCGCGACGTAGGCCTCGGTCGCTCGGTAGAACTGCGGGCGAAGTCTCACGAACGAAGTGAGCCTACGGGCGAAGCCCGCTTACCGCGCGAAGCGCGGCCTGCGCGAAGCGCCTAATACTGTGTTCTCCTTCCAGGTCACTCACACGGACGGCGAGGCGCGAGCCGGTCGCCTGACAACCGCTCACGGCAGCATCGCGACGCCGGTCTTCATGCCGGTCGGCACGCAAGGAGCGGTCAAGGGGGTCACTGCACGCGATCTCGAAGAGATCGGCGCGTCGATCGTTCTCGGCAACACCTATCACCTGTACTTGCGACCGGGCGATGACCTGATTGCGCGGCGCGGTGGGCTCCATCGATTCATGGCCTGGTCCAGACCGATCCTGACCGACAGCGGTGGCTATCAAGTATTCAGCCTCGCGTCACGGCGAACCGTGCAGGAGCAGGGTGTTCAGTTCCGCTCGCATCTCGACGGTTCCGCGCACCTCCTTACGCCGGAGAAGGCGGTCGACATCCAGGCGCAGCTTGGATCGGATATCGCCATGGTGCTCGACGAATGTCCGGCGTTGCCGGCATCGACGGACA
>WNFU01014018.1_pt1 | contig 10046 bp, 9 predicted proteins | sample 5400121 | NCBI WGS metagenome assembly WNFU01 (sample SAMN13153360, study PRJNA577476) | soil metagenome | isolation source: 100 cm soil or saprolite under grassland replicate 1 | place: USA:California | collected 2016-06-15
GGGATCTCCGCACCACCTGCCGGCAGCGCCCCGAACGGGAAGCCGAACGCCGTCCCGCGCAGCCACGGCTTCCACGAGCGCTTCCAGTCCGACCGGCCCATCCACGGCTGGCCGACCGGGATCACCTCGGCGGACTTGCGGCGCAGGTGCGCGGCCACCCACAGCGCCTCGCCGACGGCGAAGATGCCGACCGCGACGACGACCACGTCGATGCCGTCGGCGAGCTGCGGGATGCCGAGCGTCAGCCGCTGCTGGCCGGTCACCCGGTCGAGGCCGACCAGGCCGATCACCAGGCCGAGCAGCAGCGCGGCGAACCCGCGCACCCGCGACGACCCGAGCACCGCCGAGGCGCCGACGAACGCCAGCACCATGATCGCCAGGTAGTCCGGCGCGCCCAGGCTGATCGCGAACTTGACCACCTGCGGCGCGAGCAGCGCCAGCAGCAGGGTGCCGATCGTGCCGGCCACGAACGAGCCGATCGCGGCGGTCGCGAGCGCCTGCGCGGCACGGCCGGCCTTGGCCATCTTGTTGCCCTCGATCGCCGTCACCACCGAGGACGACTCCCCCGGTGTGTTCAGCAGGATCGACGTCGTGGACCCGCCGTACATGCCGCCGTAGAAGATCCCGGCGAACATGATGAACGCCTGCGTCGGGTCCATCCCGTAGGTGACCGGCAGCAGCAGCGCGACCGTCATCGCCGGGCCGATTCCCGGCAGCACCCCGACCGCCGTACCGATCGTGACGCCGATCAGTGCGAGCAGCAGGTTCATCGGCGTCAGTACGTCGCCGAACCCGTTCATCAGGTTCGTCAGGTTGTCCATCACAGAATCCCTTGCAGCACACCGGCCGGCAGGTTCACGCCGAGCCCGATCGCGAACGTGTAGAACGTCACCAGCGACAACGCCACCGCGATCAGCAGGTTGCGCACGTGGTGCCGGCTGCCGAGCGCGAACGCCGAGCCCCAGAACAGCAGCGACCCGCTGATCACCCAGCCGAGCGGGTCGATCAGCGCCGCGTTCACGGCGAACGCGGCGATCAGCAGCAGCACCGTGCGCCAGTCGATCGGATGGGTCAGGTCGATGTCCTCACCGGCCTCGGCCTCACCTTCACCACCGCTGGTGACGTCGAGCGCGTACAGCGCGGCCACCACCAGCAGCAGCGCTCCCAGCACGATCGGCACCGGCTTCGGGCCGATCGGGTCGTTGCTGCTGGCAACATGGTGGATACGGCTCGCGTCCACGATCACCAGCACGGCGACGATGGCGAGGAACGCGCACACCCCGTACTGCTTGCGATCCCGGACGTGGACGTGGACACGGTCCTGCGTCATGACGCCAGTCCCAGCTGGGTGAGGATGTCGGCCACCGCCTTGTCCTGCTCGCCGAGGAAGGTGCCGAAGTCGTCACCGGTCACGAACGCGTCGGTCCAGCCGTGCTTGGTCAGCTCGGCCTTCCACTGCTCGGAGTCGTGCATCTTGGTCAGCGCGTCGATCCAGACCTGCTTGTCCTCGGCGCTGATCTCCGGCGGCGCCACGATCCCGCGCCAGTTCGTGAACACCAGGTCGATCCCGGACGCCTTCAGCGTCGGCACATCCTTCAGCGCCTCGATCGGCTCCTCGCTGGTCACCGCCAGCACCCGCACCTGACCGCTCGCCACCTGGTCCAGGAACTCACCGAAGCCACTCGCGCCGAACGCGATCTTGCTGCCCAGCAGCGCCGGAAGCAGCTCGCCACCACCGTCGTACGAGACGTAGTTGACCTGCTTCGGGTCGATCCCGATCGTCTTCGCGAGCTGCATCGGCAGCAGGTGGTCCGGTCCGCCCGGCGACGAGCCGCCGCCGACCGCGAGGCCCTTCGGGTTGGCCTTCCACGCCGCCACCAGGTCGCCGATCGTCTTGAACGGCGAGTTCTTCGGTACGACGATGGCGCCGGCTTCCTCGATCAGCTCCGCGATCGGGGTGGTCTGGGTGAGCGTGGCCTTCGACTTCTGGGTGTACGACGCGCCGACGACGCCGAGGCCCATCTGCATCGCGAGCTTGCCGTTGCCCTTCTCGTTCACGGTGCGCTGCAGGCCGACCGTGCCGCCGGCGCCGGGCAGGTTGAAGACCTGGATCCCGCTGGCGATCTTCGCGTCCTCCATCACCTTGGCGGCGGTCCGGGCGGCCGTGTCGTAGCCGCCGCCGGCTGTGTTCGGCACCATCAGACGCAGGCCGGTGACGGGCTTACCGTCGTTGCCGCCAGCATCGTTCCCGTTCTTCGCGGTCGCACCGCAGGCACTGACGGCGAGCGTCGAGGCCGCGGCGACGAGCAGTACCAGGTTCCGAGGTCTCATCGGGCTTCTCTTTCCAGTCGGAGGAGTACAGCGCGATGATCGTGTCGCCGGCGTAGGCGCTGTGTCTGCGTTGTGTCAGCAGCGGAGGTTGTGTTCATTGTGGTCATGAGGACGCGGCGCCGGTCGACACTCGCGGGCCAGCTGCTTGTGCTCCAGCTGGCGATCGTCGTGGTGGTGCTGGTCGCCGTCGCGGCCGTCTCGCTGGCCCAGTCGGCGGCAACCTTCAACCGCGTCGAGGGCCGCCGGATGACGGCGCTCGCCGAGGACCTTGCGGGCAACAGTGTCGTGCAGTTCGTGCTGAAGGAGCCGGCCCGCCGCGAGTCACTCGCCCCACTGCTGCAGACCACGGTCACGCGGTACGGAACGATCGACATCACGGTTGCCAGCGCTGACGGCACGGTGCTGCAGGCGACGAACCCGACCCTGGTCGGCGGACCGCTCGGCCTCGGCGACCAGGGAGTCGCCGCGGGCCGCGGCTGGTCCGGCGAGCTGGTCGTCGCCGGACACCGCCAACTCGTCACGCAGATTCCCGTGCTGAGCCGCGGTACCGACGCGAACGGCAAGCCGGACGGCACCCTCGGAGATCAGATCGGCACCGTGATGGTCGGCGAGAACTCCCCCTCGGTGTGGCAACGGCTGCGCGGGGCGTCGTCGTACCTGCTGGTCTATCTGGGTACGGCGTGCGTGCTCGGGCTGCTCGGGTCGTGGCTGCTGGCGCGGCGGATCAAGCGGCAGACGCTCGGGCTGGAGCCGCGCGAGATCGCCGGCCTGGCCGAGCACCGGGAGGCGATGCTCTACGGGCTGGCCGAGGGCGTGGTCGCGCTCGACGAGCACCTGCGGGTGACGCTCGTGAACGACGTCGGCCGGCGGCTGCTGGACCTGCCCGAGGACGCCGTCGGGCGGAACCTGGGCGAGCTCGGCATCGAGGGCCGGCTGCGCGAGGTGCTCGGCGGCGAGCACACCGGTGGCCGCGACATGGTGGTGGTACGGCGTGGCCGGGTGCTGGTGATGAACCGGATGAGCGTCACCAAGGACGGCCGCGCGCTCGGCTCGGTCACCACGTTGCGGGACCGCACAGAGCTGGCCCAGCTGGAACGCGAGCTCGGCTCGTTCCGCAGCTCGACCGAGCTGCTCCGGGCGCAGGCGCACGAGTTCGCCAACCAGCTGCACACCATCACCGGGCTGATCCAGCTGGAGCAGTACGACGAGGTGGTGCAGTACGTCGACGCGCTGAACCGGCACCGCGAGTCGCTCGACCTGACCGTCACCCGGCGGGTGCGCGACACCGCGGTGGCGGCGCTGCTGATGGCCAAGTCGTCACTGGCCGGGGAGCGCCGGGTCGAGCTGCGGGTCTCGGAGCGGACCGCGCTGGAGCGGCTGGAGCCGGCGGTCTCCGCGGACGTCGCGACCGTGGTCGGGAACCTGGTCGACAACGCGGTCGACGCCGCGGCCGGGTCCGGCACCCCGCTGTCGCCGCCCTGGGTCGAGGTGGAGCTGCGCCAGGACGCGTCCAGCGTGGAGATCGTCGTCCGCGACTCCGGGCCGGGGGTCGCGCCGGAGCTGGCGCAGGAGGTGTTCGCGCACGGGTACACCACGAAGGCGGCCGCCGGTGGCGAGCGCGGGATCGGGCTGGCGCTGACCCGGCTGGTGTGCCGGCGGCGCGGCGGCGAGGTCGCGGTCACGAACACCGACGACGGTGCGGTGTTCACCGCCCGGATGTCGCTCGAGCCGGCACCCGAGGGAGCGCGATGATCGACGTCCTGGTGGTCGACGACGACTTCATGGTGGCGCGGATCCACCGCGGCTTCGTGGAGCGGATCGAGGGCTTCCGGGTGGTCGGCACCGCGCACACCGGCGCGCAGGCGCTCGCCGCCGTCGCCGAGCTCGAACCCGACCTGCTGCTGCTCGACCTCTACCTCCCGGACGTGTTCGGCCTCGACCTCGTCACCAGGCTGCGCGCCCAGGGGTACGACGGCGACGTGCTGGTGATCACCGCCGCCCGCGAGGCCGAGGCGGTCCGCGGCGCGGTCCGCCGCGGCGCGGTGAACTACCTGCTCAAGCCCTTCGGCTTCGAGGACCTCCGGGACCGCCTGGAGGACTACGCGGTACGGCGATCCAGCGTGCCCGACACCGTCACCAGCCAGGCCGACATAGACCGCGCACTCGGGCGCAGCACCGGAACGAGACTCCCGAAGGGTCTGAGCCCGCAGACCGCGGACCTGGTCGCGGCCGCGCTGCGGAACACCGGCGGCACCCTGTCCGCGGCCGAGTGCGCACAGCAGGTCGGCATCTCCCGGGTCAGCGCCCGTCGCTATCTGGAGTACTTCACCGACACCGGCCAGGTCCAGGTATCGCTGCGGTACGGCGCGGCCGGGCGGCCCGAGCGCCGCTACCAGTGGCGAACCTGACACGTCAGTTGCCGTCGACAACTATTCCGGAATTCGGTGGAACGGGGCGAAGCCTCCATTCGTCTAAGGTCGGTGGCCATGCAGCGACGCACTCTGTTGAGAAACGCAGGCATCGCGGCTGGAGTCGCCGCGCTCGCCGGGTTCGGGATGGGCCTCGCGGCCGGCAAGACCGAGAAACCCGACGACCTGCCGGTCGCGCGCCGGCTGCCGTCCGACCTGTGCGATCGGCTCGGCGATGTCAGCGTGCTGTTCCCCGAGAAGGTGGAGCTGAAGCAGACCGGCGTCGCCGAGGTGCGCTGTAGTGCCGAAGTCGAGGAGGACTCGCAGCCCACGCACACCCGCGCCAGCCTCACCGTCACCGTGCAGACCTTCGCGGCCAAGAAGGGCAGCACCGCCGACGACGTCGCCCGCGCCGATTACGACCACGAGCCGTGGCAGGCGGTCCAGAACCGCCCCTACCCGACCAAGATCAACGCCGACCCGCAGGGCGAGGACGTGTGGGACATCAGCGTGCTCACCACCCGCGGCGACCTCGTCGTCCAGGTCGAGTACGCCGCCGCTCCGGTCATCCGCGACGCCGCTCAGGCCGCGGTACTGGCGATCGCCGACAAGGCCGTCTGGGAGGCGAAGTGAGCACCACCCCCGAGATCCCCGGCTACAGCTTCTCCGAGCAACTGCTCGACCATGAGCTCGCCGGGGTGTGGCGTGGCGCCTCGGTCACCGGGATGGAGGTGGTCGCGCTGGTGCTCAGTGAGGCCGGCGCCGCCGATCCCCAGGTACGTGACCGGCTCGCCCAGGCCAGCCGGAACGCCGCGCTCCAGCCCGGCCGCACCGACGCCCCGCTGTGGGCGGCGAACCTGACCGCCACCCTGCCGTACGCGATCACACAGCTCGTGCCCGGGTACTCCGGCGCCGAACGGCTGCTCGACCCACTCGACGGTGTGTTCGGCAACGACCAGGGCGCCATCAACGAGGTACGACGAAGGCTCGACGCCTCCGCCCCGCCAGCAGTTCCGACGTACGCACAGGCCGGGCTTCCGACGTACACGGATCATCCGCGGGACAGCGGCCGGACCTTCCCGGCACCGGGCGGGCAGCCCGGCACATCCGCCGGGGCGGGCCTGCCGGTTGTTGCGGCCCCGAAGGGCGGGAAGTACTGGGCGGTGATGCTGGCGGTGCCGCTGTTCGGCTTCCTGGTGACCTACCAGATCGGCGCGGCGGTGAACAGCGCCTCCGCGGAGCCCGAGCCGAGCAGTCCGAAGCAGCCGGTGCCGGACGCCGTACAGCCGGAGCCGCTGCCGACGAAGGTGCTGCTGCCCGGTATCCCGAAGTCCGGGCCGGCGCCGCCGCGGACCGGCATCCCGCCGGTGTCGCTGGTCGGCGCGACGCCGCGGAGCGTGGCGGGGACGGAGACGTTCGACAAGCTCGGGCTGCCGTTCGCGGTGCACGCGCCGAACGACGCCTGGGGCCAGGTGATCCTGGAGGAGTCGTCGTTCTCGATCTACCGGCGGCTGCTGGACGGCGAGCCCGGCGCGGCCACGGTGGACGTCTGGATCGCGGCGCACCCGTGCAAGGACCTGGCCGGCTGCCTGGCGCAGCGGGCCGAGTTCGACGCGCGCTGGACGAAGCGCACGCACGCGGTCAGGCCGGCCACTGCCCGGGACGCGCAGACCTGGTTCACCGAGACGGAGGCGACCGCGGGCACCAAGTACCAGCTGACCATGACCCGCGCCTTCCTGAGCCCGTCGACCAGGTCGTGGTGGCTCGTCGGCGTCAAGGCGACGGCGACACCCGGCACGATCCGGACGGCACAGGGCGTCGTGAACGATATCCGGACGCAGACGTCCTGAGGCCGTCACTGTGTGACAGTCCTCACGCGCTGACGGTTCTCACCACACCCGGCGAACCCGTAACGTAGTACCACCGTGCATGCTGGTATACCGTCCACCGAGGCGACTGGTATGCAACGGTCGTACTGCCGATACCTGAATCGACCGCCGGAGACTGTGACGTCGCCGGGCGGTAAAGCGTCGTACACCCCACGGCGCCGGGACTGCGAGAGGGACTGACACGCCGATGACCGCCACACCAGCCGAGAAGCCGATCACGTCCGATGCGCCTACCGAGGCAGCGCCCACTGACCATGGGAAGCTGCTCGCCTGGGTCGCGGAGATTGCCGAGCTCACCCAGCCGGACCGGATCCACTGGGTCGACGGCTCCGACGAGGAGTACGCCCGGCTGACCTCGGAGCTGGTGGAGGCCGGAACGCTCGTCCGGCTGAACGACGAGAAGAAGCCGAACTCCTTCTGGGCCCGCACCGACCCGCGCGACGTCGCCCGGGTCGAGGAGCGCACCTTCATCTGCTCGGTCGACGAGGCCGACGCCGGAGCCACCAACAACTGGATGGACCCGGCCGAGATGAAGGCCCTGATGACGGAGCTGTACCGCGGCTGCATGCGCGGCCGGACGATGTACGTGATCCCGTTCTGCATGGGCCCGCTGACCGCGACGAACCCGATGTTCGGGGTCGAGATCACCGACTCGGCGTACGTCGTGGCGTCGATGCGGATCATGGCCCGCAGCGGTTCCGCCGTACTGGAGAAGATGGGATCCGGAGACACAGCCGCCGACTTCGTGCCCTGCCTGCACTCCGTGGGCGCTCCGCTGGAGCCGGGCCAGGAGGATGTCGCCTGGCCGTGCAACGACGAGAAGTACATCGTCCAGTTCCCCGAGGAGCGGATGATCTGGTCGTACGGCTCCGGGTACGGCGGCAACTCGCTGCTCGGCAAGAAGTGCTACAGCCTGCGGATCGCCTCGGTGATGGCGCGTGACGAGGGCTGGCTGGCCGAGCACATGCTGATCCTGAAGCTCACCTCGCCCGAGCAGAAGGTGTACTACGTCGCCGCGGCCTTCCCGAGCGCCTGCGGCAAGACCAACCTGGCCATGCTCGACCCGTCGATCGCGGGCTGGAAGGTCGAGACACTCGGCGACGACATCGCCTGGATGCGGTTCGGCGAGGACGGCCGGCTGTACGCGGTGAACCCGGAGTTCGGCCTGTTCGGCGTCGCGCCGGGCACCGGCTGGAAGACGAACGCGAACGCGATGCGCACCCTGGAGAAGGGCAACTCGCTGTTCACGAACGTGGCGCTCACCGACGACGGCGACGTCTGGTGGGAGGGCTACTCCGAGGAGCCGCCGGCACACCTGACCGACTGGAAGGGCCGCGACTGGTCCCCGGCGTCCGAGGAGGTCTCCTCGCACCCGAACAGCCGGTTCTGCACCCCGATCAAGCAGTGCCCGATCATCGCCGACGAGTACGAGGACCCGAACGGCGTGCCGATCTCGGCGATCCTGTTCGGCGGCCGCCGCGCCACCACGGTGCCGCTGGTGACCGAGTCCCGCGACTGGCAGCACGGCGTCTTCCTGGGCGCCACGCTGTCGTCGGAGACCACCGCCGCCGCGGTCGGCCAGGTCGGTGTGGTCCGCCGCGACCCGATGGCGATGCTGCCGTTCATGGGTTACCACGCGGGCGACTAACCACTGGGTCACCGTCGGCAAGGACAACGACGAGTCCAAGCTGCCGAAGATCTTCTACGTCAACTGGTTCCGCAAGGACGAGAACGGCAAGTTCGTCTGGCCGGGCTTCAGCGAGAACAGCCGGGTGCTGAAGTGGGTCATCGAGCGGCTCGAGGGCAAGGCCGCCGCGATCGAGACCTCGATCGGCCACGTCCCGACAGCGGACGCGCTGGACGTCAGCGGGCTCGACATGACCCCGGAGGCACTGGCGACCGCGCTCACCGTGAACGACGAGGAGTGGAAGGCCGAGATCCCGCTGATCGAGGACTGGTTCGCCAAGATCGGCGACAAGCTCCCGGCCAGCCTGCGCGTCGAGCTCGACACCCTCAAGTCCCGCCTCGGCGTCTCCTGACCCGACCTCACACCTGTCAGGCGGATCTCGCGTCCAACCGCAAGATCCGCCTGACACGTTTCAGGGGCTGAGCAAGATCAAATACTTTTTGACCTGAGGTCAGTAAGTATTCGACTTTGTGGCTCGCGGCTCGTCTGGCTCCGCCTCAGCGGATGTTTGTCAGTACGGCGTTGGCGGATGCGGGGAGGATCATCATGCCGCCGAGGTTCGCCTTCGCGGGATCCCAGGCCCAGGTGACGCTGCCGTCGGTCAGCACGAATTGGACGTAGCGCTCCTTTGCACCGGACGGCTTGCCGACGTTGCGCAGCTTGGTGGTCGCCAGGGCGGTCACCAGCTCGTCGACCGTCGCCTTGTTCGTGACGTCGCCGAGCACGTGCCCCTCGAGGTTGAGCACCTCGATCTGCTTGACCTTCCCGCGCAGCACTGTGAACGGGTTCGTGTCCGGTACGGCGGTGGCGCCCTTCGCCTCGTACAGCACGTACTCCCCGTCCCGCGGCGCGGCCAGCCTTGCCGATGCGGGGTAGCCCCGCACCGCATAGAGGGGGGTGCCGGCGGGCAGGAACGCGGCGTCGCCATCCTTGGAGCGGTAGTCCACGGCCGGCTTGATCTGGCTGATCGTGCACGACACGGTGCCGACCCGCTGTCCGATCAGCACCGTAGGGAGCGCCCGCGCCGGCGTCCACTCTCCGATGTACTCACGCCCCCCGAACCGCACGAAGTCGATGTAGTCGATCTGCAGGGTCGCCGCGTCCTTGCCGGTCGGCGGACAGGTGGACGCGGTCGCAGTCGGAGTGGCCTCCGTCGACGGGCCGGCGATCGGCTCGTTTCCTCGCGGCTGCCCCGCGACGATCGCCGCCGTCGTCGCGATGGCGAGCACCGCGGCAGCGGCCGCGCCGGCCGACCACGCCTGGCGCCGGCGGCGTACCCGGTGGGCGATCGGCTCCAGCTCGACCGGGTCCGCGTCCGGAACCGCCTTGGCCAGTGCGGCACGGAGCCGCTGCTCAACGTCGTTCATCTCCGACCTCCTCGGGGTCCGCCAGCCACGGCTGCGTGCGCAGCCTGGCCAGCGCTTTCGCGGTCTGGCTCTTCACGGTGCCGACGGAGCAATCCAGCGCGAGCGCGGTCTGCGCCTCGGTCAGGTCCTCGAAGTACCGCAGTACGACGACCGCCCGTTGCCGTGGCGGCAGTTCCGCCAGGGCCGCTGTCCTAGCTCGCGGATCTCGTCACCCGCGCGGGGGACGCGGGTCGTCCGGACGCGGGAAGCCGCCGGGGTGGCCCACGGACCAGGCTGCTGCCATGACCGGACTGACGGCCGCACCCGCCACCGCCGTACGACCGCACTGGACCGAACGCGCCGCTCCACTCGCGCTGTTGTGGTC